>Ga0207935_1000006_pt1 | contig 85749 bp, 80 predicted proteins | sample LakMenEpi30Aug10_FD_150746 | JGI IMG/M metagenome (GOLD analysis project Ga0207935, IMG submission 150746) | Freshwater microbial communities from Lake Mendota, WI - 30AUG2010 deep hole epilimnion (SPAdes) | ecosystem: Environmental > Aquatic > Freshwater > Lake > Epilimnion/Euphotic zone ...
AAAGTCCTTAGTTTCATCATATAAATCTATTAAAAACCATCCCCCTAATACAATACCTCCTAAAACTAATATATTTAGAATACGGCTGAGAAATTTATGCCAACCAGGTTGAGATCGTAATAATAGAGCCAATAAAGCAAGTAATGATAGATAATTTAAAATCATATTAATAATATTATACCTACTCTAACCAAAAATAAGGATTATCAAATAAAAATGGAATTCTATGTAAATAATATATGTTACACCTACTTAAAGTAAAATCCCTGCCTTTTAAGGCGGGGTTTTTTACTTTGCACACCTATATTTTCCTACGCTCCGCAAGCTCTTAGCTTGCTATAGCTCCCGGAAAATTTTGACATTCATCCCCGCCCTTAAAAGGGCAGGGATGAATGTATTTTTAATAAAAACATATAATTTATTGTTATTTTACTTTTTTAAATGTAACTGTTTCAATTCCAGCCACATCAACAAATCCAATTTCATCAGTTATCTTATTTTTTCCAACCATCACTGCATCTTTTTTTAATTGCAGAAACAACACAGATCCTGAATAATAACCGTTTCCTTCAGTTTCAAAGTTAATTACTATTCTACCATCATCTGTGAAGTCCCATGTACCTTTTCTTGGGTATGGTGACTTGCTTTTTGGATAATGTGAATCAAAAGTAACAGCTTTATTTGAATTACTAAATTCCAGTGTATAAACAACATCAAGCCCATCAGCATTCAAAATAGTATCAGAACGATAAACAACACCATACAATGGAGGCTGGAATGTATATTTTTCTAAAATTGATTTTCCTTCTTTATTTAAACACTTGGATACATAATCATATTTGTCAGCATATGACTTCCATTGATAATTTACTCCGAGTGAATCTATAGAATAAAAAGTCTTATTAGTTGTAGTCACTTCATCTAATTCTGAGCTAAACCATAATCCATTTTCTCTTACTCCAGTATAACCTATAATTCCAGTGGTTTCATTAAGTTTTAAAAATGCCAAATTCCCTCTTTCTTCTGGACAAATATAATCGTTGATAGTATCATCGGGAGTGATGATACTATTGACTTCCATTTTGCTAATTTCTCTATATTTATTTTTCTCTTCTAAATAAAAGGCAAATAAACTAAGTATGAGTACAATTGTTACTCCCGTTACAAAGCCAATTACTCTGTAGGAATGTGTTTTTCGGTTCCGAAAAGCGGAAAAAATAAGAACTACAGGATAAAACAGTGTAATAAAATAAATAGAATATATGATAGATAGTATTTTACTAAAAGTTTCTTTCTGGTCAGAACTTGGGTTAGAAAGTAATTCTAAACCACCCCAAACGGAAAATACCAAAAATAAAATCAGCCAAATCAAGAAGAGAAGAAAATGGAAAGCCCACCAATGTTTTTTTAATGTAAGCATAATTTGTTTCATATTTTGATAGATTAAAATTGTTAAGAATTTTTTATTTTTTTCAAATACCACAAATTTTTGCGAAGTTCGACTATTAATCGCAAATTAAATGTATTTATATAATATCATTTTTAATTATGTTATACTAGTATGTATAAATTGTGCATAAATATATGATTACGAAGTTTTTTAACCTATTAGAAGTTAAAAGGTATTCTAAAATTACTCAAAAAACTTATATAAAAGCTATTTCTCAGTTTTTAGAATATTTTTCTAAAATAGATCCTTCAAAAATAAATAATGAAGATATGTTTATATATATTGAACATAAAACAAAAAAGCCCTTGCGATGATCTACTTTCCCCACGAGGAGTATCATCGACTCACAGAGGCTTAACTTCTAGGTTCGGAATGTAACTAGGTGTACCCCTCTATGATAAATCACAAGGACATTTTTGTTCTCGAACACAAGATTATCTAAAAAAGATAATCTCATGCTCCAGAATTGGTGTAAATTTAGGTAAAGCAACACTACATAACCTTGAGTATCAATCAAAAGTTAAAAAGATGAGTTTTAGCGACATTAGTATCACTCGACTGAACACATTACTATGCTTACATCTGTGACCTATCAACGTGGTAGTCTTCCACGGTCGCATGAGCTACCTAATCTTGAGTACGGCTTCCCGCTTAGATGCTTTCAGCGGTTATCCAGACCAAACTTAGCTACCCAACAGTGCCATTGGTATGACAGCTGGTACACCAGAGGTTTGTTCATCCCGGTCCTCTCGTACTAGGGACAAATTCTCTCAAGTAGCAACGCCTACAGAAGATAGAGACCAACCTGTCTCACGACGGTTTGAACCCAGCTCGCGTGCCCCTTTAATTGGCGAACAGCCAAACCCTTGGGACCTTCTCCAGCCCCAGGATGGGACGAGCCGACATCGAGGTGCCGAACCTGGCCGTCGCTATGGACGCTTGGGCCAGACTAGCCTGTTATCCCCGGGGTAACTTTTATCTGCTGATCTTCCACCTTTCTACAAAGGATGGTCGGTTCACTAAGTTCCACTTTCGTGACTCAACTAAAGTACCCATTTCTAAAAGAAACACATACAATAGAGGTGTAATGAAAACCATTACAGCGCGACATACACGTCTTGCAGTAAAGCTAGCTTATGCCTTTGCACTATCTCCCGAATTTCCATATCGGGATAGCTAACCTTATAAACACCTCCGTTACTTTTTAGGAGGTGAGCGCCCCACTCAAACTACCCACCAGGCACTGTCTCTCATAGTATTAGTATGAGGTTAGTATTCTCATAAATCAAGGGTGGTATCTCACTGGCGACTCCTTCTTGTCTAGCGACAAGCTATCAAAGTCTCCCACCTATTCTGAACAAAATAAACAAAAATACAATACCAAGCTATAGTAAAGCTCCACGGGGTCTTCTCGTCTTTCTGTAGGTAAACGGCATCTTTACCGTTATTGCAATTTCACCGGGCAGTTGGTTGAGACAGTTTCCCAGTCGTTACTCCATTCAAGCGGGTCTGAATTTACCAGACAAGGAATTTCGCTACCTTAGGACGATTATAGTTATCGCCGACGTTCACTGGCGCTTCGGACAGTCAGCTTTCACTGCCATCGTTAACGTTCCAGCACTGGTCAGGAGTCACCCCCTATACTTCCTTCTTGTGAAGTTAGCAGAGAGCTGTGTTTTTGATAAACAGTCGCTGGGAATCTTTAGCTGCGGCCTATATTGCTATAGGCAGACCTTATCCCGAAGTTACGGTCGCTGTTTTGCCGAGTTCCTTAACCAACTTTCACCCGTTCACCTTGGTCTTCTCGACCTACCCACCTGTGTCGGTTTTCGGTACGGTCGACAATGGATCTCATAATAAATTATGAGCATAGTGGCTTTTCTTGTCACCTTGGGTCTCTTATATTGAATTCTCTCGCGAGTCTTCTTTATGCGTTTTTCGGGCTTTAATGACTCCAAAGATTTGCCTCAGAGTCAGCTCTACAGAAACACATATGCCTCAATCCATTAAGACACATAAAATACCATGATGCGTCCCCACATTTACAAGCCATTGCCGGTACAGGAATATTAACCTGTTGTCCATCGGCTACCTCCGTTTCCGAAGTTAACCTTAGGCCCGACTAACCCCCCGATGATTATCATTGCGGAGGAATCCTTAGGATTTCGGTGGCTCAGAATTTAACTGAACTTGCGGTTACTTATTCCAACATTCTCACTTCCTTGCGCTCCACCGGCCCTCACGGGTCCAGCTTCAGTGCACAAGGAACGCTCTCCTACCATTATAATACTAATAAATTAATATATAATCCGTAATTTCGGTACTACACTTGAGCCCCGTTACATTTTCAGCGCATATTTTCCTATCTCTTCCGAAGAAGGGAATAGAGTAGTGAGCTATTACGCACTCTTTAAAAGATGGCTGCTTCTAAGCCAACTTCCTACCTGTCTCAGAAAATACACAACTTTTCCCACTTAGTGTAGTTTAGGGACCTTAATTGACGGTCTGGGCTGTTTCCCTTTTGAACATGGAGCTTAGCCCCCACATTCTAACTGCTAATCTATAATCTACTGGTATTCGGAGTTTGGTTAGATTGGGTACCCGAAGGCCCCAGATCCATTCAGTGCTCTACCCCCAGTAGGGATCAATTAACGCTAGCCTAAGAGCTATTTCGGAGAGAACCAGCTATTACCAAGCTCGATTGGAATTTCTCCTCTATTCACAGCTCATCACCTAGAATTGCACGACTAGTGTGTTCGGGCCTCCCTTTGATGTTACTCAAAGTTCACCCTGGCCATAAATAGCTCGCCTGGTTTCGGGTCTACTCCCATCAACAATTCGCCCGTTAAGACTCGATTTCTCTATGCCTCCGTCCTTTTGAGACTTAAGCTGCTGATGAGACGTAACTCGTTGGATCATTCTTCAATAGGCACGCCGTCACCCTTGCGGGCTCCGACTCCTTGTACGTAAATGGTTTCAGGTCTATTTCATTGTCCTCTCGGACTGCTTTTCACCTTTCCCTCACGGTACTAGTTCACTATCGACATTAAGTAATATTTAGCCTTACCAGGTTAGTTCTGGTGGATTCAGACAGGGCTTTCTTTTCCCGTCCTACTCAGGAATAGAACCGATATATATACATTATTTTCGATTACTCGGCTATCACGATCTACGGCTAAGCTTTCCAGCTTACTCATCTAACAATATATATACATCCTCCTTACGGAATGTTCTACCCTACAACCCCTCTAGACCGAAGTCTGAGGTTTGGGCTCCTTCCGTTTCGCTCGCCGCTACTAAGGAAATCACATTCGTTTTCTTTTCCTCCGGGTACTGAGATGTTTCACTTCCCCGAGTTCGCTCCCTAATAAATAGGATACTTGGGCATTACCCCAAGTGGGTTTCCCCATTCGGATATCTCCGGATCAAAGCCTGATTAGCGGCTCCCCGAAGCTTATCGCAGCTAGTCTACGTCCTTCTTCGCTTCTTAATGTCAAGGCATCCCCCATTTACGCTTACCAACTCATCTTTTTAAATTCTGATTTATACTTTTGGTGAAAGTAGTAAAATTGCATTTACCTAAATTTACTTGTGAATGAACCCTCTTATAGAAACAGATGATAATATCTCAAAGGTTGAACTTTAAGAGGTCATCTCTGTCGCCATATTGCCCCGTAGGTGAGCTGAGTGTGAAGTTGCGAGTACGATATTTATAATACATTAAATCTGAAGAGGTGTCAAGGGTTTTGGGAGAGGAATTGTATATTTAGGATAAGAGGAGATTTTAGGGGGATTTTTATCCTATAATTAGTGGATAAAGAGCTAATTTTAAGGTAAAAGTTTATATATTTTAACCTTACCAGATCGTCTTTCCCATAATCCTGATTCTATTGGGATTTTACCTGCTCCCAATACTACACCGACACAACTCTTTAAAAGTCTATCCACCTTCCTCTCTATTGCTTTTATTTCATGCATATCAGTTGGTTCACTACCTTTCCATGGGATATTAGTAGCATAACGATCAAATAAAGTTTTATTATCTCGTACGACTATAACTTTCCAATACTGATTATTATGGTCTGGACGCAAAAGCCTACATGAAACAGAGTTATTATTAGAAATAATATCTTGACTAGAATTATATAATTTTTCTAAATGAAAACATAAGGCTGTATTATCTATAGCTAAGATATACTGATGCCTATTTGAATCCTCTAATGCAGTGTTTCGAAATAGGTTATATTCTTTATCAGGATCTGGATGAGGAATATCACCTTTAGTAAGAAATTTTGTAAGAATTGCCATTCTCCAATTCCTCTCTTCAAATATCTCTGAGTAAAATTCATGAACTAGACACCATCTAAATATTTGATCTAAGTGTATAAATAATCCACCATCATCAGATTCTACTACTTTAGAATACCCAATCTTTTGATAAATTTGTGCGAATTTGGTAATTAATGATTCAACTTTTCGCCAGTTAAAATAAGCATAATACTCAATAAATAAATAATATAATTCAATATTTTCTTCAGTAAGATTCTCTAATATCCCATAATCTTTTAAATACTTTTTAAATATATCTCTCCCATCTAAATATCGTAAACTATATGAATCTGGAAATAATTTATCTAAATATTGATACCCTCTATCTGTATCTAAAACTCCTTTATCGTCTTGATATTGGTAATACTCGCTAATATAGGATGCTAAAGTTTTCCTATCCAACGCAAAGATAAAATAAAGTTGTTGAGTCTTATAAAAATGCTTAACATCCTCTAAGACCTTGATAACAGTTTCTTTTTGACATCTATCAAGATCATCAATAAATACTAATATTTTTCTATCACCTCCTACTGCCTTTGTAATTGATTCACTTATATCTTGACTAGGTACCGTATAATCTTGGATTTGACCATATATGTCGATTACCTCTTTTAGACTCACTCCCTTAAATATAATATTAGGGATATACTTCATCCACTTATTTTTAGATATAAAAAAAATAGCTAGTGTGACTATAATTGCAATTGACAATACAATAAGCAACTTTATAACTTGATCTAAATTAATAAACGAGATCCAAATCGATGAAAGAACTGGCAAAAAAACGATAATACTTAAAAGAATAAATATAAGGACTACAATTAAAAACCAACTCCACCAAGGGATATTTTGGGGAATAATTTTTGATAATAACTTTTTATTTATATCTTTTGCCTCATCATAATATTCCCAAGGACGAAACCACACAATTTCAAAGCTATCACTTGCTAAAACTTCTATCTGCTCTAATAATGTCGTTTTTCCCGAACCCCAACCACCATAAATAGCAAACATCCTATTTAGCTCATTGCTATTTTTTGCCTTTATTACACTGTGATTAACCTTATGGTTTTTTATAGCTTTTACTAAAGCCTTAAACTTGTTCCATATGTCTTGAGAAGATTCACATTTTTCTAAAGCTTTTGCTAACTGTCTAAACTCAGCCCCTATATCTGTGTAAGACACTTGATCTTCTAAAGCTTCTGCTGTCTCCTTAAACTTCTTTTTAATTTCACTATATACTACTTTAGCCTTATCTTTAGTTTGTGAAAGATGTTTTTTCTCTGACTCTGTATTTCTCGTATTCTCTACCATATTTAATTAAGTCTATATATAATCCTATTGTACCATTTTGAATAGAAAAGAAAAAACCCGCCGACAGAACCGGCAGGTTTTGATGGGACTGATTGACTCAGTGTGGGAGATATATCATTCAAATGAAAAAGCTCTCCAAAGTGACGGAGAGCCTGATTTTAAGTATAATTAAACAAGATATTGTTATCTTTGAAAAACTGCACCATCATATGGATTACCTATTCTTAGACGAATATAATGCTTCTTTCCTTCTCTATCTCTATTCGCTGGTATTATGACAAAAAACTTCAGCTCTCCATCTATAGTTTGTATCTGGAAAACAGTTTTTGACTTTGTTTTATATTCCCACCAAATTTCAGACTCTGTTCTTATTCTCACTTTTCTATATTGAGGTAATATTTCTAGTAATCTCTCTTTTATCATTGAACTAAAATCTTGGATCTGATCCCCTAAACCTAAAAAATTAAAGAACTGTGTGGGTGTCAGTTCATAAGGATGCCCTGGCATGTGTTGTGCGAAATCTAAAGACATTAGAGGAATACCTCCAGACAACCCCGTCAAAATATCATATTTCCTTAGTATTGTCTACGATCCCCTCATCTCATACAAACCCTTTACAAATTTTAGAAAGTGCGGTATATTATTTTTTAAGCTTCTGCTTACTATGTTGAAATGACATAGTCACAAGAATCTGTCTACAGTCTACCCAGACTAGAGCCACTAACCTTGCGTTAATGACCCATCAGAGACAAATTCTTGTAAAAGCTTTAGAGGCCTACTTGCCCCCCCCGCTCCTTTCTCATGAATCGATGTTGTAGCTTCCTGAACTGACCCACACAAAGGCGAATCTCAATGCTTAAATACCGCCACCCTCCCTAGCGGAGGTTAAGAGGAACAGTCCAAGAGCCACTCGCAACCTGCGAGTGGCTCCCTATTTTTTTATATACCCCACCCCGTAATTGGGGTTTTATTAATTTTACTTATTGCAAATGGAGAGATAATTTCTCTACTAGGGAAGGAGGACAAAATACAAGTTATAGAATAACCCCCTCAGCTCCCCGACATCGTCGGGGCTTTTGATTTTTATAAAAAGAAAAAACCCGCCGACGAATCGGCAGGTTGAAAGAAAAGAGATTCACCCGAGAGGCAGGGTGTTCAAGAAGTCCCTGAAACGAGTCAGAATCTCTTGAAAATACCGGAGACGATCCAGTAAGGATGTCAGGAGCCACTTAGACTCAGCGTCCAAGGAGACCTCGGGCCGCTGAGGAGCCACCTCTTGCCTCGGTGCGGGTGGCAACACCACCGGCGGAGGGGTGGAAGCAGATTGCTCCCCACCGACGGTGATCACCTGGTCAATACCGAGGTCACGAGAACGGATGTAATCGTTATCCCCAATACCATTGGGAGTGGGGTTGAAACCCATCACTCGATATTGACCAGAGTGGACACCTTGCGAGGATACCACCCAGGTTGAGGAGAAGAAGTTCTCCTTGAAACCCGGAAGTTTCAAGGGCTGAGGGCGATTATCCTGAATGAACAGGAAAACCTTATCCGAGATAGGACAAGTATTACCCTGCTCCACGCGAACCCGAATGGTGTTATCCACGACATTGTCGATGACCGACACCGCCGGAATACACTCTTGCTGAGTTGCAAGAGTTTCTTGATCCCAAGCCAGGGCGGGCATCCCGAGAAGGGAGGTACCGACAAAACCAGAAACAAGAAGAGATTTGAACATTGTGAAAGTTCGTACACTCTCTATATATACCATAAAATAGCCAAAATGTCAATATATTTAGACATTTATCTCTAAATATATCCGCTATACTTGATACCTATATTTGCTCTAATATTTGTACAAAGTAAAATGAATACTCTGGGATTATTATTTTGACATAGAAGAATTTATATCCAATTTCTATATTCTTTTTTCAAAAACAAAGTAATGAGCATTAACATTATAGATAATAACATACCAAAAAACCCTATATACATAATAATTCTGCCTATATATACCGAGTGATCCAATAATCCCCATTGACCAAACAAATACCACCAGTCATGAGAATCTGGATCTCCTGTAATCAATGGCATAAATCTATCCTTAGCATCAGCTATATAATAAGCGCTGTCAAATATACTTTGAAATCCCCACCAAGACGTTACACAAGATGCAAACCATTCTGTCTGCCTTATAAATACAATCATAAAGAAAAATGGGATTATAATTTGCAACCCAGTTCCCATAATAACCATAATTTGTCTAGGTGCCCAAAAGAAGATAAAGTGACCAGCTTCATGGAAAACCAAATTTATAGAGTGCATAAAGTTAAATTCCCATAAATTAATAGCTATATAATAATCATTCCTCACTGACCAAAAATTAAACAACCAGTATAGTAATATAGCTATTGTAAATATTCTAAATATATTAGATATTTGTAAAAAATTCTTTAATTTCATTAATTTTTTGATATTAAATATATTAAATTTAATATATCACTATATCTCTTTGAGTTCAAGTTGTGAGTGTGCTATAATTTATCCATTATCTGGATAAAAATTTATGATGAAAGAAAAAATTAAGCCTATTTATTGTTTTCTTATCGTCACGATTTTTATTTTCCACTACAAGATAGGGATTACTAATGTCATTCCAACCAATGTAGACTGGCTACTACAAGCAGCGGATTGGCCTCAACATTATTTAGGATGGGAGTTTTTTAGACGGACACCATGGGGTTATCCTCTGGGTGAATTTAGTAATTTATTATATCCAGTTGCAACTAATATTGGTTTTACAGATAGTATTCCACTTTTAGCAATTAGCCTCAAATTATTCAATCTAGTTTTACCAGATTTCTTTCAATACATCGGGCTATGGATATTTATAAATATATTATTGCAAGCATACCTAGGTTATCTAATTTTTAGAAAACTGAATTTTTCAATAATGGCAGCAACCAGTGCTGGAATCATAATGCAACTAACTCCAGCTCTAATTGCAAGATTAAATCATCCCGCCCTCACAGCACATTGGCTGATTTTACTAGCCATATATAATTATCTTAGTTTCGAGAGTAAAAAAAAGGATATTTATCTAAATTTTTTAGCTATTATATTGAGTAGCTTGATTCACCCTTATTTAGCAATTATGATAATTCCTATTAGTTTAGCTAATTTGTGGAGATTTAAATCTTGGCCAAAAATTATAATTTTGACAATTGTAGGACTAATAATACCTATTATACTTTGGGCTGGGATTGGTTATTTTGTAGATTATTCTATTGGGGATCCTCAGAATTTAGGTTATTATTCTACAAGCTTACAATCTTTTTTTAATCCAGAATATGCAATATGGGATAATCATCTCAAAGATGCCTCATTGTGGCTAGATTCAAGAGGAATAAGATATCCATCTCAATATGAAGGATTTGCCTATCTTGGATTAGGAGTATTATCTGGCATAATTCTAACAATAGCAATGCTATTAATAAAAACCACTATTCACACCGAAGAATCACTCTTAACTATTAAAACTATCGCCGTATCATTATCAAAGGAAAGAAAAATATTTTTTATCATCTGTATTATACTTATTTCACTGTATTCTATTATACACAAAGATAATGTGACATATTTAGAACAGTATAATAATATCCTAATTATTGATATGTTTTTAGAAAAATCTGGAGTAATCCGAGCGAATGGTAGATTTATATGGCCACTTATGTATATAGTTATTATTATAACCCTATATGGTATACAAAAAATATTCAAGAAACATACATTTTATATACTAACCATACTTGCACTAATTCAAGTAGTTGATATCACTCCCCTCATAAAAGAACGTCTATTTAGGGATCAGGAGTTTGTATCTATAAAGTCAGAATCTAGTATATTTTGGAAAAACACTATTAAAGATTATAAGACTGTCAATATATACCCAGGGGGACAGAGAAGCTATAATAGAGCTGATGATTATATTATATTTGCATTTTGGGCGGCTCAGAATAATATTCCAATCAATGCTGGTTATTTATCCAGATACGATATTGAAATCTCCAGAAAATTCAATCTAGAACTAGAAAAAAACCTAAACAACAATAATCTAGATAAAAATAGTTTATATATCACCACCAAAGATTATAAAACACTATTCCAAAATATAAGCCAAAATACAAGCCGAGAATTAGTAGAATATGACAATTATTATATTTTGAAATAAATACCTCTGCGAAGAGAGAGTCAAAAAATTAGAATTGTATAGACTTTTGTAGAATCTGCGACCTGGCCGACATTATCTCTAATAATGGAAAGTTTAGTCATCATATATATACCATAAGATGGCAATAGTATCAGTATTTATAGACAATTAGTGATGGGGGGTTTATGCTTTTGACTGAAGGACTTTTTGGCGATAATATATATGTGAATATATCTGAATCACTAGTATGATAGCACTTGGAAGTCCATAGATGAGCGCATAATCTTGTCCTTGTAATGCGGTATGTAAAACCAGTAAAAACATTATAGGATAAACTAAAGTATGTAGAGTTTTCCAATATTTACCTAATTTCTTGACTGAAAAATTGTTAGATGTAAGAAATAATGGGGTTGTAAGTATAAGTGCGAATGAACCAAAAACCTGATATAAAGGGATATTACTAGGAATTCCTGATTGAATTATATCAAAGCCACGCATCCACATAAAGTGAATAAAGGCAAAATTAAACATTATTATACCTAGATATCTGCGATGTTTCATTAGGAATAGCTGAATTTTTTGTAGTTTATTTTTGACTCTAAATCTTTGAAATATCCCTGGAATAGCAATAATCCAAAATGTCCAAATTGAGAATTTACCACTAAAAGCTCCCACTAGCTTTAAATCATAGTTATAAAAAACCAGACTCACCATAAAAACAGTAATTTGTAAATATATAAAGATTTTGAAATACCTTTTATACGAGTTCATATAATGTTAGGTTTTATAATGCTTAATAAAATATATTATATAGGTATTATAATTAAATGGCAATAAGTAATTATAATCTATGATCTTTTATGTTATAATGGTAAGGTCAGGTATAAAATCATAATTTAGTATGAGTTTAATAATATCAATCATTGCGAATAGTGTAGGGTTATATGTGGCCAGTGTTGTTGTGCCAGGATTTACGGTTGATCCCACTGTGCCTTTGTATTACTTTCTAATAGCTGGCCTTGTATTTACTATTATTTTTTCTATTGTATTGCCAATTGTTAAATTGATATCTTTTCCAATTATTTTTTTAACCTTAGGTTTATTTTCTTTTATATTAAATCTAATCGCTTTTTATACTCTGGATCAGCTATTGACTGGCTTAGAGTTTAATTCTATTTTGGCAATGATATTGACCTCAATCGTAATTAGTAGTATAAATATGTTGTCTAATGTATTTTTAAGATAATAATTAATTCTTATGGAAACCTATATTTCTATTGCTCTCATTACCCTATCCGTATTATTAGTAACTTCAGTTTTGTTACAACAAATGGGAAGCGGTTTATCATCAACCTTTGGTGGAAGTGGGGCTTCTTATCAGACTAGACGAGGTTTGGAAAAAGTTTTATTTAGAGCTACGATAGTTTTGGGTGTTTTGATTGTAGTAGGAAGTATTGTCTATATTGCTCTATAGATTTTAATATTTTAACTAATTAAATTATATTTATGGACATTATAAAAAGAATTCCTAAGCCTATTGAACCTAAGAGTATTCCCAAGTCTATTGACCTCAAAAATATTCCTAAACAACTAAAAGGTATTTCTAAAAAAAATCCTTTAAAAAATCTAAATATTAAAGATATTTCTAAAAATATATCAACTAGTAATTTACCTAAACAGCTTAAGAATAATATATTCCTCAACTTTACAATTATATTTATTGTTTTAATTGTAATCGGAAGTATAGCTTATGGTATGATGACCAAAGATATACCAACAGTTGGTGGTTTTATAAGAGAAGGGATTATAGGGCAACCCCAATATATTAACCCTGTATTGTCATTCTCCAATGATGTCAATAAGCCTGATAGGGTTTTGGAATATTTGATTTATCCGACTTTATTCAGACTAGATGCAGAAGGTAATTTTGCTAATGAATTAGTGGAAGGATATACTGTTAGTGATAATGGGAAGGAATATATTTTCAAGATTAAATCTGGAGTTACTTGGGATGATAATACCCCACTTACTGTTGATGATGTAATATTTACTATAGAAACCATAAAAAATCCTGATTATAATAGCCCTCTTAACTCAGCCTTAAAGGGAGTAAACATAACTAGAGTGGATGATTCTACTCTAAAAATAAATCTAAATAGTAGTTATTCTCCATTTTTATCTGGACTAACCTTTGGAATTCTACCAAAACATATTTGGAATAATCTAGAACCTAGCGCCTTTCTTTTAGCGAAAGCTAACTTAGAACCAGTAGGTGCTGGTAAGTTTAGATATAAATCTATTCAAAAAAAGAAGGACGGCAATATTGCATCTATAACAATTGAAAGGAATCCGAACTATTTTGGAGCAAAACCCAATATAGACACTTTTACTCTGGTTTTCTATAAACAAAATGAAGAAGATAAGATGATCAAAGATTTCAAACAAAATGAATTACAGGCCATTACCCAACTCAAAAACACTTTGTCAGAATCTGATAAATTTCAGGCTAATATTTTGAATACCCCTCAATCTTTTGGAATGATATTCAATGTAAAAGACCCTTTATTAACTAATAAAGAGATTCGACAAGCTATAGCTAGCTCTATCAATAAAGATGAACTTGTAAATAATATTTTACAAGGAGAAGCAACTTCTGTTAATGGTGTACTTAGTACTTTTAATAAATTTTATGTAGATACTCCTATTGAACAAAACATAGATAATGCAAAGCAAATATTAGATAATGCTAACTGGAAAGATGTAGATGGTGATGGAATTAGAGAAAAAGATAATCAAAAAGCTGAATTCACCCTATTAGTAGCTAGTGGAAATAAAGTAGATGAAGTGACTCAAAAACTAAAAGCACAAATTAAAGAAATTGGTATACAGATGAATACCGAAGTAATTCCATTTAACGAATTATCCAATAACCAGATCCGTAATCGCTCTTATCAAGCTCTGTTCTTAGGAATTGGATTAAATATATATCCTGATCCTTATATATATTGGCATTCTTCTCAAGTCAATAGTCCTGGATTGAATTTAGCTCAATACACTAATATAAATAATGACGGCTATATTGAAACTGCTAGAACTAATACGGATATCAATGTTATCTCATCTAGTCTAGCCCAATTTCAACAGCAAATAGCCAGCGATGTACCAGCTATATTTATATATTCTCCACAATATCTATACTATACAAAACCTATTATTAGTAATATTAGACTATCTACTGGCAATTCATCTGTGGATAGATATGCCTCTATTTCTGAATGGTATGTACGCACCAAAAGAGTATTAAAGTAAATATGGGATACTTTATCTTTGATCCTATAACTAAAAATTTAAGTTTAGATGAAATTCATCATATCAAAGATGTATTAAGATTAAAACCTGGCTCAAATCTAAAAGCTACTGATGGGAAAGGGAATTTATATAGTTTAAGAATAACCCATATAAAACCATTTGGTCTTGATGTTCTCAATATAACCACAATACCACCTGCTAATATTTATATTCGTTGTATTATAGCTACAATCAAAGTACCCTTGTTGGAGTTAGCAATTCAAAAATTAACTGAAATTGGGGTAGATGAAATTATAATTACAAAAACTAAATTTGCTCAAATCGAGCTAGAAAAGATTGAAAACAAACTAAGTAGATGGCAGACTATAATTAATACTGCTTGCAAACAGTCTGAAAGAGTATACTTTCCTAATATTTCAATACAAAAGATAGAAAATATTGAATATGACGGCTATAATAATCTAAATTTAATTGGTGATACTCAATTTAGTAATAATACTCAAAATATTAAATCTATTGTTTTAGATAATATTAAAAATATTACTTTATTAATTGGTCCGGAAGGAGGTTTTGAAAAGCAAGAATATGTAGATTTAATTGATAAATATAATTATATACCAGTTATCTTTACCCCATATATTTTAAGATCCGAGACGGCCGCCATTGTAGGCTCAGGAATATTGAAAAATTTAAGCCTCTAATTCTGATTCTGCTGTTTCTATCAAGTCAACTTCTCTTTTTCCAATTTCAAAGGTATCTACATTTTTTAGTTTTCTCTCAATAGCTCTTGCTCTAGTAGCTCCTGCATCAATTTGATTAGATGCTTCTTGTAATTTTTTCTGCGTACGCTCTAATATTTCACCAAATCGTCCAAATTCTGTTTTTACCTCAGATAAGGTTTGCCATATCTCACTTGATTGTTGCTCAATAGCAAGAGTTCTGAATCCCATTTGCAAACTGTTTAAAATTGCAGTTATAGTAGTAGGGCCAGTAATCATAACTCTATATTCTAGCTGTATTGATTCTACTAATCCTGGTATTTTTAATAGTTGAGCATATAAGCCCTCAATTGGGATAAAGAGAATAGCAAAATCTGTGGTATAAGGAGGATCAATATATTTAGCTTGTATTTTCTTACCTTCATCTTTTAATCTCTTCTCAATAGCTTTATTGGCAGAATCAATAGCTGGTCTATCATTAGCATCTTCTGCCTCAATTAATCTCTGATAATCTTCTATAGGGAATTTAGCATCAATTGGTAGCCAGATATGATTAAGATTTTTATCCTTACCTGGTAATTTTATAGCATATTCTACCACATCTTTAGAATTTTTTTTGGTTGCGACATTAGACTGATATTGTTCTTTGGTTAGAATTTGCTCTAACAAATTACCAAGTTGAACTTCTCCCCAAGTTCCACGAGTTTTAACGTTAGATAAAACTTTTTTCAAATCCCCTACTCCCACAGCTAAATGTTGCATTTCTCCAAGTCCTTTATGAACTTGTTCTAATCTTTCACTAACTGATTGAAATGACTGAGCTAAACGTTTTTCTAAGGTAGATTGTAGTTTTTCATCTACAGTTTCTCTCATTTTTTCAAGCTTCTGATTATTATCTTTCTGGAGTTCAGTCAATCTTTGTTCTACGGTATTCCGAATAAGTTCTAATTTAGTAGCATTTTGTTTGGTCAACTCAACTAATTGCTGAGAAAATATTTCTAGCTGATTTTTCTGCATAATAGAGGCTTCATGCATTCGCTTGAATAAAGTATTTCCAAATGTGTTTAAATTGGTTCCCATCTCAACCCTGCCCTCTTGAGCTAATTCTCTAGATTCTTTACGAATATTCTGCAAATCATCTTTTAATCTTTTTTCTGAGTTAATTAATAATTGATCGAAATTATTATCCGTTTTATTATTTTTAATAAAAAATATAATTAATATCTGTAAACTAATAATAATTAATCCTACAATATAAATTTCCATATTATTCTTCTTCTAAACCTTTTACAAAAATTGAAATAACAGATACTACCGGCAAAGCAATTAATGCCCCTAAAGCCCCAGCTAATGAAGCGCCTAATAGAATCACAATCATTACAATAAGAGTGTGTATACCAGTAACTTTTCTCATAATTAATGGTGTCATAAAATTACCATCTATCTGCTGTAATATAAGATAAAATAGTCCAGTAGCTAAAAATGTTTTAAAACCTATGGTCAAAGCCAAAATTAAAGCTGGCACTGCAGATAGAATTGGTCCAATAATTGGAATGATATTAAAAAAAGCAGCTATAACGGATAATAGTAAGGCATACGGCACTTTGATAATTAATAAAAATGGATAGGTTAAGACAGCTAATATAACTGAAATTAATAACTGTCCAGTCAACCAATACCCTACTTTTTGCCTAGCCTGATTAACTTTACTACTTACTAATATATGTTGTTTAGTAGGGAAAAATAAATTAATAATATCATCTAAATTCTTTGGTCTAATTGCCATATAAAAGGTAGCCGCAAAGAAGAATGCTATATAAAAAATAATATTAATTATATTTTGAGTTGTAAAAAACAAACCTGTAATAATATCCCAAGTAACTGTACCTATATTAATATTACCTCCTGTTGTAGAATTAAAATATTCTACCAAATTAAAGTCTGGTTTATCAATTATATTACCTATAAATAAGTTAGCGTCACTAAATAATTTAGGGAAATTATTTACTAAAGCTGTGAATTCACTACTAATATTAGGTACAATTAATTGATATAATATTAAAGATATTCCAAACATTATAGAGAGCACCAAAAAGACACCCACCTGATAAGGGATTTTAAACAACCTATTTATTAACCTTGCGCCCAATACTATACCTGAAGATAAAATAAAAGCCACAATAGTAATAACCAAGACATCTCTCAATAAAAATAAACACCATATTCCAGCTATAATTAAAGCCCCTTGAAATAATGATTTCAAATCAACATCCAGTACATAATGGTTATTTTGTTTCATATACATTAAAGTTATACAATCAAATTATACACTATTTTTGACAAAATTGACAGAATACAGTAGTACGACTGTTTATAATAGTTTTTTGTAAAGTACGCTCACATTCAAGACAAAGTCTTCCTGCTTTCCCATAAACCTTATGTTCTCTAGCATAAGTCCCTCTTGAACCATCGGCCATAATATAATTAGCAATGGATGAACCTCCCATTTCAACTGCCTTAGGAATAATTTCTATAATAGCTTTATATAATTTTTCTACCTCTTTTTTGGTTAAAGTATTAGTTAATCTAACTGGCAAAATACCAGCCTTGAAACACACTTCATCCGCATATATATTACCAAGTCCTGTTACAATCTCCTGATTTAATAGTACAGTTTTAAGTTTGGATTTTTTACCTTTGAAATTTTTATATAAATAATCAGCTGTAAATGTATCATCAAAAGGATCAAGTCCAATTTTATCAAAGTGTCCTAGTTTATAAATAGTATCTAAATCTGGATAAAGTAACACATAGCCAAACATTCTCACATCATTATAATACAAAGTTCCTTGATTCAATTCAAATACAATGTGACTATGCTGATTAGGCAGCTTACTTTCAGATAATTCAATCGGATGCCCGCCTAAAACCTTATTTTTATTCTCATCCTGATAAACTAACTGTCCTGTCATTTTTAGATGAACCAAAAAAACTTGACCATCACTCAAATGTATAATTAAATTTTTTGCAACCCTAGTAATATCTGTAATTTGATTACCGATAGGTTTTGTTTCAAATTCTTGTTTTTTCTGATCTAAAGGCTGCCTGACTGTGCCAGAACCACTGACCAATTTGGGTTTATGTACGGTTATTGATTTTATGGTCTTACCAATAATATAAGGTTTTAGACTTCTTCTTAAACTCTCTACTTCTGGTAGTTCTGGCATATATTTTAGATAATTATTTTTTCTTATATTCTAGTTTTTGTCTTAAATCATCCACAAAATCAGTTTTAATATCTAAAGAATCATATAGATTAGAGTAGGCTTTTTCATTAGGTACTAATAAGGTGTTTAACTTACCTTGACTTTTTAGATATTGAACCAAGGTATAAAAGTCTCCGTCACCACTCACTATGACCGCCTGATCATATTGATTGATTTGAGTTAAAGCATATAATACCATTTCTGCATCAACATTACCTTTTAAATCACCTTGTTTAGTAGCTAAAGTAGGCTTGAAAACCAAATGATATCCGAAATCCTGTAAAGCTGAGTATAATTGTTGATTAGTATTTACCATTCCAATAAACATATAGGCTTTTTTAACACCATAATGCTTATCTAAATAATTCCTAAATTCTTTATAATCTAAACTCCACCCTTGACTTTGAATAGATTTATTCAAATTCTGACCATCAATAAAAGCAAAGTTTGGTCGCTTTGAAGCTGGTTTCGATTGTGAAGTATGTAAGGTATTATGTCTAACACCTTTAGGTATATGCTTTACAGCTTTGGACTGCAATATTTGTGAAGGGTTGTGTGCTTTATGCTCTGATTGAGTTGTCTTAACTTTAAGATCTGAACTGTCAGATTTACTTTCAATATTAGAGTTTTGACTAATAGTCTTGTCTACAATTTCATCAGCACTACTAAAGAAGCTTCCTTTAGGTCTAAAGGTATGCTTGTATTTTTTTTTCATAACAAAATATTAAAATAATAACAATTAAAGTAATAGTATTTAATTAAAAATAATTTCAAATAACCAATATTAAATACTACTCTTCATTTATTATAGCTTATAATGTGAATTTATGCAAAAATTCATCAATTATATCAAGAGCTTGTTGCACTGTATCTGAAAGTTTAATATTGGGAATGATTACATCAAATTGGTCTTTGTAAGATAACTCATACTCCGCTCTCTGCAACCTTCTCGCTAACTCTGCTTCATTTTCAGTAGATCTATATTTCAACCTATCCTTCAACACATCTATACTAGTTACATCTAAAAATATAGTTAATAATCTATTCCCAAGTAATTTTTTTAATTCTAAAGCCCCATTTACATCTATGGATAAAATTGGTATTTTACCCTTACGAGCTAAATTATCTATCTCAGAATTAAGAGTACCGTAAAAAACATCTGGATAAACTTCTTCCCATTCTAAAAACTCATTCTTAGCAATTTTATCTTGGAATTCTTGTAAACTCAAAAAATAATAATCCCTACCGTCAATTTCATTGACTCTTGGAGCTCTAGTAGTAGCTGATATAGATCTATCAAATCTCCTTGATAATCGTAAGATTTTTTGAGTTACAGTAGACTTACCTCCTCCTGAAGGAGATGAAATAGTAATTAAAGGTGATTTTGACATTAATATAATTATAATATATATGGTCTGAATTGTATCATAAATTAGGCGTAAGTTCAATTCAATCTATATAAAGATAGTTGTAATTATATTTTACACCATTACTCCACTTCCAATTAACTCCTCATCTTGATAAAGCACTAGAAATTGTCCTTGAGTAATGGCTCTCTGAGGTTCGTCAAATATAACTTTGAGAGAATATTCGTCAATAGACTCAACAAAACAAGATACATCCTGAGATCTATAGCGAATTTTAGCCTGTAATTTTTGAGGTAATACTGGTATTGCATCAGTCCAAGATAATTCTTTAACAATAACTTCAGATTGATATAAATCTAATGGATCTACTCCTTTAGATACAATTAATTGATTTTTTTTTAAATCTTTTGACTTAACAAAATATGGAATGCCTCCACCAATCCCCAGCCCCTTTCTCTGTCCTATGGTATAGAAGTATAATCCTCTGTGCTGACCTAAAACTTTTCCTTCTGTATCAATGATGTCTCCCATACTCTCACCAACAAAAGATTCTATAAATGCATTCACATCTATTTCTCCAACAAAACAAATTCCCTGACTATCTGGCTTTTTGGCATTAGGCAGTTTAATCTCATCCGCAATTCTTCTAACTTCAGATTTTGGAATATTCCCTACGGGAAATAATGTATGAGATAATTCATATTGCCCAAGAGTAGAGAGAAAATAAGACTGATCTTTAGTATTATCTATACCCTTTAAGAGATGATAAATTCCATCTTGAGTTTGATTGATTCGAGCATAATGTCCTGTTGCAATATAATCAGCTCCTAGAGAAAGACATTTATCAAGAAAAACCTTGAATTTAATTTCTTTATTACACATAATATCAGGATTGGGAGTGTGTCCCCTCTTAATCTCAGTAATAAAATATTCAATTACCCTATTACGGTATTCATCTTCAAAATCAAAAGTATAAATTGATATCCCGAGATGCCCCGCAACTTGTCTTGCATCTTCATAATCAGCTTGAGAGGAACAAGGAAAATCAAAAACACCACGCCCAGTCTCAAGCCGACCAGACCAGTTTTTCATAAATACTCCAATCACATTATACCCTTTTTGTTGCAAGAGATATGCTGACACTGATGAGTCTACTCCACCTGACATTCCTAAAAATACTGTTTTTGACATAAATAAAATATAACTATCCCCCCTACTATACTTTAATTCCACCCTTTTCGTCAAATATTTGGAAAATTATATTATCTTTTTGAAAAAGTAAGAGCTCCTGCGTAAAACACAGGAGCTTGAATTTGTCTAAAATTATTAGCATAAAAAAGTAGACACATTAACAGTTGATACCCCTCCGCTAAAAGAACCCGACACAATTTTTGTGCCATTAGCTGAAATAGATAGTATTGGACTTATATCGACTTGGATTGCTGAACCTATCTTACTTAACTTATTATCAAACAGTATCAAGGCCCCTTTATGCATGCCCACAGCTATATATTGACCATTCTGTATATATGAAAGAGACCTGACATAGTCTCCTTGTGGAAATTGGATTGTTTGAATACAATTATGATAGGCTAGGTCCCATAATTTAAGGGTTCCATCTTTGGCACCCGATACAATTCTTGTACCATCTGGACTACAGTCTACTGCTAAAACCAAATTTGTATGCCCTTCAAGGGCGTAGATTGGCTGGAGACTATTACTATGCCATAGCTTAATGGTGTGGTCAAACGACCCTGAAACAATCTTTGTGCCATCTGGGGCATATGGGTTATAGACTAAGCAACTAATAAGACTATCATGAGCTTTAATAGGCTCAATAATGGGCTTATTAATATAAGAGGCATCCCACAAACCTATTCTCCCATCGTTACAGCCAACAGCAATGATACTATTATTATCTTGACTATATATATATGCCAATGCAGAGGCAGTACTAGTTGCACGACCTCTAAATTGGAACAACCTCTTAGTTTCCAGATTAAACTGGTGAATAGTTCCATTTTCACATCCCAAAGATATTTTATTACTATCAGATCGACCCCAGCATAATGAGCATACCTCTACTATATTTCTATGCATAGAAAAGGGGTAATTAAATGTTCTGCCACTTGTTGCATTAAACAATATAATACCTTTGTTCGACGATGAAAAGATGACATTCCCATCAAGTCCATATTTTACTGAATTTACAGGGGCTGTATGATGAAAATGACAAACACTGCGGTTAAAGGGGTGACCATTGAATTGTGTTGGAAGGTTCATAATCTCTTCTCTTCAAAAGAGAAACTACTATACTTTTATATCATATTGTGTTAAATTTGTCAATATGTAACATTTATTTTGTGTATCTAATAAAATTCAACTATATCCGTATCGGGTATTAGATTAGAGGTTTTTAGAAACCAAATTAACATTCCTTGTGTAATGCCAGACATCCATAAAGCTGATAAAATAAAGATTGCCAAACCTACAATTTTAACTTTACTATCTCCTCTAAATTTTGAACCTAATTGGCCTCCAATACCAAATACCCTATGAATAGGTTCTGAATAGTACATAATTAAACCGCCTATTATCATACCTAGCATCCCTACAATCAGCTGTGTTTTACCTGAGGCTAAAATAACAAAAAAGGCTATGAAAGCAAATATTATTCCTCTAATTAGATTTAATCTTTCTAACTCACTTTTCTCTAATCCTAATTTTAACCAGCCTCTATTTTCTAAGAAATTTTTAAGTCTAACTACATCTACTAATCCCCATATTAGTGGTATAAGCGGTAATAACCAACCCCAGAGCATATTATTGAACTATAATATTAATTCTAGATTTCAAAACTGGCAAAATAGGGCTAAAACTAGGAGTAATATTTAAATCTACAGTATCAACATTATCTAAGTTTTCTAAATAAGATTTAGATTGAACAACCGTTTTAAGTCTTATATCATTAGCTAATTTATCCTTATCAAACTCATTTTGAATATTATAATCTACATACACCCTCACCTTAACAGCTTGTTTATTTGGAAATTCCTGCTGTCTATCAAACCGAATATTAATATCTCCTAATTTTTGACTTTCTAGCACTTGAGTTTCTAATAAAGATTTAATAATTTTATCAAGATCCTCTTCCTTGTAGAAAAAACCATCCAAACTACTACTTGCTTTAACATTAAAACTTCTAATTCCATCCCCAGTTTTAGGTAAACCTTCATATTTAATTTCATTTAGTTTACTTTGTACAGCTAAAGATTTGAAACCTTCTTTTGATGCTACTTGATTATTGACAACTTCAGTTAATTTTTTTTGTAAATCTACTCTGGCTTTATCTAAATCTTCAGCAGTAACAACAGTTCCATCCTCAGTTGTACCATTTTTTAAATCTTCCTTTAACTCTGCATATATACTTGAGAACTTAGTTGGATTATCTTCAAGGCCTGGTATAGTAAGCTTCCCAGCTGATATATTATAATCAGATCCAACACCATCAGCTCTAATATTGGCTGTAATTGAGCTATTGGCTGGTACTGTTACTGATTCTGTCAATCTAAATTGCTTACCTTTTTCTGAACGAAGTCTAGTATTAGAAACTAATTGTTGAGATGTTGAGGTTTTATTGATAATATTAATTTTACCCTCAGCTTTAGTTCCACCTACTTGAGAGCCCGTGGCCTCATAAGTTCCATCCACTGAAGCTGAAATGGTGTTTATAATAGAAGGAATAGTTCTATTTTCTGAGCTAATATCAGTAATATTAGGGTCAAAATTTACTTCGAAGTCTTTAGATAATTCTTCAGTTTTAGTTTTAATAGTAATCTCTGCCTTAGGAATAATAATTAGAGATAATAAAGAAGCAAAAACCACACCTAAAAAAACACCAGTATACAATAAGCTCTTAGAAATTGGTTTGGAATCATTAATATGTCTCTGTGGGGGGATTTGAGGACCATTACCATTAGTTGATGACTGAAAGATTGGCTCGGACTGTACTGAGTGTTGAATTGGATTATCTTGAATTATTTGTTTATATGCTAAAAAGTCTGTATAAGGTTCATCTTCTTGTTGATTAGCACTGTCTTCTATATCTATATCCTTAATATTATCTAAATACTTAATTTTTGTACCATTTAATTTAAGTAAATTAATCAAATTATGATCTGTGCTATATAAATCTATATCATATTTATCCGATAACTGATTAACATTATTTGTAAATAATTCTCTATTAACATTATTATATAATAAATATATATTATCCGGTATGTATACAGAGGTATTTTTATTTTGAATAGCATAGCTTTTTATCTGATAAATAACATCAGCTAAAGTGTCCTTTGGATTGAGAATTATAGATTTTTTGGAGTTATGAGATTTCATAGTGATTCGCTTATACGATAAGGTAAATGAATATCTAGAGGAATACTTGAAAGATGCACTAATCCAAGCATATCTATGAATCTTGAACCTTCAATATTACTAGTCATATCTACAATATGGGCAAACTGTTTAGGCGTTAAAATAGAAATCGAAGGTTTTTGAGTTAGATTTAAGGATTTATACCATGTACTGTATTCTAGAGATTCTTTTACTCCAAGCAATGTAGCGCCTTCTCCATACAAGAAAATATGAGTAGGATTATTGCTTATATTCATAGACTTAAGAGAATATATAACTCCTTGTAACCAAAGGGAAATTTCCGACTCCAAAGCATCTGTAATTTTTCTAGACATATCTCTTGGCAATTGCAACATACTATATTCTTGACGAACAGTCTCAGCCTCATCAATAGTAATTTGAAAAGTATTGGCAATGGCTTGAGTAAAGCTATGACTGCCAACTCCAAATGCATTAGCATATATTATTTTTTGGGCTTGTATTAGACTAATACTAGTATGCCCAAACCTAATATCTATAAGAATAATGGATATATCTTTATTCGTATTATAATCCAATATCAACTGACCTACCCCATAACCATAGTTATACACACCTTCTACTTGTAAATCTTGAGCCTTAGATATATTAATCAGAGAGTTTTTATAGCTAGTAGGTATATAAGTGTTAACCGTATCCAGAGTAATTTGTTGAGCTATTTCATTAATTGGAGAAATAAACTCTTGTCCATCTAAAACAATACTGTTAAGTGAAATTTGAACAAGAGATAATGGTAAATTATGACCCTGAGGACTATTGTAAACCTCAGAATCAAACTTATTATAGACCTCATCAATAGAACTAACCCATTCTTTAGAACGAATTTTGTTATTAGGATTTTCTCTTTGTAATTCAATAACTCTTGGAACTACTTCTAACATTGAACCAGAAACACCAAATACAACACTGGATTGTTCTTTAAGATTAGAATTAACTGGCCTAACCTGAGTTATAGTTTCTTCAATAGCTTGTATTAATAAATCTTCTTGCTCAATAAAATCAGTCCCAACAATCCCAAAAGGTAGCTTTGTCTCACCCAAAGATTTAATAATAGTATTACCAGTTTTTGCATCTATTATATAATCAATTACAGAAACTCTATTTTCTTGTATATCTATTATTAAAGGTTGTAGTATTTCTTTTTTTCCAAACATATTAATAAATTTATGTTGTTATGAACAAGATGATTTCCCCAACTAAACCAACTCCTAGAGGAATTGCTAAATTATCGTCTAATCTAGTAGCATAAGTTTCTATAACCACCCCAATAATAGCTAAAACTAATGGAAATAAGCTAAATCCTAGAATACTCGCAGCTATAAAAAAGTTAGCTAATAATGCAATAAAAATACCTTCCCAAGTAGTTTTATTTTCAGTTTTTGGGAATACTTTTATTGTACCATAAATTCCACCAATTGTAGAGAAAGTATCACCGATAATAGCTATTAAAATTGACACTACTGCAATTTGAGGAGAAAATAAACTATTAGCCACAATAGCAGCCAAAACTAAATTTAGACCATCTACATTAGTATTGGATTCTTTTGGTTTAATCAAATTACCAAAAGGCACCCAAATTTTAGTATCCAATCTTATATATTCATAAATTAAAAATACAGCTACAAAGACTATCAAAAACCATCTAGCATATTCTTGAGAATAAGAAAATGATTGAACATAACTTAAATACCAAAAGACTCCAAATGGGATAATCAAGCTAAGATGCAAAGCTTTTCTAAGTAAAATTTGTTGTTTTGTTTTCATATTAAATTATTATACCACGAATACGCCGAACACCACGAGAAACTGCTTCTTCTTTTTTAATCTTGAACTGTCCTATCTCTTTAGTATTCTTAATATGAGGACCTCCACAAAGCTCCTTAGAAATATCACCAAAATTATACACATCAACAAATTCTGGATAATTTCTATTCCCCAAATACAAAGCGCCAGACTTTTTAGCCTCCTCTAATGTCATATTAGTTATAACCACATCAGCTCCTTGTTGAATATAATTATTAACCTTATCCTCCACCGCTTTAATCTCTTCAGAAGTAAGCTTTCTATCAAAACTAAAGTCAAATCTAGTTCGTTCAGCCGTAATATCCGATCCTCTCTGCTCTAATTCTACACCTAAAACTTCTCTCAGAGCCTGATTTAATAAATGAGTAGCACTATGAAGTCTCGTAACAACAACTAATTCCTCTTCATTAGCAGCTTTTAGTTCTCCATTATCTAAAATCAAACCATGACCACCAAATTTTTTGGTAGCTCCAGCTCGTGATATAGTCTGATGTTCAGACTTATAATTCTCAAAATCCTGCTCATCAAAAGATAACCCTTGTAATTTTAAGACCTCTGGCGACAATCCATAAGTAGACGCCAAAAGAAACGCCTCTTCACCTGAAATATGAGGAACTCGCTTCTTTTTCAACATTTTATCCGCATATTTCATCCCTCGAGATAAAGCATCTTGAAAAAGAGCATATTCATTTTGAATTAAAGCTTTTATATTATCTTTAGCTACATTCAAATCAGGATATCTTTTCTGATAAATATCAACAATAGAATCAATAGTAAAGAAAATTAATTCTAAAGGTCTATCATAAGAACTAGTTAGACTCAACACCTTTCGTAACAATCGCCTCAAAATATAACCCTGCTCCTTATTAGAAGGAACTACTCCTTCAGATAAAAGAAAAGTACTAGCCCTAATATGGTCAAAAATCACTCTATAAACCGCTTCTGTTTGCCCTACAAACTCAGATCTCAAATCAGCCATAATGTTAGTGAATATACTCGAGTCATATACAGACTTCACCCCTTCAAGTTGAGTCACAATTCTCTCCAGACCTCCACCAGTATCAACCCCCTGCTGAGGTAAAGTTTCCAATTCACCCCCAATTTTAGAGTAATATTGATTAAATACAATATTCCAAACCTCTACTCCATTCACAAAGATCTCCGTAGTCGGACCACAAGGCCCCTCAACTCCAGTAGGACCCCAAAAATTATCCCCTCTATCTAATTCTCGAATCTCTAATACAATACCCTTTTCAAGAGCCAAATCTTGCCAAATAGATAAAGTTTCAGTATCCTTAGGGCTTTTATTATCCCCTGCAAATATAGTCACATAATCAATTTTCATTCCCAATTTCTCAGCAATCAATTCATAACCAAACTTAATAGCCTCAGACTTAAAATAGCTACCCTCACCACTTGGATAATTAAAAGAAAAATTTCCAAGCATTTCAAAAAAAGTATTATGAGTCTCATCACCAACCTCATCAATATCATCAACTCTGAGACACTTTTGAACACTAATCACTCTATTCCCATAAGGAGAAGGGGTTCCGAGATAATAAGATTTAAACTGTTGCATACCCGCTGTAGTAAACAAAACAGAAGTATCCCCTTTAGGTAATAAAGAGGAAGAGTCTACCTGAATATGACCTTGAGACTCAAAATATTCTACAAATTGTTGAATAGCTTTCATATTAGATAGCAATATATAACAATGCTTTGTCTAATATTATAGCATAATTGCCAAAAATTTACAAATAGACTACACTACAACCTGCCAAAACATCCTGACAAGAAAGTCACGCTAAGGTAAAGTCTCAATCAAATTAGTATTCACAATTAAAAACATAAAATACAAAACTATGCTATAATATAAAATATATGAAATCTAATTTAATTATTTATTGGGCAAGGAGAGACTTAAGGCTAGAGGATAACTCTGCCCTATTTCACGCTATTGCTAAAGCTAAAGAAACTGGGGCTATGTTTGCTCCTGTCTTTATACTGGAGGATTATATGCTAGAGGCTAGTCCAGATTCTCAATTTGGCTATCCTCAGAGATACTTTTTATCTCAAGCTATTCCTAAATTCACACAGCAATTCAATCACTTTCATCTAATTCGGGGCAAAGGTGCTAGGTCAATTATTGAACTTGTCCAAAAATATAATCTTGAAGTTTTTGTCAATCAAGATATTTATCCAGATTTTGACACTCAAACTGCTAAGATTAAAGAGGCTGGGATTGTTGTTAATATATTCAAAGACAGGCTTAGTGTTAATCCAGAGACCAGAAGCCAAAATGGGAGTCTATATACTATCTTTACTCCTTTCAAAAAATCTGTTTGGAAAGAGTTTTTAGAAATGACAACCTTACCCAAACCCAATCTAGAAAATATAAATTATGCTACCCTCCCCTTTTTGACATCTTGGCAATATGTAGAGCCAGAGACTAGAATAATTGAATCTCTATTTAGCACTAAGAGAGAAATAAAAATTCTAGATATAATTTATGATTTAGACCAATACCTCCCTTTACCTAATTTATCAAACTGGTATACCTCTGAGAGTGAAGCTCTAGAAAGATTTAATGCCTATCTAATGTCTGGTAAATTAGATAATTATAGCTTGAATCGGAATAGTTTGGAATTGGATATCATAGACAATGGGCAGACTTCTCGAATGAGTTTAGCTTTAGCTTGGGGCTTTATCTCAGCTAGAAAAATAAAGGCGGAAATCACAAAATATCTTAATTTAAGTTTAGAAGAATTAACTGTAGACAACAAAACTAATCTTGGAGCTATAACATATATCTCAGAACTAATTTGGCGAGAATTCTATGTTTACTTATTATATCATCAGCCAGATCTATTAGATTTAGAGTTTCAAACTCAATATAGACAAACTATAAATTGGACTCAAGGGAAACAAGCTCAAGATAGATTCATCTCTTGGATAACAGGTAAGACTGGATATACCGTTGTAGATGCCTCGATGCAACAATTAGCTCAAACTGGCTGGATGCATAATCGCTCAAGAATGATTGTAGCTAGTGTCTTATCCAAAAACTTAGGTATAGATTGGCGATGGGGGCAGGAATATTTTAGAGCTAGTTTAATAGACTTGGATGAGCCATCTAATAATGGAGGTTGGCAATGGGGAGCCTCAGTAGGAGCAGACCCAAAACCAATTCGGATTTTCAACCCCTATTTACAAGCTGAAAATTATGACACGAAAGGATTATATCAGGATCAATGGTTAGATGAACATTATTATAATACAGTAACAAAACCAATTATAGAACACCCTCAAGCCAGACAAGAAGCAATTATCAGATACAAACAAGCCAAAGAAATTTATTTAGAAAATAAGAATTCAGGAAAATTAGTTGAGAAATCATAAGACTTCTCAGCAGTAAATCTAATTTGCAACGAAGGATAGTAGATATATTTTAATAATTAAGTTATATCAATAAAACAGTATTTATATATTGACAAAAAGTTCAAATTTTGATATTTTATTTTTGCCCTATATTTTCAAACCTAAACAATGGCTCATTCAAACAAATTTGTAAAAGGTAGAGATCGGTATTATACAAGCTCAATCCTGAATGGAGATTGTGAAGAAACTGGGTTTGAAGAAACTGAGGTTGAAGAAACTGAGTTTGAAGAAACTGGGATTGATGAAGATGATTGGAAAGAGTGTAAATCAATAATTACTAGTCTTAAAAATGTAGACACAACCCTCCTAAGCTACTAACATCTACCCCCGCCCCCTCAGCACTTTGCTGGGGGGCTTTTTATTTACCCTAAAAATTCACAATGTATTTTATCCACCCTCACCCGTCGCAAATAGGATTTACTCCTGTGAAACCTCACGGTTTCCCAACCTTCCTCCACGGTAAAACTCCCGTTTTCCCGACCCCTTTCCCAGACTTCCAGTCTTAATTCGGGTACTCCCTCCAAAGAGAGACAATTTATTTCATACCTCCACCATCATAAGGTCGTGCGAGATTACAAAAGAAGAGAATTTTTAAGTTTATTTCTTTTTATCAATTAGAAATTTTTTATTATCTCCCAAATAATTTTCTTTACTAATCACACTTTTACCCAATTCTTTTTCTGTTTCTTTTCTAGCATTACCAGCTACAGTTCCTCCCCTCTTGGCTACTTTTTTATTTCCGGTCATTCCTTTTGGGTTTTCTGTTTTGGAGATTTCTGTGGTGACTCGTTCTCCAAGCATAGTAAAAATAAGCTCCAAATCTGTCATATTATCTCTGAGATTGGCTTTGGATTTTGCTGGTATATTTTTGAGTTTTTTATATTCGCTTGGGGTTATACCAAAAGTTGCTTTGCTGATCTCGGCTGTGAGTATTGCATAATCTTTTTGTCCAGTGATGCCTCTTGCTTGCCATTCATCGGTGAGGTTTTGGCGAATTGCTATTCCACGAAGTCTCTTGTCTATCCAATCTTGAGGATATCCTTTTGCTTCATATAGTTTTTTCATCCTTTCTTGAGCAAGTTCTGGGTTTTCTATCTCTTCTATTCTCTCATACCCTACTTTAGCTAACCATCTCTTGAATGGTTCAGCTTTGGGGGAGGGAATAGATTGTATAATTCTAAGTATGTCTTCGGTATTAGCACAGTCGGTTTCTCTCATTTTTCCATCTGGAGCAACTAATTTCAACTGTCGACAAATTGTCGATAGTTCAATTCCTTCTTCATCAGTAGCTCTTTTTTTGATCCTATACCAATAGTCTTTTGGGTCTGCTGATTCGGTTAAAGCCCCGACTATATCTATTACTGAAAAATACCATTCATCATTATACCAAATTTTACGAATTTGTTTCTTTTCAAATAAAGCTATTTTATTGTGAGTGTTAGACATATAATTTTTTGATGTATTCGTATATTTACATTATAGCATATTTTTATACATTTCTGCCCTCGTAGGGGCGACCTCTCAGTAGCCTTTTATATAGAATAGTTACTAACTATTACTTCAATATTTGTAGAATCAAACCTATAATTTGATCTTTATTGTGAGGATCACTTTCAGCAACCAATAGGGTTAATGTAGTCAATACTTGGGGAGTTATTTTAGAAGTATTCAATGTTTTGGTCTTATTCAAAAGCCAAATAAAAGCAAAAGCACCTGATCTTTTATTTCCATCATTCAAAGGATGATTTTTAATAATAAAATATAATAAATGGGCAGCCTTCTCTTCAATAGAAGGATATATCTCTTCCCCAAAAGCAGATTGAAAAATATTACCAACAATTCCTGCTATCGCATTAGGTTGTTTTTCTTGTCCAAACAACTTGGTCGCCATCTTCTTTTTATACAGATCTTGCTTTAGCTCAACCAAAGCTTGTATTAATTCATCAGCAGTGAATTCCACTTGAGACTTATTGAGACCTGATTGTGGCAAATCAGATTTGTCATACGCATCAAGAGCAAACCAAGTCTCAGCAAAAAACTTAACCAATTCTAAAGCATCACCAGTCTTAACCTCACTATTGACAGGGATTAAGGTCTTAATCGTCTCAATAGCCTTGAGAAACTCATCATAATTCTGGGCCAATACTTTTTTATTAATACTATATCCTTTCGTAATATACTGTTTTAATGTTTGTGTAGCCCATTGACGAAAGGTAACTGCCATAGAAGATTTTGTTCTATAACCAACTGCCAGAATAATGTCTAAATTATAAAAAGTCACATTTTTTGTTTGCGTCTTACCTTTTAAAGCTCCGTGAGAAGTGGTCTGTGCAAATTTTGCACTAACCACTTTTGCATCCAATTCCCTATCTAAAAAAATATTTTTAATATGTCTTGTTACCACTGATCTATCTACAGCAAAAAGTTCAGCAATCTGAGCTTGACTAGCCCAAATCGTATCCTGAGTCCAGTCACCCTTCAACTCAATAGCACCATTTTTTGCTTGATAAATAATTGTATGCGGTTTTGTATTCATAATAATTTATATATACTACATTATACCATAATAATAGCCTAATTTATAATATAAATTCATAGCGGAGGGTTTTGTGTTTTTGGTGAAAATCTACTCTGTGATATAATTAGCAATATAAATATATTCGTAAAATTATTATCAATAATTACATAAACTATGCCTAATCCTGAAAATTACAATCCAAATTCAGAGGATGTCTATGAGGAAGTTAGTGCTTCAGAAATTTTTGCAAATAGAGCTCAAAGGGGAGAAAATGCAGATGTTCGGGAAACAGATGAAGGAATGGTCGAGAAAAGTGATAAGGTCGGTAAAACACCATTAATTGCTAGAGAATTCATAATTACAGATTATCTTCGAAATACTGGAGTAGTACCAAAAGTTGATGTAGATTCTGGTTTGTATGGATATCCTTTAACCTTTCAGATGGAAAAAATTAATAACGGTGCATCTTTACAAGATTGGCTATACTATTACTCACAAAGAGATAGAGGTATTTATGTACCCAGAGATACTATTGCTGAAATTTTAGATAAAACTGCAGAAGCTATCAAAAAAGTTTGGGACAAAGGAGTTGTACAAGGTGATTTACATTTGAATAATATTATTATAGGCGAAAAGAAAAGAAAGCTAGCCCCACATATTATAGATTTTGGACTATCTGTTATTGATAGAGACACACTCCTAGAAGCAGCTCATAGCCTTGGGATTGAATATGAAGTAGAAGAAGCACAAGATTCTTTTACAAGAGAAATCATATCCTCCTACGATGATCCAGACGGAGAAGCCGAATTTTTAATATCACATCTTGAGAGCTACATTTGTGAGGCCAATATACCTGGTCTAAACGACTTGGTTGTTAAGTTAAACAAAAGCCTAAAGGTATAAATGATTGACATTCTTGGAAATCTGTGCTAACATGAGTAGCATTTTGAAATTATTAAATGAAAGGATGTTGGTTCATTGAGATCGATAAGGATATCCTTACCCATAACAAGCCAATATACAGTCAAATTCCTCAGAAACTTACAATCCCCTTGGGTTTTGATGTATTTGATGAAGATGATTACAATCTTTTCAAAACATGGTTAGATCGGGATATCCAGATTCCATTAGCCGGAGTTATCGTTTTATCGGAATTAGGACTACAGTTACTCAAGTTCAATATTCCAGAAACCCTTCTAAAGGATTTTGGGGAATTGGATTCCCCTGCTATATCACAATGTGCTGTACTGTCTTATGAGCGTGTATTTGACCCAGATGTACTTTTCCAAGAGATTGAGGTTAATACCTCTTCTTATTGCTATGTAACATCGCTTACTGGTAAAATCAAATTCCACTCTCTTTGAACTCTGTCCAGCCTGCTTTTAGGCTGGATATTTTTATTTGTATACTACCTTATTTACCTAATACTTCCCCTAAAAAATCCTCTCTTGAGGGCTTTCGTCCCTCCATTATTTCGTAGAGTCGGCGACCCCGCCGACATTATTTTTCGTAGGGGTGACCTCTCACTCGCCTGTTTAAGTCTATTAGTTATAACCTATTGATAAAATTAGGGAAATGTGCTATTCTATTTTTGTTCCCCATGAGCACCCATCATGAGTTCCAATTCCAGAGGTTTCCTTGTCATATTCGGAGTTGTCTTTGTTTCAATATTGTTACTAATTCTTATATCAAATGGGTTACGCTTAACAACCTATGTCGCGAATGTTCCTTGCACAGTAATCAAGGCAGAGAATGTTAGAACAAGTGATGAAAGTAGTTCCTATAGGCTATTCTGCCAACAGGAGACCTTTGATATCGTGGATGACTGGTTGACAGGCAGATTCAGGAGCTCTGACATGTACGGAGCTATTTCTAATCTCCCCCAAGGATCGAAAATATCTCTAGATGTGTGGGGTATTCGTTTTGGTCTCACCAGCGCCAAACGATCTGCAATCAATTGGAGACAGTAAACAGATGAGTGTTTCTACCATCCCCCGCGCCGGGGGATTTTTTTATTACTTAAACAATTTTGAAAACCAACCGAATAAACTTGGGACTTTGCCCTTGCTCAGTTCTCTAGTGTGTTTGAACATAGGTTTATTATACCCTATATTGTATTTGATTTTTTGCTTAACTCGAGAAGGGCTAAGCGATTGAATAGCAGAAATTCCCGTAGCCTTCTTTATCCTACGCTTCAGCTTTGTCACTCCGAGCAATGTTTTGAGCGATGGTTTGCGGTAGCGGAAGAGTTTCATATTTATTTATTATTATCTACTGCGTCAATTCCTTAGCCAATAGTTCACTTTGCTCCAGAACTTTATCAGCTTCTATTCGTGCAAGATCAGGTGGATAGCCATATCTCATCAGAATTTTTTTGACCGTAAGGCGAAGTTTAGCTCTGACATCTTCTCGTTTTTCCCAATCAACCGTAGCATTTTTGCGGATAATATCAACAATAACATGAATCAACTCTTTCATTTTATGATCATCTAAGAATTTCGTAGAATCATTCTGAGCCAGTACACTATAAAATGCATATTCTTCTGGAGTAAGTCCAATATCTTCCGCTTTTTTGTCCTCCAATTTCATTGACCGGGCAATTTCTGAAAGTTCCTGAATCACTTGAGCTGTATCAATTTGATTATTATGATACCTATTGATTACACTCTCAAGCATTTCAGAAAACTTTTTCCCTTGAGCCATATTTTTTCTTTTTCGCAATTTTACCTCATCATTCAAGAGCTTACGCAGAAGTTCAAAGGCAAGATTTTTTTGCTCCATATTTTTGACCTCAAGCAAAAATTCCTCTGACAAAATATCAAGTGTCGGAGTTTTCATCCCCGCAGCTTCAAATACATCCACTACTCCATCACTCGCCAAAGCCTCTTCTACAATTTGTCTTACCGCAGTTTCTACCTGCCTGTCTGAGACTCCCCCACTAGGAGTGAATTTATTAATACGGGCTTTAATAGCTTGGAAGAATGCAACTTCATCTCTTATTTGCTCAGCCTCAAAACTTGGAACAGCCATCGCAAATAACTTCGACAAAGCAGTCACTTCCGTCAAAAATCTCTGCTTAAGTTTTTCATCATATAAAATAAAGTTTGTCGCCCCCAATAAAATATGTAATTTTTCACTACTCTCAGCCTGAAAATAATTTTTGTATTCAAAGCCACCTGCCAGACGAAGACTTGGCAAAGGCTGGTGGAACATTTGCTCCACAATCTCAAATTTGGTCTTCATACCAGCAATTGCCTCTGCAATATCCGACACAGCTTGACCTTCTCCCCCACTTTGAGTATAAACCCCCATTGCCTTTCTAAGATCCTGACCAATACCAATATAATCCACAATCAATCCTCCTGGTTTATCCTTATATACCCGATTAACCCGAGCAATAGCCTGCATCAAATTAGCACCCTGCATCTTTTTATCAATATACATCGTATGCAAACAAGGTACATCAAATCCCGTCAACCACATAGATTGCACAATCACCATTTGAAGTGAATCCTGAGAATCCTTGAGCCTCAGAGCAAGTTTTTTTCTATCCTTCTTATTCGTATGATGAGCTTGAAAATCTTCAGGATCATCACTACTTGAAGTCATCACAATTTTGAGCTTCCCTTGCATCAATTCATCACTATGCCAATCAGGACGAAGAGCAATAATTTCTTGATATAACCAAACCGCAATTTGTCTTGTCATACATACAACCATCGCCTTCCCCTCAAAGGTTCTTTGCCTCGCCTCAAAATGCTCCACAATATCCTTAGCCAAATCCTTTAATCTATCAGGATGACCAACCACCGCATCAATTTGAGCATTTTTCTTTTTGGCCTTTTCCTTTTGCTCCTCAGTCGCACCTTCAATCTCATCAATAGCATAATCAATCCGATTGACCAACTCCTTATTCAATTTAATTTTAACCAAACGAGACTCATAACTAATCGGCACCGTAGCTCCATCATCCACCGCCTGTTTAATATCATAAATATCAATTTCATCACCAAACACATTTCTTGTAGATCTATCTTCCCTTTCAATCGGTGTCCCCGTAAATCCAATAAAAGAAGCCCTCGGCAAAGCATCCCTCAGATACTTAGCATTCCCATATCGAATTTCAGACCCATCCACCGTCTCAACCTCTCTCCCCTTGAATCCATATTGACTACGATGAGCCTCATCCGCCACCACCACAATATTCGACCGCTCAGATAAAGTTTCATACACATTCCCCTCACGAGGAGCAAATTTTTGAATAGTCGTAAAAATAATACCACCCCCCGCAACCTTGAGAAGCTCTTTCAAATGCTCACGACTTTCCGCCTGCACAGGAGTTTGCCTTAATAATTGCTTACAATTCCCAAAAGTCGTAAATAATTGATCATCAAGATCATTCCTATCCGTCAAAATAACAATAGTCGGATTTTGCATCTCTGGCTCCACCACAATTTGCCCCGTATAAAACACCATAGACAAAGACTTCCCTGAACCTTGAGTATGCCAAATCACCCCAATTTTCCTATTACCCTCATCAGAATGAGTAGCCCTCAAAGTTTCCTTAACCGCCTTTTCCACCGCATAATATTGATGATAGGCCGCAATTTTTTTAATTTTCACCACAGATAATAAACCCGTTTTCTCATCCTTTTGCTCCTCTTGTTCAAAAACCGTATTATATCGAATCAATCGAAGTAACACCTCAGGAACAAGCATTTTTTCAGCCATAATCTGCATTTCAGGCACAATGCCATTTTCCTTTTTCTCAGGAGACTTCCAAGCCACAAATCGCTCAAAAGGAGCAGACACACTCGAAACCTTCGCCTCAATCCCATCTGAGATAATACATAAAGCATTATAATAAAAAATACTCGGAACAGCCTTTTTATAATTCTGAATTTGCGTAAAAGCCCGCTCCAAAGTCGCCTTTTCATCCGTAGCATTCTTTAATTCCACCACAACCAAAGGAAGCCCATTCACAAAAATAACCAAATCCAATCTCTTCTCATTATTATTCTCTTTGATAACAAATTGATTCACCACCCAAAAGCTATTGTTTGAGACATTCTCCAAATCAAGAAGCTTAACATTGATACCCTTTGTAGTATTATCCCCGCCTGACTCATTGGCAGGTTTGACATATTCAACCGTAATCCCATCAGTCAAATAGGTATGAAATTTTTCATTATTCGCCATCAAATCAGCAGAGCCAAGATTTATAATATGCTGATACGCCTCATACCTTGCCGATTCAGGGATATCTGGATTCAATCTTTTGAGAGACTCCTTGAGATGATTTTCCAATATAACACTATCAAATCGTTCTCTTTGGGGATTACTAGAATACGGAGCCTGTCTGCCAGCCAGGCAGGCAATATCTGGACCATAAAAATACTCATAACCTTGAGCTATAAGGAGATCTATCAAATTCTGTTCTATATGTGATTCGTTGAGGGTAGTCATAAATTTATTTATTATTTTTTAAAATACATAGTTCCGTGATTGTTTCTATCACGGCCTGAAAAATAATATCCGGTCAATTCATTTTTTTCTTTATCGTATTTTAACTTCACAGCTCCTTCATGTTTCGCCATAGTTTGTGTGGCATCATAGCTAGGATCATTTTTATAAAAATAAAATAACGATACAGCACCATCAATTTCATCTATACCAAAATTTTCATGAATACTACAAGACTTTGATTCATTAAATTTACCATAAATTTTTATAGATGTTCCTGTTTGTTTTATATTTAATTCTGATGGAATTTCTTTTGAATAATCATCAAATGAAGACTTTATATATCCATTCCATTTACCAGAAAGATTCTCGCTTTTAATTATTCCCAAATATCTAAATATCTTAAACTTCCAAAAATATTTATCAAATAAGCTAAAGAGAATAGAATAAATTGCCATTCCGGATATTGGTAAATCCAAATAGTATGGCACTTCAAAATTTATTGATTTAATAAATAAATTAATCCAATATGCTAAAATAACACTTATGCCGATTAATATAAGTATTAACCATGTAAACGATTTATAATTATTATTGCTTATATTTATCATAAATTAAAAAATTTTCTAAAATATAAGTCTGCATTACTTTGAGTTGTTGCGTTGATTGCACTTGATAGGTTATTTATATTTTTCTGTAAAAATAATTTAAAGGAATTAAACTTCTCTAAACTCCATTCAGTATCTTGTAATACTTGCTTATCTCCAGCAACTGTTGTGAATTGATAATTAAAATCACTCCCATAACAAATATGATTAAGTATCCAGTAAAACCTTCCTACTAAATCACCAGTCAAGGAATCTTCTGTATAACTATAAACCAAACACTCCAAATAAAAAGAAGGGGCTATATCTTTTTTATTGTGATTATTTATTAAATTTTTAAGCATTCTTACACATTTTTTGTAATTTCCATTTGTTACTTGATTCTTATTTGTTCCATTAGCATAATGAGTTTTTGGATAATTATCTACAATTTGATTATTGGCACGATTAAATATTTGTATTGGTTCATTGAAACTATTTCTAAATTTTATATAATCACTTGATCTAATTGAAGGAACAATATCAATATTTTTATTTGCCAAAATAAGTTTTACACATTTATTTCCTTTTGAGACCTTGCCTTGATATTGTGGAACAGACGATATTTTGTTTACTATATCATGATAGATATTTCCCCAATTTTTAGGAATGTTATTTACACATAATGCCACAATATCAATATCGTTTATATCATAAATTGCGGTATCATTTTTATATGAACCTTGTAAAAAAACCTCATAATTTGAACCAAGTAAATATATTACATTATCCCTTGTAACTCTTAATCCTTCCTTTGTTGATTCAGATGGACCTTTGCTTACTTTATCGATTAGTACTGTAGAAATGTATGTCATAGTAAAATGCTTAGGATAAGTTATATATTTATAAATTGATTGCCTCTGTCTAATAAATCCTTGTAGGTTATAACTTCAATATTATGAATATGATAATTGAGATTTCTCAATGCTTCTATCTTTGGAGTACTCCAAAATTCACTATTTCCTATAAGAATAAAAGCTCTTGGTTTCAAACATAACACTTTATCAACAATACTCTTAATGCTATTATTTATTTTTCTTTCATTCTCAAGCCTCAATCTCTCTATTTCAGCTAGATAGTTTACAACTTGACCAATAGCCTTGTTTGCTTCTGATGTCCATCTCCAAGCCCCCTTATGACTGAAATCTTCTTTTATTACATCATCTGTAGGTAATTTGATCTCTAATATATCAATAAATCCATCTATAGTAGGGAAAAGGTAATCTGGCATGATACCATCCAAATTGATTTTTGCTTTTTCTATTGGTTCTGAATAGCTAACTCCCAAAATCCAGTTATTATCTTTTATCCAGTTCTGCCATGAATCGTCACCTGCTGTTTCATGATAACTTCCACTATCAAGCCTACTTTTCAGGTCATCTATAACCCTCTTCTTTTCAAGAAGTAATGTACCATGTACGAGAGTCTTTGCTAAGTTAAAATCATCTTTAACTAATTCTGTCCAGAAATCTTTTCCTTTTTTTAAAGAGATGATTTTTTTTATAGCCTTAACTACATTTTGATCAGTTATAACTAAAGCATTAGAATCGACTACAGAATAATTATTCTCACCATATTCAATCCCTTTTTCTTTAAGTACTGAAGCAAGCTTTCTAATCCCAATATAGAATTTTAGAACTCCTTCAGTTGGTATTTCAAACTTTACCCCCTCAAACCCATCAGCAAGTTCTTTAAGTTTTATTGCTTGTTCATCTTTCCACTCTTCTATTTTATTACTTCTTTTTTGTCTTATTAAAAATCCTCTTATTCCTTGATTATGAATTAGTGGTTTAAATATAAGTCTTGATAAAGGTTTTTCTTCTAAAACAATTGAGTCTGTTTCAGCAATTCCTTTTCCTATACTTTTAGTTGTAATAATATCATTCATAATCTAATAATTAAAACTCTGCCCTCACCTGCCCACTCATCAATTTTGGTAACAACTCATCACGATTACGAGCGAGGGATTGAATTTGGTATAGATTATCCAAAATTTTTATAAAAATTGGGTTGGTTGTATTTACAAAGTTTTCTAAAATTTTATTGTCAGGATAAATAATATCAATATTTTCAATTTGTGTTGGATTGATGTTTGGTTGAGCACTACCGTAGCCCATAGCTAATATTTTCTCTTGATAGCTACCAGACATTAAAAAGAAATATATAAATGTTTTATATATTTTTTCATCAATAAAAATTTTTCCAACTCGTTGATTTAAAAATAGTTCACCTTCTAAATGAGGAATAATACCAATTTTCCCTGTTGTATTCCCTGACATTGCAAGAACAATATCTCCAGATTTTAATTTAAAATATTGAACTCTTTCTAAATCCTTAATTCCATCTTTTACAAAAGAAATATCTGATAAATCAACAATTCCATCACCTTTTAAATCTTTGATTTTCAAAACCATTGTATTACTCCCTTCAACAAAATCATTTCCACTGAAAGCAAATCCTGACTTTAAACTGCAAATTTCTCCCAACTTCCCGACTCTCCACCCTTCGGGTAATTCACCTGCCTGCGCCGAGGCTTCGGCAGGCAGGTCATCCACTCCATATTTCCCACCTGCCTGCCCTTTCCGACCGACAGACGGGCGGCTAGGCAGGAACCATTCTTTGAAAATTGTCTGCCCGATCTCTTCTAAGGTTTTGTTTTGCTCTCTTAATAGCTCAATTTTATCATCAAAGATACTTAATACTGAGGCTATGGCTTTTTGTTCTGGGAGAGGTGGGAGGAGGAGTTGAATATTTTGGACTCCATAAATTGGCAACTTCTTTTGTACAGCTCCAACTGTATTTTTAGCTATTTCTTCTTGCCCATTTTTTGAGATTAAAAAGTAATATAAAAATTTTGAATCAAGATTTTTTAGGTTAACGAATTTCACACAGTTTTCAGTTAAACTAGCATTATCCAAATCTTCATCAATGAAGGCAACAAAACCAATACTTCCAACAATAGAGACAATTACATCACCAGTATTTACAATATACCTCGAAATGTTTTGAAACGCTTCATCAGTAACAAATTGTAATTGATGCTTTTTGATTTGATTATTTTCAAGATCAGTTATACGAATGTATGGATGACTTGTTTTTTCTAATACAAGGGTTTCTCCTTTTGGCAACCTCTTCCCACCTTTGATCTCACAAACCTCGCCCAAAGTCGTCTCTTGCCAGTCTTGAGGATATGTCGGCGAGTATATGTTGGAATATGTCGGCGAAGGCGCCGACTCTACGGGATTATTCAATGAAGACACATTGTTGTTTTGTGTTGGCGAGGATGTGGAGTTTACAAAATTACTTTTTTGTAGTTTATCTGTCATATTATTTTCCATTGTGAGATAAAAAATTCTCTATTTCTGCCTCTAACTCTTCTGGTTTTGGGAGATAGAGTTGATATTTAGATACAAACATCTGATTGCTGATTCCGCCCATTGCATATTCCATCTTGATGTCATTCTTTTCAGCACTAAGAATTATTCCGATTGGTTCATTGTCTCCTTCGGTGTTTTCTTCTGTCTTGAAATAATTGAGATACATATTCATCTGACCTACATCCACATGATCAGCCTCGCCGATTTTGAGATCAATAAGCACAAAACACTTCAAAATACGATGATAAAACACGAGATCTATATAATGATGACGACTATCAAAACTAATGCGAAATTGCTTTTTGATAAAAGTAAAACCTTTTCCAAGTTCTAATAAAAACATTTGCAAGTTATCAATAATTTTTTGTTCTAGTTCAGCTTCTGAAAAATTATGAGGCTCTGGTATACCAAGAAATTCAAGAATATATGGCTCTTTAATAATATCTTGTGCTTTTTGAATTGTTTGCCCCTTATGTGAAAGCTCCAAAATTTCTTCCTTATTTTTCCCAAGAGCAAATCTTTCAAATAACATTGATTGTTTTTGTCTTTTTAGCTCTCTGACCGACCAATTTTCTAAGATACATTGTTTTTCATAAAAACTACGAGCAAGCTCGTCTGAAACTCCCAAAATCTCCACATAATGACTCCAAGTCAATCTGCCAGACCTGTCTGGCAAATCTGGAAAAAATATATACAAAAGCCGCATATACTGCAAATTGCTTCTACTAAATCCTTTCCCATATTTTTTAAGTTCTTTGGATAATGAAATTAGTAATTCTTTGCCATATTCTGCCTTTACATTTCCTTTTTGCTCAAATTCAACAATACTTTTTCCCACTTTCCAATATGTTTGAAGGAGTATTGTATTTACATTTGATACAGCTTGATTTCTACCATTTTCAAGAATTTTTGTTATATCTTGAGCGAGATTTTGATAGTTTGTTAATTGAGGCATATTTATTATTTTTTAAATACTAAATCCAATTTTAGCAAGTTGTTTTTTGATTTCTGCATTCATTTTCTCTTCTTTGGCGAATTGTTCTGCAAGAGTAGTGGTGAGTTTATGCATTTTCTCTTCAAATGGTATTCCGCCTGCCTGCCTCGCCGATCCGTCTTCAATAATTTTTTTCAAATATCTTCTTCCATTGGTTGTTTTTAATTCTTTTTCTCGATTAACTGCCTCTTCTCTTGTAGAGAATATTTCATGGTGAATAATAAATTTTGGTGGATATTTTTTTGTCCAGTCAGAAGCTTTTCCTAGAATATGTTCTTTCCATCTTTTCCTCAAATCTTGTGTTTGCCCAATATATAAGGTATCATTACTACATTTGATAACATAAACATAAAATGTGTTCGGCTTCGGCGCAGGCAGGTCATCTTCTGCATCTTTAATCCCTACATAGCGTCCAGGGGTGAGGACATAGCCGTGTTTCTCTACTTCTTCTCTTTGTGCTGATTTACAAAAGCCTTTGATATCTTCGTATTGTTCAGGATTTTTCGCCAATTATGATAGGTGTTGGCAATAGTATCTATATCTTCTTCGGTGAATTCTCTATGGACTCGGTCTTTGAGGAATCCCATATCTGAGGCATCGATGAAGAGAATTTCTTTATTGCCTGTCTGACTGCCAGGCAGGCGTGTTGTTCTTTCTCTTCTCAATATCCAAATACAGGCGGGTATTCCAGTATTATAAAAAAGTTGCTTTGGGAGCGCAACGATACATTCTACTAAGTCATTTTGGATTAGAGTTTTTCTAATTTCTCCTTCTCCTGAGGTATTGGAGCTAAGGCTTCCATTAGCAAGTACGGTTGCCATTACTCCATGCGGTGCAAGGTGATACAACATATGCTCCATCCATCCAAAATTAGCATTCCCTGCTGGTGGTTTTCCATATTTCCATCTTGCATCGTCTTGTAATATATCTACTCCCCAATCTGATTGATTAAATGGAGGATTTGCGAGGATATAGTCGGCTTTGAGGTCTGGGTGTGCATCTTTCAAGAAACTTCCTTCGGTATTCCAAACTACAAATTGTGAGTTTATATTACGGATTGCAAGATTCATTTTGGAGAGCTTCCAAGTTGTTTGATTGGATTCTTGTCCATAAATAGTGATGTCTTTGATATTTCCTGAGTGTTCTTGTACAAATTTTTCACTCATCACAAACATTCCCCCAGAACCACAGGCGGGATCATACACTCTTCCTTTGTAGGGTTCTATCATCTCTACCATCAATTTGACAATAGATTTTGGAGTATAGAATTGTCCTCCCTTTTTCCCTTCGGCATTGGCAAATTCTCCAAGGAAATATTCATATACTCTTCCAAACAAATCTCCTGCCTGCGCCGAAGCTCCGGTAGGCAGGTTAGATTTGGTATTCTCTACTTGTAATTCTGTATTAGAAATAAGGTCAATCAATTGTCCGAGTGAAGCTTTATCTAAATTAGGCTTTCCAAATACTTTTGGGAGTACGTTTTTGAGCTCGGGATTTTCTTTCTCGATTACCTCCATTGCCTCATCAAGCTCTTGTCCAATAGTTGGGAGTTTTGCTTTGGCTTGGAGATTTTTCCATCTTGCCTGTTCGGGTACAAAGAAAATATTCTCAGCAATATATTCATCTCTGTCCTCTGGATCACTGAATTCATCCTGAGCTAATTTGTCATAAAGTTCTTGAAAAGATTCTGAAATATATTTAAGAAAAATAAGTCCAAGAGCTACATTTTTATATTCTGCTGCATCAATATTTTTACGAAGTTTATCTGCTGCCTTGAAAAGCTGTGCCTCAAAATGGGAATTTTGACCTTGTGCCATAAAAAATTATTATTATTTACCCCTATTATACCATATACCCCACCTTTTGAGGAGTGATTATCTCATAAAAAATATATAATATACCAAATTATCTATGTAATGTGTGGTGATTATTGTATATCTAGTAAATCTTTTAACTTTTTACCTTTATATTGCCAATAGGCTGCTCCGTGATAGGCTCCACTTTTATTGCTATTGCCTTTTTGTTGATATATTTTTAGGGTTAATGGGGATAATTTGAAAATTTGTCCTCCATATTCTACATCTCTCTCCCCTACTACTTTTGCTGTTATATCTTTATCTGCTATGAATACTATTTCTTCTCCATTTTGTATGCCTTTTCTATAAAAATTAAATTTTGCACTTTGCTCTCTGGATTTTGAAATTTCATCGAATTCTTTTTCTTTATCTATGTCTTTTGGGTATATTAATTTTCCTTCAAAGGATAGGAGTAATTGTTTTACCAAATCATAGTCTAGGGCGAATAACTCACTGTCTCCTACTCTGTGTTTGGTGAAAATTTCTTTGAGTAGATTTTCTTTATATGTATAGTCTTCTAGTTCTATTGCAAAGAATCTCTTTAATCCTGAGACATTGTAGTATCCATTTGATTCTAGATTTCTCATCCTTTCTTGATAATTTTGACTGCCTGTTTGTCCTATTTTTATTAGTCCATCGACTACTGTTGTCATTATATAGACTACTCCTTTCATAGATTATGTGAATTTAATGCTTGTTTGTATTGTAGCATATTTGGGGTTGAATTGGGAGCTGAACAAATCCACCCCCACCTTTCAGGCACCCCCTCCAAAGGGGGACAGAAATACAAGTTGCAAAATATATCCACCCCGTCATGCAAAGCCCGCCACCCCTCAAGAGGGGAATTTAAAAAAGCCACCTGTTGCGGTGGCTTGGGGTTGTGTATTTGGGGACTATTGTTCACCTTCGGAGTCTTCTTCCTCAAGTTCTTCTTCACTAATTGGTCTCACACTTCTGATTATATTCCACATTGAGTCTTAGAGTCTGATTGTATTATAGTCATGATTAAACTCATATCGGTCTAAATCTGCAATATTTTTTATGTCTAAACTTGTCTCAATTGAGACAAGTAAATCTATAAGTTCCTGCAGATATTTACTATTCGCAGAAACTGCTTCATTTTTTAACTTTATACGAAATTCACGATAGCAATATGCCCAGTCTGAAAATCTTAATTTTCTTTGTGGCGAGAGAAGGAAGCTAAAGAACTTCATAATTAGACACGAAGTGAAATGTACACATTGTATATAGCATAAAAACTATGTTTTGTCCACACCCGTCGACTTCGTCGCCACCCTCGCCAGCGAGGAACAGAATATATAGAAAAAACTACAGTGCATATCACACTGTAGTTGGGATCTGGAACCATTTGAAATAATTTGTTTTGTCATCTTGTATCTCTGTGTATCCTTCTGGATTATATTGCCCTTGGGTAAAGTTACAGTGAAATATATATACCGTTTTATTTGTTAGCACTCCTGGATAGCTAGTTGATAATGCTTGTCTAGTATGAGTAGATATGTATTGTAGTTGACCTGCATTAACAGGCTCTTGGATTTGTCTTAACTCCTCCTGACATGCCCTAATTACCGCTACTTCAGGAGTTTCATTATTTAGAAATTTTATCTTCTCAGCTATGGAACAATTATTTGGAAGATTTCTGACCCTTTTCCTCCCGTCTGTAAACACTTGGCCAGTCTCTCGGAGTAGCATTGTTGGATTGGTTGGCGAGAATATGGTTATACTTACAACTTCTATGTTTCGGTGTATTTCCCCATCTACTAATTCTACTTTAGCTTCACCTTCTAAAATCTCATCTAGCAGGTGAGTTAATGTCTTAGCTTCTCCTACATCCCAATTCTTCAAATCTATATCTGGAGCTTCTCGAAACATTTCATAAAGATCTTGCAGTGAGAACATTGTTTTTCCTCAAAGTGCTGTTTTATTATACTATATTTTGAAGTTTTTGCGGAGGGTTAAAAAAAAGCCACCTGTTGCGGTGGCTTGGGGTTAGTGAAAAGAAGAAGTCTCAGATTTGCCCTTTGGGAACCAGTCCAAGGCGTTCGACCTCTGTTTTGAGGTGGCAGACCTGGGGTTTGGGCTCGTCCTTAGGCCAAGTGTCTCCGAGGGAGACAAAGCCTTCCCAGGGAGCCCCCTGAAAACGGGAACACCCAATGGGGTGTGGATAGGATCCATCACTGATAGCCGTCCGCATGGCCTCAAGACGGGCTTCGGCCTTCTGTGTTCGTGGCCAGAGAACTGAGGTGGTTACCACAATCCCGAATGCAAATGCCGTGATGCCAAAAAAAAGAGTAGTTTTAGGATTAACCATATAAAAATCTCCAATTGGAGAAGAGTAAAGTTCGATGTATAAATATCATAATACCTCTCTTTTGTCAATAGTAGTAGTCAATTTTGTGAGGTAAAAAGTAATGTCCACATCCGTCACAATGTCCTCCGCCGCCGTCGTAAATGGGATTTGCTCCTTGAAAACCCACGGTTTCCAACACTCGGTCTTTGACCTCGTTGCCTTCCTTCACGGGAAAAGTACCTTTTTCCCGACCCCTTTCCCAAAGTCTAAAGCCTTTTTACGGTGCCACCTCCCCCAAGGGAGGACAGAGAGCAATCCACCCCGTCCAGCTAAGCTGTCCACCTCCTCCCAAACTAAAGTATGGGAGGGGCTGAAAGCCATACGAAGGTGAGGTGGAGGTAGCAAAAGATGGGAATTTTAGATTTCCTAATTTTATTTAGATTTTTTATTGGAAGTTTTAATCTGTAAATAATTTTCTTCTGTTATTACTGATTTTCCTGTTTTTGCTTCTAATGCTTTTCTTGCATCTTTAGCAATTTTACCTCCTTTTATTGCTGGGATTTTATTTTCTTCCAGTCCTTGTGTTTGTTCTGTCTCGGCAATTTTTCTTGTGGATAGTTCTGCTAATGCTGTAAATATGAGCTCTTCTTCACTCATATGGTCTCTTAGATTTTGTGTCTTTAAGTTTTTTAACTTTTTATGTTGGGTTATAGAGATATCACTCCATTCTTGATGTATAATATTGGTGAGTATTGCAAATTCTGTTCCCTTTTCCACACCATTTTGAGCCCAATAGTCGGTTAATTTATTTCTTGTTTCTTGACCTGTCATTCTCTGTTGTATCCATTTTTGGCTTCTTCCTTGTTTTTGCCAATATTCTCTAGAGCGATTGAGGGCTTTTTCTGGATCGGTCATTTCCTCCATTCGCTCATATCCAACTTTGGCTAACCACAGTTTTATTGGCTCGGCTTTTTTGCTTGGAATTGATTGAATCAATCGCAAAATTGTCTCTACATCTGCTACATCGGTTTTATAAAATTTTCCATCTGCTGATTCTAATTTCAGTTTGTCACATTTTGTGACAATCTCACTTCCCTCTTTTTTTAATCTATTTTTGAATGTGGTCCAATAACTTTGAGCTTTTTTGAAATTTTGTTGTTCTGTTAATACTGCGATTATATCTATTATAGAAAAGTACCAGGTCTCTGTATCTTGATTAAAGTGTCGACGGATTTTATATGTCTCAAAAATAGCAAGTGAATTATTATTTTCCATAGTGCATAAGTTTATATTTATTTATATTCTTGTATTATAGCATATTTGAGGTTGAATTACGAGCCGAATATATCCACCCTCCCCCTTTGGGTACTCCCTCCAAAGGGAGACAGAAATTAAATACAGGCGACTGAGAGGTCGTCCCTACGAAGAAGGTGAGGGAAAGAAAATAAGATTTTAATCAAAACATTTTGCACAAGCTATTGACTTATTATAGGTTTTATTATAGTATTATTACATAAAGACGAGAGGAGGTCCAAACGGCTAATTACCTAAGGCACTCCTCTCTTTTTTTGTTCTCTCAATTTTTTTCTTTACTCCCGTATCGTCTAGATATACTAGATATTGATTCCCCAATTCTTTGTACAGGGATGATCTAAATTTTCTGTTAGGGAATAAAATCTTATGGAATTTATTTTCTTCGATTAAGAAGTCTATTAACTTTTTATAATCTCCGTCTCCAGAGACTAATACTACTTTCTCAAATTTTTCTTTTTTATACAATTTTTGCATTATCTCAAATATTATATCCGCATCTACATTACCTTTCTTTTTGCCAATCATTGCTGAGTTGTGTTCTCTGAACATTAGGACAAAACCAGATTCTTGTAATTCTGTATAAATTTTGCGAAAGCTCTCATCCAAACATCCCAAAAAATAATAAGCCACATCTACTTTATATTTATTTCTTAAATATTCTCTTAGTTTGACACTATCTAATTTCCAAGATTGCCCTGACAATTTGGCTGTACCCATATGTAAATTTTGCCCATCAATAAATGCAAGATTTCTTTTCATAAATTTTATTATTTTTAATATTGTAGCATATTTGGGGGATTTTGATTAGGGGGAATTGATTATGAATTATGTCCTCCTCCGTCACCTACGGTGCCACCTCCCCCAAGCGAGGACAGAAAAACCAGTTCCAAAACTCTATCCACCTCCGCCCTGCGGGCACCTCCTCCGAGGGAGGACAGAAACTCAAGTTGCAAAATACATCCACACCACCGTCTAAAAGACGGCACTCCTCAATTTATCGACCGTAGGTGGAGAGGGGAATTTGGGTAAATATAGATCTAATTGTTTTCAGTATGGGGTAATAAGAATTTTTCTATTCTAGCTCTACATTTAATGAGTATTCTCCTTGAGCACCTAGTGTGACTATGCCGGATAATTCTAAAATTGATAGAGTAGCCATCAAATCCATTACTTCTTGTTGGGTAAGTTGTGCTAACTGCTCTATCTTGAGTGGGGCTTGGATTAAATGTTGTAATATTGCTATTTGTTCTGATTCGAACTGGCTTAGGTCTAATTGTTTGCGAATTATTTCTAGCCCAAATACATTTAGTATATCCTCTACCTGTGTCACAATATAAGCTCCTTGTTTTATTAGCTGATTGGTGCCTTCACTATTTTTAACATCTATATTACCTGGAATGGCAAAGACATCTCGGTTTTGCTCTAGGGCATATTTTACTGTTGTCATTGTTCCGCTTTTGATAGGGGCTTCAATTATAAGTATACCTCTAGCTAGTCCACTTACTATGCGATTTCTTAAAATAAAATTTTCTCTTCGGGGCTTGCTTTTTGGTGGGAATTCACTAATAAGCGCCCCTCCTCTAATTATGATTGCATTGGCTAATGATTGATTTGTCTTTGGATATAAGGCTTCTGGGGCTATACCTCCACCTAAAACGGCAATGGTTTTGCTTTTACCGTCAAGACATCCTTTATGAGCTATACTATCTATCCCGAGTGCTAAACCGCTAATAATAGGGATTCCTGCTTCAGATAATTCTCGACTGAGTTTCTCTGCAACTCTAGCTCCATAGGGAGTATATTTGCGAGTACCTACTATTGCTAGAGCATTTTCTAGTCCACTGATATCTCCTTTTATATATAAAATAGTGGGTGGAGTGGTGATTTCTAATAAGGCTTGTGGATAAAGTTCATCTTGTCTAGTTAAAATTTTGATATTTTCCTTATTTAGATAGTTCAGTTCTTGTTCTAAGACTTTTACTCGATTCAAATTACTAAATTCTTGATACCAATCTAATTTGGCTCTATTCCCTAGAGTAGTCTGAAATTCTGCTAAATTTCCCTCTAGCCAAAGTCGATGGGCTCCAGCTTGTTGAATTTTGGCTAAGGCTTTAGGTCCGATCTGGGGTAGGGTGTTAAAACAATGTAGGCTAAGAGTATTTTTATCCATTATTTTGATCTTATTGATATTACGTCTTATATATATTATACTATTTTAATTGTAGAATTGATATATGAAATTAGATTTAGAGGGAAAGATATTAGAGGCGGCGAATATTATCCAAAATGGTGGTTTGGTGGCTTTTCCTACTGAGACTGTATATGGTTTAGGAGCTAATGCTTTTGATACTGAGGCTATTGCTAAAATTTTTAAGCTTAAAAATCGTCCTGTAGATAATCCTCTGATTGTGCATATTAGTTCACTTGATATGTTATCTGAATTAGTAGATAATGTCTCAGAGTTTAATCAAAAGTTAATTGATAATTTTTGGCCTGGTCCTCTTGCTGTTGTTTTTCCAAAATCTAAACTAATTCCAGATATTGCAACTGCTGGACTTAATACGGTGGTAATTCGCTTTCCGAATAATATTATTGCTCAAAAGTTAATTGAGAAATCTGGAGTGCCTTTAGTGGCTCCTTCTGTTAATCCTTCTGGCAAGCCTAGCTCTACTAGACCTAAGCATATTCAAGATTATTTTGAAAAGCAAGTTTTTGTTGTGGAGGGAGATGAGAGCGAGATTGGTTTGGAGTCAACTGTAATCAATACTATGGTCAATCCTCCAGTTATTCTGAGACAAGGGGCTATAACTCAAGAGCAAATTGAAAAAGTTTTGGCTTTAAAAATTAGTTTGGCTAAAAAAGAGACCAAAGTCCAAGCTCCTGGGATGAAATACAGGCATTATGCTCCAGAGGCTAAATTGGAATTAGTCCCTTTGGGGGGAGATATACTGGATAAAATACAATTTTACTTGAAGCAAAATTATAAGGTCGGAGCTTTAGTCTCAAGCGAGGTGTATAGGTTTATCCCAAAAGAAGTATTGGGTTTTGATTTAGGGTCAAAAGAGAATTATAAGAAGATATCGGCTAATCTTTATGATGGGTTACATTATTTTGACTCTCAAGAGGTTGATATTATAGTAACAGAGAGTTTTCAAACTCAAGGTTTGGGACTGGCTATTATGGATAGATTAAAGAGAGCTTCTGAGTGATTAAAATATGATATAATAAAATGTAAATTATAAAATACACTTATGATTAAATATATTCCCCTACATCGACGATGGAGTTTGCTCCTTAAAACTACTCCTTTTATTCTAGTTATACTTTTATCTAAGTATTTAATTTATATTTTAGGTTATGAGTTTTTACAATTCAGTGCTTTATTTACGGCTATTATCTCGGCTAACATTTTTTTGATTAGCTTTCTTATTTCTGGTGTATTGTCAGATTATAAAGAGAGTGAAAAAATTCCTTCAGATATGGCTTCTGCTATAATTTCATTGGCAGATGAGGGTATGATTATTTTACAAGATAAAACCAAAGATAATGAGGCGAAGAAGTATATAGAACATATTCAGGTCATAAATCAAGCATATATAGATTGGTTTTACCAAAAAGAAAATACTCTTAAAGTAATAGAAAATTTGAGTTTATTAAATATTCATTTTTGTAATTTAAGTAACTATATAGCACCTCCTTCACTAGCGAGATTGAAACAAGAACAGAATACTTTAAGAAAATTACTAAATAGAGCCGACACTATTAGGGAGACTTCATTTTTAGGGACTGGTTATGCTATTGTGGAGACTATTAGTGTAATTTTGATTCTAACTATATTATTCATTCAATTCACTCCAATTTATGAAGGTATGATTTTCACTGCTTTTGTGAGTCTAATTTTAATTTATATGATATTTTTTATTAAAGATTTAGATAATCCCTTTGGGTATTCTCAAGATGAAATCTTGACTGAAGAGGTTTCCCTGAGACCTTTGATTGAGAATAAAAAGATTCTAAAAAAGTATTTATCTTAAAATATTTTTACAAAAAGTAGCTCTATGTATTGCTGATAGTCCATATTTTTGAATTTCTTGTATATGCATTTTGGTGCCATAGCCTTTATGTTGGTAAAGATTATAATTAGGATATTGAGTACTATATTCACTCATCAAGTTGTCTCTATATACTTTGGCATAAATTGAGGCAAGGGCAATGCTAAGATGTTTATTATCTCCTTTTACAATTGCTTTATGTGGATATTCTATACCTATGGGTACTATATTGCCATCAATTAAAATGCCAGTTCTAGAATCTAATGGTAATTGTAATAGGCATTTATCCAAAGCTTCTAACCATGCTAATTTAGTAGCTTCTAGAATATTAATATTGTCAATAATATTAGCTGAGACAAATCCTACTCCAATTGGGTACTGATTTTGTATTACCTCATATATATCTTGTCGTCTTTTAGGAGTTACTTTTTTAGAATCTTTGGCGTATTTCAGTGGCGATTGTTGCCAAGTTTGGGAGACTAAAATATCTGAGTTAATTGCTATGGCTGATGCCACTACTGGTCCTGCTAAAGTGCCTCTACCAGCTTCATCTATACCAATAATATATTCTAATTGCCATTTTTCAATATAGGCTCTATCCCCTTCCTGTAAAATGGATATCATATTAAATAACTTTGAGCTCTTTTAAAGCTTGTTTATAAATATCAATAGATTGTTTAGCTTTATTTTCACTTATTATGAATTCTGTGGTATGAACTAAATGATTTCTTAATCTATGAACTTTCCAAACATTATCTATACTAGGTAATTGGGAAAGAGGTATAGCTTTTAGTCTTTCCCCCATTGTTGAACCTGGAATAGTCAAGTCTTTCAATACTGTATCAAGTAATTTATCAGCTTCTATAACAGCTAATTTATAATTGGCTTCATCGCCAGCATCTAATCTTTTGACAATATTTTCCCATTCTTTATTTACTTTAAGACTATGCACTGATCCTGCTTCTGGTATTTTACGAAATCCAATGAAAATATTGTAGATTTTTTTCTTCCAAAAATCTGTTTTTATAGCAAGATATATTATTAGAACAAACATTACCCAAGAAGCTATTCCTGAGATAATTTGTACCAATAAAAAGATATTATTGATTATTGAACTTATCATATCTAATATTATCTATAGCTTGAGCTAAAGTTAGTAATTTTTGTTCTTGGAAGTGATTCGTCATTAACTGAAATCCTATTGGTAGTCCAGAATTAGATAAAGTAGGGACTGAAATACCTGGAATTCCTGCTAAATTAGTCGCTACTGTAAAAATATCTTCAAGATACATAGAAACTGGGTCATTGACCTTTTCTCCAATATTAAAGGCAGTATTAGGGCTAGTTGGGGTAATAATAGCATCTACCTCTTTGAATACATTAATAAAATCTTGTCTAATCATATCCTGCACTTGCTTAGCTTTTCCATAATATGATGAGTAATATCCACTAGATAAAACATAAGTTCCTAGCATTATTCTTCTTAAAGGCTCATTTCCAAAACCTTTAGCTCTACTTGCTCTATATACTTCTTGTAAATCTTGAGAGTTCTGTAATTCCGACAAACCATATCTAATGCCATCAAAACGGGCTAAGTTGGTGCTAACTTCAGCTGGCATAATAATATAATAGGTTGGGACAGCATATTCTGTATGAGGTAAACTTACTTCCACAAATTCTACTCCCAAGGTTTTGTAAGTTGTGATTACTTCATCTATGGCTTTTCTAATATCTTCATCAATTCCATCTATAAAATATTCTTTTGGAATACCTACTCTCATCCCACTAACATCAGCTTGTCTAATTTTTTCAATATCTAAAAGTTGACTTGTATCTAATTTAGCTGAAGTACCATCCATATCATCCTTACCTTCAATAGCTTGCATAATATAAGCTGTATCAATAACTCTATTTGCAAAAGGTCCGATTTGATCTAGAGAAGATGCCATGGCGATTAAACCAAACCGAGACACTCTACCATAAGTTGGCTTTAGTCCTACAACTCCAGTCAAAGAAGCAGGTTGACGAATAGAACCTCCTGTATCTGATCCAATTGAGATTACTGCCATATCTCCAGCCACACTAGCTGCTGAGCCTCCAGAAGATCCTCCTGGAACTCTATTGGTATCAGCTGGGTTACGAGTAGCTCCAAAAGCAGAATTCTCAGTAGAAGCTCCCATAGCAAACTCATCTAGATTGGTTTTACCTATAAATATAGCTCCCGCATCTCGTAATTTTTTTATAACGGTAGCATCATAAGTGGCAATATAATCTTCTAACATCCTAGATGAAGCTGTGGCTTTATGTCCTTCAATTAGAATTGCGTCCTTAACTGAAATTGGCAAACCTTCTAATAAACTTAATTTTTCTCCTCTAGCTAATTTAGCATCTAATTTCTCAGCCTGAGACAAAGCCTCAGCATTAAAAACTTCAGTGTAGGAGTTGATTTCTGAGTCTTTGGTCTGAATAGTAGCAAGAATATCTTCTACTACTTTTTTGACTGTAGTAGTTGAGTTGTTATAGGATTGATTAAGTTGTTCTATAGATGGTAACATATTATTTTTTCAAAACTGATTTAACTACTAAATATCCCTCTTCAACTAAGGGCATTTCTTTAATAATATTTTCTCTAATAGCAGAACTAAACCTTGGATTATTGTCGAATGCTATATCTTCTCTTAACGTTTGAGTATGATAGGTAGGAATAGTGTGTGATTCTAAATCTAAATTAGTGAGGGTATTTACATATTCTAAGATATTGCCAAAATCTTGATTTAGCATAGTATTTCTCTCTGAAGAGAGGTTAATATGAGCTAATTTAGCAATACTATTTACATCATAATCCATATTAATCTTTCATTAATAACTTAAATTCTTCTACCATATCTACAGGTGTAGGGTCAATACCATAAGACAGTGCCAAATAATAAGCTGTCCAATCTCCTATCAATGTCATTGCTACTAAATTTGCAAGTTTATTTCCAAAGTCTGGTACGATTACATCGATAATGGATAATCCTCTACTCTCAAACAATTGTTTTAACTTGTTAAATCTCTTAATGTTTCTAGAGGTTTCTACTTCATTCTTCAACAAAATAAATTGAAAATCAGCTTGTGGATTAGTAAATCCAACCATTTCATTATGATTAAGCTCTGGCACATAATTCCAAAAACATGGAGTTTTGGCATTTTCATTAATCTTAATTTTCCATAAATGGGCCGCTAATTTATACTCACAGGTAGCATATATAACTGGAGTTTTACCTTTTATTATATTAGCTAAAGATTCTCCTTTGGATTCAAAATCTTGAGGTTTCACTTGATTGACTAAATCTACAATCTTATCTCTAGCCGTATCTGTCAATACTCCAAATTGAATCAAAGTCTCAATAATAGCCTTAAGAATATATAAAGTAGCATATCTTGGTTGAAAATCCGGATTAGGATTTGGAATTACCACATAAGGTTGCTCTAATTCTCGTGCTCGCTCAATCAAAGCACCACCTGCTGCCATTGCTATTACTACTCTATTTTCAGATATGGCAGTCTCATAAGCGGATAAAGTCTCCTCGGTATTACCAGAATAACTAATAGCAAAAATTATAGATGAATCTTTAATGTATTTTGAGCTACTATAATCACGATTGATATATACAGGATATTGAATACCGTTTTCAGCATATTGAGAAAATGTTTCCGATAATAGTTCAGCTGGAAGAGCTGACCCTCCCATACCATTGATTATAATATTATCAAAATTTGTGTGAATTGATTCTGTTAAATTTTCAACTTTATATTGATAATTAATCTGTTCTACCGCCTCAAGAATTACTTGTCTTAAATTAAATTTATCTAATTTATTATTCATATATTGTCTATATTTTTGATTATACTAATTTAGTATAGCACAAAATTTTTAAAAAGCCACCTTGTAGACATCATCAAAGTTATCTACTTGTACAAATGTAATGTCTTGTTTTACATTTGCTGGAATTTCTTCCAAATCTGCTTTATTCGCTTTTGGAATAATAATAGTTTTAATGCCAGCCCGATGAGCTCCCAAAACCTTATTTTTAACTCCCCCAATTTTTAGTGCTTTTCCTCTAATATTAATTTCTCCTGTCATTGCTACAGTTCGCTTGACTTTTTGCTTAGTTAAAGCTGAAAGAATTGAAGTTGCAATAGCAAGTCCAGCTGAAGGACCATCTTTTTGTACCGCCCCAGATGGAAGATGAACATGTACTGTGTGAGATTTTAGAATTTTCTCATCAATATTATATTTTTTGGCATTAGCTTTGAGATATGAGAATGCAGCTTGTACTGACTCTTGCATAACTTTAGTTGCATTTCCAGTGACCTGTAAATTGGATTCTCCTTTGAAAAGATTAGTTTCAATAAATAGAATATCTCCTCCATAAGGGTGCCAACCCAGACCAGTTGAGACTCCAACTTCATCTTTTTGATTAATTCTACTTTCCTCATATTTTTCACCTTTGAGGTATTTTTCAAGATTTTCAGGTTTAATAGTTACTATAAATTTTTTATCTCCTTGTAATAAGTATTCTTTGGCAACTTTACGAGCAATTTTATATAATTCTCGCTCAAAACTTCTAAGTCCTGCCTCAAAAGTATATTTAGTAATTACAGTCATTATAGCAGAGTCTGTGAATTTAAGTTGTTTTTCTGTAATACCACTTTTTTTCAAAACTCTAGAAACAAGATATTTTTTAGCAATATTAAGTTTTTCAATATCAGTATATCCACTAAACTCTATAACTTCCATACGATCAAATAATGGCTCTGGGATGGAACTAAGATCATTAGCTGTGGTTATAAATATAATATCTGATAAATCATATTCAACATCCAAATAATGATCTACAAAAGCATTATTTTGAGCTGGATCTAAAACTTCCAATAGCGCAGAAGAAGGGTCTCCTCTAAAATCTGAGCCTAATTTATCTATTTCATCCAACATAAAGACCGGATTAGTAGTTTTGATATTGCGAACCCCCTGAATAATTCTACCAGGCATAGCTCCAACATAAGTTCTTCTATGTCCTCTAATTTCTGTCTCATCCCGAACACCGCCCAGTGATACTTTTACAAATTCTCTACCTGTGGCTCTGGCGATAGACTCTCCAATCGAAGTTTTACCTGTTCCGGGAGGACCATAAAAACATAAAATTGTCCCCTGTGGTTTTTTGGTTAACTGTTCTACCGCTAAATACTCCGTTATTCGCTCCTTGGCTTCATCAAGACCATAGTGTTCTTGTTCCAAAATAGACTCAGCCTCTATGATATTTCTTTTAACCCTAGCCTTTTTATGCCAAGGGATACTTACTAGTACTTCTAAGTAATTTTGTATATATGAACTTTCTGGCGAGAATGGAGGCATTTTTTCTAAACGAGATAGCTCATGCATTGCTTTTTTAGAAACTTTATCTGGCATTTTAGCAGATTTTAATTTTTTCTTCAAATCAGAAAATTCGCTTTGTTCTCCACTTACGCCTAATTCTTTTTCTATAGCCTTCATTTGTTCACGAAGCATTGCTTCTTTAGCAAAGCGCCCTACTTGTTTTTGAGTTTCTTTCTGTACTTTTTGCCCAACTTCTAGTATTTCTCTCTCTTTGGTTATATAAACATTAATATGCTTTAATCTCTCTACCAAATTAGTATTTTCTAATAAAGCTTGTTTTTCTGAATTTTTAATAGATAAAATAGAAGTAATCAAATAAGATAAAGTAACTGGATCGATATTATCATTAATAATTTCATTCATTACTGAAAGCGGGATAGATACTCCCATATTTACAATATCTCTAAAAACATTAGTAATACTCCTAATTAAAGCCTCTACTTCTATATCAGACTCATATTTTTGCTGTTCTAATAAACTATAATGTCCTTTAAATCCTAATTTAGTATCATCAATGTGATGAATCAAAGCTGGATCCAACCCTTCTACCAAAACTCCTGTAGGACCTTCTGGCATTCTCCAAACTCTAATAATTTTACCTACCGTACCGATTTTATATAAATTTTCAGGAGTAATATCATGATTATCGGTTCTTTGAAATACAAAGATTGGATTGATATCCTTATCCATTGCATTATTCAAAGCCAAAAGAGATTGTTCTCTTTCAAAAATTAAAGATACTACTTCATTAGGAAATAATACTTTATTCTTAAGTGCAATTAGAGGGGCTGATTTTAATACTGTATCTTTCATATAATAAATTTAGGAGTTAACTTTAAAATAAATGGCATAATCTTGATCTACGAACTCACAAAACTCTGTAATATATTTATGCACTAATTCATAATAATCACTAATCTCTAGTTTATCTTTAGCTACAACATATAACATTTCAGGCGAGTCAAAATATTTATTTATAACTACTGGGTTATGTAATATGGAAAAAACTTTTTCTTTATCTATATATTCTAGCTCAAAGTCAGTACCAGACTCCCAATCAAATTCTTCATCTTGCCAAATAGCTGGATCTATATCAGTCAATTTAGTATGAGACAAAAATACATCTGTCACGCCATTCGAAGGGTCTTCTAAAATATGAAAACTCATTACTTTCACTATTGTACTGTTATACTCATATGCTGTATATTATATCTTATATTGGTAGATAAGACAATAGTAATACACCTAAATTTAATTTTGTAAACGATTAGATATATCCTTTACCCTGCGGCTAGCTAAAGTATCATTTGGCTTTAATTTTAATATATATTGAAACGCTTCTAGAGCATCTTTATAATTCCTCATATCTACGTATAAATCACCAAGTTTTTTATATGACTCTATATCCTTAGAATTAGAAACAATTCTATCAATATATCGTTTTTCCATATATTCATAGTAATATGTATCTGATATATCGTCTGAACCAGAGTCAGAAACAGCGTCTACTTCAGACAGTAATTGCTCTACAAAATCCGTTGCTTTAGTATCTGGACTAATTTCATCTTTAAGTTTTTTAGAATTAGAGTCCACTGCATTCTCTTTTCCACTGGTTTGTACAATATGTTCTACTTCAAAATAAGAAGTATCTATTTTATCTACAATATGTTCTTTTTTTTCCTTTGATTCTAATTCTTGAACTTCTAAATCTTTTTGAATAGCAGCTTGTATATCTTTTTCCTTAGCTTTAATTTTTTCAATTTGATTTTGCTTATAGTTAAGCCTTATTTGATTCAAGTTCTGCATCTGTTGATTGTAAAATATATATATTTTACTAATAAATACATCGAATTGAGCTTTAGGCTTAGATTTGTAATTATTATAATCTACAAGTTCTTCCACCTCTCTAGGAATAGAATTAAATTCAGTAATAGCACCTTCTTGTTGGTATATTTCAGGTTCTATATCTGAAACATGTGAAAGCTTTTTAATTAAAAAGAACAATCCTATACTGAGTATTACTATTAAAATAACAATAATTATAGCCGTTGTCATAGAGCTTATTTGATTGAAATTAATTTAGATTTATAAAGAGATTTTTCTAAATGACTTAATTTGAATATTTTCACCTAATACTCCAATCTTACTTTTTAATAATTCTGCAATCGTAAGACTAGGGTTTTTGATATAGTTAGAATCTAATATATCTTGAATGGTTGCGTCTTCTCCAATCATAGCAGTAATATGCAATGCTATGTTTTGAGCCAACTCTCTAAATTCATCATTACGAGCGACAAAATCTGTTTCACAAGCCAAAGCAACTAAAGCAGCTGATTTACCATTATGTACATAAGTTCCAATAAATCCTTCTGATGTTTCTCTATCTGCTTTCTTATCAGCTTTTTCAGCATATCTAGATTGCAACAGTTCTTTTGCCTTTTCAAAGTCACCAGATGATTCTTCTAGAGCTTTTTTAGCATCCATCATACCAGCACCTGTAATTTGTCTTAGTTTAGCAACATCTTGAGCAGTAATCATAACTATTATTCTTTATTAGTAGATTTATTATCTGTGGGCATAGCCACTCTTTTAGACTTAGCTTCTGTAATGGTCTGAGCTACCAAAGTATAGATATATTGAATTGAACTAATTGCATCATCATTAGCTGGAATTATATAATTAGCTAATTCAGGATTTACATTAGTATCAGCTAATGCAATAACTGGGATATTTAAGTCTTGTGCTTCTTTAATAGCTAAGGCATCTTTCATTATATCTTGAACAAATATAGCCCCTGGCAATCCTTTAAGGTTTTTAATACCTGCAAAAATTTTGTTACCTTTTTCTACTTTATCAGAAAAAACTTTTCTTTCTTTCTTAGTATAAGACTTAAGTTGATTGGCTTCTAATTTCTCTTCTAAAACAACTAGTTGTTTTACTCTTTTATTAATTGCTTTGAAGTTAGTAAAGATTCCTCCTACCCATCTCCTTACCATATATGGCATACCAGTTTCTTCTGAAATACTTCTTACAATAGGGATGGCTTGTTTTTTGGTAGACACAAATAAAATATCTTTACCTGAAGATACGGTTTCAGATATAAAATCAAGAGCAGTCTCTAACTTTTCTTTAGTAGTATTGAGATCTATAATATGAATAGAGTTTTTACTTCCATATATGTAATCTTTCATTTTAGGATGCCATTTAGAAGTGTGATGTCCAAAATGCACACCTGCTTTTGCCATATCTTCAAGAGAAATTGTGGAGCGTGTATTTACCATAGCTATTGTTAATTATTACTAAGTATATAAATTAAGTACATATTATCTAATAATACTACCATGTTTTATAACTTAAATCAAGTGTTTGTATTATATATAATTTAATTTCTATATTTACTTATATTGGCAATAATCCCAAATAGAGCGCAGAATACTATCATTGAACTACCACCAGCACTAACAAAAGGTAATGTTACTCCCGTAACTGGGGCTAATTGAATTGTTGTAGCTATATTAATAAAAGTCTGTAATGCAATCCATGTAGCTCCTCCAACTAAAATATATTGGCTAAACTCATCAGAGACCTTAATATGTAGCCATAAAATTCTCCATATTATGACTAAGAACAAAAAAACCAACCCCATAGCACCTACAAAACCTGTTTCTTCTGCAAAAACTGCAAATATAGAATCTGTACTAGCCTCTGGTAAATAAAAGAATTTTTGTCTACTTTCTCCTAACCCAACTCCCACAAATCCCCCTGAACCAACTGCTATTAAATTGTTCTCGATTTGTGTTTTTTCATCTTGAGTTGCATTTTCAGGCTGTAAAAAAGTTGTAATTCTAGTTGTACGAAAATTTGTTGTAGATACAGCTAATATTCCTGCTATTAAACACATACCAATAAACATCAAGATAAATCTGAATTTGATTTGGGACTGAAACAAAACACTAATTGAAATAGCTAACAAAACAATTCCATTACTTAGACTAGTCTGTCCAGCAATAACTATGACTCCTCCTATACCAATAATAGCACTTATTAATATAATAGACCTAATATTGTTGATTTTATTACCCAATTGTTTTAGAACAACCGCCAAACACAATATTATAGCTAATTTTAACACCTCAGATGGCTGAATTCTAAGAATTCCAATATCTAGCCATCTACTAGCCCCTTTAACTGAAACTCCAAATGGGGTGACTAGAACCATAATGTTCAAAGCTATTGCAAATATCCATCCTAATATGGCAAATTTTTTAAATAAATTAAATTTAAGATTAGAAAACAATAAAAAGATAATGAGTCCAGGTACTACTCCTTTTATCAATTGATTCACAAGCTCATAATATACATAACCATAGCTATTATTAGAGCTTGGTCCACTGGCTGACTGTAAAATAACTAAACCAAATAACAACAATATACCTACTGCTACTAGAAAGAAAGAGTCTATACCTTTTAATTTAGTTTGTTGTAGCATTATAGTTTCAATTATCTAATTTTAGACTGAATTAAAGCTGTAAATTTGTCACCCCTATCAAATTCATTCAAAAACATCCCAAAACTGGTAGCTCCTGGTGAAAAGACAATTCTCTCTCCTGTCTTTACTAATTTAAATGCTGTATCAATAGCTTCTTCCAAAGTAGATACATCGTAAATATTGATGTCAGAAATATACCTTTGAATTAAAATACTGGCCGAGCCTGGTAAAAGCACTATACCTTTTAGATTAATATGCTTATAATCTGCTAAATCAGAGTAATCTAGACCTTTGTCTTCTCCCCCACAAATTAAAATATAAGGTTTGTCTTGAAATGTATCCATCGCAACCATCAAAGCCACTGGCATTGTACTAGTAGTATCATTAATAATTTCAACTTCATTGATAAAACCTAATGACTGCTGTCTACCCTCAATACCATTAAAGGATTGTAAAGATTTAATTAAAGTATCTTTATCAACCCCCATAATAATAGTAGCTCCAATAGCTGCCATTGCATTATATTGATTATGTTCACCGAAGAGTGATATATCTTTTATATTTATAATCCTATCATTTTTATATACAATATAATTATCTTTATCTATATGTATAGTGGCATTTTCTTTATGTAATGAATATGTAGTTAATTGAGATTTAATTTTAGTAGACAAATTAGCAATTCTATCATTATCAATATTAAGCACAGAAAAATCATTTGAACTTTGAAAAGCAATAATATTAGTTTTTGACTCAAAATACTCATCAATTGATTTATATCTGTCTAAATGGTCTGCAAAAAATGAAGTAAAAACCCCAATATGCGGTGAATATTTAATATGATCTAATTGAAAACTAGATAATTCTAAGACAATATAGCTATCTTTTTGTATTTCTGATATAAGATTAAGTATAGATTTTCTAATATTACCACCAAGAAATACTCTATCTTGTCCATAAAAATTACTAAGTATATTATGAATTAAAGCAGTTGTAGTTGATTTACCTCTAGTACCTGTAATTCCTATAACGGTAGGTGGATAATCTAAAGATTGAATATATTCAAAAAACAACTCTACATCACTAGTTATAGCTACTCCTGATTTTCTAGCAACCTCTAAATAAGGGGAATTGTTAGGTACTCCTGGATTTTTGATAATTATATCAATATTGGTATAATCCTCAATCTTTTGATCCCCTAAAGTATACTTGATGGGAATATTATTATGAGTTAAGATGTTAATTTGATCAATAGTTGGCTTTAGAATATCAGCACTTTTAGAATCTGTTATAACTAATTCTGAAACTTGCTTAGAAAGAGCATATTTTACAGCACCCAAACCGCCATCATTAAGACCCAATCCCATTACCATTACTTTTTTACCTTGTAAATTCATATACTTAAGACTTAATAGTTTTTCCTCCCAAATTAGTTACTTCTCCATTTTTTAATGCCACCTCTCCGTTAATAATGACAGTTTCTATTCCTGAAGAATATTGAATTGGTTGTTTAAAATCAGCACATGATACTAAATGAGCAGGATCTATAACTAAAATATCTGCTATCATATTCTCTCTTATTATCCCAATATTATCCAATCCAAAAGTTTTAGCTGGAAGAGATGTTATTTTTGGTATAGCTTTGTGCCAATCCAAATGTCCTGCAAGCACATAATCTTGTAAAAATTTAGTAAATGCTCCAAAAGAACGGGGATGCTCATAACTTTTATATTTAATTAAATTATCATCATATCCTGCAGAGTCTGAGCCTATAATACTATTACTGAAATTTATTAACTGATTTATATGCTGATTTGAAATTGAATCAACAATAACTCTGGATCTACCTTCTGAAGCAATAACTAGCTGTATAATAGCATCTTCTAAACCTAAATTCTGATTCTTGGCTATTTCAACTATACTTTTACCGATAATAGATTTATTCATTGGACTGTCTGAAACTATAATACGAGTATAATCATAAGCATTAGATTTCATTTCCTGAATTAATCTAGACCTGATGTTTAAATCTTGTAAATTTTCTAATAAAACTTTACGCCCACCTATTGAGGCCCAGCTTGGCAACAACAAATATGCTACAGTATTATTAGCAGTATACGGAAAGATGTCAAAAGTTAAAGGTAGCTTGTCTAATATAGCCTGATTCAGTATCTCATTAATTTCTTTAGCATATTTCCAGTTTTTTCTACCCAGAATTTTCAAGTGATTAATATGAGTTTTTACTTTTGTTTTATAGACTATATCAATAATTTCTTGTATAGATTCTACTACTTTTTCTCCATCATTGCGACTATGAGCTGTTAAAATTTTATTATATTTTTTAATAATATTAGCCAATTGCAGTAATTCTTTCTTGTCAACTGATTGCATATGAGAGAAAGCCAACCCTACAGAAACCCCAATTGCTCCCTCTTGTAAAGATTGATGAATCACCTTAGCTATAATTTGCAATTCAGACTCAGTTAATGCCCTATTATCATCTCCAATCAAACCCCTTCTGACAGTATCATAACCAACTAGACTAGCAAAATTAGGAGCAAAAGATTTACTCTCTAAAACCAACATATATTCTTTAAATGTACGCCAATCAACATTAATATTAGACATATCGGTCCATTTTTGAATGGAGGAAATGGCTGAATTACTAATTAAAGGTGCTAAAGATGCTCCGCAATTACCGCCTACAATAGTGGTTACCCCCTGAGTTATTAAACTTTTTTGAGATGGTGCTGAAAATAAAGTTAAATAAGTATCTGAATGATTGCTAATGTCAATAAATCCAGGGGTTATAATTTTACCCGTAGCTTCAATTTCAATATTTGCTTTATAGTTATCGTTCCTAGAAGTTATTTTAATAATTTTACCATTTTTTATAATAATATTACCCTCGTAAGGCTTACTGCCTAAACCATCTACAATGAGTCCGTTTTTTATAATAATATCATACATAATTATAACCCTAGTAAGCCAATCGTAAGTCCAATTACACTCATAACTAGAGATATTATCCAGAATCGCATAACAATTTTAGTTTCAGGCCAACCAAGTGCTTGGAAGTGATGATGAATGGGTGCTGCTAAAAATATTTTTTTCTTAAAAAACTTTTTAGATATAAGTTGCAAAATAGAAGATAACCCTTCTACGAAAAATAGGAATCCAATAATTGGCAAGATAACTAAAGAATTAGTTAACATTGCTCCCACCGCTAATACAGCACCTAGAGAGAAAGCCCCGGTACCCCCCATAAAAAATCTAGCTGGGTGAATATTAAACCACAAAAAAGCCATCAAAGCTCCAATTAAAGTGCTCATAAATATAGCTAAAGATATATTACCTTGAACTAAAGACAAGGCAGATAAAACGCCTAAAGGAGGAATTATAGAACCAGCTAAAAGACCATCCAAACCATCAGTAATATCAACTGCATTCATAATAAATACTACCAATATAATAAATACAGGGATATACCAATAGCCTAATTCTATATCCGTAGGTAGTCCTAATATAGCCCCCCCTGGAATATGGAAAGATGTCCAATTCAACTTAAAAGTAAACCAATAAGCTCCAAAGCCTGCGATTAATAATTGTAGACTTAGTTTGAGTTTAACTCCTAAACCTTTAATTTTGCCTATACCACGAATATTAGCAATGTCATCAATAGCTCCTAGCAATCCAGCTGAAACTAAAAAAGTTAATGGAAGAAAAGTTTCAGCACGAGTAAGATTAAAAGCTAAAGTGAGTACCAATGTAATAATCCAAAACAATATACCTGCCATAGTTGGGGTTCCTTGCTTATGCTCATGAAATTTACTAAACACTGGAGTTTTACCACTATCCCATGACTCTTCTCTAATATTTTTACCTAATTTAGTTCTAAAAAGAAAGTCAGTCAAGAATGGTGTTAAAAATATTCCCATCACAAAAGACAGGACTGCAAAACCAAATATTTTTATAACCGCTATAACAGTATTAATATCTTGAATATAATCCATATCTATTTATATTAAGTATTAATTATATTGTATCAAATATATACTAAAAAAACAAGGTTTTATTATTTTAATTGATCTATTTTTGTACGAGCAATTTCAGCTGTAGAATCTAACTCCAACACTTTTTGATAATTTTGTATTGCTAAATCTATATTTTTCTGAGTTTCATATATTTCACCCAATTGAAAGTATACATTAGTATAGTTAGGGAAGCTTTCTAATAATTTACTGTAATAAGAAATGGCTTCATTATATTGCTTATTATTCTGATAAGCTAAAGCCAAATTATATACTAAATTCTGGTCAGTTACTAACTTTTTATCTATAGTTTCATTCACATATTTATTCAAAATATTAATTTGTTCATTATAATCTTTGGTCAAAGATAATAAATCATAGTAATTTTTGTAAGCATCTATAAAATAAATATTTTTTTCTAAAATAGAATTTAGAATAGACTTAGCCTTGTTGATATTGTCAATATTTAATTCTTTGTCTTTTTGTGCCTGTTTAATATAATACTGAGACTCATATAAATCCCAATATAATGAGCTTGGGTACAATTCCTTACCCCGAGATATATTATACAAATAATCACTTTCTTTTACTGCTACATATTGATCTGCTGTATAATATAATTCTAATTGCCAATATATAACTCTAGTGTCTGATGGAAATTTCTTTTTATACTCATCTATTAATTCTTGAGCTTGAGTTGTATTATTTTGTATATTGGTTTGTTTCTCAGCAATAATATCTTTAGAGTCAGCTTTCTGTGATATAAAATATAATTCGACTATCTGTTGTCTAATTTCTTGAATTAGATTAGAAATATAAAAATCAGCATATTCAATATAACTTGGAGATAGTTTTGTAGCTTGATTCAAAAGATCTTGTTTTTGTACTTGATTATCTGTAACCTTACTTGCTTTTAAAATCTTGGCTTGTGATTGAGTTAAGTTAAATACTTTAGTTGTAGCAAAGACAGAAATAGCAATAATAAACAGAATGAAGAAGGTGAAAAAAGAAGATACAGATGCCGGTACTTTATTTACATCAAGCTCAAATCTAATCAAAGGTCTAAAATATTTAGTGAATACATTACTCCACAGTATTAAAATCAAAATAAATAAAACCTTAGAAACAACGGTAAAAGGTATAATAAACAAACCTATACTACCTATAATTAAAGGATAGGCTTCCAAAGGAATATTTTTTTGTATAAAAAACATTCTTAAAAATGAACCTATAATCCATATCCCTAAAAGTATTAATAATATAAAAACTAAGATACCATTTTTTGTTGTTAAGTTAAAAATTTCATTATACAATGTTTCAAAGCTAAAGTCAGATATTTTACTTTCATTTGACACAGGATTAAATTTGTTCCAAGCATACATTATATTTCCACTACCCAACCAAGTATATGATTGTAATGACTGCCTAGTAACTGCTATAGATGAGGTGACATTTGGTACACTTAAAGTTGTGTACTCTGGGAATTTACTATTATTATGAAAAGGTTTTATTATCATTAATGATAATAAAAATATAATTATACTACCATATACAAAAGATATTCTGTTAGAAATTAATTTAATATTGACTTTATCTCGATTATTAGTTTTATTTAATTTAATAATATAATGTAAACTATGAATAATCAAAGTCAATATAGTTAGAATATACATAATATATCCTGGCAATCTAATAAGCAGAACTATATGAGTGAAAATGCCTATATAAAATAAAATTTTTACAATCCAATTGATAATATTATTTTTATATAATTTGTATATATAGATATATATAATATTTATTGATAATAATGTCAGAAACACTAATTCTTGAGGAGATTCTACAATCAAACTATTGGTGGGTTGTAATTTAGTTAAAATTGAAATTTGCTTTAGTAAATCTGGCATATATATTGCAATTGCAGAAAATAATCCACTTATTAAAATTAAATTAGCTAAAAATAAAATTATAATTGTCAGTGATTTTTGGTCCAAAAAGAATTTATTTATTATATAAAATAAAACTAAAAACCATATAAATATACCCGAATCAAACAATCTAACAGTACTTCCCCAAAAAGCAATTTGATTAGGGTTTAATAAAGATATAGTAACTATAGAAAACCCTAAGGCTACAAATAAAACATCACCTATAGTAATATTAACTGTGTTTTTAATCATTCCAAATATCCAAAGGATACTACTTAAAAATAATAATGCTAAAACACCATATATAAATGATATTGACTTTGGTAAATACCAAATGGAGTTCCAATCCGGTACAACTAAAAGAGTTATGGTAGATAAAAATATTATGCTATAAAAAATCAATATCCACTTAACTTTAGAGTCGGTTGGTTTAATATAATTTGTATTTTTAATATCAATTGCCATAATAAATATTTAATTAAAGTTGATTTTATAATACCAAATATATTGATTCTAGTCTAATTTTTAGAATTTGGTATTATTTTCTGTGTTTACTGTATATGTAGTCTTACTTGGGACTACTTTTACATATTATCTTTTGTAATCCATATATTTCTGTTAAAGATTATCTGTATCTATTAATCCCTGGTGTATTACTTCCTATACTGTTTTTCTCATCTTATTTATTATAATACCCACTAGTTTTGTCAAAATATTGTTTTCTGTATAACAATAGATGATGACATAGAATTAAAATACAAGATGTCAGTATACAACCTCTGTTAAGAAAAACTCATCTAACTTATTGTTTTACTAAATAATTCCTTTTCCTAGAATTTGTAATAATTTACTATTAAATCTAGAATCCTGTATTTTATATGGATGTCGCATAAGTTGGTATTGAGAGATACAATAAACTTCATCTATTTTAATTCTTTCTAAAAAGTCTAAAGAATGCGACACCACAACCAATGCTCCATTGTAATTTAATAGACCTTGTATAATTGCATCTTGAGTTGAAATATCTAAATTATTAGTTGGTTCATCTAATAGCAACATATCTACTTGACTTAAGCTTATCATAGCAAAAGCTAGCCTAGCTACTTGTCCTCCAGATAAATCTGAAGCTAGTTGATTCACTTGATAATCATCCCAGAATAAAAATTCTCTTAACTTTTGTCTTATAATCATCAAGGATACTTTGGGGTTATAAGTTCTCATATTTTCTAAGATAGTTAAATTTGGTATAACTATGCTATAGTTTTGATCCATATAGACTATGTTGGTTTTTTTATGAATATCAATATTGCACGCTGATAATTGTTTATTAGCAAGCATTCTTAATAATTGACTTTTACCGGTGCCGTTAGCTCCTAAGATAGCAATTCTTTCTCCTTCATTTAAACTTAGTCTGAAATTATTTATTAATTCATTGTTATTCACCTGTAAAACTCCATCTCTAATGTCTAATATTATATCTGTATTTGGTCTTGGAGTATGATGGACTATATATTGAACTGTTTTTCTAATCTCTGGCTCTAATTCATTTAGTAGATCTTTATTATCTTGTAGTCTGGAGTCATACATTATTTTCTTCTGCCCCGCTCTTAATTCCGCCTTACTTTTTAAGTAACCTCGGTCCATTCGAGACATACTCCTATCTTGTCTTGCTTTTATACCTGTTTGAATATTTTTATCTTGTCTTTTAGACTCTACTTTTAATGATTGATCTAATCGTTTTTTATCTTTGAGAGCTACTTCATATCGTCTAAGTCTAGCCTCATTTTCTAATCTTTTTTGATCTCTATAAAAAGACACATTTCCTCCAAACTCTCGAATATAACCATCATCTAATTCCCAAACTCTATTGACGACTCTATCTGCAAAAGAAGTATCATGTGAAGCAATAACTACACTGTCTGGGTAATTTATTATTCCTTGAATTAACCATTCTTTAGCTTCTATATCAAGATGGTTAGTAGGCTCGTCTAATAATAAAACCTGTGGCTTAATATAAAATATCAAACCTAAATGCAATTTCACTAATTCACCACCACTTAAACTAGATATTGTTCTTATAGGTTCAATTGGCAAGCTAAATTCGTTTTCTACTTTTACAAGCACATCCCACCACTCCTCAACTAAGTTAGAGAGGTATTCGGATACACTTAAATTTGAATGAAGCATATCTAAATGTAATTGAGGAAAATACCATACCGTACCTAATTCCTCAATTTTACCACGGGTTGGTTTAATTAAATTAGATATTATTTTAAGCAAAGTAGTTTTACCAGAACCATTATCACCAACTAAAGCAATCTTGTCTCCTTTATGTATTGTGACTGAGATATCCTTTAGTATATGCTTTAGACCACTTCTAAACCCAATTGAATTAGTAGCTATATATAGTTTTCTAGACATAAGTTATGTTATTTCTGGCTGATTATAGCACATAATATTTAAAAAAGCTATTTATTGTTATAAGATTGTGTTTTAGGAATTCTTATTATAAAAGAACTACCCTTATTCAGTCCCTCAGACTCGACATTTATTTCACCGCCATGTTGAACTATAATTTGCTTAGCCAGATATAAACCTAATCCAGAACCGTTTGGATTAATTTGCGGAGATTTTTTACCTCTTTCAAATTTTTTCCATATCTTTTTGGCATCAGATGCTGTAATACCAACTCCATTATCTTTAATGGATATTTCAAAAAAATCATTAATTTCATAATTTATCAGTATATCTATCTGACCTTTACCATAGAATATTGCATTATCAAATATATTATTAATAGCTTCTTTAACTTTATTTGAATCTATCTTTACAGTAGATTGATTACCTTTTACTATTAAATTTACATTTGTATTTTTATCAGATAATAACTCTTTTTTTTCATAAATTATAGAATTAATAAGTTGTTTTAAGTCAATGTTATCTTTAATATCAACACCAAATTTTCCTGCATTTACATCATTTACAGTTAATACATCATTTATAATGTCATTTAAATTTTTTGCACTAATATACGCTTTATTTAAATCATCTTTGGTAGTATTATTTAATTCATATTTGGGATTCTCTTTATTAACAATCATACCTAGATATCCCAGTATAACTGTAAGTGGAGTTCTAAATTGGTGAGATGAGTTCTGTAGAAAACTGTTTTTAGAAGCTAATACAACTTCTAATTCTCTTTTTTTATTATTTAATAAAATTTGATTTTTAAAACCAATATAAACTTCTCTAGTCAAAAATATATAAATCCAACTAAAAATAAAGGTAAATACTATATTAGCTTGCAATTGATGTAAAATATTATTATCTATAATAGAAAATCTCATTAAAAATAAAATTAATGTTATCATTAAAGTAATCACAAGTTTATCTACTGGAGTGCTTATATAAATTAGTTTATATTTAAATATTGACACCAAAACTGTAAGCACAAATATCAACATAAATACAGGGCCATAATAAATTGAGGCTGTATTAGATAAAATTGATGGGATGATAATATTAGTTATCAGTACCATAAATATACTTATAGAGGTTAAAGTTAGAAAGAATTTTATACTTTTTTTGATTTTTTGATTATGTGTACTATTATATTTATTAGTTAATATCTTCATATATAAGATTAAATATGAAATAGAATATAATAATAGAATATAATAAGCTATTGACTGATAAGCAATAGGGTTTTCCATGTTTAACTGTAAAATTCCAATTTTTGGTATCAAAATTAGAAATACAGTTAATATATATGGATAAATTAAAAAATTATATTTTTTCGAAAGCCTTGTATCGTTAAAAGATATCGCAAAAAATATCAATGATTGAATAATGCTTATAAAAGAAAAATAAATTATAACATTTGCAATATATATTAACCATATATTCTCTAAAGGGAATATATATTTATTTTGTATAATAATCCAAAATATCCAATTAAATATAGCAAAGCAAACATAAGATATGTATTTAGCTGAAATATAATGACTATTAGATAGTTTATACGCAAATATATAAATATATATACCTAATACTAGAGTAGACACTCCATTAAATATTATAACTTCTATTGGTATAATTGGATTTATATACTCCATATTATTTTTATATTAATTATTTTAATTATACCATAAATAAAGTTATAGTCATAAACTATCTCATCATTTCTCTTTCTACTTTATCTCTCATCACATTAATTATAGCCTGACTTGAATCTAATGAACTTAAGATATTCTGCTTCAATATTTTACAAGTATTACACTGATGCACTACATATTTAGGGTCCCCTCCTTTAGTTAATATTTCTATAGGTTTCATTAATCCATGACACTGTTCTTGTCTATCTCCTGGATTTTTATCTATATGTAAGGAAGTCAAACAGTCTGGGCAATGATTAGTATAACCATTTCCTTCCACAAATTTTCCACAATTTTTACAAACAAAGTTTTCTTTATTACGAACAAACTTTCTCATTGAATGAGATTATATACTAAACTTTTTTAATCTGAAGGGAGTCTAGTTCAACGGGGGTATTTCTACCAAACATATTAACTAGTACTTTTAATTTACCTTTTGACTCATCAACTTCAGATACCTTGCCTTCAAAATCTTTAAATGGTCCATCAATAATTTTTACTAGATCATCTACATCTATATTAAGAGTGTATTTAGGCTCATCTTTAGCATTATTTTTAGTAATAAAACTCATTTCATCTGGAGAAACTGGAATAGGGGTTGTGCCAGCTCCTATAAACCCAGTTACATTTGGAGTATTTCTCACTACATACCAAGAATTATCTGTAACGATCATTTCTACAAAGACATAGCCAGGATAAATACGCTCCTCTACTGTTACTCTTTTACCATTTTTTACTTTAATTTTTTTCTCTTTAGGAACGATTACATCAAAAATATAATCTTCCATAGATAAAGAATCTATACGCTTTTTTAGATTTTGAGCAACATTGTCTTCCAAACCAGAGACACTGTGAATAACGTACCAGTTTTTTGCTGTACTAATAGGATGTTGTTTTGCCATATAGAGAAAAGATTAGTTATAAAATAAATTGAGTTAGAATATAATTTAATAATACATCTAAGCCTCCTAATATTATCGTAGAAGCTACAGATATAACAACAACAATAGAAGTGTGCTGTAATGATTGCTGTTTACTAGGCCAAGTGACTTTCTTAATTTCTACTTGAGCTTCCTTGATATATTGTATAGGCTTAATGATCATCATATTCTTTAATAGTATAAGTAATATTACCTTATATTTTGAATCTTGTCAAAATATCATAAATTTTGGGAAATAGCTTAGTAGTCTCTTAATTTTCTAATATTAATATGTTCCCTTATTTTCTCTAAGGCTTTCACCTCAATTTGCCTAATACGCTCTCTAGTAACATTAAACTCTGCACCTACTTCTTCTAAAGTATGAGTAATCCCATCTTCAAGTCCAAAACGCATTTGTAGAATTTTTTGTTCTCTATCGTTTAAATCATCTAATATCTCTTGTAAATGTGACCTTAAAAGATTTCTACTAGCTGTCTGAGTGGGACTTAAAGAGTCTGTATCTTCTATAAAGTCTCCTAAGGAACTACCATCCTCATCACCAACTGGAGCTTGTAGAGAAATTGTATCTTGGTTAATTTTAATAATCTGATGTACTTTCTCTACATCTAAATCCATCTCTGCAGCAATTTCCTCTGGCAACGGTTCCCGTCCTAGCTCTTGGACTAGATTACGGACAACTTGAGAATATTTATTTATTGTCTCAACCATATGTACTGGGATACGGATAGTTCTTGATTGATCAGCTAAAGCTCTGGTAATAGCTTGACGGATCCACCACGTTGCATAGGTTGAAAATTTAAAACCCTTAGAATAATCAAATTTTTCTATTGCTTTAAAGAGACCTAGATTACCTTCCTGTATTAAATCTAATAAGGTTAGGTTTGGACTACGTCCAACATATTTTTTAGCAATAGAAACAACTAATCTCAAGTTAGCTTCGGCTAATTCTCTTTTGGCATCTTCATCACCCTCTAAAACTCTTTTAGATATATAAATTTCTTGTTCTTTACTAAGAAGTGGAATATTCCCAATTTCTTTTAAGTATATATTAACTGGATCGGCTAACTCTTCTTCCCATTTCTCAAGTTGAGTATGTGACTCTATATCTTCTATACCATCTACAGTTACTAATGGTAAAAACTCTACTTCATCTTGTATTTTTATACCTTTTTCTTTTAGAACATCGTATATCTCTTCTAGCTGTTCTAGGTTATCTTCAATATTTGGTAGAGCATACATAATCTCTGTTTCTGTTACAAAACCCCTTGACTTTCCTTGAGAAATAAGAGACTTTATAATTTTTTCTAGAGATTGATTAGTAGATTTTTTCATATAGTTAAATTAATTATATTTAAGTGAATAACTTATATTTTCTTAGTATTTCTTGAACTGTGTTAGTATCCCCATTTTTTTTAGCCTCTTTTAGTTTTTTGAATAAAGTTTTACGAACAAGAGCTTTATATTGATTTTTTAAAAGAGTAATATTTTCTTTAATTGTTTGTTGTATTTGATCTTCACTAGATTCCAATTGTTCAATTTTATAAAATATTGGTAACAATAGATCTTCAAGTGTTAAATACTCAGCGTCTAAAAGAATTTTTTTGCAATCCCCTAAATTTAACTTTTGCGGGGAGTTGTTTTTGCAATATTTTCTTAATTTAATAAATAATTCTTTTAGTTGAGGCTGTGTAAATAAAAATTGTTCCAATATAAGAATATCATGATTTGTAGGTTTGTAAAGTAGATAAGCAATAATTTGTTTTTGTAACTTTATTAAAGGTGTATCTTGTAAATATTGTTTGGAGTTTGAGCTTGCTATTGTATTACTTAATTTTAATTGATTATAGATGTCCTTTTCTGCCATATTCAACAAATCTGCTAATCTTTTAATATAATAATTTTTAGTTATGGGGTCAGATATATCTTGTATCCAAGATATTAAACTTTGTAAAGCCTTATTTTTTGCTGGAGTATCTTCAGCTTCAATTTTAGAAACTATATGATTAATATAATATTCAATAAAATCTAAAGCCTTATGAACACTATCCACCCATAATGACGGGTTTTCTTTTACCAAATCGGCAGCATCTTTACCTGTATCAATATTAATAACCTTGACCACACCACCCTTTTTAGCTATCATTGCAGCAGAGCGCAAACAAGAGTTAATGCCCGCTTTATCATTATCAAAAGCTAATATAAATTGATTGGTATATCTTAACAAAGTAGTTATATGATTTTCAGTAAGAGCAGTTCCTGAGACTGCCACCACCTCTTTAACACCTGCTTTATGAGACATAATGACATCCATCTGTCCTTCTACTATAATTACCCTGTTATTACTTTTAATATCTATTTTAGCTTGAGAAAGCCCAAATAATAGTTTGCTTTTATCAAATACAATAGTTTGAGGAGAATTCACATATTTACCCATCTTACCATCATCATATTCTGGTAAAACTCTACCTGTAAAACCCACTACCCTACCTAGAGTGTCTTTAATTGGGATCATAATTCTACCTCTAAATCTATCGTAAATATTATTTTTATCACTACTAATAGCCATACCTGAAGCTTCAATATCATTATTAGAGTATTTTTGAGATAGTTTTTTACTCAAAGTATGATAATTTTGTGGAGCCAAACCAATTTCAAATAAATCTATTAGTTCATTAGTAATACCTCTAGAGACTAAATATTCTAATCCTTTTTGACCATATGATATATGATTTAATATAGAGTGATAAATTTTTGTACTATCACTTAGAATATTCAATAAAGTTTTTTTATTATCTATATTAACTTGACCATCTTTAGAATAAGTTTTAAGAGATATACCTGCCTTTTGAGACAGTATATTCAAAGCTTCTGGGAAAGGCACGCCTTCAATATCCATAATAAATTGAAATATATCTCCTGCTTTATCTCCTCCAAAATCTTTATAAATTTGCAACTCCGGACTAACTATAAAAGATGGAGTTTGCTCAGTACGAAATGGAGATATAGCTTTATAATTAGACCCAGCTGGAATTAAAGTAATATATTCACCTATAATATCTACTATATCTAGTTTTTGCTTAATTAAATCCTTAGCATCATTATTCATATATAATTCGCAAATATATTATAAAAGAAATCCAACAAATATCTATTCTTTAGATGAATTTTTAGTTCTTACAAATATTAATCCCACACTAATTATTAATATAGTTGCTAAAGACATTAATTGAGTTATAGTAAGCCCACTAATTCGTGGTAATCCATATTGTAAGTCTGTTGTTTGCCAAAAGTCAGTTATAAAATGAATTAAAGATATTCCTATTAAACAGCAATACGTAAGATAACCTGGTTTTCTAAATTTATTAAATCTATCATATAATATAGATATAATACTAAATAATAACAAATATCCTAGAGCTATATATAGCGCCCATGGATGTACATAATTATCATTAAACATAATTGACCACGGATACTCTACTGATGAGATTGCACCTTTATTAACAGTAATAAAAAATATCCCAATATAAGCAAATATCATACCTATTAAAGCTATAGGTAAAAAAGCATCAAAAAACCTTAACCATGACATACCAGACCTACGAACAACATCAAAACCTTGCAAATAAAACCAGCCTGATAAGAATCCAGCCAAATAACCTCCTACTACACTTAATTTGCCATCATAAAAAATATCGCCAAAAGTGAATACACTGACCCAATCTAAATTTGTTTGAAAAATAAGAAGATATGCTACTCTAGCACCAATTATTCCACATATAGATACAATGCTTACTAGATTAAATATATCTTTCTTTGAAACCCCCTTTCTAGTGGCTTTTTCTAAAGAGAAAATTAAAACTAAAATATATGCCCACAAAAAGGATGTTCCCCAGATGGGTAAATTAAGATTGTATTCACTCAAAAACTCCAAAGATTGTAAGTTGAGCATAATAAAATTTATATTTTAAAATATTATATCTAAGCCGGGAATACCTGATTTCCATCTTCATCATAAAGATAAATAGCAGCAGTCGGGCAGGATTGAGCAGCAAGAAGTAGAGTATCATCATCTACACTACCAACATCAAGAGCAGTAATGTCAGTTTTAACTGAAGTAGTTGATCCTCCTTTTAATTTTAGAACCGCTTTTGCCTCTTCGTCAATTTCAAAAACATCCGAATACACAGCCACACAACTAGCAGCTCCTATACATTGATCCCTATCTATTGCTAAAGTTTTAATTGCCATATTTATTTACTTAAATGATAATTATTATCTGGACTATATTTATTATAATATATATTTTTAATTTTGTCACCACAGGTCTCTCTAAGTTTATTTTCTACAACTACTCCAAAGGTTATAGATGACATAGGACATCCTGAGCAAGCCCCTAACAAATTAAGAGTAAGATTACCATCTTGAAAATCTAATATCTCAACACCTCCCCCATCGGACTCTAACATAGGAGTAATTTCTTCCAAAATATTTTGTATTTGAGTATAAACATCCATAATTAGATGTAAATATATATATTATTATAAAGTAATATCTGTAACTTCAACTTCAGTGTAAGGTTGACGATGTCCATTTTTTACACTATATCTAGTCTTATTCTTATATTTGAAAATGATTTGCTTTTTACCTCTACCTTGAGATAAAACTTTAGCCACAACTTTAGCGTTTTCAACTCTAGGAGTACCAACAGTTATATCAGATTCATTTTCTAATAACAAAACATCATCAAATACCACTTCTGTTCCTGCCTCATTATCTAATTTTTCAATCTTTAAAACAGTCCCTTTTTCAACTGAATATTGTTTTCCACCAGTACGAATAATTGCAAACATACAAATTAATTATCTAACATTAATATTTAGTATACAGTATTTAAAGCTCTCTGTCAATATAACAATTTATAAAATTTATTTAAACTTTTTGTGGATTAAGTCTATTTCCAAATTAACTTCATCATCTGAGAGAGATTTATCCATATCCCTAAATTCAAGATGGAAAGTATAATTAGTAAAGTCTCCATTTTGGAACTTATCTCTAAACCCTATATAATAACACCTTGGAGAAACTAAATCTTGTATTTTATTATATACTTCTTGAGCAGAGCTACTATTTGAAACTGTTATTGTAATATCTCTTTTTACAGCTGGATATTTTGGAATTGGAGTATAATTTTCTGACATTGGAGATAATAGATTTACTAAAACTGATAAATCTATTTCAATTACACCTGATATATCCACCCAACCTACAACTTGTTTAGAATAATTAATAATATTATTATCATCTACTATTTGAGTTGAGAATTTAGTATAATCAAATCCAAGTTGAGCAATTACTCTGATGAAATCAACATAAGCCTGATTGGTATTTGTAATTATATCTGTATCTTTATCATAATAACTTAAGCTTAGATGTAAATGTTGTTCTGCAGTAAATACATTACTAATCTCAAACAAGCTTAATGTATCTCTATATTTGGAACTATTGTCTATAGCCTTAGCCATAGAATCTATTAAATTCTGTCTAAGGAATGGCTTTGAATCATCAACTGGATTTAATAGTTGCAATGTACCTTTTTCACTGTATGGATATGTAAGCAATTCATTATATCCAATTTTAGCTAATTCTTGAGATAATTTACGTTTAAAATTAAACAGCAAATCAGAGTTTGCTTGCATTTTAGGAATATCTAATTTAGCAGAAATATTATCATATCCGTAAAGACGAGCTATTTCTTCAATATACTCTTCTGGAGTATTTAAATCTAGTCGCCAATATGGAGATGTGAGGTTATGCTTTTTAGACCCAAATGAAGTATGTATTTCTATATGTAATGATTTTAAAATTTGACTAATTTCATTATCACTAATATCTGAGCCTATATATTTTCTAACGTAATTGTAATCTAATTGTATACTTTTATGTTCAGTTTTATTATTCCCGCTATTGATATAGTCCAGAATTTGTAACCCTGATTTTTCTACTAAATTTATAGTTCTCTGAATTGCAATATCAGCAAACTCAACTGGAATCGACCTCTCAAATCTCTTAGCTGATTCAGTTAAAAGCTTTAACCTTCGAGCTGTTTGACGAATTCTATTGTTATCAAAGTTAGCACTTTCAATAAAAACACGGGTTGTACCATCCCCTACTGCTGTAGAAGCTCCTCCCATTATGCCAGCTAAAGCTATGATTCCTTCAGCGTCACAAATAACAATATCTCCATCTTCTAATAAAATTTCTATATCATCTAAAGTTATGAAGATTTCTCCTTTCTTAGCCTCTCTTATTGTAATGTTATTGCCTTTGACTTTTTCTGCATCAAATACATGCACTGGCTGCCCCGTCTCAAACAAAATATAATTTCCTAAATCTACCGCTGGATGATGAATTTTTTGATTTAAAATAGCTAAAGTTTTATGAATACTAGAATCAAGCTTGAATATATCGGTTTGTACATATAGATCAACTCTATAAGTGCCTTTGCTCAAAATATTAGAATCAAATTTATATTTACTAAGTCCTGATAATTCTAATATTGAGTAATATTTACATAAATTAGTTTGAACTATAATATGTTTTTTTAGATTTTTTTTAGCTGGAATTGGTGATATTTCTAATGGTTGCAATGAGTTATTAGTAATTAAAGCAATTTCTCTTGCTACTCCATAAAATGAAGATGAGTCACTAGCTCTAGTACCTAAACCTTTATTGTCTATATCGATAATTGCTTCATTGAGCCCTAAGACATCAGCTACCGGCAGACCTACTTCTGCAATACTAGGTAAAACTAAAATCCCATCTGACACTTCCTGCAAACCCAACTCCTGAGAGGAACAAATCATACCAAAAGAATCCTGTCCTCTTAAATTGACGGCTTGAATATTCAATCCATTAGGTAAAGTAGTCCCTATTTTAGCAACTGCTACTTTTTGACCTAATTCAATATTTTTAGCTCCACAGACAATAGTTAAAACCTCACTATTATCAACCAAAACTTCTGCAATATTAAGCTTATCTGCATTGGGATGTGGGGTAACTTTTTGAATATGGCCTACTACTACATTTTTTAAAGACTCACCTGGACTATATACCGAGTCAACTTCATAACTTTTAAGAGTTATGAGATCAGCTAATTCTTTTGGAGATTGGGTTAATGCCGGAATAAAGGCTTTGATAATTGAATATGGAATTTTCATAATTGTATTTTACCTAATTGAGATGTAAATCTAATATCAGCAGAATGAATTAGTCTAATATCATCAATTCCATATAGTATCATAGCTAATCTTTCTACTCCGAAACCAAAGGCAAATCCTTGTATATTAGGGTCTGTAATTCCTCCATTTTCCAACACCCTACGATTGACCATACCAGCTCCAGCAATTTCTAGCCACTTATCTTGTAGCCAAATATCTATTTCAAAGCTTGGTTCAGTAAAGGGGAAATAACTTGGTCTTAGCCTAAAATTGATTTCTTGTTGAAATAATTCTTTGAAAAAATAATTAATCACTCCTTTAAATGTAGCAATACTAGCTTTATCATCTAATAACAAACCTTCAACTTGATGAAATACTGTCTCATGCGTAGAATCAGTAGCTTCATAACGGTAAACTTTTCCAGGTGCTATAATCCTGATTGGAGGCTTATTATTTTCCATATAGCGAATTTGTACTGGAGAGGTATGAGTACGAAGTAATGATTGTACTCCTGCTGGATTCTGAACCCAAATAGTATCCCAAACATCCCTAGATGGATGAGATTCAGGAATATTTAGTAAATCAAAATTATACTTTTCAGATTCTAACTCTGGTCCCACTGCAATTGAAAAGCCTATTTCTTCAAAAATATCTTGAATTTTAAATATTAATCTTGATATTGGAGATAAACTACCCCCACTAGCTTGTATGTCTAAAGGATGAACTGGGTAAATCTCTAATTTAGACTCAACCTCTTGAGTTTTATTTTTTTTATTTATATACTCTTCTATTTCTTGCTTTAACTTATTAAGCTGTTGTCCATAGGCTGATTTTTTTTCTGGTATAACATCTTTAATTGATTTGAATAACTCAGCAATATAGCCTTTTCTAGATAGATACTTATGATCTAATTTAGCTATATCTAGAGAGTTTTTTATATCTGATTTGTATTCCTTGATAACCTCTTCGATTGATAACATATTCTAAAGTTTATTATTTATTCTCTTGAGTGATGAAGAAAAATTCCAGTAAAAATATCGCTATTATTAGTATTGTAGCACTAAGTATATTAAAAAGCAAAAAACCTTGCAATGCTAATTGCAAACCAAACAAAACTCCCAATAATAAGCCCTGTCTTTCAGATCTCATTAAAATATAACTAATATCTTTATTTTTAAAAATTTTATGTGATAAAAACAACCTTACATAATAACCTAAATAAGTAGTAATAGACCAGACTATAACAATAACAGATACAATCAAAGTCCAAACAATAGAAATCGAAATTTCAGTAGGGTTTATATTAAATAATATATAGTAAGCCGTCCCACTGGCGATTAGTAGTAATATGCTATTTAACCATAAAAATAGCTTTTTCATGATTTTTATTTATCGTCATAAGATTGAGCTCCTTTAATCAAAATCTGCTTTGCCTCCTCTTTACCACCAAAACCCTCTATCTTAACAAATTCATATTTACCTGGTTCTAATTTTTTATAGTCAGCCATAAATAATTCTATTTCTTTGATAAGGTGGGATTCAATATCTTCTAACTCCTTTATATGAGCTAATCTAGGGTCTAATTTAGCCACAGGAGCACAAATTAATTTATGATCTATCCCAGCCTCATCACTCATTTTTAACACTCCTATTACTCTAGATTTTACTACACAACCTGAAAAGGTAGGTCTGGTAGCTAATAAAATTACATCTAGGGCATCTCCATCTTCACCATGAGTTTGTGGTACAAAACCATATTCAAATGTATATACTAAAGGAGAGTATAAAGTACGGTCTAATTTAAAATATCCACCTTTTTCATCATATTCAAACTTAGAGGTAGAATTCATAGGGATATCAACAACCACATTAAATTCTTCTGGTAGAGATTCCAATCTTGGGACATCGCTATATAGATTCATATGTTTATTTATTAAATTTAATAATAATTATATATTAGATTCTGTATTAGTAACATTATCTTCAATAACTGCTTCTTGAACATCATTGTCCATAGCAACTTTAACTGTATCAACAGCTTGAGAAGCTTCATTTTTAGACTCTGGATTCAAGTTAATATCATAGCCAGTTAATCTAGAGGCTAATCTAACATTTTGTCCAGAACCACCAATAGCTAAAGACAACTGATCTTGTGGTACTATAACAATAGCTTGTCTATTATTCTCATCAATAGTAATACCTTCTACTTTAGCTGGAGCAATAGCAGCTTTAATATAATCCTCTAAATTATCAGAATATTCTATAATGTCAATTTTTTCTCCACCTAATTCATTAATGATAGACTGTACTCTAGTTCCCCTCTGTCCTACGCAAGCTCCGACTGGGTCAATACCATCTCCGTTAGCTTTGACTGATAACTTAGTTCTAACACCAGCATCTCTTGCAATAGAAACTATCTCAACCGAACCTGCAAATATTTCTGGAACTTCCAAGGCAAACAATGTTTTGACAAAATCAGTACTTCTTCTAGATAAAACAATATTAGGTTCTCTCTCGGTAGTCTCTACATTTTGAATTAAAAATTTATGTCTATTACCTATACGATAATTGTCAGCATAAACTTGCTCGGATGGGAACAATAATCCAACTCCTTTACCAAGATCTACGAATATAATCCCCCTATCCATTCTATGAATGGTTCCAGCAATAATTTCCCCCACTCTATCTTTATAAGCCTCAAAAGCAGTAGTTCTCTCAATTTCACGTATTTTCTGCATCAAGACCTGTTTAGCAGTTTGAGCTGCCACTCTACCAAAATCTTCTTTTGGCTCTAATTCCTCTACAATTTCTTCTCCCTCTTGTATTTCTGACTGGATAGACTGAGCGTCAGCAATAGAAATATGCCTGTCTGGATTAAATCTGATTTTTCTAACACCATCTGTAATCTCCTCTTGAATAGGTCCTAAGTCGTCAGTATTTTGATCCTCACTCAACACAATAAAACCTTCTTCATCAACATTAACCACAGTTTTATGTCTAAAAATGGAGAAAATACCTGAGTCTTTATTAAGCTTAGATTTAATGATCTGACTTTTTTCACCATAGTCTTTTTTATAAGCGGCGGCTATGGCAGTTTCAATTACTTCTATTATCTTTTCTTCTGGTATATTTTTTTCCTCTGCAATTTGTGTTATGGCAAAAGTAAATTGTTTAGCATTTAACATATCAATATTCTTAGTGTTAATATAATGATATCATATTAACTAAAATAGATCTACTTTTTATCTAAAAAGCAGATCTATAATAAATTACCCATATCATATATACACTATATTATATATTCATTGTTTGAATCTGTCAAATCAAAATATATTAACATAACTAGTATAAAATATAAAAATAATGTAATATACATACATAAATTATTTAAACATAATTGGTATTATGAATAAAATTACTGTAGATGAAAAAATTATTGATGAAATACTATCCCGTAGTATTGTTGAGATTCTTCCATCCAAAGAGGCTTTAAAAAAAGAATTGATGTCTGGGAGACAAATGAAACTTTATATTGGAGCAGATGCCACTGGCCCAGCTTTGCATATTGGACATGCTACAAATTATATAATTTTAGAGAAAATCCGAAAATTAGGTCATAAAATAATACTTTTAATTGGAGATTTTACTGCTAGAATAGGAGACCCTACAGACAAAACTGCTGCACGAACACAATTAACCCGAAAAGTAGTATTACAAAATACAAGTACTTGGATTCAGCAATTGAGTCCCATACTTTCTTTCGATGACAAAGATAACCCTGTAGAAATTGTCTATAATCATGATTGGCTGTCCAAAATGAATTTTGAAGATGTGATAGACTTAGCTTCAAATTTCACAGTTCAGAGAATGCTTGAGAGGGATATGTTTGAAAAAAGATTAAAAGAGGAAAAACCCATTTATGTGCATGAGTTTTTTTACCCCTTAATGCAGGGCTATGATAGTGTTCACTTAGATGTAGATGTTGAAATATGTGGGAATGACCAGAAATTTAATGCGCTTTGTGGAAGAACTCTTTTACAAAGATATAAAAATAAAGAAAAGTTTATAATAATTACAACTTTATTAGAAAATCCAATTACTAAAGAGAAAATGATGTCCAAGAGTCTAGGGACCGGAGTGTTTTTGGATATGAATAATATTGATATATATGGAAAAATAATGGCTCAGCCAGATGAAAACATACATCAGCTTTTTGTGGATTGTACTTATGAAAGTTTAGAAAATATTGATAAAATGCAAAAAGAATTAAAACTTAATCTTGTAAATCCAAAAGACTTAAAAATGAGATTAGCTTTTGAAATTACAAAAATTTATCAAGGTGAAGAATTAGCTAAAAAAGCTGAAGAATATTTTATTAATACTTTTCAAAATAAAGATATACCTACTGATATTCCAGAATTTACTACTACTAAACAAAGTTTATTTTTAACTGACCTTTTGCTTGAGACAGGCTTGGTAGAAAGCAAAAGTGAAGCAAAAAGAATTATAGAACAAAATGGAGTCAAAATTGATGGAGATATTATAAATTCCAATCAGGAACTTACAATAAAACAAGAGGGATTTGTCTTACAGAAAGGTAAGAGAAATTTTGTGAGAGTTATACTTAATTAAAATATAAGACTTGTGTTGAGTTTTGGAAATTATCTGACAATTAAATCTAAACTCTATACAAACAGAGTATACCTATATCAAAGCTCTATTTGTACCTATTTAAAGCTAACTACATAGTATATTCATTTAAATCTATCTGTAAATCTAATTTTTAAAATTTAGTTACAAAAACTTTAAAAGTATTAATTTCAGGATCCTGAGCTGTTGTTGTAGAGTTATTCGTGTATCTTACTGTAACTGTATTTGCGGCACTAACCCAAGCTGAAAAATCTCCAGTAACTGGAACACTTCCGTTAGGAACTCCCAAAGAAACCACATCATTAATATCAGCCCCAGTTACTGTTAATGTCAAGTTACTAACTGCACCAACAGCAGTAGAAGGAAAATCTAATGAAGTTGTAGCTGTGAGCCCCTGATTAATTGTTTGTCTAACATCTCCAGATTTAGTTAAGAAAAGATTAGTTCCATCCCATTCTATAGCCCCAGCTTCAGGAGTTGTCAAATTAGTACCAGCTGTTAATTTAAGAGGAGCTGTGTTAGCTGAAGAAGTTCCCGCAGCTAATTGTAATCTTGCTGTTGGGTTAATTGTCCCTATACCAATATTTCCTGTACCTAAAATTCTCATTCTTTCACTAGCTCCATTTGCACCTGTAAAAAATCTTATATCTTGAGCTGTAGCATTAGTAGTTGCTAATACTAATGGCTGAGTACTCGTTGTACCCAATCTAGTACCAGTACTTCCATTC
>Ga0207935_1000007_pt1 | contig 81788 bp, 86 predicted proteins | sample LakMenEpi30Aug10_FD_150746 | JGI IMG/M metagenome (GOLD analysis project Ga0207935, IMG submission 150746) | Freshwater microbial communities from Lake Mendota, WI - 30AUG2010 deep hole epilimnion (SPAdes) | ecosystem: Environmental > Aquatic > Freshwater > Lake > Epilimnion/Euphotic zone ...
GAGTAAAAGAAAAGCATATGGTGAAGTAGCAGATAGATTAAGTCATGATTTTTTGATTCAAGCTTTCAAAGATGCAAGACCAGATGATTTAGTTTTAAGTGAAGAAGGAATAGATCCCACAAAACGCTTAAAAGCTGATCGATGTTGGATTATTGATCCATTAGATGGAACTTTCTATTTTGCTAACAACAGAAGTGATTTTGCTGTTCACATTGCTTTATGGGAAAGACAAAGTAAAGCTCAAGCAAATATTTCAGTCGCAGCTGTTTCAATGCCAGTTTATGAAACAGTATTTGATACTAAAAATGTAAAAGTTGCCAGCAAATCAAATGAAATCCCCAGACTTTTAGTTTCAGGATCAAGACCACCGTTAGAAATGCCTAAATTGACTGCCATCTTTGATGAAGTTTTCGGGGGAGTTGAAATAAAAAGTGTGGGATCTGTTGGTGCCAAAGTTGTGCAAATTTTAGAAGGAAAAGCTGATCTTTATGTTCACACCACAGGTTTTTATGAATGGGATATTGCAGCACCCTTAGCTGTAGCAATCGCTGGTGGTTTAGTGGTTTGTGACATTAAAGGAAAGCCGTTACAACTTAACCAAGAAAATCTTCGAGTAGACAATGTAATTGTTTGTAAACCAGAATTATTAGAGGTTGTGTTACAGGCAGTTTCATGAGTCTTAATTCAGTATTTGCAGAAATAACCAGAGTTGAGCCTTGGCTCAAAATTGCTCAAGCAATAAAGAGTGAATCAACCTATAAAATTGCTAGCCCAAATTCTCTATTTCCAATAATTGCTAACCACATCTCAAAAAACAGTGATGAAGTTTTATTAGCTGTTACATCCAATGCCAGAGAAGCAGAAGATTTAGAGCATGCCTTAAAGCTTTGGAATAAAGACTTGAGCGTGGCCCAATTTCCTGCTTGGGAGACTTTGCCGCATGAAAAAATTGCTCCCACTTCAGACATCATTGGGAGAAGACTTTCAGTAATTAGACGTTTAGTTCATCCAGACAATAAATTTAAAGATGCACAACAAATAGATGTTGTTGTTGCCCCTGTTAGATCTTTAATGCAACCTTTGTTGACTTCGTTAGCTGATCTAGAACCATTGGCATTAAAAGTTGGGGACTCAATTGATTTAACACAAGCCGTAACCAAACTTGTTGAAATTGGTTATGAGCGAGTGGAAATGGTTGAAAGACGTGGACACATTGCGGTTCGCGGTGGAATCTTGGACATATTTGTTCCAGGACATGAACATCCTTTACGTGTTGAATTTTTTGGTGACGATGTTGAAGAAATAAGAAATTTCTCTGTTGCTGATCAACGAAGTTTAGAAATTGCTCCCAATGGTCTGTGGGCACCTGCTTGTTATGAACCTTTTCTAAATGAAGAATTTGAACCACTTGGACAACTACAACTATTCACAGATTTATTTCCCAAAAATAGTGTTGTTCTTTTAAGTGATGCTGAAAAAATAAGAACTAGAGCAGCAGAAGTGTTAAAAACATCTGAAGAGTTTTTAAATGCTGCTTGGATGAGTGCTTCTCTTGGTGGAAATATTCCTCAAGAAGTTTCTTTAGGTGGTTTCAAAGATTTAGAAACTGTTGAAAAAAATGCATTGAAGAAAGACCTCAAGTGGTGGCAGGTAAGTCCATTTATTGGACACGTTGATGATGAACAAAACTTTGATGTTATTGATTTAAAAGCACGAGTATTAGATGGATTCAGGGGAGATTTCACAGCAGTTATAACTGAACTAAGAAACAAACTAAGTCTCAAATGGAAAATAGTAATTGCATCAGCAGGAGCAGGCTCTGCTCAGCGTTATTTAGAGCAACTCTCAGGAGCAGATCTTGCAGCTAAAATAAGTGATAAGGAAATAGAAAATAATTTAGTAAATATCTTTGTATCTGATATTTCACACGGTTTCTCATTACCTGAGCAACAAATTTTAGTCATCTCAGACACAGACATTGTGGGCATGCGTTCAAGCATGAAAGATGTCACAAAGCTTCCCACTAAGAGAAAAAACAGTATTGATGTTTTGACTCTTTCTCCTGGAGATTACATAGTTCATGAACAACATGGTGTTGGTAAATATGTAGAAATGACTAGCAGGACTGTAGGAAATGCCACCCGTGAATATTTAGTAATCGAATACGCAGCTTCAAAGCGCGGTCAGCCTGCTGATCGTTTGTTTGTTCCCACAGATCAACTAGATCAAATCACAAAATTTATTGGTGGAGAAATTCCTTCCCTCAACAGATTAGGTGGAATTGATTGGGAAAAAACTAAGGGAAGAGCAAGAAAAGCTGTTAAACAAATTGCTGCGGAATTAATAAGACTTTATGCCGCCAGACAAGCCTCCCAAGGTTTTGCATTCTCGCCAGATACTCCATGGCAAAGAGAATTAGAAGATGCATTTGCTTATGTTGAAACTCCTGATCAACTTGCGTGCATTAATGATGTTAAAAAAGACATGGAAAAAAGTGTGCCCATGGATCGCGTTATTGCAGGAGACGTTGGTTATGGCAAAACCGAAATCGCTGTCAGAGCTGCGTTCAAGGCAACTCAAGATGGTAAACAAGTAGCAATTCTGGTACCAACCACATTGTTAGTTCAACAACACTTCAATACCTTTAGTGAAAGGTATTCACCATTTCCAATTAATGTTAAACCTTTATCAAGATTTCAAAGCACAAAAGAAATAAATGAAACATTGGCAGGTATTGCTGATGGAACAGTTGATGTGGTAATTGGCACACATAGATTATTAACTTCAGATGTTAGATTTAAAGATTTAGGTTTAGTGGTCATTGATGAAGAGCAAAGATTTGGTGTTGAACATAAAGAACACCTCAAAGCTTTAAGAACAAATGTTGATTTTCTCACCATGTCTGCCACACCAATTCCTCGAACACTTGAAATGTCACTAACAGGAATTAGGGAAATGTCAGTAATTCAAACTCCTCCCGAAGATCGATTACCAGTTTTAACTTTTGTTGGGGCATATGATCAAAGACAAGTGGCAGCTGCCATAAGACGAGAACTATTGCGCGATGGACAAGTCTTTTTTGTTCATAACCGCGTTGCCAGCATTAACAGAGTAACTGCCCAATTACAAGAACTTGTTCCAGAAGCAAAATTTGCGATTGCTCATGGTCAAATGAATGAACATGAACTTGAGCAAGTAATTCTTGATTTCTGGGCTCAAAAATATGATGTCTTAGTTTCAACCACAATTGTTGAATCAGGTTTAGATATTCCTAACGCTAATACTTTAATTGTGGATAGAGCAGATTCATTTGGTTTATCACAGCTTCATCAAATCAGAGGACGAGTAGGTAGAGCTAGAGAAAGAGCTTATGCATATTTCTTCTACCCACAAGAAAAACCATTAACAGAAAATGCTTATGACCGTTTGGCAACAATTGCCCAACACACAGATTTAGGTTCTGGAATGGCAGTGGCATTAAAAGATTTAGAAATACGTGGGGCAGGAAATATTTTAGGTGGAGAACAATCAGGCCACATTGCTGAAGTTGGATTTGATTTATATGTCAGATTAGTTGGCGAAGCATTAGCTGTTGCTAAAGGTGAAGCTCCCAAAATTGATAGTGAAATTAAAATTGAACTTGCACTCGATGCCCACATTCCACATGATTACATCAAAGAAGAACGACTGCGTATGCAAATTTATCGCCGCTTGGCAGAAGTCAAAGATGAAACAGAGCTTGCAAGTATTGGTGAAGAATTATTGGATCGCTTTGGTAAATATGGTCCACCAGTTGAGATTTTGTTAGCAATCGCCAAATTGAGAGTTTTAGCCAGGAAAGTTGGGGTAAGTGAAATTGTGCAACAAGGCAGAGTCATCAAATTCGCACCACTTGAATTACCAGATTCTCGAATCCTTAGACTTAATCGTCTGTACCCAGGAACTCAAGTTCGAGCAACGATACGTTCGATTCAAGTACCTGCACCACTAACCTCACTTGTTAATGGTCAAGTATTGAAGAATCAAGAATTACTGAATTGGATAAATGACTTATTCAATCAAGTATTTGAAGACGAACTGAAAGGAACACCGTGAAGAAACAATTAAAGAAGATTATTGCTTTACTTTTTGTTTCCAGTGTTCTTATTGCTTGTGGTCAACAAAACCCAGGAACAGCTGCTTTTGTTGGGGACAAACGAATAACTTCAGAAGAATTAAGTGTTTATATGGATGACTTAAGATCAGTGGTACCAATTGAAAATAATGATCAAGGAACAGCACAAACTCGAGGTGTGCTGGCTCGATTGATTATTGGAATAATAATTAGTGAAGCAGTTACACAATCAAATGCTGTGGTAGATCAAAGTTTAGTTGCTCAAGATTATGACGCATTAGAAAAGCAAAACGGTGGACCTGAAGCCTTAGCAGTATTTGCAGGATCAAGAAATGTTCCCCCAATTTTGATTAAAGAAGTACTAAGTCAAAATCGAGCAATTGAAGCAATAGGAAAAGCACTCCAACCGGGTGCACCTGAATTAGTGCAAAGAGCCAGAGGAGAAGCTTTACTACTAAACATTGCAAATTCAAAAGAAATTGTAATTAATCCTCGTTATGGTTCATGGGTTTCAAAAGATGGTTCAATTGCACCACCTGCAAATGAATTAAGTGAACCAGCATTTGCCACACCAGTTGATCTACTTTCAAATCGTTAAATAAATGCCCTCGCAAAAACCGCCAACTAAAAATGGTGTTGCAGGTCTTATTGAATTAATGGATTTACTTAGATCAAAAGATGGTTGTCCCTGGGATAACGAACAAACACACCAAAGTTTAATCGAATATCTGTTAGAAGAGTCTTATGAATTTGCTGAAGCAGTTGAATCAGGAAACAGACAAGCCATCAGAGAAGAACTAGGCGATGTTTTACTCCAAGTAGTTTTTCATTCAAAAATTGCGCAAGAACATTTGCAAGACCCCTTCAACATTGATGATGTTGCAGATGTAATAACAAATAAATTAATTAAAAGACATCCTCATATTTTTAGTGACTCAAAGGATTTAACATCTTTGGAAGTTGAAAATAACTGGGAAATGATAAAACAAAAAGAGAAAAGTCGCACTTCAATCACAGATGGAGTTCCGGTAGCAATGCCAGCATTAATGCACGCAGATAAATTAATTACCCGGGTAAAAAGTGTGAAAGATGAAATTGCTCAAGTAAAAGAAACTCAATTAGTTAATGATGTTAAAAAAGAACTAAATAGTGAGGCAGAAGTGGGTCAATTCTTATTGTCTTTTGTGGCTATGTGCAATGAAAGAGGAATAGATTCAGAGTCAGCTTTGAGAAAAGCTATCAGTCAATATCGAGATGAAATAAAGAAATCAGAAAACTAAATTAATTTTTTCTTTTAATCTAATTTCTGCAGCTTGCACATGAGGACCTTTTTTAGCTTTATTAGGAAGTTTTAAAAGAATTCTTCGCAATATTCTTAAAGTTAAATTAGTTGAAGCATCAGCAAATTTAGGCCCAGCCAAAGTTGAGCCCCTCCATGAATCACCATACATTTTTCTAACCCAACGAGGTAAAGCTGCAAATGAAAGACTCACCACTATTGCCCACAATAATTGTGATGGAGTTAAGTATCTAAAAAATCTATTCATTGGTGGAAGAAAAATAAATCGGGCAGATTCTCTAACTAACTTATCTGCCACTAACTCATGACGCTTATTTTCATAATAGGCATTTAGTTCATCAACATTGGATGGACAAATTGATGGATCAAGTCCAACAAGTTTGGCAGCAACTAGTTGTTCTTTAACATATCTATCTTGATCTGCCTTACTTAATTTCATTCCAGATCTCAAAGCAATATCAAGCAGAGAATCAGTGAAGCCGTTATGAACCCAAAGTAATAATTCAGGAACATCCAAACCTAAAGCCTTATGCATCGATCTTACTTTTGAAGCAGCTCGATCGGCTTCTTCTTTAGTGCCAAATGAAATAACTCCGATGTATTCAGCTGTTCTTAATAATCTGCCAAAAGGTTCTTCTCTGTAACGAGAATGTGCTTGTACGCCACCAAAAGCTCTAGGCTCTAGGGCTTGTAAAAATAATGCTCTTACTCCACCAACAACTGCTAAAACATCGGAGTGAATTCTCCAGGTAATTGTCTCTGGGCCAAAGTAACCGACATCATTAGAAATTGTGTCTGGTTCTCCAAAGGTCAATTCAGGTGCAAGCATGCTCATAAATTTACACACTTTCAAACTCTTTACAACACGAAGGTATGATTAAGCCGACTCAGAATATAAAAATAGGAGAAATTAGTGTCCACGATTGAAAAAGTAATAGCACGCGAAATTTTAGATTCTCGTGGAAATCCAACTGTTGAAGTAGAAATAGGTCTTTCTGATGGAACTCTTTCCAGAGCCGGTGTCCCATCTGGCGCATCAACTGGTGCATTTGAAGCACATGAATTGCGTGATGGTGAAAAAAGATATGGCGGCAAAGGTGTACTAAAAGCTGTTAAAGCCATTGAAAGTGAAATTGCACCAAAAATTAAAGGTTTAGATTCAACTGAACAAAGAAAAATAGATCAATTAATGATTGATCTTGACGGCACCCCTACAAAATCTAAATTAGGTGCAAACGCAATTTTAGGTGTTTCTCTAGCTGTGGCTCGTGCATCAGCACAATCTGCAAACCAATCACTGTTTAAATATCTTGGCGGAAAAGATGCAAATCTTTTACCAGTACCAATGATGAACATTCTTAATGGTGGAGCTCACGCTGATACTGATGTAGAAATTCAAGAATTTATGATTGCCCCAATTGGCTTCAAAACTTTCTCAGATGCACTACAAGGTGGCGTTGAGGTTTATCACGCACTGAAATCAGTATTGAAAAGCAAAAAACTTGCCACAGGCTTAGGGGATGAAGGTGGATTTGCTCCACAATTACCAAACAACCGTGCAGCACTTGATTTAATTTTGGAAGCAATCACCAAAGCAGGATTTAAACCAGGTGAACAAATTGCTTTAGCACTAGATGTTGCAGCTACTGAGTTTTACAAGGATGGCAAGTACTCATTCGAAGGTGAAGCAAGAACTTCTGAATGGATGGCTGAATACTATTCCAAACTAGTTTCAGATTACCCACTTGTTTCAATCGAAGATGGAATGAATGAAGAAGATTGGGCTGGCTGGAAACACTTAACAGATGTTGTCGGCAGCAAAGTTCAATTAGTTGGAGATGACTTGTTTGTAACAAATCCAGTTAGATTACAAAGAGGAATTTCTGAATCAACTGCAAATGCATTACTTGTGAAAGTAAATCAAATTGGTTCGTTAACAGAAACTCTTGATGCCGTTAAACTTGCTCAAGAAAACAAATTTGCCACCATGATGAGTCATCGATCTGGCGAAACTGAAGACACCACAATTGCTGACTTAGCGGTTGCGACAAATGGTGGACAGATTAAAACTGGTGCTCCTGCTCGAGGAGAACGAGTTGCAAAATACAACCAACTCTTAAGAATTGAAAAAGAATTGGGAAGTTCTGCACTTTATGCGGGTCGCTCCGCATTTCCACGCTTCTAACGCGGTTTATTAGAAGGTATGAAAGGTAAAACAAAATTTAGACGACCATCAATAAATGGTCGTCTAGTTGTAATGCTTTCTGCCTTCATTATTTTGATTCTTATGTTGGCTTCACCTATCAGAGATTTAGTGGCACAAAGAGCAAGAATTGAAGCACTCAAAATACAAGTGCAACAAAGTGAAAAACAAGTAGAACTTTTAAGAGAAGTCCAAGCTAAATGGAATGATCCTAATTTTGTTGCAGCACAAGCAAGAGCGCGTTTACATTATGTGATGCCAGGAGAAATTGTTTTCTCCGTAATTGGTTTAGATGGTCAACCAGAAGTAATAACAAATGCACAACCTGCAACTGCTTGGGCAGGAGAACCTGCACCACCTGCACCTTGGTACAAAAATTTATATAACTCCTGGCTGGAAGCAGATTCGGGAGAAGAAATCATTAACGAAAATCAAACCACAGCAATTAGACCGAATGCTCCGAAATGAGTTTTGAGCAAAAAGATATTGATGCAATTGAACTTCAACTAGGAAGAACACCCAGAGGGGTAATTGAAGTTGCAAATAGATGTCAATGTGGCAAACCAACAGTTGTGGCAACAAAACCAGTTTTATCTGACGGGGAACCTTTTCCTACTCATTTCTATTTAACATGTGCAAATTTAAATTCCATGATTGGAACTTTAGAAGCATCAGGATTAATGAAGGAATATGAAGAAAGACTAAAAACTGATAAAGACTTTGCAGAAAAATACAGCAAAGCTCATCAAGATTATTTACAAAGACGAAACAAATATGGAGTAATTGAAGAAATCGAAGAAATCTCTGCTGGGGGAATGCCTAATCGTGTTAAGTGTTTACATGCCCTAGTTGCCCACTCACTTGCAGTTGGACCGGGCATAAATCCTGTTGGAGATGACGCTTTAATAAGACTAGGTAATTGGGCCACCAAAGCTTGCATTAAGGAAGAGCAATGAAAAGAGTTGCTGCCATTGACTGTGGCACAAACTCAATTCGATTATTAATTAGCGATATTGACACTTCAACTAATACTGCAACTGATGTTTGTCGCGAAATGAGAATTGTTCGATTGGGTGAAGGTGTTGATAAAACTAATGCTTTTTCACCTCGAGCCTTAGAAAGAACCTTTAAAGCAATTGATGAATATGAAGAAATACTGCTTAAACACAAGGTAGAAAATCTTAGATTTGTAGCAACTAGTGCAACCAGAGATGCTCAAAATAAAGCTATGTTTATCAAAGGTGTGATTGATCGCTTAAGAATTGTGCCTGAAGTAATAGCAGGAACAGAAGAAGCAGCTCTGTCTTTTGATGGGGCAACAAGATCTTTAAGACAAAAACATAAAGCACCTTTTTTGATTATTGATTTAGGTGGAGGATCTACTGAACTAGTAATTGGAGATCAAGAACCAACAGGTGCATATTCCATGGATGTTGGTTGTGTGCGCATGACTGAGCGACATACCCCTGGTGGAAATCCAACTAAAGCCCAAGAAGAAGCCATCAGAACAGATGTAAGAAACGCATTGAAAGAAGCTGCAAAAAAAGTTGATTGGCAAAAAGCACAAACAATTGTGGGTGTGGCCGGAACTGTCACAACAGTTGCTGCACATATTTTGAAACTAAAAACCTATGATCCAGAGGTATTACATGGGGCAAGTATTAGTGCTCAACAAATAAGCCAAACAGCTCAAGATTTCATTTCATTAACGCCTTCACAAAGAGCAGCTTTGCCTTACATGCATGAAGGTCGAATTGAGGTAATAACAGCTGGATCAATCGTGTTAGACGAAGTGATGAAAGCAATTGGAGCACAAACTTTAATTGCTAGTGAAAGAGATATTTTGGATGGTGTGGCTTGGTCGCAAGTCCAATAAAAAATCTTTCTCAACTAGAAAATGCAATATGTAACTGCAAAAAATGTCCCAGACTTGTTAAGTGGACTAAAGACGTTGCTAAAGAGAAAAGAAAATCTTATGAAAATGAAACTTATTGGGGAAAACCTGTTCCAGGATTTGGTGATAAGAACCCAAAACTTTTAGTTGTTGGATTAGCTCCAGGTGCTCATGGAGCAAATAGAACAGGCCGAATTTTCACAGGAGATAGAAGTGGTGAATGGCTATTTAGAGCTATGCATAGAGCTGGTTTTGCTAATCAAGCCCAATCAATAAATAAAAAAGATGGCTTGAAATTGACTAAAGCAAGAGTGATAACTGCTGTGAGATGTGCTCCTCCAGATAACAAACCAACCATAAAAGAAAGAGACACCTGCAATAAGTGGATGGACTTGGAGTGGAAATTTATTGAAAAAGATTTAAAAGTAGTTATAGCTTTGGGAAGTTTTGCTTGGAAAGCAGCTATTGATATTTTGCTTGAACAAGGATTTATTCCAAAAAATAAAGTTAAGTTTTCCCATGGTGCCAAATGTGTTTATCTAAAGCAAAATCAGCAAATCACACTCTTAGGTAGCTATCACCCCAGTCAGCAAAACACCTTTACTGGCAGACTTACCGAAGTGATGTTGGATCAAGTATTTGGAACCGCTTCCAAACTGATTTCAACCTAAAAGTAATCTGTACCTATTGCCCTCGTAGCCCAATCGGCAGAGGCAGCAGACTTAAAATCTGCACAGTGTGGGTTCGAGTCCCACCGAGGGCACCAGAAATTTTGTTTAATTTAAATCCATTACTTCTTTGAATCAATTAATCCTTTTGAAATCAAAATTCCAACGATTGCACCCAAAAGCTGAGCTAATAAAAATAGAGGCACAGATGCAGGTGAAATTCCAGTGAAGGTGTCACTCAAGGTACGAGTCAAAGTAATTGAAGGGTTTACAAAAGCTGTGGAAGAAGTGTAAAAAATTGCAGGTCCAATATAAATTGGGATGATTATCGCAGGATTTAGGTTCTTATTTGAACTGATTAATTGAAGAACTATAAACAGACCAATAGTTGCAACAAACTCAGCAATAAAAATATTTGTACCTAATCTATCTAACTTAGATATTGAAATAGCAGGTAAATCAAACATTAGATTTGCCAGAACAGTTCCTACTAAAGCTCCACTTAATTGTGAAATAACCATAATAAATGCAGTGTTTGCTTTTATTTCCTTTCGAAAATAAAAGTAAAAAGTAACTAAGGGATTAAAGTGGGCTCCACTAATTGGGCTAAAAATCTTGATAATCAAGCCAATAGATATTGCAATTGCAGTAACTGTGATGAACATTGAAACACCATCATCATCAGATACGTTGTCAGCCATAATTCCTGCACCAACAATGGTCATTAACAAAATTGTGGATCCGAGAAATTCAGCTAGTACAATTTGCGAGGTTTTAATCTTTTTTGCCATGGGCTTAATCCTATGTCCTAAATTGACAATGATTGCCACATTTCAAGTGAGCCTGTTTAAGTGGCCGGATTTAATTGTTTGCCATATGGAGTAATCTGTATTTTGAAATGAAATTTACAAAAATTGCCTTACTCATCAGCTCATTAACTCTGGTTGCTTGCTCTAGTAGCACAACAAGCCAAGGAACATTTATTGCTAATGAAGCCACAAATTATTTGATGCCAAAGTGTCCCACCTCAGATCTCACTGCCACTAAACCAAGAAATCAAATAGCTCCAGCAGTTTTGGAATGTTTAGGTCATGAAGAATTCGTGAATCTGGCAGGTTTACCAAATGACAGACCAATTGTGATCAGTTTCTGGGCTTCTTGGTGCACAGTTTGTGCAGATGATGCAATCTCTTTTAACGCAGCACATAAAAAACTAAATGGGCAGGTTAACTTTTTAGGAATTGCGTATCAAGATGAAGAAAAGAAATCTATTGCTGCGGCCTATAAGTGGCAGCTTCCTTTTCCAAGTGTGCAAGATCCAAGAAGTCTTCTAAGAGAGTTTTATGCAATTAATGGTCTGCCAGTAACTCTTTTGGTTGACAAAGAAGGAAAAGTTGTGGAAAGAATTGCAGGCCCAATTGGAAGTCCTGAAGATTTTACAAACAGAGTTAGCGGAAAACTAATTTCTTACTAAATTACCAACGCATCTTTACTTGATTACAACTTGAGTGGAGTTGATCCTCTAAAGCAATAATTTGACCATTTAGATTAGCTCTGACATCGGGTTGATCTGCTGGATCATAAGTTGCTGCTCTAGCTGAATAAAAATTAGACATTTGTAATAAAAGTTCTGAACAAACCCCATAAGCAGATTTGCTGAACTTAGCAATCTTTTTTGCAGCAGAATATTCTTTGCCAGCCATTTCAGGTGCTGAGATTTTTCCTAAAACCCGATAGTTGTGTTCATTCACATAGTGAGAGTTATCAACAATTGCAAAACTTCTCAAAGCTTTGGTATTTGCTTTCTTAGAACACTTTGTACCATCAGCTTTACATTTTGCCTTAGGAACAAAAGCTGTTGCAGGAGTAAGAATTGAAAATGAAAGTGCCAATGAAGTTAGAACTATTAGTAACTTCTTTTTCATCCTTCTCCTATATTAGTTAAGGCCATTTCGCAATCTCTTGCGAAATGGCCTTAAACGAACTAGTCCAACAACTACTTAACTTTAATTACCAGCTAAGTGGGTTGAATGGTGATGGTGCTGGTGCTGAAGAATCTGCAGCTGGTGCAGCTGGTGCTGCAACCTTTGGAGCAGATTTCTTTGAAGACTTCTTCTTAGAAGATTTCTTCTTTGAAGATTTCTTTGCAGATTTCTTCTTAGCAGTCTTCTTCTTCTTTGCAACTTTCTTCTTAGCAACCTTTTTCTTTGAAGATTTCTTTGCAGATTTCTTCTTGGTTACTTTACGCTTTGCAGTTTTTTTCTTTGAAGATTTCTTTGCAGATTTCTTCTTTGATACCTTGCGCTTTGAGCTCTTCTTGCTTGAGCTCTTCTTTGACTTCTTACGTGCTGCCACTTATCCTCCGTACGGGGTGGGATTACTTCCAATATTCTCGCACTATATCCACCAAAATATCCAATCAGTACCCACTTTTTTATAGGTTTTTATTGTGAGACTTATTGCATTAACCCACTAACCTTGAGTCACATGAATAACACAATTTCCACGCGTGGATTAGTCGCATTGATTGCATCAATGTTGTCCTGGGGGATGGCTAATCCCTTGGCTGATATGGCATTGGATGCATTCAGCATCACTCAACTGCTACTGCTGGAAATCTCAATCGGGTTTGCTTTTGTTGCACTATATGTATTGATCAAGGTTCGAAATCTAAAACTTCGCTGGAAAATCGCTTTGGCCCTAGGGCTACTGGAACCTGGGTTTACCTACCTTTTTGGAAACATCGGATATGCCAATGGCACAGTTTCCACTGGTTTGATCGTGATGGCAACTGAAGTATTTTTTGTTGCCATTATTGGTGCCTTATTTCTGAAAGAAAAGATTTCATCACGACTTGCCATTTCTATCCTGATGGGATTTTTTGGAGTACTTCTAGCAGTTTCAGGAGTAAGCAACAGTGGAGTTGATAACTGGTTAGGTGTCTCTGCTTTCACAGTTGCAGCTATTGCTGCATCACTTTATGTAATTGTGGCCAGACTCTATGCCACCCAAAATAATGTGGTTGATTTAGTTTTTGGTCAACTCTTGGTGGGAACAGTTTTTGCTTTAATAATATTTTTTGGAACAAACTCAAACTTCAATAACGCTTCCAGTATTGAATTCAAGTATTGGTTAGTGGCAGTTTTGGCAGGATTATTCGGTGTGGCAATCCCGTTCTTACTGTTTAACTACGCATCGTCTTTGGTGCCAACCAGATATTCAGCCTTGGCCTTAAACGCAATCCCAGTTGTGGGAATTGGCTTTGGTGCCTTGTTGGGCAGAGGACTTCCCACCCCAATTCAGGCCCTAGGTGGCCTCATTGTCGTGGTGAGTCTCTACGTTGGCACGCGCCAAAAATAAAAACATGTTACTTTGAATAGAGAGGAAATTAAGTTTTCCTCTACTTTCTAAAGGAGATAAAAATAGACATGGAATCCAGAAATCCGGTTATACGTCGATATGCCGACTTTCAAAAACCAGGATCAGTACTTGGAAATAACCAAGGCGGATACGACGGAAACGTAATCACATCAACTCCAGTTGATGAAACAACTAAAACTTTCCCAGGTACAACACCAGCTAAACCAGGTGAACGCGTTGTAACTATGGATGACGTAGTTATGAAATCTTTTGCGATGTTGGCACTATTACTAGTTGGCGCATTTTTTGGTTGGAATGCACCAGGCTTTGCAATAATTGCTGCAATCGCAGGCTTAGTACTGGGATTAGTAAACACATTTAAAAAGAATGTTTCACCAGTATTAGTTGTTGCTTATGCACTACTGCAAGGTGTATTTGTAGGAGGAATTTCTTACATTTACCAAAACCTTGTTGTGGCAGATGGCACAAACATTGTTGGTAACACCATCATGAGCACAATGGTTGCTTTTGGAACCATGTTGTTCTTATTTAAATCAGGAATTATCAAGGTAGATGCCAAGTTCACCCGCATGATGATGGTGGCAATGGTTTCTTATCTAGTAATTGCAGTAATTTCCATCATCGCTTCATTCATGGGTGTTGGTGGAGGTTGGGGCTTTTACGGTGTTGGTGGAGTTGGAATATTACTTGCACTATTTGGTGTAGGTCTTGCTTCATTTTCATTAATGCTTGATTTCCAATCAATTCGTCAAGCAATCTCAATGGGATTGCCTGAAAAAGAATCTTGGAGATTAGCTTTTGGTTTAACTGTAACTCTTGTTTGGTTATACCTAGAAATGCTCAGACTATTTGCAATCCTTGCAGGACGTCGCGAGTAATTAAGACAAAATAAAATAGCCTGGTCAATAAATGACCAGGCTATTTTTATTTAAGCATTAACAGGAAAAAAAACTCCGGTTCGTGCATGACAGTCATAACCATTTGGGTTCTTCTTTAAATATTTTTGGTGATACTCTTCAGCTTCGAAATAAACATGATCTGTAGCAGGAAGAATTTCTGTTGTTATGGAATTAAATCCTTCATTCTTGATTGCTTTTTCATAAATTTCTTTTGTTAACAATGCTTCATTTTTTTGTTCTTCAGTGGTGTAAAAAACCACACTTCGATATTGTGACCCGATGTCATTTCCTTGACGATTTCCTTGAGTTGGATCATGTATCGTCCAAAACATTTCTAGTAATTTTCTATAACTAACAACTGATTCTTCGAAAACAACTTTGACTGCTTCTGCATGGCCTGTGGTGCCGGTGCAAACTAATTCATAACTTGGATTTTGTTTTGTTCCACCCATGTATCCAACAGAAGTTTCACTAACACCTTCTGTTTGCCAAAATCTTCTTTCAGCACCCCAAAAGCAACCAAGAGCGAAATAAGCAGTTTGAGTCATTTTGATTCTCCTTACTTAAATTGTGCAACAAAAAATGGATTTACGCCAATTAACTTTTTACTTCACCTTTTGGTTTTGTTTCAGGCATGAGCACAGAAAAGAACACAGCAACTAGAGAAACTGCGGCACCTGTCATAAATGCCCAACCAAAGCCCAAAGAATCAACTAAAGCTCCAGCAACTATTGGTCCAGCAATTGATCCAAAATCACTTGTCATTTGAAAAGCAGCAACAACAGGTCCACTTTTCTTTCCTCCAGTTACATCCCCAATTACCGCAGCTGGTGCTGCACCCATGAAAGCTGCACCGATACCAGCAATTGCCATGGAAATTAAATAACCAGATGGAGTTTCAAAAGCAACCAGCACAAGTATGGAAATAAACAAAACAGATGTACCAAAAATCATTGAAGGTCTTCGACCTTTTATGTCTGTTGATTTTCCAGCATAGGAAAGAAATATTGCTTGAGTAACACTTGTTGCTAAGAAACCTAACCCAATTAATGAGGGACTTGATTTAAGTTCTTCCACAACAAATAGGGGAATAATTGAGGATCTAATTCCAAATGAAACAAATCCTGTTGCTAAATTAACAGACAAAGCAGCAGAGTAAGCCTTATTTTTTAAAGCATTAGTGAAAGCTTTAAGAGAAGCTGAAACCTTTGATCTTTCTTTTACTTCCATATTTTCTTTGTTGTGAGCATTTAAAAAGAAAGCCGATGCAGCAGCTGCCAATAAAAGAGTAAAAGAATAAACAAAAAATGGGGCACGAAGTGAAATTGCAATAACAATTCCACCAACTGCAGGTCCTGCCAATCCTCCCACTAAAAATCCACCTTGAAAAGCAGCAGCAGCCCTACCTCTTTGATCTGGAGCCACAATTCTTAAGAGCAAAGTAAAAGCAGAAACTGTAAACATTGTGCTTCCTAAACCACCAGCGCCACGAAGTATTAATAGATAAGTGAAGTCTTCAGCTAATCCAGCGAAAAAGCTTGAAATTGAAACAAGTAATAAACCAACAGTTAAAATTATTCTTTCCCCAAAACGATTTACCCATAAACCTGCAAGAGGGGCTGAGGCAAATCTCATAAAGGCAAATACAGAAACTACCGAACTTGCAGCAAGTGCACTTACTCCAAAAGATCTGGCAAAAACAGGAATTGCAGGTGCGACTATTCCAAATCCAATTGCAACAAAAAAAGCAATCAAAGAAAGCACTGCTACTTCATTTGGTAGCCCTCGTAGCCAAGGATTATGTCGAATTATTCGACCAATTTTTTGAATTAACGTCACAATAAGTTCTAGCCTAACCGGTGTTAGTGGTTTAAACTGACTCAGATAGCCGGCTGCGTTTTAAGAAACAGGAGAAAGCAATTGTCCAACAAACATCCTGTCTCTTTACAAGATATTCAAGAAGCTGCCAAAAGACTTGAAGGAATAATCCGACCTACTGTCATGGTTAATGCAGGTTGGCTGGAAAGACAAATTGGTAAACCAGTTTTCTTAAAACCAGAGAATTTGCAACGTGCTGGATCATTTAAAATTCGTGGTGCTTACAACTTGTTATCTCAACTTTCAGAAGCAGATAGAAAAAAAGGTGTAGTTGCTGCAAGTGCAGGAAATCATGCTCAAGGTGTAGCACTTGCTGCACAACTTTTAGGAATTAAATCAACTGTTTACATGCCAATTAGTGCATCAATTCCAAAAGTTGTTGCCACAAAAGGATATGGCGCTCAAGTTAAATTCGTGGGCGAAACATTAGATGTTGCTTTGATTGCTGCACAAGAAGACTGCCAAAAAAGTGGATCAATTTTTATTTCACCTTTTGATCATCCCCAAATTGTGGCAGGACAGGGAACTGTTGGCTTAGAGATATTGGAACAAATGCCAGAAGTTAAAACTGTTTTAGTTTGTACCGGTGGCGGGGGATTGCTTGCAGGAACAGCGCTAGCTATAAAAGAACAAAATCCAAATGTAAAAGTAATTGGTGTTCAAGCTGCAAATGCTGCAGCTTATCCAGATTCATTAAAACAGGGAAAACCAATTGCTTTAAAAGCAATGAACACAATTGCTGATGGAATTGCAGTTGGTAAACCTGGGGATGTTCCATTTGGAATTATTCAAGATTACGTAGACGACATAATTACTGTTACCGAGAGTGAACTCTCAATTGCAATTTTACAAACACTTGAACGAGGAAAATTACTAGTTGAACCAGGTGGAGCAGCTGGTGCTGCTGCATTTATTGCAAATCCAAGTGCTTTTGAAGGACCAGTTGCAATTGTTTTATCTGGTGGAAATATTGATCCATTTTTGCTAGAACGAATAATGCAAACAGGACTAGCTGCTGCAGGAAGATATTTAACTGTAAGAATTCGAATCAAAGACAAGCCTGGATCTTTAGCAAAATTGCTAAGTGAAATTGGTTCAGCTGGAGCAAACATCATGGATGTTTTTCACTTAAGAACAGATCCAATGTTGGCATTAGATGAAGTTGCTGTGAATTTAACTATGGAAACTCGTGGACAAGAACACGAGAAAGACGTTTTGGCATGCATCAAGGCTTTAGGCCACGATGCGCAAGTTCAATAACCCTAGTAAAGTAGAAAAGCGCTTAAAGAATTTAGGAGTATTTTGTCAATCGCTATTGAAGCCACTAATTTAGTAAAAAAATATGGCGATGTTACTGCCCTTGATGGACTTAGTTTAAAAGTTGAACAAGGAAGTGTTTTTGGATTACTTGGGCCAAACGGTGCTGGTAAAACAACAGCGGTTCGAGTCTTAACAACTCTTTTGGCACCAGATTCAGGTACTGCCACAGTTTCCGGTGTTGATGTAATAAATGATCCCGAACATGCTCGAGAAATTATTGGTCTTTCTGGACAAAATGCTTCAGTTGATGAGAATCTAACTGGTATTGAAAACTTAATAATGTTAGGAAGATTATTCAGACTTCCTAAAAAGGAAGCCATAACTAGAGCCCATGATCTATTAGAACGATTTAATTTAACCGATGCCGCCAAAAGAATTGTTAAAACATACTCAGGTGGAATGCGTAGAAGACTAGATCTTGCAGCATCTTTGATTGCAAATCCAACTATTTTGTTTCTAGATGAACCAACCACAGGACTAGATCCAAGATCTAGATTAATGATGTGGGATGTAATTCAAGGACTTGTTTCAGAAGGAACAACAGTCTTATTAACCACTCAGTATCTGGAAGAAGCAGATCAATTAGCAGACAAAATTGCGGTGATAGATAAAGGAAAAGTTATTGCCCAAGGCACATCTGATGAATTAAAAACTCAAGTTGGTGGGGAAAGAATCGATGTTGTTGTTGATCGATCCAAAGCAGAACAAGCCGCACAAGCCCTACAAAGTATGGCAAGTGGAAAAGTTGTTATTGAGGGTGAACATGTTCAAGCACCAGTTTCTGGTGGTGGAGTAAAAGTTGTTGAAGCAGTCAGAGCTCTTGATATTGCAAAAATTGAAATAAAGGAAATTCAGCTTAGAAGACCAACTTTAGATGATGTATTTCTTTCTTTAACTGGACATCATGCCGAAGAAGTAAAAATTGAAGATGAAAATGTTCTAGTAAAGAAAGGTCGTCGCTAATGAACTCTCGTTCGATAACTGAAGAATACGCAAACAAGCACGGCAAGATTTATTGGTTACTTCACGATTCATCTGTTATTGCTTGGAGAAACTTACTAAGGTTTAAAAGAAATCCTGAAGTCTTATTTTTTGACGTGGTGCAACCTATTATTTTCATTTTGCTTTTTGCTTATGTTTTTGGTGGAGCAATTGATGTGGGCGATAGTTCATACCGATCATTTCTAATACCGGGAATTTTTGTGCAAACAATTGCCTTTGCAGGAGCATCAGCTGCGATTGGATTAAATGCCGATATGAACTCAGGAATTATTGATCGATTCAAATCATTGCCAATGAACACAACTGGTGTGCTACTTGGGCAAAATCTTGCTGAATTAGTAAGAAGTGTTATTACGTTATTTATTATGTCTTTAACCGGATTAGCAATTGGTTGGGAAATCAATGGCGGATTTCTGAATGCAATATTTGCCTATCTATTGTTGTTAGCTTTTGGTTTTTCTATGTCATGGATTGGAGCCAGCATCGGACTTTCTGTGTCCTCTCCACAAGTTGCCAGCACCGCAGGTTTTGCATGGTTATTTCCTTTAACATTTTTATCAAATGCTTTTGTTCCCACAGAAACTTTGCCAACTTGGTTGAGATTTTTTGCTGAGTGGAATCCAATAACTTCAATTGTTGCTGCTGCTAGATATCTATTTGGTTACCCAATGGAAGTTGCAGCTGATGCACCGTTTTCATTACAACATCCAATTATCACCACAATTATCTGGTTAGTTGTAATTACTGCGGTATTTATGCCAATTGCTGCAAGAAAATTTAGAAAAGCAACAAGTCGTTAAGACTGATAGATTTCAACATTTTTAATTAATATTGAAATCTCTTTGCCATTAGGTAAAGCAAAAGATGAGTTGTCGCCCTGCTTCTTCCCAATTACTGCGTTACCAAGTGGTGAATCCGGTGAATAAACATCCATAGTTGCATGCACTGCTTCTTCACGAGAAACTAACCAAAATCTTTCTGAATCGCCATCACTAAATTCAACTGTGACAACATGACCAATTGCAATTGTTCCTGTATTACTTGGGGGAGTTCCGATTTGAGCATTTTCTAACATTTGTTTTAGTTGTCTAATTCTTGCTTCGTTTTTACCTTGCTCTTCTCGGGCAGCGTGGTAACCACCGTTTTCTTTTAAGTCGCCTTCTTCTCTGGCTAATTCAATTTTCTTAGTTATTTCAGAACGAAGTGGACCGGAGCGATCAACTAATTCAGCGCTAAGTCGGTCAAAGGATTCTTGGGTCAGCCAAGTAGATGCAGTATTCATAGTCTCTAATGATACTTAGAACCCTGAATTAATTGCTGGGGGATCTTGCTGGGGTTTTTGTACATCAATTCCAAACTGGGGAGCAGGAAACAAAGAAGATTTTGGATCATCATCACAGTTAATCACTTCAACAGTAAAAGCTTCTGAGGCAGTTTTTAAAACATAATTAACCTGTTTGTAAGTTTTACCATCTTGAGGAAATTCTAAAATTGCATAGCCAAGATCTGTCATAAAAAAGTCTTGAGATCTAATCAAACACCAAACGTCCATATCAACTGGTCTGGTTATTTCAAAAATAACCTCAACATTGTTTTTGTCTTTAACTTCCCAAGCCAATAATTTTTCACTCAAAGGTGGATTAATAACTCTAGAAATTCCTGTTGAAACAAAAGCTCCAATAACAACAATAAAAATTGCAGCAACAATTACTAGAAACCAAGGTTTACCTGGTTTGGGATATCGTTGCTGAATGTGTGGTGGCCATTGATCTCGATTAGTCGCCAAGTTATGTTCCTCGTAGAATTTGATTTGTAATTAAGACTTTACTGCCTAGTTTTGAAGGATAAAAATTGACGCAACTTCGCCTCTTAACGGTGCACGCTCACCCAGATGATGAAGCCAGTAAAGGTGCGGCCACTGTTGCTAAATATGTAGCTGAAGGTGTGGAAGTAATGATTGCCACTTGCACAGGTGGTGAAAGAGGAGATGTTTTAAATCCCAAACTAAAAAATCCTGAGAATGAAAAAGAACTCACCCAGATTAGAAAAAAAGAGATGGAAGAATCCATCAAAGTACTTGGAGCAAAACACACTTGGTTAGGTTTCCAAGATTCTGGTTGGCCAGATGGAGAACCAAAACCGCCACTTCCTAAAGGTTGCTTTGCTGATATCTCAATAGAAGAAGCAGCTAAACCACTTATAAAACTAATTAGAGAATTTAGACCTCAAGTTTTAATTACTTATGACGAAAATGGTGGCTACCCACACCCAGATCACATTCGCTGCCACGAAATAACAATGTTTGCATATGAACACTCAGGAAGAGTTAATCGATTCCCCGAATTAGGTTTTGCTTTTCAGCCTAAGAAACTTTATTACCAAAGATCATTTAATTTAAAACAGATGAAAGCAATTGATGAAGCGTTTAAGCAATTAGGAAAACCTAATCCTTATGCAGACTGGATAGATGAGAAAGATGATGACTCTCACCGAGTCACAACTCAAATTCAGTGTGCAGAATATTTTGATAAAAGAGATCAAGCCTTACTTGCTCATGCCACACAAGTTGATCCTGATGGTGACTGGTTTGCCCTACCCACTGAAATTGCCAAAAAGATTTGGCCAACTGAAGATTATGAATTAGCCATCACTCGTGTTGCCACTAAAACACCAGAAACTGATTTGTTCGCAGGATTAAGATAGATTAAGAACATGTTAACGAAAATCCTTCTGTTTTTATCAGAAAATCCTGCCCCCGAAATTGATCCAGACAGAGTTAGACCAGGGGTTTTAGGTTTACTAACATTTCTTCTTTTAGGAATAGCTGTTGCTGTAATTGCTTATTTTTTAATTAGAAGTTTAAAAAAGACAGATAAAAGATTTAAAGAAGACATTTAAATTCTATTCAGGCCCTTTTGGGCCTCCCTTAATGCAACTTTATTCAATTTTGGATTTTCTCTTAAGAATATTTTCACAGCCCAAGCATCAATTTTAGTTAAATCCCTTAAAGCCCAACCAATTGCTTTACTGACAAAAAATTCAGGATTATTCACATGCTTTTGACAAAGCGAAATTACAAAATCTACATCAGTGTTTTTCTTATGACCACGTTGATGTTGAATAGCAGCTCTAATTAGCCAAATGTTCTTTGAGTTAGACCAAAGTTTGATTATCTTTCTTGATTGAGGAAATTTAAGGGTAAGAGGGGAAATAACCTTGCTTCCTAAATTATCAACGCTATCCCACCAGGACTTGGAAGTTATTAAAACTTTAACTTTACTTAAAGTTACTAAAGTGCATACTTGGATAAATTTTCCAATTAAGTCAGCACCGGCGTATTGGTATTCCCGCTCAGGTAATTTCCACAGAGTGCTAGCTGCTAAAAGCAATTCAGATTCACTTGGAATTTCTAGATCTTGCCAGGCTTTTTTCTGAAGTTTATTTCTTTTTGGTGCACTTATTCCAAGAAAAGGAGATACGTGCTTCATGTAGTTGGCAGCGCCTCTAGCCACTGTTTTATTTCCAGCGTTTTGAAAAGCCATTTTCGTTTGACTTACTGCCTGATTCGCCCATTTACCCATAACATCATCTAGATTAGTGGAATGCCTCCAATTGGTGATGTGATTGCTTTTGCAATTGCATCTTTTCTAATCATCATCATCCCTGGACCAAGTGTTCTTTTCACTATCGGTAGAGGAATTTCCTATGGGAAAAAAGCTGCGTTAGTAAATGTTGCCGGAAATTCTGTGGGAATGTTTACTGGATCTTTGGCAGTAGCAATTGGTATTGGAACCTTTGTACAAAGCTCTGATATTGCTTATGCCCTAGTTGGAGTATTAGGTGGAGGTTACTTAGTTTATTTAGGTTATGACGCAGTAAAAACTAGAAAAGATGTTGCACAAGCTCTTGTAACTAAATCTGATCCAAAACCAACTGCACAATTGTTTAAACAAGGATTTGTGGTTGGATTCTTAAATCCAAAATCTTTAGTATTTTTTGCAGCAATTCTTCCCCAATTTGTGGACAGAAGCCAAGGACAAATTATTTTACAAATGATTTTTCTTGCCACAGTATTTTTTGTCATTGCAGTCATAAGTGATGGCACCTGGGGCATAGTTGCCGGCACGGCCAGAAATTGGTTAGCTGAAACCCCCAACCGAATCGAAAAGATAAGCGGGGCAGGTGGCTTAATCATCATTGCTTTGGGAGTAAGCGTCATCATTTCTGCCTTCAACCGTTAACTTAAACTTGGGCGAGTCTTACAAGGCTAGACATTAAATTCCTCTAGCGTTATTTCATAACTTCTATACAACTGAAATAACGTGTGGGGAGTGTTTAAGTGTCAGCTGCTCGCAGGGCCGAACCAAACATTCGCACCTTCGTGCTCGACACTTCAGTATTACTTTCTGATCCAAAAGCGATGTATCGCTTTGCAGAACACGAAGTTGTAATTCCTTTAATTGTTGTTGCAGAACTTGAAGCTAAAAGAACACATCCTGAACTTGGATTTTTTGCCAGAGCCGCTCTTCGTCAATTAGACGAAATGAGAGTTGAACATGGTCGTCTTGATCAACCTATGAAAGTTAATGAAGACGGTGGCGAACTAAGTGTTGACATGTCACATGCAGATCCTTCCCTTTTACCAACAGCATTTCTTCCTCTTGATAACGATGGCAAAATTCTTGCTTGCGCCAAACTTTTATCAACTCAAGGTGCTGATGTTTACGTGGTAAGTAAAGACTTACCAATGCGTGTGAAAGCATCTGCTCTTGGTCTATCAGCCCAGGAATATCGTGCTGAATTTGTTACATCATCTGGTTGGACAGGTATTAGTGAAATCAAATTGGAAGATAACCAAGTTGATGATCTTTATTCAAATGGATTGATTGATCACGACTTAGCAAGAGAACTTCCTTGTCACACAGGATTAATTCTTACCTCCTCAAAAGGAAGTGCTCTGGGAAGAGTCACCACAGATAAAAGAATCAAACTTGTCCGAGGAGATATTGATGCATTTGGTATTCATGGGCGAAGTGCTGAACAACGATTAGCACTCGATTTATTACTTGATGAAGAAATTGGAATTGTTTCACTGGGGGGAAGAGCTGGAACAGGTAAAAGTGCGTTAGCACTTTGTGCAGGACTAGAACATGTTTTGGAAAGAAATAATCACAGAAAAGTTATGGTCTTTAGACCTCTTTATGCAGTAGGTGGACAAGATTTGGGTTATCTACCAGGCACTGAAGGTGAAAAAATGAGTCCTTGGGCTCAAGCAGTTTTTGACACACTTGGCGCAGTAACAAGTCCTGAAGTTATTTCAGAAGTAATTGCTCGCGATTTAATTGAAGTTTTACCATTAACTCATATCAGAGGTCGCTCATTACACGATGCTTATGTGATTGTTGATGAAGCACAAAGCTTAGAAAGAAATGTTTTATTAACAGTTCTATCCCGCATCGGCAAAGGTTCAAGAGTTGTGTTAACTCATGATGTTGCGCAAAGAGATAACTTAAGAGTCGGAAGACACGATGGTGTGGCAGCTGTTGTTGAAAAACTTAAAGGACATCCGTTATTTGCCCACGTGACACTAACTAGATCTGAAAGATCTCCAATTGCTGCTTTAGTTACTGACTTATTGGAAGACCAACCAGTTTAATTTCAGCCTGATTCTGGTCCTACGGGAATAGTTTTTCCTAAAGATCTAGTTGTTTGATCAAAGAAATTATTTCCTTTGTCATCAACGACTACAAATGCTGGAAAATCTTTAATTTCGATTTTCCACACAGCTTCCATTCCTAATTCTTCAAAGTCAAGAACTTCTACCTTGGTAATGCAATCTTGGGCAAGTAATGCGGCTGGACCACCAATAGAACCTAGATAAAAACCACCATTTGTTTTGCAGGCATTTGTTACCACTTGACTTCTATTTCCTTTAGCAAGCATGATCATTGATCCGCCAGCTTTTTGGAATCGATCAACATAAGAATCCATGCGCCCTGCAGTGGTTGGGCCAAAAGAACCAGATGCCATACCTGTTGGAGTTTTAGCAGGACCTGCGTAATAAACAGCGTGATCTTTGAAATATTGCGGCATTTCTTTGCCTTCATCAAGTAATTGATTAATTTTTGCGTGGGCCAAATCTCTAGCCACAATCATGGAACCTGTTAATGAGACTCTTGATTTAACTGGCAGTTTAGAAAGTTGGGCTAAAACTTCTTTCATAGGTTTATTTAAATCAATTTTTGTCATGTCATCGTTTAGGTGTGTATCAATCACATCGGGTAAGAATTGGGCTGGTTCAGTTTCTAGTTGTTCTAAGAAAACTCCGTCTTTGTTAATTTTTGCCAAAATTTGTCTATCAGCTGCACAAGAAACAGCAATTGAAACTGGTAAGGATGCTCCATGGCGAGGAAGTCTTATAACACGAACATCATGACAGAAATATTTACCACCAAATTGTGCACCAATGCCAAATTTTTGACTCATCTTTAGAACATGTTCTTCCATTTCAATATCTCGAAAACCATGTCCATCAATTGAACCCTTTGTTGGCAAAGTATCAAGTGATCTAGTGGAAGCCATCTTGGCAACTTTCAATGAATATTCTGCACTTGGCCCACCAATAACAATTGCTAAATGATACGGAGGACAAGCTGCTGTGCCCAGCAGTCGAAGTTTTTCATCCAAGAATTCATCAAGTTTTTCAGGATTTAATAAAGCTTTAGTTTCTTGAAACATCAAAGATTTATTAGCAGAACCTCCACCTTTGGCCATGAACATAAATGAATATTCCATTTCATGTCCTGGTTTGGTGTCTGCATAGATTTCAATTTGAGCAGGAAGATTTGTTCCTGTGTTTTTTTCTTCCCACATTGATAGGGGAGCAAGTTGGGAATAACGTAAATTCATTTTTTGAAATGCATCAAAAATACCTTCAGAGATAACTTCTTCATCGTGAGAATTTGTGACGACATTTGCACCACGTTTGCCTGTGATGATCACCGTTCCTGTGTCTTGACACATTGGTAAGACACCACCAGCAGAAATGTTTGCGTTCTTTAATAAATCTAGGGCAACAAATCGATCATTATTACTTGCTTCAGGATCATCCAAAATTTTTCTTAATTGTTTCAAGTGACTTGTTCTTAATAAGTGTTGAGTGTCGTGAAGTGCTTCAAAAGTTAATTTCTTAATTGTTTCAGGTTCAATAACTAGGAACTCTTTAGTTCCATGTTTTTCTACCTTGAAACCGGTTTCTGAGATTTTTCTGTATTTCGTGGAATCTTCACCTAAAGGTAGAAGTTCGGTGTATTTGAACTCAACCATGATGAATTTTTCCTTTCTTACTTAATCTTTTCACCTCTTAGCCTATTCGCAAGATGTGAGAACCTGAGATATCGGTAACAATAGTGTTTATGAGTGAGAAGAAACCTCGAGCAGCACAGTCTGTTTCCGACATGGTTCGTTCCTTGGGTGCGGTTGGACTTTTAGTTGGAGTGCTTGCAACTTTTGTTTGGTTTACCAGAACTGAATCAGAAGAAGTTCTTCGTGAAGTTGATTGGAAGAGTATTTCAATTGGAACTCAAACAAGAACTCAACTTCCTACCCTTGGACCGGTTGGTTTAGATAAATCTTGGGTTGCCACAAGTGCAAGACTTGAAGAAATTGGCGAGGAAGATGTTTGGCGCGTTGGAGTCGTATCTCCAAGTACAGAATTTGTCAGTGTAATTGTTTCTAAGGCAGATATTGAAAAGCTGCTTAGAAAGTATGTAAACATTGAAAGTCAAGAAGAAACAACAAGAGTAATTGGTTCTAAGACTTACAAACTTATTGAAGAATCAAAAGATAAGGTTTTATACATAACAGAGTCTGGAAATAATATTTTGATTTACTCAACTGCTAATTGGGATGAAACAACAAAGTTTGTGGAAAGCTTAAAAGTTCCAACTAAATAGTTATTCTTCTTCCTCATCTTCATATTCATCGTCTTGAGTTAATTCTTCTAAACGCTCTTGGGCGTTATCTAAAATTGTTTGGCAAAGTGCTGCTAGTTGCTCACCTTTTTCCCAAAGTTTTAAAGTTTCCTCTAAGGCCAAATTGCCTGATTCAAGTTGGGTGACTATTTCTTCCAGAGCAGTTCTTGCTTGCTCATAAGACATGTTCGCATCTTTTGCCATGGGTTAACTCTATTTCTTCTATTTAGTTACTTGTGCTTTGAGGGAATCTTTTTCAACACGAATATCAAGTATTTCTCCAACTTGAGCATCTGTTGATTTTCTAATCAGCTTGCCATCTTTGCCCTGCACAATTGCAAAACCTCGCGCCAATGTTCCCATAGGAGAAAGAGTTCGTAATTGTGCTAATCGAGGCTTAAACCAAGATTGTTCAGTATTTACTTTTGTAGTAATTAGTTCTCTCAAGTTTTGTTTGAGATCAAACAAAACATCTCTGTGAGTTTGAATGAATTCACTGGGAGAGTTAAGAGCAGAAGTTTCAAGTAATCTTTCCAAAGAAACTTGCTCTCTTTCGATTCTATTACCGATTCTTTCTCGCATGGAATCAATTAATCTTTCAATAAGATCAATTTCATCCTCTAAATCAGGAACAATTTTTGCAGCAGCATCTGTTGGGGTTGATGCTCTTAAGTCGGCAACATAATCAAGTAGAGGAGTGTCTTGCTCGTGTCCAATTGCACTAACAACAGGAATAACTGAAGCGGCAACTGCTCTGATTAATAATTCATCAGAAAAAGGTAGTAAATCTTCGAATGACCCACCACCACGTGTAATAACAATTACATCAACTCGATTTTCAGCATTTAATTGAGACAAACTTGCTCTAACTTCACTTGAGGACTTAACACCTTGTACTGCGACTTCATGAACGTCAAATTCAATTCCTGGCCAACGAAGTTTTGTGTTTTCAATAACATCTTTCATCGCAGCACTTGCTCGACCACAAATTAAACCAATTTTTTTAGGAAGAAATGGAATAGCTTTTTTTCTTTCAGGAGCAAACAAACCTTCTGCTGCAAGTTTTTGTTTTAATTTTTCTAACTGAATCATTAATTCACCCAGTCCAACAGGTGATATTGCTTTTCCTCTAATGATTAAGGATCCACGGTTCATCCAAAACTCTGGTTTACCGTGTACTAAAACTCTTAGACCACTTGTTATTTCAGTGGGCGAATTTTCAATTACAGATCTATTAAAAACAACATTTAATGTGGCATCAGCTGAGACATCTCTTAAATCCATAAACACCCAGTCAGAACCAGGTCTGATTTTTACTGATGTGATTTGGCCCTCTATCCAAACTGAAGGCAGTTGCGTAATTATTTCCGATAAAGCTCGGGCAGCATCCTTAACTTGGATTGCATCTTCGGGTGATTGACCTGTTGCCATAGGAAACAGCGTAGGTGCTCAAGATGCTTCAGACAACGTGAACGCCTACGATATTTATCGTGACCACAACTGGAAAAGTGCTATTAGCAGCCCCTCGAGGATATTGCGCTGGAGTAGATCGAGCCGTTGTTACTGTTGAAAAAGCATTAGATGTTCATGGTGCTCCGGTTTATGTCAGAAAACAAATTGTGCATAACAAACACGTTGTTGAAACTTTGGAAAAACGTGGTGTGATTTTTGTTGATGAACTAAGTGAAGTTCCTGAAGGATCCTTAGTAGTTTTCAGTGCTCATGGAGTTTCCCCAGCAGTGCATGCAGAAGCTGCTCAAAGAAATCTCAAAACAATTGATGCAACTTGTCCCTTAGTAACAAAAGTTCACAATGAAGCAAAAAGATTTGCTAAAGATGGATACAAAATTATTTTGATTGGCCATGAAGGTCACGAAGAAGTTGAAGGAACAATGGGTGAAGCACCTGACAATATGGTGTTAGTTGATGGATTAGATCAGGTTGAAAAATTAGAAGTTAAAGAAGGCGAAAAGATTGCCTGGTTATCCCAAACCACTCTTTCTGTTGATGAAACTTTAGAAACAGTTCATGCTCTGAAGAGAAAACTTCCTATTTTGATGGATCCACCTTCTGATGACATTTGTTATGCAACACAAAATCGTCAAGCAGCTGTGAAAAATATTGCTCCACAAGTTGATGTGTTAATAGTTGTGGGATCAAGTAATTCTTCAAATTCAGTAAGACTTGTTGATGTGGCATTAGAAGCTGGTGTTAAAAAATCTTTCCGCGTGGATTCAAGAGATGAATTGAAGAACGAATGGTTTGAAGGAGCAAAATCAGTTGGTTTAACAAGTGGAGCTTCAGTTCCTGAAGAACTAGTTGATGGAGTACTTGCTTGGTTAAGTGAGAACGGTTATGGCGATGTGGAAGAAGTAGAAACAATTGAAGAACACATCACATTTTCATTACCAGTAGAAATTAGAAAAGATTTAAAAGCCGCAGGAAAAGCTTAAACGCTTCTTCGAATTCTCAAGAAAACAATCGCAAAAGCAAGTGCAGTTGATCCCACCATCCAAGGTGCATTAAAAGCCAAAGTTGTAAGAATCATTGCAGTTTGTTTTAACATGAAAGATCCAGTTGGACTCAAAGTTAATTGACCCAGAATTAATGCCACAATCAAATAGGCAACAGGTCCCGCAATAACTGGATCCCAAGCATTTCTCATATTTATGGTGGCAGCTAAATAAAGCAAAGTTATTGAATAAGCAAAACTTGTAATAATACCAATACGACCTGTTAACAAAACATCAATCAAACCAATTATTAGTGGCACCACAAGAATTAAGAGCGCAGCTGTTTTTGCAGGCAGTGGTGGTTGCAACCAAGAAACTCTTTCAGAGAAAGAAACACGTTCTTTATTTTGAGATAACTGTTCAGTTATAACTTGGTTGGGGGAAGTTCCTTTGTAAAAGTTTTCAACTTTCTTTGCTATTTCTTGAGAGTCAGCAAATTTATCTTCAGTGTTTTTTTCTCTTCTTCTAGCCAAAGCCGGAAAAGCTTTTTCACTTTGAGGACCACTTGCACCCACTGCTCGATAAAAGCGTGGTTCTAATTCGCGATTATTTTCATCACTCACAAGTAAGACCCTAGCGAACTAATTAGGACTAATCGTCCAAGCCTTCAAGTTCTAGTCGTCCATTTTCCCCACTAAAGCGTGATTTTGATAATCCGGTGGAAACTTCTTCGGGGGCTTCTATTTGTTTGGTGGTGGGAACACCTTTTTGTGCCAAGCGTTTGGCTTGGGAAACTGCTTGACGATCAAATGAGGAAACAAAAGAGTTATAACCATCAACAGCTTTACTTAAACCAGAGCGCATAGTGTCAATGTGTTCCACAAGTTTTACTAAGCGCTTCAACATTTCAGCACCCATGTTTCTTATTTCTTCAGCATTGTTATTTAAATCTCTTTCACTCCAACCAAAAGAAATTGTTCTTAACAATCCCAACATCGTGGTCGGAGTAGCTGGAATAACATTTTTACCAAAAGCTTTTTCTAGCAGTAATCCATCAAAATCAAGGGCTGCTGTTAACAGTGATTCAAAGGGAAGAAAAAGAATAACAAAGTTTGGTGATTTAGCCGAAGTTGTTTGGTATTCCTTAGCGGATAATTCATTAATTCTTTTACCTAAATCTTTAGCATGCTTATCAAGTAATACTGCTTTTTCAGCTTGATCATTGGTGCCCATTGCTTCAAAGAATGCATCCCAAGGAAATTTTGCATCAATTAAAACTTCACCACCACCTGCTAATAAAATCGAAACATCTGGACGAGCCACCCCATCAACACCTGCTCTGGAATCTTGGCGTTGGAAATGGGTTCCTTCTAATAAACCTGCATGTTTAAGTAATTGCTCAAGTTGCATTTCACCGTATTGACCACGAGTTTGACCTTTGCCCATTGCTGAAGCAATTTGACGTGTTGCTACTTCTAAGGATTCGTTTCTTTCCCGCAAAGTTTTCATTTCATTTTTAAGCATTGATTCAGCATCAATTCGTCGTCTATCTGCATCCTCAGATTTTGTTTTCAATTCAGTTAAGGCTTCTTGCACAGGTTTAAGCATTTGATCAATTGAGCTTGAAGCAAGATTTGCTTTTTCTAAAGCACTATTTCTTTCCTCTAAAGACTGAACTTTGCCGCTAAGTAACACCGATCTTTGGCGACCAATAAACCATGCAAAAGGTGAGGCAATAACAACACCAATCACAATTCCTAGAATTAAAGACGAAGTTTGCATAGATATAAGTCTGTATTAATGGGCTGACATTTTCATTTTGGCCACGCCCGTAAGATGGTGCATATGGCATTGTCAGTGGGCATCGTTGGCTTACCCAATGTTGGCAAATCTACCCTTTTCAATGCACTCACAAAAAATAATGTTTTGGCCGCTAATTACCCTTTTGCCACAATTGAGCCCAACATAGGAATTGTGGGAGTTCCTGATGAAAGACTAAAAAAACTTGCCACCATATTTGATTCCAAAGAAATACTTCCAGCTTCAGTTTCTTTTGTTGATATTGCCGGAATTGTTAAAGGTGCATCTGAAGGTGCAGGCTTAGGAAATAAGTTTTTGGCAAATATTCGAGAAACCGATGCTATTTGCCAAGTAATCAGAGTCTTTGTTGATCCAGATGTTGTGCACGTCGATGGAAAAGTTTCACCTTTAGATGACATTGAAACAATTAATACCGAATTAATTTTGGCTGATATTCAATCAATTGATAAAGCAATACCAAGATTGCAAAAAGAAGCCCGAGGCAACAAAGAAAAAACTGCACTTCTAGAAGAAGCAGAAAAAGCTCGAAAAGTACTTGATGAAGGTAAAACTGTTTTTGCCGCCAAACTAGATATGCAACTATTAAAAGAACTATTTTTGCTGACTGCTAAACCATTTTTGTATGTTTTCAACGTTGACGAATCAGGTTTAGGAAATGAAGCACTTCAAGCCCCATTAAGAAAATTGGTGGAACCTGCTGAGGCAATATTTGTGAATGCAAAACTTGAAACTGATTTAGCTGAATTATCTGAGGAAGAAGCAAAAGAATTATTGGAATCAGTTGGGCAAAGTGAATCAGGTTTAGCAAGACTGGCTAGAGTTGCCTTTGACACACTTGGATTACAGACTTATTTAACGGCCGGGCCCAAAGAAGCAAGAGCCTGGACAATTCATAAGGGAGACACCGCACCTATGGCTGCGGGCGTTATTCACACTGATTTCCAAAAAGGTTTCATCAAAGCAGAAATTATTTCTTTTAAAGATTTAGTTGAAGCAGGTTCCATGGTGGAAGCAAAATCAAAAGGAAAAGTAAGAATGGAAGGAAAAGATTACGTCATGCAAGATGGTGACGTAGTTGAATTCAGGTTCAACGTTTAAAGGGATAAATGACAAATATTAAAACAAGAGATGACATTAGAAATTTAGCTATTATTGCCCACGTTGATCATGGCAAAACAACATTGGTTGATGCGATGTTATGGCAGTCAGGTGCTTTTAGAGCTAACCAAGACGTGAACGAACGAGTCATGGACTCAACAGATTTAGAAAGAGAAAAAGGAATTACCATTTTGGCAAAGAACACTGCCATTAATTACACAGATCCAGAACTTGCCCCAAATGGTGTAATCATCAACATCATTGACACACCAGGCCACGCTGATTTTGGTGGCGAAGTTGAACGCGGACTTGAAATGGTTGACGGTGTTGTTCTTTTAGTTGACGCAAGTGAAGGACCACTGCCACAAACAAGATTTGTGTTAAGAAAAGCTTTCCAAAAAAGATTACCTGTAATTTTAGTAATTAACAAAACAGATCGTTCTGATTCAAGAATTGATGCTGTAGTTAATGAAACCTACGATCTATTTATTGATTTAGCTGATGATTCCATGGTTAATGTTTTAGAATTTCCAATTATTTATGCTTCCGCTAGAGCTGGTAAAGCAAGTTTGACTAAACCTGCAGATGGCACTATTCCTGATTCAGAAAACTTAAGACCACTGTTTGAAACAATTCTTAAAACTGTTCCTGCCCCAACTTATACAGAAGGAGCCCCACTACAAGCTCACGTTACAAACCTTGATGCTTCTGCTTATCTTGGTCGACTTGCTTTATGTCGAGTAAGAAATGGTTACATCAAAAAAGGTCAAACAGCTGCCTGGATGAAAACCAATGGCGAAGTAGTGAAAGTAAAAATTAGTGAATTACTTATTACCCAAGCATTAGAACGAGTACCAGTTGAACAAGCTGGTCCAGGAGATCTAATTGCAGTAGCAGGAATTGAAGAAATCACAATTGGTGAAACATTGGCAGATCCTGATAATCCAATTGCGTTGCCACTAATCACAGTTGATGAACCAAGTATTTCTATGTTCATTGGCACAAACACTTCACCTTTGGCTGGAAAATCAGGAACGAAAATGACAGCTCGTTTGTTAAAAAACAGACTTGATGCCGAACTAATCGGTAACGTTTCCTTAAGAGTTTTTGACACAGATCGCCCTGATACTTGGGAAGTGCAAGGACGAGGCGAATTACAACTTGCAATTTTAGTTGAAATTATGCGACGTGAAGGTTTTGAATTAACTGTTGGAAAACCACAAGTTGTGACTAGAACTATTGATGGCAAACTTTCTGAACCAGTTGAAAGATTAACAATTGATGTTCCAGAAGATTATGTAGGTGTAGTAACACAATTGTTAGGTTTAAGAAAAGGTCGCATGGAACAAATGACAAACCACGGCAGTGGTTGGGTCAGAATGGAATATTTAGTTCCAGCACGAGGACTAATTGGTTTTAGAACAGAATTCTTAACTGAAACTCGTGGAACAGGTTTAATGCATCACGTCTTTGATCGTTATGAACCATGGCATGGTGAAGTTAAAACCAGAGCAAACGGATCTCTTGTTGCAGATCGCGCCGGAGCAGCAACTGCATATGCCGCATTTTCTGTGCAAGAACGCGGTGCACTATTTATTGGTCCAGGTGTAGAAGTTTATGAAGGCATGATTATTGGTGAAAATGCTCGTGCTGATGACATGGATGTAAACATCACCAAGGAAAAGAAATTAACCAACATGAGAGCTTCTGGTTCTGATGACACAGTTCATTTAGTTCCAGCAAGAAATCTTTCCCTTGAACAAGCTTTGGAATTCTTAAGAGAAGATGAATGTGCTGAAGTAACACCTGGCACTGTTCGAATTCGAAAAGTAATTTTAAATGCTGGTGAGCGAAATCGTGCTCGCGGTAAGAATAAATAACTAATTAATTAAATTAGTTTTAAAAAAATCTAGCTGCATGCGAAGTAAATCTTCAGTTATTACTTCCTGTGGAGTCATGTGACTTACTCCCGGTAAGGGCACAAACTTATGAAATTTTCCATGAAGTGAGAGTTTTTCAATCAAGTTAAGTGAATGCATTGCTAAAACATTGTCATCTGCTAAACCATGAATCAGGAGCAAAGGTCTAGTTAATTTGTGAGCTCGATTAATTAAAGAAAACTGCTCATATTTTGTTTCATCACTCTTAGGATTGCCCAAATATCGCTCGGAATAAGCAGTGTCATACCAACGTAAATCTGTCACCGGTGCTCCGGCAATGCCAGCATGAAATCTTTCAGGTGCATCTAAAACTGCCAAAGCTGCTAAATATCCTCCAAAAGACCAACCAGTAATTCCTACATTGTTTAGATCCAATAATCCGGGATACTTTTTATCTGTTTCATCAAGAGCAGTTATCTGGTCTGCAACTATTTTTTCAGCCCAGTTTTCAAATATTTCATATTCCCAACTTTTTCCTCGTCCAGGTGTGCCACGATTATCAGCCACGATGACAACAAAACCCTGATCAGCAAGCCACTGCTCACTTAAATATGTTGCCGCATTTTTCATACAACTTGCAAAATGTGGTCCTCCGTAAGGAGACATGATGACGGGGAGTTTCTTTTCATTTTTCAACCAAGTTGGTAAAACTACTGAGGTGGAAATCTTTGATTTACCTGAATCAAAGTAATCAATTCTTGGATTAAATTCAGGAAAGTCCTGATGATCTTTTATAACAAATTGATTTTGGCCGTTATGAACACTGATCTTTCTGGCCCAACTTGATTGGTTTGATTCAATAACAAGTGTGAGGTGTTCTTTCTTGCCACCAACCACATAACCATCTGTTTGACCAATGCTGGTGGATTTTCCCTTCCAATCAACGAGTATCAACGAAGAACTATTTTGGTGTGAACTTACTTGTAAAAGAAAGCCTTCCTTATCAACATTTAGAATTGCTCGGACTTCATGGCTTGAATCAGTTAAAGCAAGCCCATCAACAAATAGAGACCTGTGGTCTTTTCCGTCTAATGTAATCAGGTGATTTTCAAATATTTGAGGAGAACCCGGCATTACTTCAACCCATGCTGGGTGGTTTTGGGCCCATAAATCAACTTGAGTTTTGGTATTCAAGTTGAATTGTTTTAAGACCATTGTTTTTTGATCTCTTGTTAAAAGTGTTAAATTCACAATGTTTGAAGAGTTAAAGTCAACATCGCTCACGTATTCAAATTCATTCTTATCGATTTCTAATTTGGATTTATTGCCCTCTAAGTCTGTGACAAAAAAATCACAATCAGGATTCTTTGAACCAGCAAATGGATAACGATGATTTCTGGTCTCTGCGGAAGGATTATCTGGATCAGTAATTTGCACAGTGGCTACTTGGCTTTCATCTACTCTTTCCACAACTAAACGATCTGATTCAGGGCTCCACCAAAATCCTCTATACCTATTGAGTTCTTCAGCAGCGATGAAATCAACAAGGCCATAAGTTACATTTTCATTTTCACTTGCAAGAATTATTTTTCCAGACCTAGTAGCTAGGCAATATAAATAAAGACCTGCGTTAATAACACCTGCTATAAATTTTGCATCAGGAGAAAACCTGGGATCAATTATTGCTCCAGGAAGATCAATGTTAGAAACTTGTTTTGTTCTAATCTGATAAATCCACAATTCACCATTGAGGGCAAAACATAAATTTTCACCACTTTTATCAATACTGAAAGTTGTTATTCCTGAACCTGATTCTCGAAGTCTTTCTCTGCGCGCTTTTTCTTGAGCGGGTAAGAAATCTTCATCTTTAACTTTTAAATCTTTCGGATTAATTAAGAGTTCTTCTTGACCGCTTGTGGTATCGAGAGAAAAAAGTGCAAGTCTTAAATCAGATTTAGAAATCGATCTAACAAAGAAGACCAGATTATTTTCAGGACTAATTACAAAACTTCTAGCACGCCCAGATGAGAATCTTCTCGTTTGTGCATATTGTTTTGGAAAAGTTGGCCATCTACTCACACTTATATTCTGCTTGTCGCGTATTCTTACAGTTATGTCGAGTCGCCGTCTTTTATTAGTTCACGCTCATCCAGATGATGAAACCATTAGCACAGGAATCACAATGGCAAAATATGCAAAAGCCGGAGTGGAAGTAACACTTGTGACTTGTACAAGTGGAGAAGAAGGAGAAGTTTTAGTTCCAAGTCTTTCTCATTTAGCTTCCAATAAAGATGACTTACTTGGACCTCATCGCCAAATTGAATTAGCAAATGCCATGAAAGCTTTAGGAATTAAAGATCATAGATTTTTAGGTGGCGCAGGTAAATTTAGAGATTCAGGAATGATCGGCACGCCATCTAATGAAAGAAAAGACTCTTTTTGGCAAACAGATATACAAATTGCAGCTGATGAATTAGTAAAAGTAATAAGAGAAACAAAACCTCAAGTTGTTATTACTTATGATGACTTTGGTGGTTATGGACATCCAGATCACATAAATGCACATCGAATTACACATTACGCAACAGATTTAGCAAACGTTTCAGGTTATAAACCCGAACTAGGACAACCTTGGGAAATAAAAAAGATTTATTGGTCATGTATTCCTAAATCACAAATACAAAAAGGAATTGACGCATTGGCTAATTCTGGTTCCAAGTTTTTTGGTGTTGATTCAGCTGATGAATTCCCATTTGCTGTTGATGATGAACTTGTGACAACAAGAATTGAAGCTTTAGATTTAGTTGAGATGAAATTATCTGCGCTTAGGTGTCACGCAACACAAGTTGAAGAAACAGGACCGTTCTTTCAAATGGCACAAGTTATTGGACCAGAAGCTTTAGGTGTGGAGTTCTTTAGAATTGCTAAAGGACAAATCCAAAAAAACGGAGAGTATGAGACCGATATTTTTGCGGGTGTTTAAATGCAAGAAAAATTAATTAATCTCATCGGTTCTTTGTTTTTGGGAGTTTCAGTTTCAATAATTGGTGGATTTTTACAAGCTGGAACATTTCAATTTTTCGTGACTATTCCTTGGGGATATATTTTGTATCTAGTTATCTTCATCTACTCAATAAGATATTTAAGATCAAATCTAAATTCAAGAATATTTATTATTTCTTATGCCATCGGTTGGCTTATTATTGCGCTGCTAATGAGCACAAAATTAAGAGCAGGGGATTTAGTTTTAACGAATAATTTATTAGCGATTACTTACTTACTTAGTTCAGTGATTATTTTAGGGGCAATGTCAACATTGCCCCTAAAGAAATAATTAAATTCCGTCTTTAACAGATTGTGTTTTGTCAGCAACAGCTTGAGTTTTTTGCTCAATATCTGTAGCAACTGCCAAAGCGTCATCTAGTGCTTGGCGCAATTGAGTTGAAGCAGAAGCAAGTGATCTTCTGACCTTTGCTGCTTCAGCTGCAACTTTAGCTGCTGAATCTCTTTGAATTTCAACGTTGTCAATAACACGTTTTCTTTCAGCTTGGGCTTCATCAACTAAGCGACGTGACTCTGCTTGTGCTTCGCTTCTGGTTCGAGTTAATAATTCTTCAGCACGCTTTGAAGCATCACTGGTAATGCGTAATTCTTCTGCTTTAGCATTTTGCAAAATAGCATTTGCTTCACTTGTTGCTGTAGCAATTATTCGATTTGACTCTTTATCAGCAGCATCGTATTCAGACTCAGCACGGACTCTTAGATCTTTTACATACTTTTCTGCATCAGCCTTAAGTCGCATGTTCTCAGCATTAGTTGCTTCAATCAATCTTGTGTTTTCTTCTTTAGTAGAAGCAAGTTGAGCAGCTGAAGTTTCGCGAATTCCTTGGGCAAGTTTCTCAGCTTCAACCAAAACAGATTGTGCTTTTGATTTAGCGGCACGAATTAAGGTTGCAGCATCTTCACCAGCAAGAGCGGTGATTTCTGCATCATCTAATTCAAAAACGTTTGGACGCTTGGCAAGTACTTTTACTTGTTGCTCAAGCTCATTAATTCTTCTGCTGGCGCCACTGGAGGAAACAACGATGGAGCGAGAAAGCCAGTTCTTAGATTCCTTTTTTGGAGATTCAGCTGAATCCTCAACCCATTCAGATGCTGCATTTATAACGTCATTTTCAATAGAAGTTTCGTCTGTTTTCTTTGTAGCCATTAAGTTAGGTCCCCTTTAGTACTTAGAGAATTAGATTAGCGATAAACGCCTTTCTAGACTAGAGCCTGCTCTGGCTTTTACGCTCAATGGACCCTTTATCTAATATTAGAAGGCCGGGGTTATAAGACAAACCCAAGTTGATTAGGGGCTGAAACTCTTTTGAGTGATCGTGGAAATACTTCGGCGCCTAAAAAAGCAAAGAGCACGGCTGCGAAACACAAAATTAATTCAAAATCACGTGCTTCCAAAGTTAACCCCATTGTTGAAAAAGAACTAAATGAACTAATCACAAACCTTGAATTACTTAAACCAGTTAAAAAGGACTGGCGATATCGAATTGGTGAATTTATCGGTCAATTAATTTTGACAGTTGTTGCTTTAATTCTTTTAGGTTGTTATGTCTGGTCCATAACTGTGGTACCACCAAATGCCAAATTATTGGGAATTGAAATTGGTACCAAACTTCCACCCAATGTTTATCAAGAAGTAAATGTTGCTATTCGAGATAAAGTTGATGATCCAATTGATATAAAAACTCCACAAGGATTATTCAGATTTACTCCACAAGAAATTGGTTTAACTCTTGATTTACCTCAAACAGTAAAAGATATAAACAAAAATCCATTTGTATTTCTTCGATCAGCTGTTTTTGCTACAGAAATTAAGCCCCAAATAAATATCGATGAAGTTGCATTCAAGCAAACACTAGCAAGCGTGGTTCAAAAAAATACAAAATCTCCGATAAATGCAACTCTTACTACAAAAGATGGAAGAGTTATCACAACTCAAGCGTCAAGTGGAACAGAAATTGATTGGGAGAAAACAACACAAAGTTTAAAGCGTGCTTGGTTATACGAAGGCCGTAGCGCTGAGGTTGTAATTTCTTTCATCCCACCTGAATTAAATGATGAAGACATAAACAAGGTCAGAACTAATCTTGCTGAACTAGCTGTATCTGCGCCAATAACTCTAGAAATTGGTGCAAGAAAAGTAACAATAAGTCCTGCAGTTATTGGAACTGCATTAAGTTTTGTGCCAGTTAAAGAAAAGCTTGAATCTAGATTTGATGAAAAAGTAATTATTGATGAAATCTCACGATTAATTCCAAATATTCAATCAACTGCTACTGATGCAAAATTTGACTTTATAGGAAACAGAATTGTGGTTGTTCCTGCTCAAGAGGGAATTAAGTTTGAACCAGGACAACTTGACGCAGCACTTTCTCCAGCATTTAGACAGAGAAACAACAGAACAGTTAATTTAGATAGCGCGGTTGTTAAACCAGTAGTAAGCACAGAAAGCTTAGAAGCTCTGGGAATAAAAGAGCAACTTAGTTCATTTAGGCAAGGATTTGATTACCTTCCATATCGCGAAATAAATGTTGGCCAGGCCGCCAAGTATATGGACGGAAAAATTCTAAAACCAGGTGAAATATTTTCAATGAATGAAACAATTAAAGAACGAACAACAAAAAATGGTTATGTTAAAGGAATTTATATTGGTGAAGGTGGAAGATTTGATTTTGGTTTAGGTGGGGGAGTCTCAATCATTACCTCTGCAACTTGGAATGCTGCATTTTATGCAGGATTGGAAAGAATTGAACAACGAGCACATTCTGTACACATTGCAAGATATCCGGCTGGATTAGAAGCAACTGTAAGTTGGCCTAGATTAGATTTAAAATTTAGAAATAATACAAATAATAATATTTTGATTAAGGCTCTTCCTGAACGAGATGGCATAACAATTTCGATGTATGGAACAAAAATTTACGACAGAGTCACTTCAAGATTTGGTGAACCATATGCCTTGAATAATGATATCGACAGAGTAATTTCTTATGATCCTAATTGTTTAGACCAAGAAGCATCCCCTGGATTTAAAATTAATGTGACACGAGAATTTTGGAAAGATAATGCAATTGTGGAAACTGAAAATCTTCTTACAAGTTATAGACCAAGTGACAGTATTATTTGCTTAAAAGAAGGAGAAGTTGCACCAACTGAAGTTCCTTCAGCGCAACCAGTTGCAAGTGGTGTGCCACAGCCTGTGCCGCAAAATTAAAGCGGAACTATTTCTTGACCTTGAGCACTATCTTTAACACCAATTCCTAATCCAGCTAATTGATTTCTTAATTCATCACTTAATTGCCAATTCTTGTCTTCTCGAGCTTTTATTCTTTTTTCAAGCAATTCCTTAATTTCAGGGGTGATAACTAGATCGGGTGTTTTCTCAGGAGCTCTTGTTAAATCAAGTCCTAAGACTTCATCAAATTTTGCAATCGTTTGGTATTTATCTCCCAATGGGACATTTTCATCTTTTTCTAGAGTTCTTAAAAGCTGCAAGACTTTGTTGGTGTCTAAGTCTTCTGTAAGAGCTATTTCGAATTGTTTAAGATAATTCTGTTCAACACTTCCCTTGAAGCTTGAGTATTCTTGCATCTTTTCTCTTATTCGGTTTAAGTTTTTGTGAGAAGCAGTAATTGAATTCCAAGTTAAATCCATTTGAGATCTGTATCGATGTTCTAACAATGACAAACGAATGGCAAGGGGATCTAGTCCTTTTTCAATAACATCAGAGACTAATAAAACATTTCCTGAAGACTTACTCATTTTTCTACCTTCAAATAAAAGATGTTCACCATGAACCCAATGATTAACAACTTCGGTATCAACTGCGGCATTACTTTGAGCTCTTTCATCTTCATGATGAGGAAATCTCAAATCTATTCCGCCAGTGTGAATATCAATTTTGGTTCCTAAAAATTTCAAACTCATCGCACTGCATTCAATGTGCCAACCTGGATAACCTCTACCCCAAGGAGTTTCCCAAGTTAATTGTGTTCTACTTTCTCCAGCATTTTTCCATAAAGACCAATCTGCATGAAATTTTTTATTGGGATCAGATTTTCCATCAAAGCGATAACCAGGTTGAAGTTGTTCCAGTTTGTTGCCACTGATTTGGCCATAGCTTGGATAAGACTTGGAATCAAAGTAAACAGTTCCTTCTGGGCCAACATAGGCATGCTTTTTGTCAATTAGTTTCTGAATTAACTCAATCATCAATTCAATTGATTCACTAGCTCTTGGATATTTTGTTGCTTTCTTAATATTTAATAAACCTAAATCTCTATGAAAATTATCTTCATATTTTCTAGCAATTGATAATGCGTCGCTAGATTCAGTTTTAGATTGGGCAATGATTCGATCTTCAGTGTCAGCTTGACCTTCGTCCACGCCACCTAATCCGGTGTCATCTGCCATGTGACCCACATCAGTGATGTTTTGAATTAGTTCAACTTTTAAGCCTTGATATTCGGCAAATCTTTTAATTAAATCTGTGAGTAAAAATGTGCGCATATTGCCCACGTGGGCATCACGATAAACAGTTGGCCCGCAGGCATAAATCTTTAAAACACCTGGGCTAAGAGGAGTGATCTCAACTAATTCGCGCCTTTTAGTGTCATATAACTTCATGTGGCTAGCGTAGTTGAAAACTACTAATTAGCATGAGCAACCAACTTCTATTGGTTGTTGCACTTTTGTGTAGCGATAGTAGGCGTAATCGTGGTGAATTTGATAACCCAAAGACTCATAGAGTCCGACAGCCGGCAAGTTTGATTTAAGCACCTGTAAAGCAATTATTTTGTGACCTATTTTGAATACTTCATTACCCAAAGCCAACATGATTGATTTAGCTAACCCTTTTGATCGATGATTTTCATCAACCCAAACTGTTGTCACCATTGCTAAATCTTCAGATGCTGAAACTCTTCCCGTGGCAATAATCTTATTTTTTTCATCAACTATTGATGCAAATCTAACAAAACTTCCACTCACCAATAATTCTTTACTTAATCTAGGTGATTTAGTCTCAGCAGCCATAACAGCGTCAAACCATTTACTACTTAGTTCACTTTCAATTATTACTTGAGATTGATCTGATTCAACAGTGTCTGCGATCATATAAAGAGCGTGTGCCACTTCAACAAAACTATTTCTAGCTAAAGCCTCATCAAAAGCCCCAGGTTTTGGAGACTGAACTATTGCTGCAGCTTTCTTGGTTTTATACCAATTGATAATTTTTGATAAAGATTCATCAGTAGAATTTTCAGGTCTACCATCTAAGCGACAAGAATTTGCTCTGGCTGACTCATTACCAGAAAATCTTAAAACCCAGTCACCTAAACTTTCTGTTTCCAAAGGAACCCAAGTACTTTCAGAATCCCGTTGCAGATCAAGGCAACCAATTTCAGGTTCGATGACTTTTGCGGCGATGATTTTTCCTGAAATAACATCTTGAAAGGAATCATCTTTTTTTCTGATCTTGATAATCCCAGCAGGCCAGTCGCCACTCCAGGAAACCAATTGACCCAAGACATCGCTCAAGCCTTCCTCAGTTAAATAGCGAACGCTTACGCGTCGACCTACATCTGAAGGGCTAATTCTTAACCTGCCGATTGTGGTCATACGAGAAAATTTGTTCCTTTCAGATACTCTTTACATATAAATAGTAGAGATGAAGTAGTTTTGTCTTACTTTCCCAAGTAGAGGAGTCCAAGCGTGACCTACATTATCGCCGAACCATGCATTGATATCAAAGATAAATCATGCATAGAAGAATGTCCGGTTGATTGCATATATGAAGGCGAACGCATGCTTTACATCCATCCTGATGAATGCGTTGACTGCGGAGCTTGTGAACCGGTTTGTCCAGTCGAAGCAATTTATTACGAAGATGATGTTCCAGAAAACTTTAAAGATTACTCTGCCTCAAATGCTGCATTCTTTTCAGAAATCGGTTCGCCAGGAGGCGCAGCAAAATTAGGAATGACAGCAAATGATCCTGCTGTTATCAAAGCTATTGCCCCAAAGTCTAAGTAAGAAAAACCGTGAGTAATCAAAAACTGGTTTATCTTGGACCACCAGGAACTTTTACTCACGCAGCAATTGATTTGATGACTGTTCCCTGGAGCGGGGAAATCGTTGCAGAAAAAGAAGTATCCGATGTTGTTTTTGCTGTTGAATCAGGAAGTGCTGATGCAGGTTTAGTTCCATTAGAAAATTCTGTTGAAGGCGATGTCTTAAGCACACTGGATGAATTAATTTTTCGCGCTGCACAATGTTTCATAAACGAAGAAATAGTTGTACCAATTTCATTTGTGCTCGCAGTTCCATCTTCCACCAAGAATGCACCGGTGACAAAAGTTTTAACCCATCCACATGCAGCTGCACAATGTAAAGAATTTATCAAAGCAAATAAAATTGAAGTTGAATTCACCGCTTCCACAGCTGATGCTTGTCGCATTGTTGCTGAAAGAAAAGAAGCAGGCTTAGGCGCAATTGCTGCCACAAAAGGTGCTGACACATTTGGTTTGTTTGTTAAGCAAACCAGACTGGAAGATTTTGCTGGCGGAAAAACCAGAATGGCTTTAATTTCTCGTAATCTTTCTTCACCAACTGGTCATGACAAAACCACATTGGTTATTACTCCTGTGGCTGATCGAAATGGTCTTTTATCAGACATATTGACCTGTTTTGCCAAAAGAGATATTGGTTTAACTTCAATTAGTTCTAGACCTTTAAAAACACGTTTAGGTGAATACACATTTATGGTTTCAGCACGAGGACACATTGGTGAACCAACATTGCAAGCAGCAATTATGGATGTCAGCAATTTAGGAGCTGCAGTTAAAGTTCTTGGTTCATACCCAATGAATCCAGAAATTAGTTCTGCAAGAGTGGGCGAATCATTACCACCAGGCAGTGTTACATCTGATGTGTTAAAAGAATGGGTTGAGCGTTTAGTAAAAGCTGCAACCGAAGTTCCACGTTAATTAATCAATAATTCTTATGAAGATTTCAATTGTTGGCTTAGGCCTAATCGGTGGGTCAATTGCTCAAGGATTAAAAAGCAAACACCAAATCACCGGTTTTGATCCTGACAAAAATACTCAAGCAGCAGCAACTAAAGCCGGCATCAATATGGCAAATGATTTATCGACATTAGTTAAAGATGCACAACTTGTAATTGTTGCAGCCCCCACAAAGCAGAGTGAAGAAACATTAAAAGAACTAAAGAAAATAAATTACCCAGGTATTGTGACAGATATTTGTTCAGTTAAAGCTTCTTTATTAGTTGCAGCAGAGGGTTTGAATTACGTCGGATCTCATCCAATGGCTGGATCTAATGAAGCAGGATTTAATAGTGCTAGTAAAGATTTATTTAAAGATGCGCCTTGGGCAATCTCAGTTGTAAGTGAAACAAATAAAGATGCACTCATTGAAGTTATAAACATAATTTCTGAATTAGGCGGCTTTGTAGTTCCAGTTGATCCCCATGAACATGATGAATCAGTAGTTTTAAGTAGTCATCTTGCCCACGTTGTGGCATCTGCATATGCCAAGAGTGTGGGCGAATCTGAATTTGCTCAATTAGCACAATTATTAGCCGGTGGAAGCTTTAGAGATTTAACTCGGGTAACAACTTCTCCGGCAGAAAGAACTGCGGAAATTGTTTGGCCTAATAGAAAATCTTTATCGCGAGTTGTGGAAAATTTGGGAGAAAATCTAGCTAAATTACAAAACTTGCTAGACCAGGGAAGCCAAGCAGATATTGAAAAGTTTCTGTCCTCAGCTAGTTCCTTAAGAACTATTTCAGATGCAACTATGGCAAAGGTGAAAAACAAGCAAGGAAATAAAGTAGTTTCAAAAGCAGATGACCTAGTTAATGATTTCTTAAAATACTCAAAATCTAGAGTTATTGCCTCAGATTTTCAAATCACAAACAATGAAGTTAACTACTTAGTAAACGAAATTTAGTTTTTGTGCAGGACTGAATTTAGTCCGCCCCAACTACCAGTTCTTACTTGAGCTTCTATTGCACCTGTTTGAGAATTTCTTCTGAAAAGCAAATTGTTTCCACCAGATAATTCTTTGGCTTTAACAATTTTTGCATCAGGCAAAATAACTTTTGATCCTGCAGTTAGATAAAGACCAGCTTCAACAACACAGTTATCGCCCAAACTGATTCCTAATCCTGCATTTGCACCAATTAAACATTTCTCACCAACACTTATTACTTCTTGTCCTCCACCAGAAAGAGTTCCCATAATCGAGGCACCTCCACCAATATCTGATCCATCTCCCACCACAACACCAGCAGAAATTCTTCCTTCCACCATTGAAGTTCCTAAAGTTCCAGCATTGAAATTAACAAAACCTTCATGCATAACTGTTGTGCCAGAAGCAAGATGAGCACCTAAGCGAACTCGATCAGCATCTGCAATGCGTACACCACTTGGTACAACGTAATCCAACATTCGCGGAAATTTATCAACCGAAAATATAGTTAAATGTGTTCCAGATTTTTTTGCACTAGATCTAACTTGTTCAACCTTTTCTGGTAAAACTGGTCCAATTGTGGTCCACGCAACATTATTAAGAATTGCAAAAATTCCTTCAAGATTAATTGTTCTTGGTTTCACTAAACGATGAGAAAGTAAATGCAAACGCAAATATGCATCTTCAACACTTTCAGCTGGCTTAGATAAATCTTTAATAACTGTTTTGACAACCTTTAATTCACTTCCTCTAACTAAATCTTTTCTTTCATGCGAGGTGGCATCAAGAATTTGGATAGGCGAGGAACTTAAAGCTGGGTTTGGGTACCAAACATCGAGTGTCTTTTTGCCATCAATCGTGGCAATACCTATTGCACTAGCGGCTTCGGTTATAAAACTCATGAGTCAAAACTATCTCTTACTTGGGGTTAATGGACACATAAGGGTTGGCCTGTTGGCAGAATAGGAACGTGTTGAAAATAAATCAAGATCTTGGCGCTTTAACCTTGGATCTTGTCAACATTTCTAGTGTCTCCCAGGACGAGAAGGCTATTGCCGATTTAGTCCAGGAATCTTTATCAAACTTAAATCATTTAAAAGTTACTCGTATCGCAAACTCAGTAGTTGCCCAAACAAATTTTGGAAATTCTAAACGAGTAGTAATTGCAGGCCATCTAGACACAGTTCCAGCAAACAATAATTTTCCTGGTAAAAAAACTGACACAGAAATAACCGGACTTGGCTCCGTAGATATGAAAAGTGGTATTGCCGTTGCACTTAAACTTGCACACGAATTAACTAAGTCAAACTTTGATATTACCTATCTTTTTTATGAATCAGAGGAAATTGAAACAAAATTTAATGGTTTGGAATTAATCACAAAACAGAATAAAGATTTACTAAATTGTGATTTTGCAATCCTCATGGAACCAACCAATGGAATTATTGAAGTCGGATGTCAAGGTTCACTTCGATTTGAAGTTAGTGCAAAAGGAAATAGAGCTCATTCTGCTCGTTGGTGGAATGGGGAAAATGCGATTCATGCCTTAAGTCCAATATTAGAAGTTATTAATTCATATGAATCAAGAGAACCAGTAATTGATGGTTACAAGTTTAGAGAAGGACTACAAGCAGTAAAAATAAATGGCGGAGTTGCAGGAAACGTTGTGCCAGATTTAGTAACTATGACAATAAATCACAGATTTGCTCCCGATACCACAGCAAAAGTTGCTGAAGAAAACATGAGAAAGTTATTTAACAACTTTGATTTCAAATTAATGGACGCAGCATCAGCTGCTCCTACAGGATTAAATAATGAATTAATAAAAAACTTTGTTCAAGCAATTGCAACACCAATTGCTCCTAAGTTTGGTTGGACAGATGTGGCACGTTTTGCTGCTGCTGGAATTCCTGCAATAAATTTTGGTCCAGGAGATCCAAACTTGGCACACCATCCAAGTGAAGCTGTAAAAATAAAACAAATAGATGACGTTTATACTTCCCTTAAAAAATGGCTTAGCAATTAGATGAAACCAGTTGATTTATCTCTATCAGTTGACATAAAAGCAAGTCAGGCAGAAGTATTTAAAAAAGTTGTGGACTGGGAATCTCAAGGCGACTGGATGCTGGGCACAAAGGTTTCTCGAACAAAAAATAATGGTCAAGGACTAGGTGGAGAAATAGTTGCTTGGACCGGTATTTGGAAATTTGGTTTTAATGATCCGATGGTTATTACTCAATGGATTGAACCAAAAATTGTTGATGTGAAACATTTAGGAAAAGTTGTCAAAGGAACTGGCTCAATGGTGGTCGAAAAAATTGATGAGAAGAATTCAAAGTTTATCTGGAGTGAAACAATTGAATTGCCCTTGGGAATAGTAGGCAGAATTGGTTGGATATTTATAAAACCATTTTTTGTTGCAGGAATTAAGTATTCATTGAATAAATTCGCGCTCACTTTTGCACAATTAGACCCGAAGTAGACGAACTCGCAAGGTTGCGAGATAATAGAGTTATCGAATTTTAATTATTGAAAAGGTGTTTAAATGGCCGCAATGAAACCTCGTACCGGTGATGGTCCAATGGAGGTTACAAAAGAAGGACGCGGAGTTGTGATGCGTGTTCCCCTTGAAGGTGGCGGACGCTTAGTTGTGGAAATGACAGTTGAAGAAGCTAAAGAATTAGATGTTCAATTGGAAGTTTTAAAGTAAATTTTTAGTGTGGTCTGTAAGACGAAGCAATAATTCCTGATCCACTTGGAAGCATAACTGAAACTAATCTTGAATCATCCTTAATCTTTTCACTAACTGCTTTCACAGCTTCATTATCTGCTGAGTTTGAATCATCCAAAATATTATTGAAAACTAAAATTCCACCAGGACGAAGTAGTCTTAATGATTGATCTAAAAGTGTTTCATATTCCAATTTGTCACCACTTATAAACATAAGATCATATGCATTGTCTGTTAATTTAGCCACAACTTCAATTGCTCGACCTGCAATTAACCTAATTTTATTTGATGCAATACCTGCTTCTGAAAAAATTTCTTTAGCAGCACGTTGTCTTTCCTGATCTGAGTCAATTGAGGTTAGAACCCCAGCACTATTCATTCCTCTGAATAACCACAAACCAGAAACACCTGTTCCTGTGCCAATTTCTACAACGTTGGAGGCATCAATTGTGGAAGCCAAGAATTTCAATAACGAACCAACGCCTTGACCTATCGCGCTTAACCCTAATTCTTTAGATTTATCGCGAGCTTTAATTAAATTAGAATCCTCAGAAATAAAACTTTGGGAATAGTTCCACTGGTCATTTGACGGATATTGCGTCATAGATCGGTTACCTTTCCTCAAGTCTTATCTTAATGATTTCTGGGAGTAACTTAGTAATTTTCTGGGTTAATTACGAAGGCTTCTTCCTCAAGAGGCGAAAATATTGTTGGCTACTAAAGTGGAAGATATAGTGAAATTGTAACTCTAGGAAAGTAGCAAACGAAAATGGTTGAATCTTCAAATTCACCAACACCAGGTTTTGGCAACGTTCCAACTAAGCCATCTTGGGAAAGAAAAAAGAAACGTAAAAACACACCAATTTCTGCTGTAGTAGTTATTTCACTTATTTTCGGTGGAGGAGCAGGTGCTGCCTTTGGTTACCTAGCTGCAGATTTCTCTAATGGAGTTTCAAACAACACTGCAGATGTTTCACAAAATAACGAACCCATTCCAGTAGCCATAACTCCAGCAACAGAAACAGTTTCACAAATTGTACAAATTGTTAAACCAAGTGTTGTGTCAATTAAGGCTGAAGGAACTTCAGGTTCAGGAACTGGTTCAGGTTTTATATTTAGAGAAGACGGATATGTTGTTACAAATAATCACGTTGCCGCACCAGCATTAAATGGTGGCGAGCTAACTGTTTACTTAGAGGATAAGACTGCTTTTAAAGCAGAACTTGTTGGTAGAAACGCATCTTATGATTTAGCAGTTTTGAAAATAAACGCAACAGGATTAAAGCCATTAAAGATTGGTGACTCCAATGCAATTAATGTTGGTGATTTAACTGTTGCATTTGGCTCACCTCTTGGATTAACAGGCACAGTTACATCGGGAATTGTGAGCGCGCTTAATCGTCCAGTTACAGCAGGTGGTCAAGATGATCAATCATTTATTTCAGCAATCCAAACTGATGCTGCAATTAATCCTGGAAATTCAGGTGGACCATTAGTTAATGGTCAAGCAGAAGTTATTGGAGTAAATTCTGCCATTGCAACTTTGGGACTAGGTGCACAAAGTGGAAGCATTGGTTTAGGTTTTGCAATACCAATTAATCAAACTCAAAGAATTGTCACTGAAATTATCAACACAGGTAAATCAAGCACCCCAATTGCAGGCATAAGTATTGATTCCACATTCCAAGGAGTGGGAGCAAGAATTGCTGAAGTTGTTAGTGATGGCCCAGCTGCAACTACCGATATCAAAGTTGGAGACATTGTTACCAAAATCAATGGTGAAATTGTCGAAGGTTCAACTGAATTAATTGTTGCCATAAGAAGAAATAATCCAGGAGACACAATTGTGTTGACAGTCAAAAATCAAGCAGGGACTGAACGTGAAGTTTCAGTTGTGTTAGGAAGCCGAGAAGAAGGCTAGTTAGTTAATAGTCCTAGATTTTTTCCAACTAGGCCTTTGGGATTTTTCATTAATGCTTTTGCCATATTAATGATTTCAATAGCAGCTGGTGATTCAGGATTTGAAATAACTAAAGGAAGTCCAGCATCGCCACCTTCTCTAAGCCTTACATCAAAAGGCACTTTTGCTAAGACATTAACTTGTGTTCCTAATTCATCACTTATTGCTTTAGCCACTGTTTCTCCACCACCAGATCCAAAAAGATCCATTGTTTCACCACATGATGAACAAATAACACCACTCATATTTTCAATTACACCTATAACTTTTTGATGAGTTTGTTTAGCTAAAGTTCCTGCTCTAACTGCTACTTCTGCTGCACTAATTTGAGGAGTTGTAACAACAACAATTTCAGATTTAGGTACAAGTTGGGCAACACTTATTGCAACATCTCCCGTACCTGGTGGTAAATCAAGTAGTAATACATCTAAATCTCCCCACCAAACATCGGTCATGAATTGCTCCACAGCTTTATGAAGCATCGGTCCACGAAAGGCAATTGGTTGTGTAACTCCACCAGGTTTAAATGACAACATAGAAATTACGCGCACACCGTGCGCCATTTGAGGCATGATCATTCCTTCAACAACAGTTGGAGGAGTTGTCACACCCATAATTCTTGGAATGGAATGACCATAAATATCTGCATCAAGAATTCCTACCGATAAACCAAGTTCAGCAAAAGCAATTCCTAGATTTGCTGTTAGAGAAGACTTTCCAACACCACCTTTGCCTGAGGCAATGGCATAAATGCGAGTTAGATTTTTATCAAGAGCAAAGGGATTTTCTTTAATTGGGCCACGTAATTGTTCCCTTAGTTTTTTTCGTTGATCATCATTCATAACATCAAGCACAACTTTTGTTCTGGCAGAAGCATCAATTTCTAGAACAGCATTGGTAACTCTTTTGATAATTTCATCTTTTAATGGGCATCCAGAAACAGTTAAGTAGATTTCAACTAACACATCTTGATTTGAGACTTCAACATTTTTGACCATCCCAATTTCTGTTATGGGGCGTCTAATTTCTGGGTCCTGCACTGTGGCAAGTGCAGTCATCACAGCATCTTTAGTTAAAGACACAATCAGTTATTCTTTTTTATCTTTATCAATTTGCAGTTCTTCAAGAAGATCTCTCAATTCACTTTTGATGTAATCACGGGTTGCAACATCATTTAACGCTATGCGCAAATCTGCTAACTCGCGAGCCAGAAATTCAGTATCTGCTAATAAGCGATTAGCTTGATTTCTGTCTTGAGCACTTTGCACACGATCACGGTCAGTTTGACGATTTTGGGCAAGAAGAATCAGAGGAGCAGCGTAAGAAGCTTGCAATGAAAGCATCAAAGTAAGAGCTAAGAATGGCCATGGATCAAATCTAAATTCGATTGGACCAATCGTGTTCCACAAAACCCAGCTGGTCACAAAAATAGTCATGAGTGCAATGAAGCGCCATGAACCAATTTTTCGCGCAACTCTTTCACTTACTAAACCAAATCTTTCAGAGTCATATGGACTTCTAAACTGCAAACCTCTGCTTCTAGGTTGATCTAGACGTGAGCTTCTAATCTTTTTCATGATCTGACCTCAACTTCATCTTGATCGCGCCAATCATCAGGAAGCATGTGGTCAATAACGTCATCAACAGTTACTGCTCCTAGCAATCTGTTTTCAACATCAACAACAGGTAAAGCCACAAGATTGTAAGTTGCAAAGTATTTAGTTACTGATGCCAAAGATGTGTTAGGACCAACTGGCTTTAGTTCAGAATCAATGACACTTGAAACTAAAGTTCCTGGAGATTCTCTTAAAAGTCTTTGCATGTGTGCAACACCTAAATATTTTCCAGTAGGTGTGTCAAGGGGAGGTCTCACAACATAAACCTGACTTGCCAAAGAAGGAGGTAATTCCGGATTTCTAATACTTGCTAATGCTTCAGCAACCGTTGCATCCGGAGTTAATACAACTGGTTCAGTTGTCATCATTCCACCAGCTGTGTAATCACCATAAGTTAAAAGTCGGCGAAGATCATCTGCTTCTTCTGGTTCCATTAATTCTAAATATTCTTCAGCTTTTTGTGGTGGTAATTCTTTTAGCAAATCTGCTGCATCATCAGGTGCCATTTCTTCAATAACATCAGCTGCACGTTCAATTTCAAGTTTTCCTACAATTGCAACGCGGGTTTCCTCACTCATTTCTTCCAAAACATCTGCAAGTCTTTCATCATCAAGTTTTGAGATAACTTCTACTTGTTTATCAATTTCTAAATCTGCTAGATATGTAGCAATATCTGGTGCTCTCATATCATTGAGGGATGTAAGTAAGTTATCAAACGGTTTTCCTTGAACTTGTAAAGTTAAACCATCAACTTCACTCCAGTCAGCAAAGAATTTTTCGCCACGTTTAGTAAATCTTGATCCAGCACGTCTTAAATAAAGTTTTGTAATATGCCAATCAGCACCTGGTCTTGATTGCTCCATTGCAATATCAAGCAAAGTTACTTCTTCGCCGGTATGTTTCATTTTCATTTTGCGATCAAGTAGTTCACCAACAACTCTTGACTCCGATTCTCTTTGCTCAAAACGGCGCATGTTTACAACACCTGTAGAAATTATTTGTCTTGCATCAAAATCTGTAACTCTTGACATTGGTAAAAAAACAAGACGACGTTGTGGAACTTCAACTAATAAACCAATTATTCTTGGAGGATTATTGCTGTGTCGTAAATGGACAACAGTGTCACGCACTTTGCCCAGCTGATCACCCTGTGGATCGAATACAGCTGTGCCAGTGAGGCGCGAGATGAATATACGGTCAGACACATGGAAATATTACTGCCGGGACGTGATTGACTAACAACTCATATGAAACCTACGACAGCAAATAGCAAATTTTCCATAGATTTCATAATTCTTGCAATTGCCATTTTGGCGATATCTACATCTGGACCTTTAATTACTGTGACAGCAGCACCTGCCATCGCTATAGCTTTTTGGCGTTGTTTTCTGGGAGCCGTTGCAACAGCACCTTTTGCATTTAAAGATGGTTTGAAAAACATAAATAGAAAAACTCTTCTAACATCAGCAAGTGCTGGTTTGTTATTAGGAATACATTTTGCTGTGTGGATTCCAAGTCTTAGATTTACAACAGTGGCAGCTTCAACAGCAATGGTGGCAACACAACCTGCATGGGCTGCATTAATTGCCAGAATTAGGGGAGAGCGTTTTCCAAATAAAGTTTGGTTTGGAATATTTGTGGCACTATCAGGTGCATTACTACTAACAGGTATTGATATTTCTTTAGATAGAAGAGCAGTTATCGGAGATCTCTTAGCACTCTTAGGTGCAATCTTTGCAGCTTTATATGTAACAGTTGGTCAAAGTGTCCGAACTAAGTTAACGACAGCGCAATACACAGTTATTGCATATTCTTCAGCTGCTTTAGCGCTTCTTGTTTTAGCAATTGGTGTGGGAACCAATTTAACTGGATTTAGTAGACAAGCTTGGTTTTATATCTTTTTACTAACCTTGTTAGCTCAAATTCTGGGTCACACATTGTTCAACATAACTTTGAGATCGCTATCTGCAACAGTTGTTAGCATGGGAATTCTTTTTGAAATGCCTGGCTCAACAATTATTGCTGCTATCGCAATTGGACAAATTCCGCCTTGGCAAACTTTGCCTGCAATTACCTTATTAATGGTGGGAATGTTTTATGTTGTTACTGGGTATAAAACTAAATAGATTTTAAAAACGTATCTAATTCAATTGCTGTTTTGTCTGGAAGTTCTCGTGCTGGAGAATGTGCTGCCCCAATAATCTCAACAAAATTAGCCTTAAGTGATATGGCCATTTCTTGTTGCTCACTTCTAGGCCAAGCATCGTCATTTTCTCCACGTAACACCAAAACTGGTAATTTATGATTTTCTAAGGTTTGCTTAAGTTTATTTGTCACATTTTCAACATTCATTAATAACTCAGACATAACTTTAAGTGACAAAGGATTGGTATTTAGCCATCGTTGTTTGCGCCATTTTCTAACAGGTTTAGAAAAACTTTGTTTTCGTAAAATTGTTAAAGTAACAGTTTTAACAAACCAAATGAAAGCTAAACTTCTTCCTTTTTCAACCGCTTGCACTAAAGCTGGAAGGCCACCCCAATTTTCTTTGGGCAATGGACCCGTCCCACTACACATTAAAGTAATTGAGGCAAAGGACTGAGGAGATGTGCTTGCTCCATATTGGGCCACAAGTCCACCAAAGGAATGTCCAACAAGATGAACTGGTTCAGATAAAGAATTTGCAATATCAATTACATCTTGGGCAAAACTTTCTAAAGTAAAATCTTCTTCTTTATTTGATCCATAACTTGATGGCTGACCATGTTGATCAATTGATATGCAATGCCAGCCAAGAGAAGAAAGAATTGGCATTGCTGCCACAAAATCTTCTCGGCTACCACTCCAACCTGGAATAAAAATAATGGTGCCAGCATGAATTGCTTCAGGCTCAGAAACAAGAGCCCCAATAACATTCTTGGTTGAAATAAATTTTTGTTCTCGAATACCAGCAGGATTTACTAAAAGCTGTTCTTGCATTTTATTAACCTGCAAAACCAACTCTTCTTTGTTCTGAAGCACCGATTTCAACAAAAGCTAGGCTCTCACCTGGAACTAGAATTTTTCTACCCTTTTCATCAACCAATGACAATAATGTCTTATTTTTAACAGCAGATTCGATTTCTTTGGTTATTTCATCAGCAGTTGCTGCTGTTTCAAAGACTATTTCTCTAGAGCTATTTTGAACACCAATTCTTACTTCCATTGCCTCAGGGCTCCTAGTTATTTAATTCGGTTATCTAAGACTATTGCCAATGCGAGGGTTTTGCATCCTCCCGGCTATTTCCAAGACATGCCTAGGCAGAGTAATCTCATGCCTACCAAAAGTAGCGAAAGGACAGTGTCTCCAAATGAGTGGATCAATCAAACAATCAGCAGATGCTCCGTTAAAAGTTTCTCAATTAGAGGCCGATATCAAATCAGGAAAAATTGACACCGTCGTTGTTGGCGTAACTGACATGCAAGGTCGCTTGCAAGGTAAAAGAGTTCACGCACCATTCTTTTTAAAAGACACCATGGGACATGGAACTGAAGGTTGTAATTATTTGTTAGCAGTTGATGTTGATATGAACACTGTTGGTGGATATGCAATGTCATCTTGGGATTCAGGTTATGGCGACATGGTTATGGCACCTGACTATGACACCTTGAGATACATTCCCTGGCTTCCTGGAACAGCAATGGTTTTAGCTGATTTACAAAAACTTGATCACACAGATGTTTACGCATCACCAAGACAAATTTTGATCAAACAAATCAATAGATTAAAAGAATTAAAGCTTATTCCTTATGTTGGAACAGAATTAGAATTTATTGTTTTCAAAGATTCATTTGAAGAAGCATGGGATAAGGGTTACCAAAACTTAATCCCAGCAAACCAATACAACGTTGATTACTCATTGCTGGGTACCACAAGAGTTGAAGGATTATTAAGAGCAATTCGCTTAGGAATGGATGGTGCTGGTTTAGAAGTTGAATCAGCAAAGGGTGAATGTAATCTTGGTCAGCACGAAATTGCATTTAGATTTAAGGACGCATTAACAACTGCTGATAATCATGTTGTTTACAAACTAGGTTCAAAAGAAATCGCTTCAGCTCAAGGCATGTCTTTAACATTCATGGCTAAATTCAATGAACGTGAAGGAAACTCTTGCCACATTCATTTATCTGTTAGAGGACTAAATGATGAACCAGTTATGGCAGATGCAAAAGATCCACAAGGATTAAGTGCGCTGGGTAAATCATTTATCGCAGGTCAATTGAAATACATGCGAGAAATGACACTATTTTTTGCCCCAAATATTAATTCTTACAAGCGCTATGTTGAAGGCTCATTTGCTCCAACTGCCATGAAGTGGGGTAGAGACAACAGAACTTGTGCGATTCGCTTAGTTGGAAATGGGCATTCACTTCGTTTCGAAAACAGAGTTCCCGGAGGAGATGTAAATCCATACTTGGCTGAAGCTGCAATGATTGCTGCAGGAATTGCCGGTATTGAAGAAAACCTAACTTTGGAACCAGCATTTGAAGGCAATGCTTATGTGTCAGATGCAGTAAGAGTTCCCTCAACACTAGCTAAGGCAACAGAGCTTTGGGATAAGAGTGAATTTGTGACCAAAGTTTTTGGTAGCGAAGTTAAAGCTCACTACTTGAACATGGCTAAAGTAGAACTGGCTTCATTCGATAAAAGTATTACTGATTGGGAAAGATTCCGCAGTTTCGAAAGAATGTAATACAAAGTATTACTTAAAAGGAGTTAAATTAAATTGACCGCGCTTCATGATGTAATTTCACCAATCACCGAGAAGAAAATAACTGCTGTTCCTGCCCTTAGTGCTGAAGAAACAGTGGCAGCAATTACTAAAGCACAAAAAGCTTTTGAATCTTGGAAAAAAGTAGCCCCTGCAGATCGAGCCAAGCTACTCAGAAATTTTGCCTCACTGGTTGAAAAAAATATTGAAGTTTTAGCAAAACTAGAAGTTGAAAACGCAGGTCACACCATTGGCAATGCTCGTTGGGAAGCTAACAACGTTGTTAACGTTTTGAATTATTACGCAGGTGCACCAGAAAGATTGTTTGGTCGACAAATTCCTGTGCCAGGTGGAGTAGATATAACTTTTAGAGAAGCAATTGGGGTAGTTGGAATTATTGTGCCGTGGAATTTCCCAATGCCAATTGCAGGTTGGGGTTTTGCTCCAGCACTAGCTGCTGGTTGCACAGTTGTTTTGAAACCCGCTGAAGTTACCCCTTTAACAGCTATGAAATTAGCTGAACTTGGATTAGAAGCAGGACTTCCAGAAAACGTTTTCCAAGTTCTCACAGGTTCTGGTCGAATTGTGGGCGAAACAATTGTGCAAGATCCAAGAGTAAGAAAAATTGTTTTCACAGGTTCCACTGAAATTGGCACACAAATTATGGCCAAATGTGCACCTAATGTAAAAAGAGTTACTTTGGAATTAGGTGGCAAATCTGCCAACGTCATATTTGCTGATTCAGATTTAGAAAAAGCTGCCGCCAGTGCACCTGGTGCAGTTTTTGATAACGCTGGTCAAGATTGTTGTGCTCGATCAAGAATTCTTATTGAAAAGAAAGCATTCGATAAATTCATGCCTCTGTTAGAACAATCAGTAAAGGCATTTAAATGTGCTGATCCAAATTTAGATACAACAGAAATGGGTCCACTTATTACTTCTGCACACAGAGACAAAGTTGCCTCTTATGTTGAAGAATCCTTAGTGGCATTTAGAGGAACTGCCCCAACTGGTGCAGGATTTTGGTTTCCGCCAACTGTTATGCACATAACAGATAGAAAACATAAATCATTAAGTGAAGAAATTTTTGGTCCAATTGTTTCAGTGGTTACTTTCGAAGATGAAGCAGATGCTATTGGCTTAGCTAATGATTCAGAGTTTGGATTAAGTGGATCAATCTGGACAAACAACGGAGCAAAAGCGTTAAGAGTTGCCAGAGGAATAGAAAGTGGAAACCTTTCTGTTAACTCACACTCATCAGTTAGATATTGGACTCCATTTGGAGGATTTAAAAAATCAGGTTTGGGACGCGAACTAGGTCCAGATGCACTAAACGCGTTTACCGAAGAAAAGAACGTATTTATTAATACAGATATATAAGGAGAAAATATCTTGAAAAGATTAGAAGGCAGAGTTGCCACCATTACCGGTGGAGGATCTGGTTTAGGAAAAGCAACAGCTATTCGTTTTGCATCAGAGGGTGCTCACGTTGTTATTGCTGACATGGATGAAAAAAGTGGTCAAGCAGTAGCAAACGAAGTTAATGGCACATTTATTAAATGTAACGTTGCCGATAAAGCAAGTGTGGACAACATGTTTGCTGAAACATTCAAAAAGTTTGGCAAAATTGATATTGCTTTTAATAACGCAGGTATTTCTCCACCTGATGATGATTCAATTTTGACTACAGAAATTGAAGCATGGGACAAAGTTCAACTAGTTAATTTGACTTCTGTTTATCTGTGCTGCAAAGCAGTATTGCCATACATGCTAAAAGCTAAAAAAGGTTCCATTATTAACACCGCTTCATTTGTAGCAACACTTGCTGCGGCAACTTCACAAATTGCATATACGGCTTCCAAAGGTGGAGTATTAGCAATGACACGTGAACTTGGTGTGCAATTTGCTCGCGAAGGAGTTCGAGTTAACGCTTTATCTCCAGGACCAGTAAATACTCCTTTGTTACAAGAATTATTTGCTAAAGATAAAGAAAGAGCTCAACGTCGCCTTGTTCATATTCCAATGGGACGTTTTGGTGAAGCTTCTGAAATTGCTGCAGCTGTGGCGTTTCTAGCAAGTGATGATTCATCATTTATCACCGCATCAAATTTCTTAGTTGATGGTGGAATTACTGGAGCTTACGTAACTCCACTTTAAACAGAAAGAAAAAAGCTAATAAGTGCTTATCGATTACTTCGGTAAGCACTTGCTGCATTTATAAGGGCAACAAATAATCTTTTATCTTCATCCATTTCAGGATGCCATTGCACACCTAAATGAAATTTTCTACTTGGATCTTCTAAAGCTTCAATAGTTTCATCTTCAGCCCAACCAGTAATAGTTAAAGAGCCTGGATTATCAACAGCTTGATGATGAGAAGAATTAACCACCATTTCAGTTCCCACGATGGAAGCAACTAGCGAGTTAGCTTCAAATCTTGCTTTATGTCGAGAAAATTTGGCAGGAGCTGGTCTGTGATCAAGTTTTGTCACATCAGGAAGATGTTGAATTAATGATCCACCTTCAGCAACAGCCATTATTTGTACTCCTCGACAAATGCCAAGAATTGGCAAACCAATTTCTTTGGCACTTTTATAAAGACTTACTTCACCTGCATCACGACTTTCTCTAGGCTTATCAGCTGTGTCATGAGGATTTTGTTTATATAAACGTGCATCAACATCTGCTCCGCCAGCAATAATTAATCCATCTAAGTTATTTACAACATGACCACCATTTTGATCTGGGGGAAGAATTATTGCTCGTCCTCCAGCATTAGTTACAGAACTTACGTATTCAAATGGCAAAACTGCCGCAGTGATATCCCAAGCACCCCACTTGGCAGGTTCGACGTAGCAAGAAATTCCGATTACAGGTGAGTTCATAAAGAGGAGTCTTGCAGGTACTTCCTTCTAGGGTCGTTATTGGGGAAAAATGGCTATATATATGACCCAAGTGGTGAGCGTGAATTATGAGGCTCATAGACTCGTGATTCGGTTATTCAAAAAGCTGACGTTAAGAGAGGTATGGCAAAAGAAGGCGCCATTGAGCTTGAAGGCACCATTGCTGAAACTCTTCCCAACGCAATGTTTCGGGTAGAGCTAGACAACGGCCATAAAGTTCTCGCACACATCAGCGGCAAAATGAGAATGCATTACATCAGAATTTTGCCTGACGATCGCGTAATCGTGGAGTTATCTCCCTACGATTTAACACGTGGTCGGATTGTTTACCGCTACAAATAAACCAATTACGAAAAAAGGAAAGTATGAAAGTACAACCAAGTGTTAAGAAGATTTGCGATAAGTGCAAAGTCATTCGCAGACACAAACGCGTAATGGTTATTTGTGAAAACCCACGACACAAACAACGTCAAGGATAATTCACAAAACTATTTGTAGTAACCATTTACGGTTATCCGTCACCTCAAATTAAATCTTGCCGATTTAAATAGAGAACGACACCTTTGGTCATCAGAAGCCAAAGACTTACCCAGGGCGGGTAAGACCGATAACACGTAACAAGACTTCTGACTTATTAGAAAAGGAAAACCGCCCCATATGGCACGTTTAGCTGGAGTTGATCTTCCTCGCGATAAGCGCGTTGAAGTTGCTCTTACCTACATTTATGGAATTGGTAAAACCCGTTCCACACAGATGCTCCAAGCATCAGGTGTAAATCCAAATACACGAGTAAAAGATTTAGATGAACCATCTCTAAATAAACTACGTGAATACATTGACCAAAACTTTAAAATCGAAGGTGATCTTCGTCGTGAAGTTTCATCAGACATTAGAAGAAAAGTAGAAATTGGTTCATACCAAGGTGTTCGTCATCGTCGTGGACTTCCAGTTCGTGGACAAAGAACTCACACCAACGCAAGAACTCGTAAAGGTCCGCGCAAAACCGTTGCCGGCAAAAAGATTGCAGTGAAGTAGAGGATTTGAACAATGGCTGAAAAAGAGAAAGAAAAGAAAGCTAAACCTTCAGGTCCTAAGAAGGTTCGTAAGAAAGTTAAAAAGAATGTTGCACACGGACAAGCACACATCAAATCAACATTCAACAACACAATTGTTTCTATTACAGATTTAACTGGTGCAGTTATTTCTTCATCTTCAAGTGGTCAAGTTGGATTTAAGGGTTCACGTAAATCAACACCATTTGCTGCTCAACTAGCTGCAGAAGATGCAGCGAAGAAAGCAATGGAACACGGACTTAAAAAAGTTGACGTGTTTGTTAAAGGCCCAGGATCAGGTCGCGAAACTGCAATCAGATCTTTACAAGCCTCTGGTCTTGAAGTTGGTCAAATTCAAGATGTCACCTCAGTTCCTTTTAACGGTGTGCGTTCCCGCAAACGCCGTCGCGTCTAACTTTTAACAAACAAGGAGAAAAGAAAACTTATGGCACGTTATACAGGGGCAGATTGCAAGAGATGCCGTCGAGAAAAAGTAAAACTTTACTTAAAAGGTTCCAAGTGTGATTCACCAAAGTGTCCAATGGAATCACGTCCATTCCCACCAGGACAACACGGTAGAAACCGCGGTAAAGAATCTGAATACTCATTACAGAAACGTGAAAAGCAAAAAGCTGCACGTATCTATGGTGTATTAGAAAGACAATTCCGTAACTATTACGAAGAAGCATCAAGAAGAACTGGTAAAACTGGTGAAAACCTTCTTGAAATGTTGGAACGTCGTTTAGACAACGTCGTTTATCGCGCAGGATTTGCTAAGAGTCGTGACATGGCAAGACAAGTTGTTCGCCACGGTCACATCTTGGTTAATGGTAGGAAATTAAATATTCCTTCTTACCAAGTTTCACCAACAGACATCATCGAAGTTCGTCCCGAATCACGCGAGTTAACACCATTCGTTGTGGCACGTGCCGAATCAGGTGAAAAGCCAATTCCAGCATGGTTAGACGTAGCACCACACACCATGCGCATTTTGGTAACCGCAACACCATTGCGATCACAAATCGACACAGCTGTTCAAGAACAGTTGATCGTTGAGTTGTACTCCAAGTAATAAAGCAATTCCCCAACTAAGTCATCAAATATAGGTTGACTGAGAGGCAGTAAAAATGTTAATCGCACAACGCCCGATCTTGGTTGAAGAACCAATTTCAGATACACGCGCAAGATATATTCTCGAACCATTGGAACCAGGTTTTGGTTACACATTGGGAAATTCACTTCGTCGCACCCTTCTATCTTCAATTCCAGGTGCTGCTGTAACAAGCATTCGCATTGAAGGTGCATTGCACGAATTCACCACCCTTGAAGGTGTGGCAGAAGACGTTACTGAAATCGTCTTAAACATTAAAGAACTAGTTGTTTCATCAGATAACGATGAACCAACAGTTATGTACTTAAGAAAATCAGGCCCAGGAGAAGTAACTGCTGCTGATATCACTGCTCCTGCCGGAGTAGAAGTACACAATCCAAAACTTCACATTGCCACCCTTAATGGCAAAGGCAAGATTGAAATGGAATTAGTTGTGGAACGCGGTCGTGGCTATGTCACAGCTGTGCAAAACAAAGTAACTGGAGCAGAAATTGGTCGTATTCCAGTTGATTCTATTTATTCACCAGTTACCAAAGTAACTTACAAAGTTGAAGCAACCCGTGTGGAACAAAGAACAGACTTTGATCGTTTGATCATCGATGTTGAGACCAAACCATCCATGAGACCAGCAGATGCAGTGGCATCAGCAGGTAGAACATTGGTTGAACTATTTGGTTTGGCACACGAGCTAAACGTAAATGCTGAAGGTATCGAAATTGGGCCATCCCCAATTGATGCTTACGCATTAGAACAACTAAATATGCCAATCGAACAACTTGACTTAACTGTTCGTTCATACAACTGTCTAAAGCGCGAAGGCGTTCACACAGTTGGTGAATTGATCACCAGAAGTGAAGCAGATTTGATGGACGTTCGTAACTTCGGTCAAAAATCTATTGATGAGGTTCATGCCAAATTAGTAATGCTTGGTTTGAAACTAAAAGACTCACCAGCAGGTTATGACAGAACTAAAGCTGCCGGCTACATCGAAGAATCAGATGAAGACGGCGTTGCTGAAGACGAGAAGTTTTAAGAAACCACCGAAGTCATAAGAACAAGTAGGAGATAAAAATGGCATCACCAACCCAAGGTACTCGACTTGGTGGTTCTGCAGCCCATCAAAAATTGATTCTTGCTAATTTAGCAACTTCACTTTTCGAAAAAGGCAAAATCACAACCACTGAAGCAAAAGCAAGAAAGCTTCGCCCCTTTGCTGAAAAAATAATTACTTTCGCAAAAAAGGGTGATCTTTCATCACGTCGCAGAGTGCTTGCAATTATTAGAAATAAATCTGTGGTGCATTCATTGTTCACCGAAATTGGTCCAAGTTTTGCTAAAAGAGAAGGTGGCTACACCCGTATCACCAAACTCGGAACTAGAAAAGGCGACAACGCATCAATGGCTGTAATTGAATTAGTTGAAAGCTTGGCACAAAAAGTTGTTGCTGAAGCAGAAGGTGCAACTAAAAGAGCTGTGAAAGAAGCAACTCAAGTTGAACCTGCAAAGAAAGCTGCTAAGAAAACTGCCGCTAAGAAAACAGCAGCTAAAAAAACTACAGCGAAAAAAGAAACCAAGGAAGATTAATATAGCTACCAAAAGAAAGATTAACGAGCCCGCTTCCAAAAGAAGTGGGCTCGTTCGCATTCGCCTAGATATTGCATATGACGGTACAGATTTTTCTGGATTTGGAATTCAACCTCATATGCGAACTGTGCAGGGTGAATTAAATAAAACTTTAAAAAAATTTCTTAGATTAGATAAAGTAAAAACTGTTGGAGCAGGAAGAACAGATGCAGGAGTTCATGCTCGAGCTCAAGTAGTTCATTTTGATGTTAGTGAAGATGTGTGGTCAAAAATTAAAGATCCAATATACAAATTTAGAAGATTACTTCCACCAGATATTCAAGTTAGAAAAGTAGCCATTGTTCATCCAGATTTTGATGCTAGATATTCAGCTTTAACAAGAAGATACTCATACACAATTGCAGATGCTAAAGATGGAATAGATCCACTCAATTCCAGATATGTTTTGGATTACAGGAAAAAACTAGATCATCATGACATGAACAAAGCCAGTAAAGAATTACTGGGCTTAAATGATTTTTATGCTTTTTGTAAAACTCGCGAAGGCTCCACCACCATAAGAAATCTCATTAAGTTTAATTGGTCTAGAAAAAGTGATTATGTTATTTGTGAAGTTATTGCTGATGCTTTTTGCTACTCCATGGTCAGAGGATTAGTGGGAGCAATTATTCAAGTTGGGGAAGGCAAAAAAGACATTAATTGGCCCAAAGAAGTCATGAAGAAAAGAAAGAAAATAACTGACTTGAATGTGGTTTCAGCCAAAGCATTGGTCTTAGAAGAAGTTACCTATCCACACCCTTCTAAATTAAAAGAGCAATATGAGATCACCAGACGAACCAGGAAACTGGAAGACTAAGAACTTCAAGGCTCTGTGTATTCTTGGCCTTAATTATCAAACCAACGAAAAGAGTTGAGTAAATGAATTCCACCAAAGTTTGGTTAAACGATGAGTTGGTGGATGCCGATAAAGCAGTGGTGAGCATTTTTGATCACGGATTTACGGTAGGAGATGGCGCTTTTGAAACTTTAAAAGTTGTAAATTCTCAACCTGTTGCTTTAACAAGACACATAAAAAGATTGATTCATTCACTCAACACTCTTGGAATTGAATTAAACAGTGAAGAGATTTTAAGAAAAGCGATAAATGAAGTAATAAGTGCTAATAAGTCACTTGGTGATGTAATGCGTATGAGAATTACCTACACAAGTGGAATTGGCCCACTTGGTTCTGACAGAACCAAAGATAATTTCACATTAGTAGTAGCAGTAAGTCCTGAATCTGTTTGGCCAGATACTGCAATAGTGGCAACTGTGAGTGATCCTAGAAATGACAAATCAATGTTGGCTGGATCAAAAACTACCTCTTATGCCCAAAATGCAGCACTGCTTTCAATTGTAAGAAAACAAGGCGCACATGAAGCAATCATGCCCAACACAAAAGGTGAATTGTGTGAAGGAACTGGTTCAAACATTTTTGTGGTTAAAGATGGTCAAGTAATGACCCCACCATTAAGTGGTGGTTGTTTAGGTGGCATAACAAGAGCATTAGTCATTAAATGGTTTGATGTAAAGGAAGTTGATTTACCAATGTCGGTTCTAAGAGATGTTGATGAAGCATTCCTAACTTCCTCAACCAGAGATATCCAACCAATTTCAAAAATTGATGATCGAATACTGAATGCACCTGGTCCGGTGGCCTCAAAAATGAGAAAAGAATTCATTGAGAAATTGGCCCAAAATTACGATGCCTAAGGCCTAAATCTCCTCACAAATTCAGGCAATACCCTCGATGCCACCAGGGGATTAAGGGTTGGGTAATCTAGGACTTCGAGCAAGATCAAGAAATAAAAGCCCCAAACGGAAAAGAAAAGAAAAACTGTGCGAACTTTTAGCCCAAAGGCATCTGAGGTAACTCGTGCTTGGCACATTATTGATGCCAACGAAGTTCCATTAGGTCGTATTGCATCTGTTGCAGCCACAATTCTTCGTGGCAAACACAAAGCAATTTTTGCTCCTCACGTTGACACAGGTGATTTTGTAATCGTTATCAATGCAGGAAAAGTTGCCCTCTCAGGTTCAAAGAGAGTTCAAAAGAAAGCTTTTACCTACTCAGGATTTCCAGGTGGATTAACTTCAATTGGTTATGACAAATTATTAGAAACAAATCCACAACGTGCAATTGAAATTGCAGTTAAAGGAATGCTTCCACACAACAAACTTGGTCGCCAACTAATTAAGAAACTTAAGGTTTATGCAGATGCAAACCATCCACACGTTGCACAAGATCCAAAGCCTTACGAAATTAAACAAATCAAGCAGATTGCCAACTAAGAGGAAAATATCTTGAGCGAATCAGAAAATTACGTAACCAGCGAATCTTCAAAATCTTTTGCCCCACTAAAGACTGGTAAACAAGGTCCAAGTGCAGGAACTGGTAGAAGAAAAGAAGCTATTGCTCGTGTTCGAATTGTTCCAGGAAACGGCAAGTTTGTAGTTAACGGTAAAGAATTAGCAGTTTATTTCCCAAACAAATTGCACCAACAATTAGTTAATGATCCATTTAAAGTTTTAGGTATTGAAAAAAATTATGACGTAATTGCTCACATCGTGGGTGGTGGCTCAAGTGGCCAAGCAGGAGCACTTCGCTTAGGAATTGCACGTGCATTAAATGAAGTAGATAGAGAAATTAATCGTCCAGTTTTGAAAAAAGCAGGATTCTTAACTCGTGATCCAAGAGTTATTGAACGTAAAAAAGCTGGCTTGAAGAAAGCACGTAAGCGCTCTCAATACAGCAAGCGCTAATTTCATGGGCCGATTATTCGGCACCGATGGTGTGCGAGGCAGTGCCAATAAAGATTTAACACCAGAATTAGTTTTCTCCCTTGGTAAATCAGCATCATTAGTTATTGCTAAAAGTCATGGCAAAGGTAAAGCCAAAGCCGTTGTTGGTAGAGATCCAAGAGCATCTGGTGAAATGTTAGAAGCAGCACTTATTGCTGGACTTGCCACAGTTGGTGTTGATGTTTTAAAAGTTGGTGTTTTACCAACACCTGCAATTGCATATTTAACAAAATATTACGGTGCAGATTTAGGCGTGGTTTTATCTGCTTCCCACAACGTGTTCTCAGACAACGGAGTTAAGTTCTTTTCAAAAGATGGCAAAAAACTTCCTGATGATATTGAAGACGAAATTGAAAAAAACTTAGAAACAGTTGTTCCGCATCCAACTGGCAGTGAAGTTGGCAGAGTTAAAGAAATGGCTGATGCCTACGAAGCATATTTAGCTCACCTTTTGGAAACTGTTAACACAGGAGCCCTTAAAGGATTAAAAATTGCTGTTGATTGCGCAAATGGTGCTGCAAGTGAAGTTGCACCCGATTTGTACTCCAGAGCAGGTGCCCAAGTTATAGCAATTCATAACGCACCTAACGGAATAAATATTAATGATAATTGCGGATCAACACATTTAGAATCTTTAATTGAAACAGTTAAGAAAAATAATTGCGATTTAGGTATTGCTCATGATGGAGATGCTGATCGATGCTTGGCAATCGATCATGAAGGAAACGTTATTGATGGCGATCACATTTTAGCTTTGTTGGCGCACGACTTTAAACTAAATGGAAATCTTTCTTCTGACACAGTTGTCTCAACGGTTATGGCAAATCTGGGATTCAAAATAGCAATGAAATCAGCATCAATAAATGTGATTGAAACAGCAGTAGGAGACAGATACGTTTTGGAAGCTATGGAAGAAAAGAATTATGTCTTAGGTGGGGAACAGTCTGGTCACATAATTATGAGAAACCACTCCACCACAGGAGATGGATTATTAACTGCCTTGCACTTAATGAATGCAGTTAGTTCCACTAAGAAATCATTAAAAGAGTTAGCTGGAATTGTTAATAAATTTCCCCAAATTTTGATTAACGTTGCGGATGTTGATAAAGCAAAAATTGATAATTCTGAACTGGTAGCGGCAGTTAAAAAAGCTGAAAATGATTTAGGTGAAAAAGGAAGAGTGCTACTTCGATCAAGTGGAACTGAGCCTTTGATTAGGGTGATGGTTGAGGCTGAAACAATGAAACAGGCTCAAGATATAGCTCAATTACTTGCTGGGATTGTTAAGAAAACCTGTTAACTTTTCACTATTACGTCTAAGAACCAGCTTTTCTTCTGTTCTGGTTTGACTAGTTCACACTTGAAAGCTTTTGAGACAAGTTTTTGTAACTCTTGAGCAGTTTTAGGGCTCTTGGTTTGAGTAACCAAGAATCTTGTTACATCTCCTCTGGTCTTTTTAGACATATGAGTAACCACTGTTCTTTTCCCAGATTTCTCAGTAAATACTCTGATCCCAACTGTTTTATTTGGCTCAGATGTCCAGACTCCTTGATAAGTAGAGGAGCGACAATCCACAATCAAATCTGCCTTTAATGAATCAAGTGCTTTAGTAACCACTGGTTTCCACAGAGAATTTAATGATCCTAATTTAGGTAAGGATTTTGCCATATCAAGTTTGTAGGTAGGAATTAAATCATTTAAACGAAGGGCTCCAAATAAAGCAGAAATAATAACAATATTTTTATCAGCTCGCTTTTTACTTGCAGAATTTAGATTTTCATAATCAAGTGCCTTGTACAAAACTCCTGAATAAACTTCAACTGCTTTTGCACACGGTGATTTCGAAATCTTTGTACCTAAGGCTGCCAGTGTTTTCTTTCTGGTGGCATTGAGATCTTTGCCAAAGGAAAGAGAAGTCAGCAAGACCGGTTTGCCCTTTTGAACAGAGTTCTTGCCTTCGCTGGGCGGTAAGAGGATGAGCATAAGTTGAAGCCTAGGCCAAATACTCTTTCGCGTAGGCTATTAACACAATGTGTGGAATTGTTGGTTACGTAGGAAATAAGCAAGCCCTTAGCGTAGTTGTCGAGGGGCTTCGTCGACTTGAATATCGCGGATATGACTCTGCTGGTGTTGCTGTTGTTAATAACAAAAAATTAGATGTAAGAAAAAAAGCCGGTAAGTTAACTAATCTTGAAACACTTTTAGGAAATGATCCACTTCCAGATTCCACTATTGCTATAGGTCACACTCGTTGGGCAACACATGGAATTCCAAATGATGCCAATGCTCATCCTCACACAGATGTTTCAAATGAAATCGCAGTTATTCATAACGGAATTATTGAAAACTTTTCAGAACTAAGAGCAGAGCTACAAAAAGCAGGAGTCAAGTTAAGTAGTGACACCGATACTGAAGTTGTGGCACATTTACTAAATTTTGAATACCCAAAATCAAATAATGATTTAGCAGAAAGTATGCGAAGAGTTGTAAGAAAACTTCGCGGTGCTTTCACACTAGTAGCAGTTCATGCACAACAACCAGATGTTGTTGTTGGCGCTAGAAGAAACTCACCCCTAGTTGTGGGAAGAGGAAATGGTGAAAACTTCTTAGCATCTGATGTTGCCGCTTTTATTTCACATACAAAAAATGCTATTGAATTAGGTCAAGATCAAGTTGTGGAACTTAGACGTGACAAAGTCACAATTACTGATTTTGATGGCAAACCTGCAGTAACAAAAGAATTTGTAGTTGATTGGGATGCCAAAGCTGCAGAAAAAGGTGGCTTTGATTTATTCATGTTGAAAGAAATTTTTGAGCAACCAAAAGCAGTTGCCGAAACTTTAGTTGGCAGATTGTCTGAAAATGGCAAATTAGTCCTAGAAGAGATGACTCTTTCAATTGGTGAAATTGCCAATGTTGAAAAAATTGTTTTCGTGGCATGCGGTACTGCTTTTCATTCAGGCATGATTGGCAAATATGCGATGGAGCGTTGGTCAAGAATTCCTTGCGAAGTTGAATTAGCAAGTGAATTTAGATACCGTGACCCAATTTTAAATCAAAGAACTTTAGTTGTGGCAATTTCTCAAAGTGGAGAAACTATGGACACTTTGATGGCAATTAGACACGCTAAGTCACAAGGCGCCAGAGTTTTGGCAATTTGTAATACACAAGGTGCAACTATTCCTAGAGAATCAGATGCAGTTTTGTATACACGTGGTGGACCAGAAATTGCTGTTGCTTCAACAAAAGCATTCTTAACTCAAGTAGTTGCAGTTGAATTACTTTCTTTGTATTTTGCAGAATTAAGACTTGATAAGCCAACAGCTGAAATTAAGCAAGTAATGAATGAATTAGCAAACATTTCCCACCAAATTGATGTGGTTCTTGACACAACAGATGCAGTTAAAGAATTAGCAAAAAAATATATGAACGCACAAAGTGTGCTATTTATTGGTCGACACGTTGGTTTTCCAGTTGCTCTGGAAGGTGCTTTGAAATTAAAGGAACTTGCATACATGCACGCTGAAGGATTTGCTGCTGGGGAATTAAAGCATGGTCCAATTGCATTGATTGAAGATGGCATTCCAGTGGTGGTAATTGTGCCAAGTGTCAGACTTGAAAAAGAGTTACATGAAAAAGTGGTTTCCAACATTCAAGAAGTAAGAGCACGAGGTGCTCGAACAATTTTGATTGTTGAAGAAGGCGATGACTCTATTGTTGAATTTGCTGATCACATCATCAGAATTCCTCAGACCAGTAGTTTGTTGCAACCACTGGTTGCCACAGTTCCTTTACAAGTATTTTCCTGCGCATTGGCCACACTGAAAGGCCACGATGTTGACCAACCCCGTAATCTGGCTAAATCAGTAACAGTTGAATAGAAGGAATTAATTTCTCATGATCATTGGTATTGGTGTGGACGTAGTTGATACTCCACGTTTTCAAGGTTCTTTAATTAGAACACCTGGTTTAAATAATCGTTTATTTACCGAAAAGGAATTAAACACTCCTGGTGGTAAAGGTGAAAATGCAGTTTCTTTAGCAGCACGTTTTGCAGCAAAAGAAGCAGTAGCCAAAGCACTTGGTGCTCCTGCAGGTTTAAGTTGGCAAGATTGTGAAATATTAATTGGTGAACGCGGCAAACCTTATTTAGAAATATCTGGCACAGTTGCAAATGAAGCAAAACGTCAAGGAATAACCCATTGGCATTTATCTTTATCCCACGATGGAAATATCGCTACAGCCTTTGTTATTGCTGAAAAGCAATAAATCTAGCTATAAGAAATGAATTAATAATGAGCAATCTGCGTGGTGCATATATTGATCTTGCTGCAATTAGAGACAACGTCAAAGTTTTATGCGATTTAGCACGAAATTCAGAAGTAATGGCTGTTGTTAAAGCAGATGCTTATGGTCATGGATTAATTCCTGTTTCAAAAGCAGCCCGTCAAGGGGGAGCAACTTGGTTGGGAACAGCTCTTTTAGAAGAAGCAATTGAATTAAGAAAATCAGGTGACAAGGGAAGAATTTTAACCTGGTTAGGTTCAAATCAAGACAAGTGGCAAGAATGCGTTGAATTAGGAATTGATCTTTCTGTTTCATCCATTGAAAATGCTTCAGCAGTTATTAATGCTGCAAAAGTAACTGGAAAAACTGCTCAGGTTCATATCAAAGTTGACACAGGTTTAGGTCGAAATGGTGTCATGCCCAATGATTTAGCTGACTTAACAAATTTGTTAGAAGAGGCAAAGGCATCAGGATTAGTTGAAGTTGTTGCAGTGTGGACACATTTTGCACTAGCTGATGCACCAAGTAGTCCCACAATTGCTAAACAACTTGAAGTTTTAGATGAATCCTTTAAATATGTTGAGTCAAGAGGATTTAAAAACTTAATGAAACATGCAGCAAACAGTGCTGCAACATTAACGGCACCTAATGCTCATTTTGATTTAGTAAGACCTGGAATTGCAGTTTATGGAATAACACCAGGTGGTGAAGTTGGGAAAGCTAGCGAATTTGGTTTAAGACCCGCGATGGCTTTGAAAGCCCAAGCTGTTGTTGTTAAAAAAGTTCCAGCAGGTCACGGTATTTCTTATGGCGCAGAATATGTTACAAAAACTGACACGAGAATCGCATTAATTCCACTTGGCTATGCAGATGGAATTCCTAGAATTGCTGGCAACAAAGGACCAGTAATGGCGAAGGGTAAAAAGTTTAGTGTTGCTGGAAGAGTTTGTATGGATCAATTTGTTATTGATATTGGTGATTTAGATTTTTCAACTGGTGATGAAGTTATTTTATTTGGGGATCCTGCAAAAAATGAACCAGATGTTGAAGAGTGGGCCAAAGCATCTCAAAGTATTGGATATGAAATTGTTACCAGACTTGGACCAAGAGTTCCTCGCATATATTTAAACGAAATTTAATTTCTAAGCCATGAATATAAAAATTAGTACCTCAAATTCTGCTGAAACCAAAGCCTTAGGTGCCAAACTTGGCAAATTATTAAAGGCCGGAGATTGTGTTCTTCTAGATGGAGAACTAGGAGCAGGAAAAACTACTTTTACCCAAGGAATAGCAAGTGCATTAAAGATTAAAGGTGATGTCACTAGTCCAACTTTTGTGATTGCCAGAGAACATAAATCGTTATCCAGTGGGCCTGATTTAGTTCACGTTGATGCATATAGATTGAATACCTTGGCCGAAATTTCTCATCTCGATTTGGTTACAAATATTGAAAAAGCAATTTTAGTTGTGGAATGGGGAAAAGGTTTAGTGAATGATTTAGTAGCTGAACCAATTCACATCAAAATTGATCACGATTTAAATGATGAGTTCAAAAGAGATTTTGATATTTCTGCTTCAGATTCGATCATTAAGGCCCTTTCATGAAAGGCCCAACAAATCTTTTAGCAATTGATACTTCTACCAACAGAATTGCAGTAGCACTATTACAGTTTGGCAAACCAGCAGTAGTTGCGGTTAAAGATGATGCACTACGTCACGCCGAATGCTGTTCCGAACTAATCCAAAAAGTAATTAAAGAATCAGGTTTGATGATGCAAGAGTTGGGCGGAGTTGTGTGTGGAATTGGTCCTGGACCATTTACAGGATTAAGAGTGGGAATTGTAAGTGCCCAAAGTATTAGTTATGCATTAAATATTCCTGTCTTTGGAGTATGTAGCCATGATGCAGTTGCATTTGAATATGCTCTACAAAACCCTAATAAAGATGTCACAGTCATAACCGATGCCAGACGTAAAGAAGTTTATTGGACAAAATATCAAGGAATCAAAAGAACTTCATCACCCAAAGTTTCTAAATTAGAAGATGTTCCAAATACTGGAGTACAGCTTTTAAATAAAGCATTAGATCCGGTTTCATTAGCCAATGTTGCGATTGAGGCAATGAATAGAACTGAAAAAGGAATTGAAATTAAATCTTTTGCTACCGATTCAGCCAAAGGTGATGGCTCAATTGTGGCTCTACCAAGCCAAGTCTTACTTCCTCCCATCCCTTTGTATTTGCGTAGACCAGATGCTTTAACTTTGGCAGAGCGCGCATGAGTTTAAACCTCACAGAATTTTCTTGGTGGCATGTAGCAAAAGCTCATGAAATAGATAAGTCAGCTTTTAATGCCACAGCTTGGTCTTTAGCAACATTTTGGTCAGAGCTAACTCAACGAAACCGTTACTACTTGGCTTTAGTTGATGAAAAAAAGGAAATTGTTGGATTCGGGGGAGTTGCATTCAATGGAGTAGATGCCGATATTCAAACAATGGTGATAAAACCTGAATATCAGAAAAAAGGTTACGGCAAACAACTACTTGACGCGTTGTTAGAAAAAGTAAAAGAGAATAAATCTAATCGAGTCTTTCTTGAAGTGGTGGCCGATAACAAACCAGCAATCTCCTTGTATTTATCAAGAAAGTTTGAACAAATTGCCAAAAGATCTAATTATTATCCAAATGGAACTGATGCAGTAATTATGCAATTAGATTTGAGAAGTAAATGACAAATCCCCTGATTTTAGGAATTGAAACTTCTTGTGATGAAACAGGAATTGGAATAGTTCGAGGCACAGAACTTCTAGCTGACACTTTGGCATCTTCGGTTGAAGAACAAGCACGTTTTGGAGGAGTAGTTCCCGAAGTTGCATCACGAGCCCATGTCGAAGCCATGATTCCTACCATAAAAAAATCTGTTGCTGCAGCAGGAATTAATTTAAATCAAATAGATGCCATAGCAGTTACTAGTGGCCCAGGTTTAGCAGGTGCTTTAGTTGTTGGTGTTGCAGCAGCAAAAGCTTTAGGTGTTGCACTTAACAAACCTGTTTATGGTGTTAATCATCTAGCTTCTCATGTTGCAGTTGACACTTTAGAAAATGGAAAACTTCCTGAACCTACTTTGGCACTATTAGTAAGTGGTGGTCATTCATCATTATTGAAAGTAAATAACATCAACTATGAAATTGAATCTTTAGGTAAAACACTCGATGATGCAGCAGGTGAAGCTTTTGACAAAGTCGCACGAGTTTTAGGTTTACCATTCCCGGGTGGACCTTGGATTGATAAAGCTGCTCAAGAAGGAAACGCATTAGCAATTGAATTTCCAAAAGGATTAATGAGCAAAGATGATCTAATAAATCACACCTTTGATTTTTCTTTCTCTGGTTTAAAAACAGCTGTCGCAAGATGGGTGCAAGCTTGGGAAAAAACTGGGGTAGCAGTGCCAGTCTCTGATGTGGCAGCATCATTTCAAGAAGCAGTTGTAGAAGTTTTAGTTAAGAAAACTTTGTTAGCTGCAAAACAAACAGGAATTAATACAGTTGTTATTGGTGGCGGAGTTGCTGCTAATTCAAGATTAAGAAGCATGGCTATTAGTGAAGCTGAAAAAGTTGGAGTAACAATAAGAATTCCTCGCCCAGGACTTTGCACAGATAACGGTGCGATGGTGGCAGCTTTAGGTTCACATTTATTTAGTGCAGGAATTGAGCCAAGTGAACTCAACTTTGAAGTCGATCCAATCCTTCCCATCACGCAGGTCAAAGCTTCCTAATTCCCCCAGCAAATAAGCAGATGCTGGCACTCAACTTGAGAGAGTGCTAAGGCCTTGGTAAGTTAGGGCTTAAGTCTTTCCTGGCTTTTTAAGAAGTTGGGCAAGAAACCATTCCGATTAAGAAAATCCCATGAAGGGGAGTAGACCGTGGCGGTCCAAATTAAACCACTCGAGGATCGAATCCTCGTTGAAGTACTAGACGCTGAAACAAAAACTGCGTCAGGCTTAGTAATTCCTGACACTGCAAAAGAAAAACCACAAGAAGGAAAAGTTATTGCAGTTGGTCCAGGTCGTTTTGATGAAGACGGCGAAAAGCGCATACCAATGGATATCAAAACTGGTGACACCGTAATTTTCTCAAAATACGGCGGAACTGAAGTTACCTACGACGGCAAAGACTATTTGTTGTTGTCAGCACGCGATGTTCTTGCAGTCGTTTCAAAATAAGAAACCCAAAATCATAAATTTGCTCCGAGAAACAAATTTTTCGGAGCAAATCAAAAGTTAATTAGCTGAAGAGGAAATAAAAACAAATGGCAAAGATTCTGGACTTCAATCAAGAAGCCCGTCACAAATTAGAAAACGGCGTTGACATTTTAGCCAACACTGTTCGAGTAACACTTGGACCAAAGGGTCGTAACGTTGTAATTGGTAAAAAATGGGGTGCACCAACAATCACTAATGACGGTGTAACTATTGCCAAAGAAATCGAATTAGAAGATGCATTTGAAAACTTAGGTGCCCAACTTGTAAAAGAAGTTGCCACAAAAACAAACGATATTGCAGGAGATGGAACAACAACCGCAACCGTTTTAGCTCAAGCTATGGTGCATGAAGGTTTGCGCCAAGTCGCAGCTGGAGCAAACCCAATGGGTATTAAACGTGGTATTGATGCTGCAGTTGCAGCCGTTACTGAAGAACTACATCGCTTAGCAAAACCAGTTAATGGCAAAGAAGAAATTGCACAGGTTGCCACAATTTCTGCCCAAGATCCAAAACTTGGTGATTTAATCGCTCAAGCTTTCGACAAAGTAGGACGCGACGGTGTGATCACGGTTGAAGAATCTTCAACTATGGATGTAGCACTTGAATACACCGAAGGTATGCAATTTGATAAAGGCTATATCTCTCCATATTTTGTGACTGATGCTGAACGCATGGAAACAGTTTTGGAAGATGTTTTTGTACTACTAGTACAAAACAAAATTGCTTCAATCAACGAATTGCTTCCTTTAATGGAAAAAGTTGTCCAAGCAGGAAAGCCACTAATTGTTATCGCTGAAGATGTTGAAGGCGATGCTTTGAGTGCCATGATCGTCAACAAAATTAAAGGCACTTTCACCTCAGTTGCTGTAAAGGCACCTGCATTTGGTGATCGTCGTAAAGCAATGTTGGAAGATCTAGCAATTTTGACTGCAGCTCAAGTTGTTTCACCAGAAGTTGGTTTGAAACTTGATCAAGTTGGTCTAGAAGTATTAGGTAAAGCCAAACGTGTGGTTGTCACAAAAGACAACACCACAGTTATTGGTGGAGCAGGCGACAAAAAAGCAGTTGAAGCTCGCGTTGCACAAATTCGTGCCGAAATGGAACGAAGTGATTCATCATGGGACAAAGAAAAACTTCAAGAACGCCTTGCAAAAATTTCAGGTGGTGTTGCTGTTATTCAAGTAGGTGGCGCAACTGAAGTTGAATTAAAAGAAACTAAGTTTCGTGTAGAAGATGCAATTTCTGCAACACGTGCTGCAATTGAAGAAGGAATTGTGGCCGGTGGAGGATCTGCATTAACTCAAGCAGTGTCAGTTTTGAAAGATAAATTAAACAAAACTGGTGATGAAGCAGCAGGAGTTGAAATCATTCGCATCGCAGCTGTTGAACCATTGCGTTGGATTGCACAAAACGCAGGTGCTGAAGGTTACGTTGTGACAGCAAAAGTTGCTGAAATGAAAACTGGTGAAGGCTACAACGCTGCAACTGGTGAATTCGGTAATTTGTTAAAAGCTGGAATTGTTGATCCTGTGAAAGTTACAAGATCTGCGCTACAAAATGCAGCATCAATTGCAGCAATGCTTTTGACTACTGATGTTTTGATTGTGGAAAAGAAAGCCGACCAAGAAGAAAAAGGTCACGGCCATAGCCACGGCGCGGGCGGACATAGTCACTAAATATTAGAAAATAACTTAAGAGACGTTCAAGAAATTTGAACGTCTCTTATTTTTTGCGCATTTTTAAGAAAAATGTGATTGCAATACCAATGGAAGCACCAAGGGATAGCCATTGCAGCCAACTAATATTTGTTGAGTTTGGTTCAATTGGAGCACTAATAGCAACCACTTCTTCCTCAACTATTTCCTCAGTTGGACTTGCTGCTGGTTCTGCCTTTGCTTGAGCTAGAAAATACTTGATTTCACCATCTAGTGGGTGACCATCAGAAGCTGCAGTTTTCCAAGCAATAGTTATTTCAGGGGCGACTAAATCTGATGGTATTGAAATATAAACATTTGCTGCTTCAACTCTTAAAGTTGCCTCAACTGAACCTGATTCTGAAGTAATAGATGCAAAAGTTGCATCAGCAATAATTGCTTCTCCAAAAGTTAATTTGATTTCGACAGGATAGGTAAGCATTGCAGTTTCAGAAGCAGGGTCTACTGAAATTAGTTCGGTGTGAGCTTGGACTGGAGAAACAAAAAGAGAAAACAATATTGCTGAAAGAATTATTGATTTTAATTTCATTTTATCTTGTCCTTAAGATTAGAAACTGAAAACGGCCTTTCATGAAGTAAGTTCTACTGTACATTAATGGTTCACCATCTCCTGCGTAATGAACTTGTTGCAGTAAAAGAAATAAATCATCCTCTGGTCTTTGTGATCCCCAACCAATACTTTTATCAATTACTGCATCAACTTCAGCAAGAGCTCTAATTGGTCTGGAATTAATTGTGTCAAGAGATGCAAAAACACTTCCTTTTTTCATTTCTTCAACTACATCTTCGGGAAGTGAACTGATATTTATTGTGTCATAAGAAAAAGCTACAGCTTTACCATCTGCTAACACTGCTCTTTCTAAATAAAGAACTGAGTCAGGTGAATCTAGTTGTAACTTTTCTATTTCTAAATCTGTGGCAGGTCTAATATCAGCGATCTTGTATTCCATACCTGGTTCATAACCAAGTTCACTAATAGTTTCAGACATGGAGCGAAGTTCATTTAAACCTGTTGGAATAGCTCTACCAAAATCATTTACATAAGTTCCAGAACCATGACGAATGTCAACTAGTCCTTGATATTCCAAAGTTTTCAAAGCGGTTCGAACAGTTACCCGGGAAACTTTGTAAGTAGTAGAGAGCTCAGATTCGCTGTGGATCTTTTCCCCAGGTGCCCATTCTTTGGCCAGGATTCTTCTTCGAATATCGTCGCTGATTCGACGAGTCAGGCTGGCTCGACCGCCAAACTGCTCACCTGAAGTGTTCACGCTAGGCCTTCATTTCTTTTCAATAACGCTTTGTCCAGAGGAGTTGACATTCTCGAGAATATCTAAGAGGCTATTATCCACTAGTTGTAGGACAACTATTGACTAACAATTAAAGGGTGTCAAGTGAGTGAAATTCGAGCAATCTCGTGGGTAAGTGACGGACTTGTCCTGATCGACCAAACAAAATTACCGCAACAAGAAATCAACTTAAACATAGAAACAGTGGACCAATTAGTAGACGCAATTAAAAAACTAGCCGTGCGTGGAGCACCTGCACTAGGTGCAGCTGGTGCGTGGGGAATTGTTATTGCAATGCGACAAGCAGTGAAAGAAAAATGGAGTAATGAAAAAAGAAATGAAGAATTCTTAAGAATTAGAAATGCCAGACCAACAGCAGTCAATTTAGCTTGGGGAGTTGACAAAGTTTTACCATTTGTCGAACAAGGCATTGACGAAGTACTTGCCAAAGCAAATCAAATTGCCGCAGAAGATGAAGCAGGCAATAGACAAATGGGTAAATTTGGTTCTAGCTGGATTGAATCCAAAGTAAAAAACAGACCAATCCGTGCTCTTACACATTGCAACACCGGATCTTTAGCAACAACAACTTGGGGAACAGCACTTGGAGTAATCAGAGAAATGAATTCACGCGGAATTCTAAAACATGTTTTTGCTGATGAAACAAGACCATTGTTACAAGGTGGAAGACTAACTGCTTGGGAATTAGCTCATGACAATATTGAACATTTTGTAATTGCAGATGGTGCTGCTACGAGCATTATTGCTCGCGGTGAAGTTGATGTTGCCTTAATTGGGGCAGATCGAGTTGCAGCAAATGGTGACACAGCAAACAAAATTGGTTCTTTTGCAGTTGCATTGGCTTGTAAATATGCAGGAATCCCTTTTGTTGTTGTAGCACCTGAATCAACTGTTGATGTTGCCACACTAACTGGTGCTGATATCGAAATTGAATATCGCGATGAAAATGAAATTTTAAGTTTAAATGGACAAAGAATTTCACCTCTTAAATCAAAAGGTTTAAATCCTGCATTCGATGTTACCCCTGCTGAATTAATTTCAGCACTAGTTACTGAAAAAGGCGTTTATGAAATATCAAACGGAATAACACCTGGCTCAAAGTTAGCGAATGCCTAGATGACAAATATTCCAACACCTTTAAAGGATTTAGTTGAAAGATCTAAATTCTTAGGAGCAAACCAAGAATTTGTTGTTTATGGCGGAGGAAACACTTCTGCAAAAGGTGAAATTGTTGATCATTTCAATAGAAGTAAAAAAGTTTTATGGGTTAAAGGCTCCGGAGCCGACATGATGAACGCCGAAGCAGTTGATTACCCAGCCCTATACATGGATGAGTTACTTCAAATACTTAACTTTGACAAGTTATCTGATGAGGAAATGACTGATTTAGTAAGTAGAGCATTGGTTGATCCTGCAAGTAGAAGACCATCAATTGAAACCCTTTTGCACGCATTCTTGCCATTTAGACATATTGATCATGTGCACGCTGATGCAATATGTGCTTTGACTAATCATAAAAATGGCGAAAAGGCAGTTAAGGAAGCTTTAGGTGAAAACTTTGCCTACGTTGATTGGATTAGACCAGGTTTTGAATTAAGCAAACAAGCTTCATTTCTAAAAGATGCGGAAGGAATTATTCTTGCCCATCACGGATTAATCGTGTGGTCAGATGACAGTGATGAATGTAAGCAAAAAAATCTTGATGTAATAAACAAAGTAGAGAAATATCTTGGCTCACTATCAAAAAGACCTGAGTCAATTTTTCAACACACTGATTATAGCGATGAAGAATATAAGAATTTATTGCTTCAAATTAGAGGCAGACTCAACAAAAAAGGGAAAAAGATTTTAAGTCTTGATACTCGTTTGAAAGAAATATCAAGCAGAAAAGATGTTGAAGAAATTTTGAGTGCTGGTGTTTCCAGTGCTGATCACATGTTGAGAATTAAACCTTGGTCTGCAGTTTTAACTCAACCAAAAGATAAAGATAAATCAATTAAATCAATAGATGATTATGCCAAGAAGTACGAATCATATTTTGAAGCAAATAAAAATCTTTTGACTCCTGGTTATTCAATTCATGATTCAGATCCAAGAGTGGTATTAGTTCCCGATCTTGGTGCAATAACTACTGGCCATTCTTTAACCGAATGCAAAATGTATGCAGATATTTCCTTCCACACCCACAAGGTTGCTTCAATGGCTAAAGATTCATTTGGCAACGTTGAAGGATTACCGGATGCTGAAATTTTTGGTTTTGATTACTGGCCAATGGAGCTTTACAAATTAGCTAGCAAACCAGCACCTAAGAAATTTGCTGGAAACATTTTTGTTGTCACAGGGGCAGCAAGTGGCATAGGCCTAGGAATTTCTCTGGAACTAGCGAAACAGGGTGCAAGTTTGGTTTTGGCTGATCTGGATGAAAATGCCTTGAATTCTGTAGCAGACAAAATTAAAGACATAAAAGGCTTAAAACCAGAACTTATTTCAGGAGATCAATCTGATGAAAAAGTTGTGAACAAAACAGTTGATCAAGCGATTAAAACTTATGGTGGATTAGATGGAGTAGTTTTTAGTGCCGGAATTGCAGTGACAGATCAATTAAAGGATTTAACAATTGATAAATGGAACAAAGGATTAGCAGTCAACTTAACTAGTGCCTTTTTGATGACAAAAGCAGCAATGAACGCTATGAGAACTCAAAACTCTGGTGGCTCCCTTGTTTATATAGCAAGTAAAAATGCTTTTGCCCCAGGTGCAGGATTTGGTGGATATTCAGTTAGCAAAGCAGGAATGTTGCAACTGATGAGAATTGCAGCCCTTGAAGGTGGCGCAAATCAAATTAGAGCAAATGCCATAAATCCTGACGCAATTTTTGATAACAGCAAACTCTGGGAAGGAGGAATCAGAGAAGAGAGAGCAAAAGCTCACGGTGTTAAACCCGATGAATTAGAAGACTTTTATGCGCAAAGAAATATTTTGAAATCGCATGTTACTTCTAAAGATGTAGCAAATACCACTGCTTTTCTTTTGTCTGACGAATCCGCCAGAACCACAGGCTCGGTCATCGCCGTCGACGGCGGGGTGGCTGCTGCGTTTCCGCGATAAACGGAAATGAGTAAGAGCAAGTGAGTTAAGTAATTCACTTGTAAAAAGAAGGAGAAAGAATGATTAAGAACAAAGCATTAGCTGGAATTACAGTTGTTGCTGCGTTGCTTCTTGCTGCATGTTCCCAAGGAACTAGCGATACCGCTACAGGTGCAGACGAAGGAACAGTTGCAGAAGCAACCGGAACAAAGCCAGCACCATTTGATGCTGGTCCAGTAAAAATCGCCATCGTGCAAAACAGCGGTGCCGGTGATTACTTCCAACAATGGACAAACGGAGCTAACAAGCAAGCTGAAGCAATCGGATTTGAAGTTCAAATCTATGACGCCCAAGCTGACAATGCTAAACAAGCAACTGACATGGAAACAGCAATTGGTTCTGGCGTAGCTGGAATTATTGTTGACCACGGTCAAGCAGACACCATGTGTCCATTGATCAACAAAGCACTTGACGCAGGAATCCCTGTTGTTGTGTACGACGTTGCAACCGCTGAATGTGCACCAAATGCTGTTACAACACAACAAAGCGATGCATCACTTGCACAAGCAGTGCTAGATCAAATGGCACTAGATCTTGGTAAAGATGTCAAAGTTGGATACGTAAACGTATTAGGTATCGCACCTTTGGATCGTCGTCACGTTGTATGGGAAGCAATTGTTAAAGCTAACAATTGGACCCAGTCCTTCTTCGTTGGTAAATTCACCAACTCAGTTGCAACAGATAACGCACAATTAGTTGACGCAGCACTTAAGAAGAGTCCAGACGTAGTGGGTATTTTTGCTCCTTACGATGAACTAACTAAGGGTACTGTTTCAGGAATTGAATCAAACAACCTTCAAGCTTCAATCAAGGCATACGGAATTGATATTTCAAATGCTGACATTGAAATCATGACAAAAGAAGGCTCACCATGGGTAGCAACAGCAGGTACTGATCCAAACGCGATCGGTGCAGCAGTTGTAAGAAACATGGCTCTTGAAATCGCAGGCCAATTGGGAGTTAAATCAGTTGACTTCCCAGGTGTTCTAATTACCGCACAGTTCCTAAAGGACAATGCAGTTAAGAACATGGTTGACTTGCGTGCCAAGTTGCCAGAATTGAACCTTGCAGAAGTCAGCGGCGCTGACTGGATTCCTGCAGTTCAGTTCTAATTAATTAGTAGACGGAGGCGAGTTAATGGTTTCAGCTGTTGAGGTTAGAAACATTTCCATGGCATTTGGCACAAACCAAGTGTTAAGTGGAGTGGATTTAACAATCGACAAAGGACAAACCACAGCATTGTTAGGAGCTAACGGTGCAGGTAAGTCCACATTAATAAAAATATTGTCCGGAGTTTATTCATCCTTTACCGGGGAAATATTGATTGATGGAAAAGCTGTAACTATTGACTCGCCAACTACTGCCAAAGCAGCAGGCATTGAAACCGTTCATCAAAGAATTGATGAAGGAGTAATTCCTGGATTAACTGTGGCAGAAAACTTGTTATTTGAAAGAATCGTCTCAGGTGATATTTCGAGAACTGTTTCTCTAAAAACTATTGTTAACGAAGCAGAAAAAATTGCCTCTGCCCTTGATCTTAAATGGAGCAAGTCCAAACTTAGAAATGATGTTTATGAATTAGGTATTGCT
>Ga0207935_1000008_pt1 | contig 78499 bp, 76 predicted proteins | sample LakMenEpi30Aug10_FD_150746 | JGI IMG/M metagenome (GOLD analysis project Ga0207935, IMG submission 150746) | Freshwater microbial communities from Lake Mendota, WI - 30AUG2010 deep hole epilimnion (SPAdes) | ecosystem: Environmental > Aquatic > Freshwater > Lake > Epilimnion/Euphotic zone ...
ATGGTAATGGAAATCCTTTACCAGACCCAGTTAACACAGGTTTAGATTGCCGTTTTAATGCACATCAATACTCTATCTATGTTTATCCTTCACGGCCTTTAATTGGAGATTTCTCGCAAAGAAGTAAAAACATGTCTGTAAATGATGCTTTATTTAATGTTAAAGGTTATACAAGTAAATATTTTGATCCAGAAGCAGCTAAAGCACCTGTTAATCTAAAATTATCTATAAAAGATAGAAAGGCAACAGATGGAGATGGTAATTCTGCTTTTGATCCAGGTGAAATTCATGATGATGTTGTAAATCCTGACCCCGCATTATTAGATACTACTAACGAATACTTCTATTTAGGATTCACAGAAGAAAATGATAACAACCGAACGATGTATCTTGATTATCCTTTATTCAGACAACCACAAGCTAGCGGATACTGTTTGAGCCAAATCTTCTTAGCGATGAAAGAAAGCGAAGATAAGTTAGTTCCTAAATCAACTGCAGAGAGTGGATTGTGCGATTTTGATTTCATGCCAGGAAGTATGGCTTATAAACAAGAGCAAATTGCAAAAGATTTATCTAAGCATGGTATTTCTTTAGCTCAAATAAATAGAATTCACTTTGATACTCCTCAAATAGAAAAAGAAATTGCAACAAATGTTATTGAAAATGACCATACAAAATTAATTCAAGATGAAATTGAATACTATGGAAATAATTCGTCTTCATCAAAACCTATTGCTAACTTAACAGACAAACAAAGAAATACTTTAAGAGAAGAATTTATTAGAGATTTAGAAATAATAATACAAAAATACAATCTTAAATCATTAGATAAGAAATCAATGTCAAACGAAGCGATTGCAGAAATGAATCAAATAAAAGCCAAATTTGAGAAAAAACTTGGTGCTTAAAAAATCTTATTTATAATACGAGTTATAAATCCTGAATCAAAATTACTTTTCTTATTCGTTCCTCTATAATTCAAGCTTACTTTACTGACAGGGAAATTTCCTAAAATCTCAAAAACCCATTTGTTCGCATAAATTAAATTTTCAAAAAAATTATCCTTATTAACGATAGGGTGAAGATTAGCCAATTTATATGCACTTTGCGCATTTCTCTCTGGAAAAATATTTTTAATATCGTTATATTCCACAACTTTTATATATTTTAGTTGATCATGCTTGTCTATTAAAAGCATCTTCAAAATAAAAGATATTAAAGATCCGGAATTATTCTTGGCGAAAACATAAAACTGCGTTTGCCCACTATTTAATAAAGGAATTAAATTTAAATTTGAAATATTTAACACATACGGTAGTTTTTGTATCTTCTCTAATCTCTTATTTAAAGCAGATATTCTTTTTTTATATGCACGTCTATATTCAACTACATTTTCAGGAATAGACGACTTATCAATATAGACAAAAAATATTCCTTCAGTACTTGAAATACCAATCTCATCTGAATGTAATAGATCCTCTAACAATTCATCAAAAATTGGTCTCTTAACAGATGTTTTAAACTCTGAAGTGTCTAATGAATAATATAAATCTTCCAACGTCGGAATCACTCCTAATAAATTAAATTCTCTAAGAGTTTTTAAAATAGATCTTTTAATTAAATCTTTCATTTCGCCTCATCTAAAGCTTTGTTAACAAGTTGATCAGCCAACTTATTCTTTGCTCTTAAAACATGTTCAAATTTAACGGTTTTAAATTCTGTAATTAAACCCGCAACAACATCTGATAAAATTTTCATTTTCTCATCTTTTACTTTATAAACTTTGTTCAACTGTTTTACAACTAATTCACTATCCAAAAAACAATGAACATCTGTAAATCCCAATTCTTTGCACAAATTTAATCCTCTTATTAATGCTGTGTATTCTGCAATATTATTAGTTGAGTTACCAATACATTCACCATGTTCTTTTACTTTTTCATCATTATCTTTATAAATAACAATACCAATAGCTGCTGGACCTGGATTTCCTCTTGATCCTCCATCTGTAAACATTTTTGCTTTATTCATATGGACATTTTAACGCAGCACAAACTTTATTAGAAGAATTTATATGTTAAAATCTTATAAGGAAATTCCTGCCATGAAGAAAATCCTTGTATCAGGTAATAATAAAATAACAGAATTTATACATAACTTCCTTCCTTTGAAAGGTTATGAAGTAATTGATATAACCCAACTTTCAGCTTTCACTGAAAATATAAACGATTTAAAAAATTCAGACTGCATAATTGACTTAACCTATTCGGCTTTTGAAAGTACCGATGCCACAGATGGTTATGAAACAGAAAATACGAAGAATTTGATAAATTTTGCGAAAAGTCTAAATATTCCATATCTATTCATATACCAAGAACCAGAAAATAAAGAGACAGAGAATCTTCTTATCTCAACATTAGATTTTATAGATGAATTTTGTAAAGAAAAAAATGTCCTATATTCTAAACTTTTAGTAGGAGACATTTATGGTACAGAACTAACTACCTCAGAAAAACTTAAAGATATATTAACTTCTATAATAGAAAGAAAAACTATTTATATCGAAAATGATAATAAAGATTACTATTTAATAAGCCAAGTAGATTTTATAGAAGGGTTAGAAGAATCAATAAAAGCAACTAAAACAAGTGTTTCATTATTAAAAACTTTCACTCTTTTACCGGAAGAACCTTTAACAGAAATAGAACTAGTTCATTTTATTGAAGATTTAAATGAGCTGGAATTAGACATTTCTTATTCAAATACCAAAAATGACGATTATTTAGGACCAAAAGATTTATCAATAGGAGTAAACTACCCAGGAACATGGTTTCCAAAAATAGATTTAGAAAAAGGATTAAAAACACTACTCACTTCATACGGAATTCCAGTAATTGGAACAGAAAAAGAAGAATTAGCTGAAGAAGAATTCATGTTAAGCGATAGACCGCACAATAACATTGAAGAATTTGATGACCCTTTAATAAGTATGTGGGATGACACCTTTAATGATATTGAAGATAATCATTCACATCATGACAATTATTCAGATTTAGATAATATAATTGCAAAAAGCTCTAAACAGCCAAAATATAAAAAAGCGAAAACTCCTAAAAAGAAAAAAGCTGCAATATTAGGATTATTACTTTTAGGTTTAATATCCTCTCCAAATATTTTTTATAATAATACTTACAATCAAAGCAAAAAATTAATATCAGAATCTCTATCTCACTTAGAAAGCTTTAATCTTATAGAAGCGAAACAAAAAAGTAACACTGCAATAAATAAAATACAGGCACTAAACACAAATCCTCTCTACAATACGATGATTGTTTTTAAGAAATCAGATACAGATATAATGCTGGCATCAGCTGAAATAATTAATAATTTAGCAATTAATTATCAATACAATGAAGCCACAAACACCAAAGTATTAGGAGCTAATACATTCACTGGTATTGATAAAGCAATAGAACTTATAAATTTCTTAGATAGTAAAACTAATCCAGAATATATAAAAGCAAATCCAGAAATAAAAAGTATATTAGAAAATAAAGAACTGGTTTCTGGTTTGAAAGAAATTAATTCCGTAATACCAGATATTCTAGGATATAAGAATACTCAAAAATATTTAGTTTTATTTATTAACTCAGAAAATACAAAACCTTTCGGTCATTCATACTATTATTCTTTAATAGATATGAAAGAAGGCATATCTAAAGTAGAAAAAACTGAAACTATCGATGATTTAAACTCACAAATAATATTAAACGGAGCCGAAGGAGTTGAAGATATTAATAAACTCTTAAACGAAGGACTATATTTAGAAGATGGTATAAAAAATGTCTTACAAACTTATAATCAAAGTTCACCAAATAAAATTAATGGAATATTAGTATTCAATCAAACAGAAAAACTATCAGGTTTTGAATCAATTGAAAAATATATAAATCTATTGAGTTTAGATTCCAGTAAAACAATTAAAACTTTGTTAGAAAACCTTTCTCAACAAAAAATGGCAGTATATTTTAATGATGAAAAGATTAATATTCCTTTCAAAAAGAATTCGTGGACTGGAAAAATCTCACACAACTGGGATGATAGCCTTTATATTATTCCCCAAAGTAAAAAAAATAATAAATTAATAGAAAGTATTGATTTTAATGCTACTAACGGAGATGAAAGCTATAAAAGAAAAGTTTCAGTAAATTTAAAAAATTCGAATAAAGAAGAAGAAATTATATCTATTCAATTTGTTCTACCTCAAGAAGCTATGTTAACTCAAGCTATGCTTAAATCCAAAAATGAAGATAAGAATATTACAAGAGCCGTTGAACTAAACTTAAAAAACTCAATGGCTATTTATAAAGTGGAGGTATCGATGGGGGCTGATCAAGCTACTGTGTTAGAAATAGACTACGAATCTGGACCAAAATCCTTGGATGACGGTTATTTGACCTTTGTTATGCCAAAAATATTAACAATAGATAATATCCCTATTAACATCACTTTTAATTATCTAGCTGGAATCCCAAATACAGCAAGGATACCTGAAAATATGAAAATTAATAATAATTCAATCCAATATTCTGGCAAACTGGATAAGAACCTAGTCTTAAGTATGCCTTTTTAAAACATTACTGGAAAAATATCGTTGTTAATGCTACAATTTTGCAGTTAAATAGATTATAATGGCAAACATAAAAGAGAAGCTTTATAACGAGATCGTGGAAAAGATAAAAAACCAAGCTAAAAAAGAGAGTGATACTGCCCCCGTTTCTTTAAAAGAGGTTAAAAACGTAAAAAATTTATTTAAAATAAACCAAAATATACTATGGAAATATCTGCAAAAAAAAGAGAGCTTTTAGGCCGAAAAACAAAAAATCTTAGAAAACAAGGGCTATTGCCTGCTGTTTTATACTCAAGAGAATCATCTGTAAGTGGTAAAGATGTATTAAACTTATCTTTAAACGCAGAAGAGTTTAAGAAGATTTATAGAGAAGTAGGAACTTCAGCTTTAATAAAACTAAACATTGAAGACGGCAAAAAAGCTAATATCTTGATTTCGCAGGTTCAATTTGATGCTGTAACTTTAAATCCTATTCATGCATCTTTATTTGAGGTAGACATGAAAGAAGAGATTGAAACAGATATTCCTGTAAATATTATAAATGGTGAAGAAAACGACCTAGTAAAAAGCGGAGAAGGTATTGTTATATTGCTACAATCAAATATAAAAGTAAAATGCTTACCAGCAAATATTCCGCATGAATTTGTTGTAGACGCATTAACTTTTAAGGCTGTTGGAGACGTTTTTAAGGTTTCTGACCTAAAAATAGACGCTTCAAAAGTTGAAATATTAATAGATGCAGAAGAAGCCATAGCTAAGATGGATTTCGCTCAACAACTTGAGGTAGAAGAAGATACACCAATGTCTATTGATCAAATAGAGGTAACATCTGAAAAGAAAGATGAACCAAAAGATGGTGATTCTGATAAAGATAACTAATAATTAAGGCGCCCGCAGGGCGCCTTTTTTTTGCCCTCTTTTTAGTTACCCAAAAGCATTAAGAACTCCTTATTTCCACCCTTTTTACCTTCAATCGGAGATTCTACAATATCAATTACTTTTATATTAATTTCTTTTAATGAATCAACTGTTTTAGATACAACTTCCTGAATGCGTTCCTCTATTACTTTACCTGCCTTTAAAAAGCGTTTATCGGCCTCGTAATGAGGTTTAAGTAACGAAATGATAAATGACTCAGATTTGAGGTTATTAATCGCGACAGGAGCTACTAGAGACTGTTTAGTCCATCCTGTATCGATGCAAATGAAATCAACTTTTTCAGGAAGATTAACATACAATACATTTTGCCTTTCCATAACCACAACTTGAGGATTATTTCTTAGTTTCCAATCTAATTCTCCATAGGCGGTATCAATAGCATAAACTTTAGATGCTCCACGTTGTAAAAGACAATCTGTGAAACCACCAGTACTACAACCAAAATCAGCACAAATAAGGCCTGAAACATCTATATTGAAATGATCTAAAGCGTAATCTAATTTACCTCCAGCACGAGATACAAATGTTTTATCCGACATATTATTCAGTAGGCCATTCGGAAACTAATATAGGAGGCGTTTTTTTGTCATTTAAATCACCCCAAATACATTCAGTTACAAAAGGCATAAAAGGATGAAGCAATTTTAAGGCCTTCATAAAAACTTCTTTTAGAGTTCTTAAAGCCTCTGCATCACTACGATCCTTTGTCTTTTCCATATAGTCATTAGCTAAATCATTCCAAATAAAGTCGTAAATAGCTTCACCTGCTAATTTGAATTTGTAGTTTTCTAGATTTCTTGTGACTTCTTTACTTAATAAAATAGATTTATTAATAATCCTCTGATCTTCTGAATTTGTGCTAATTGCTTGTAACGAAACTCCAGGGGCAATTTTGCCTAACTCAGCCTCTTTTATATTTATATATCTAGCTATATTCCAGATTTTATTTGCAAAGTTTCTATATCCTCTTACCTTGTCCTCATCTAAAGGAGATAAACGGCCTTCGGTATTGCCTCCTACTATTATTCCCATACGAAGTGCGTCTGCACCATATTTATTTATAAAGTCTAAAGGATTAATAACATTTCCCTTACTTTTACTCATTTTTTTACCAAACTTATCAGTAATCGCTCCATGGAAATATACATTTTTAAAAGGGACTTTTCCTGTAATGTATTTGCTTAACATTATCATTCGAGCAATCCAAAAGAACATAATATCGTACATTGAATCTAAAAAGTCTGTAGAAAAATATTTAGAATACAAATCACTTTCATCTAATTTAGCTTTTATTCTTTCATTAACATCATCTGGATATTCTTTATGCGTAGAATCAGCATTTAACATTGTAACCAAAGGCCACTGACCAGAACTAAACCATGTGTCAAAAGTATCTGTTTCTGGAAGGTAATTTTCTCCAGGGGCAACCTTATCAACCGAAAACTCAGCTTTTTCTCCCGGTATTACTTTTTGTAATCCTTGAAGAATTACATTTAGGTTATGATTTTTTAATAGGTCAGAGATTTTTCCTGAAACAGAGTTTCCTGATAAATCTCTAAAGGTTACAACCATATCCGGGTTTTTATCAATTGGGTACCAAACAGGAATCCTAATTCCAAATATAGTCTGCCTGCTAATAGGCCAAGGTTTTTTGTCTTTAATCCAATGCAAAATATCGCGTTTCCATTCTGGCAGATTAAATTTAACTTCTTCATTTTCGATAGCCTCTATAGCTAAATCAGCTAATTTATCCATATTTACAAACCAATTTGGGATTATCATTGGTTCTATTGGAAGCTGATCTTTATAGTCGACTAAAACTCTGTTCTCATACTTTTCATCAATCTTTTCTATAGCATCTTTTAAAGATAGTATTTCTGAAACATTAGTTCTGGCTTGCTTTGGATACATTCCTTCAAGATCCATTGCATATTTGTTCATTTTTCCATCTAAATCTATTAAAGATATAATCTCTAAATTATGCTTTTTTCCTATTTTATAATCGTTTATGTCGTGCCCAGGTGTAATTTTTAGTGCTCCTGTTCCGAATTCCATATCTACATAATCATCGGCTATGATAGGGATTTCTTTATTAGTTAATGGATTTATAACCATTTTTCCATGTAGATTTTTAAACCTTTCATCTTTAGGATTAACAGCAACGGCAACATCAGCATAAATTGTTTCCGGACGAACTGTTGCAACAACCATATATTTAGATTGATCATCAGCAAATCTATATCTTATGTAATATAAAGGAGAGATAGATTCCTTATATTCGGTTTCAAGATCACTAAAAGTTGTTCCGTGAAAAGAAGAATAATTAACCATGTAACCGTCACGATAAATCATCCCATCGTTATACATTTTAATAAAAACATCGTGAACAAAATCTATAACTTTAGAATCTAAAGTGAAGGTTGATCTATTCCAATCAGCGCTTATACCTATTTTTTTTAATTGGTTTTTTGCAATATCTGAATTTTCTTGCACAAAATCGTATACTTTTTGATAAAAAGTTTTGCGATCAAAATCAAATCTAGTTTTACCTTCTTTTTTAAGATTTTTTTCATAAACTACTTGAGTTTCAAAACCTGCATGATCTGTACCAGGTAGATATTCAACATCAAATCCCTGCATTCTTTTAAACCTAATCATTAAATCTTGCAAAGAATATGTGGCATGTCCACAATGCAAAGCAGCGTTAGCATTAGGTGGAGGCATTAAAACAGTAAAAGGCTTATTGTTGCTTTTTAAATTGTACTTTTTTCTAATTTCAGTTAAACCTTCAGGTGAAAACACGTTCAAATTTAGCCAATCTGCATAAATACGGTTTTCCTGTTGAATAGGATCGTAGTTTTTATCCATAGTATATGGAATTATACCTCATAAAAGGCTTACATTTAAGGCTCTTTTTGAGTAAGAGTTTCATAGTCAAATTTTAATTTGGTAAAAACTGCAGAAAGAGCAGCTTCACTTTTTGTTTCTAAATATTCTTTGATAGCATCAGTAAATAACTTAATATAAGGATCATTCCCAGAGGTATCAGCATAACGAGCTGTCTTAGCGTCATCTGCTGTGCTTACTATTGGACCTAACAATGGTGAATTAATTAAATTGTTTTTTAACTTTATAGAACTGTAAGCTTCTCCAAATTTGCTATATTTTGATGCAAGATTAAATCGAAAAACTTGATTTTCATCTTTGCTTAGCCACTCTAAAAACTTCCAAGCTTCTTTTTGCTCAGCGGCAGAAAGGTCATCAGAAACTGTCTCAACCCAAAATGACGCCCAACCATTCTTTGTTAAATCACCTCCAAATACAGGTAACTGAGGAACAGGCAGTGCACCCATGTTAATAGTTGGATTTAATTTTAGAATATCAATCATTTGAGTACTTTTTGCAAAAACCATAACAGTTTGACCACTAGCAAAAGCATTTAATGAATTAGGCATTGTGCTATCCCATACTCGATCTTTACTTACAAAGTCAGTATAAAACTCAAATATTAACTTGGTTTTATCTGATACTAAATCATCAGGAACAACAAGTCCATTTTGCAAAAACATTAATCCTAAAATATCTGGGGTGTTAACTACATTAGAAGGATCGCCAAGTGCTACACCACTTCTTTCAATAGTCCTGACACTATATTCATTGTTATTGCTATATCTTGTAAGACGTACTGCTGCAACTCTTAGATCCTCCCAAGTTTGGATTGAAGATGGATTTATACCTTCATTTCTTAATATATCTACATTATAAAGAAGAGCTAAACCGTCATACATAATAGGTATACACACAACCTGCTTAGATAATGTGACACATTGGCTATTTGCAATAGAATAAAAACGAGATTGGTACTCTTCAGGGCTTATCGCCTTATTGGTCTTACTTAACTCGGAATAAAAACTAGGCATCCACGTTGAATGAGCTCTAAAAACTGCAGGGCCTGTTCCATTTCTTAATCTAGATAAGAGGTTTTTCTTGTAATTGTATAAATCATTTTCTCCAAGCTTTTGCGTATAAGTTATATCAACGTTAGGGTTTTCAGCTTCATATTTTTTAATCATTTCATTCATAACAACTTCAGACTCATATAAGCCCCAATAATCTAAAGTAATTTTATTACCAATAGGAGAACCAGTATTTAAAATAAATTTATTTACTAAAACATAAAGCAATACAGCCACAGTAATAATGAAAGCTGTAATCAATACTAAAGTAAGATTTTTGTTTGGTTGCATAACTTAATTAAAAGTTTACCACTTAAAAAACATATATAAAAAGCCCTACAAAACGCAGAAATATGCATACTTATCCCATAGCTGTTTTATGTGGATAAAATAGCAATAGATTATAGGCTCTTGTGCATATCTCTTCGACTTATCAGACAGAATAACACCCGAACTTTCACAAACTTATAAAATAGAAATACATTGATATAAAGGCTTTGAATATGATTTCAAAATAAAAATAGAGCTAAAAGGAAGGGCTTTTAAGAAATCCACAATCAGTAAGTTATTAATATATTGTAAATAGAAGGAATCTGAAGGTTATCTACATATCCACAACCTCTACTATTGCTACTTCTTTTTTAAAAAATAAATATAGAATACTAAGGAGTATGTTTATAACTTTAATATTTATAGAAATAATCTTTGTTTGATGTCTTCTAAGTTAGATTTGTATTTAGGATCTTTCTTTAATAGATCTTCAACTTTATGAATGCCGTGTATTACTGTTGTATGATCTTTTCTACCTAATAATTCGCTTATATTTTGTAAACCCATATTGTTAACTTCTCTCAATAAATACATACATATTTGTCTAGGTATAACTAATGGTTTCATTCTTCTTTGCCCTTTTATATCTTTGATAGTCACATCGTAATACTGGCATACTTCTTTTATTACACTATCTGGGGTTATCAATTTCTTTTTATTTTGATTAATTTCCCCTAATATTTTTATTACAGAGCTTTTATTTAGTTCTAAACCTTCACTTCTCGCCTTCGTAGCAGTTTGTAATAATTTGCCCTCTAATTCACGAATGTTTGTATCAACCATAGTTGCTATATGTTCAAGTACTTCGTTATTAACCCTCAGTTTTAGTTCTTCATTTCTTTCTTGTAATATAGCTAATTTCGTTTCTATATCAGGTTTTTGAATATCGGCAATCATTCCTGAAGCAAATCTTGATGATAATCTTTCTTCTAATGTTTTTATTTCTTTTGGATGTTTATCGGATGTCAGAATAATTTGCTTTTGCGACATATAAAGAGCATTAAAAGTATGAAAAAACTCTTCTTGAGTGGAGTCTTTTCCTGCTATGAATTGGATATCATCTATTATTAATACATCAATATTACGGTATTTGTTCTTAAGAGCGGTTCTTTTGGATGTTGATCTAGGATTTTTGTTTTTACGAATAGCATCAACAACCTCGTTTAAGAATTGTTCTCCTGTTCTATAAAGTACATTAATATTAGGATTTTTTTCTATTATTTTATGCCCTATGGCTTGCACTAAATGTGTTTTACCTAGTCCTACACCAGAATATAAGAAGAAAGGATTGTACATTCTTCCTGGGTTTTCAGTTATAGCTGTGGCTACTGCATAAGCTAGTCTATTATGGTTTCCTACTATCAATCTTTCAAAGTTATACAAAAGGTTTAATCCAGCTTCTTTTTTTCGTAATTCTATATTATTCTCTTTTTCTTTTTTTGCTTCAAATAATGGTCCAAAATCATCAATAGACAATTGTGTAGGTTCTTTTTTTGTCACGCTAAACATCAATCGATACTGAGGACCCAATTGTTTTATTACGATTTCTTTTATTACTCCATAAAGTCTATCTTCTATGTTGTTACGGTGGTGTTCGGTTGGTGCTGTTATTTCTATCAAATTATCTGATTCATCGATCTTTTTTATATATGTTCCATTATTAATATATGTGTTAAAAAGAATTGGATTGGCGGATACTTTTAAGTCTTTCTTAATAGATAGCCACACTTCCTCTATATTTAAATTGCCCATACGAGGATTCTATGGATAAGTTATCCACGGTCAACCCGAATTTATCCACAACCATGCTTGTTGATTAAATTTCGTGTTTTATGCTAAAATTCCAACATTATGAAAAGAACCTGGCAGCCAAAAGTTAAAAAAGGAAATAGAAAACACGGATTTTTAAAGCGAATGTCTACTTTATCTGGTAGAAACGTATTAAAAAGAAGAAGAAACAAAGGCCGAGCCAGAATCGCTGTGAATAGAGGCTTCAAAGCTTAAATTTATATTGATCTCTTTTTGTGTATAAACGAATTTATAGCCTTAAAAATAAATACGACTTTTCAAGGCTTTTTAAAGAAGGTTCTTTAACTTCTCTCCCTCATTTCATTGTTAGATATAACTCTAAAGCATCTACTGCATTAAACATACCTTTATTTGGGATTGTTGTTTCTTCAAAAATATCTAAAAAAGCTGTAATAAGAAATGAATTAAGAAGAATGTTGGCGAGGAATATAAAAGTAAATTTGAATTCTTTCCCAATTGGTAAATATGTTTTTATCCCAAAGAAGAATATTCTAGGAGAGAATGGTAAAATTAATATCGATGCTCAAAACATTAGCACTGAAATTAATACGTTTTTATCAAAAATGGATATCTCTTGACCAGGGTGTTTTGTCTGGATTAGGTTTAAGAGTATGTAGATTTGAACCTTATTGTTCTGAGTATACTTATCAATCTATTGATAAATATGGTTTATTTAAAGGCTCTTTAAAAGGATTCTGGCGTATATTAAGATGTAATCCTTTTACAAAGGGCGGGTATGATCCTTTATTATGACATTTATTAACGAATTATGGAGTTTAATAATTCAAACTCCTCTATTTAATCTTTTGATTTTCTTTTACCGATTATGTGGAAATAATCTTGGAATAGCTATTGTGGGTATTACTCTTTTTATAAAACTTTTGACTTATCCACTTCAAAAGCCATCAATGGAGTTTTCAAAAAAGCAAATAGAGCTTAAGCCAGAGTTAGATAAGCTTAAAGAAACATATAAAGATAAACAAGTCTTAGCTCAAAAACAAATGGAGTTATATAAAGAGCATGGTATGAACCCTGCTTTGGGTTGTTTGCCTCAATTAATTTCTATTATTTTTGTGTTCATTCCTTTGTACAACATTTTTAGTAATTTTTTGAACCATAAATTTGATAATAATACTATGAATTTGATGTTGTACAATTGGGATTACTTGAAATTTCAGGCAGATGAAGTAATTAACACCATGTTTTTAGGCATCGATTTTGCACAGAAAAATTATATATTAGCAGGACTTTCGGCTGCATCTCAATTTGTATTATCAAAGATGATGATGCCTCAAACAAAGAAAATGGAAAAATTGGCTAAGGATACGCCTGACAAGGATGATGACATTATGTATAATATGCAGGAGCAAATGATTTATACGATGCCTATTTTAACTTTTGTTATAGGTATTGGTCTGCCATCGGGCTTGTCGTGGTATTGGCTTGTTTCTACCATTATTACGGCTTTACAGTATAAAATTTCTAATAGAAAATAAAATGGATTACACTCAATTAAAAGATAAAGTACAAACATATTTGAATAATTTAATTTCACCTTTAGGTATAGAGTATTCACTTGAAATAGAAGAAATTGAGTCTGAAAATAAAATCTATATAAATATTAATTCTCAAAATGATAGCCTTTTAGTTGGTTATCACGCGAATAATTTAAATTCAATTCAACATATCTTAAATTTATTCTTACATAAGGACATGGATTCTTCCTCTATTGAATCACATCCTATTGTTATTATTGATGTTGGTGGTTATAGAAAAGGAAGAGAGCATAAACTAAAAGAAATGGCGAAAGAAGTGGCTGACAAAGCAAAAGAACTAGGAAAATCTATAAGTCTTTATCCAATGAGCAGTTATGAAAGAAGAATTGTTCATGAAGCCATCGCTGCTATTGATGGTGTTACTTCTTATTCAGAAGGTGAAGGTTCGGAAAGAAAGATTATAGTTTCTTTAAAAAAAGATGAAATTTAATGCTATTAAAGAGCCTTTTTTAAAAGGCATTAATACTGTAAGCAAGGCTATTAATACAAAAACAGCTATCCCTGCTTTATCTAATATATTAATCACATCTGAAAAAAATAATATTAAATTAACTGCATCTGATTTGCATGTAACTATTACAGCTAAAATAGGTGCTGATGTTGAGAGTGAAGGATCTATTACTGTTCCAGGGAAGTTATTGTCTAGCTTTGTAAGTCAGATAGCGGCGGAAAAGTTAAGTTGCCAATTAGATGGTGAAAATTTTAAAGTTCAAACTCCAAAAATAAAATCTTCTTTTGCTACTATTAATGCTGATGAATTTCCTGGTGTAGAAATTTTGCATGAAGGCAATTTACTAAAATTAAAATCTGATGAATTTTCAAAAGCATTACAGCATATTCAATTTGTCCCTGCTATGAGCGATAGCCGACCTGTTTTAACTGGTATTTACATTAAAATTGCGTCAGGAAAGTTAATTATGGCTGCTACTGATGGATTTAGAATGGTTGAATATGTTTTAAATGCAAATAGTGGAGATTTAGATATTAGCTGTATTGTTCCTGCGAAAGTATTTGTGGATATTGCAAAGATATTTTGTGCAGAGGAAGATCAGATAGATTTATATATAAATAAAGATAAGAATGTTGTTGGTTTAAAGGTAAATAATATGGAAGCTCAGCTTAGAATGCTTGACGGTGATTATCCAAATTATCGTGCAATTATTCCTGCGGAATTTACTAATAAAGCTGAGATGGATAAAAATTCTTTAGGAAACGGCATAAAACTGGCTAGTATCTTTTCTAAAGATTACGATAATATGATAAAGATTTCACAGACAGCTGATTTAATAGAAATTAAATCCCAGCCAACAGAATCAGGAAGTAACTCTAGTCAAGTAGATGGAACATTTGCAGGCACTCCTATTGATATAGCTTTTAATGCTAAATATATGATTGATTTTGTAAACAATGTATCAGGAGAAAAAATTATTATGGAAAGTAATGAACCATTAAAGCCAACAGCTTTTAGATCTTCTGATAATACAGATTTCATTTACATAGTAATGCCAATGCGCGCTAGCTGGTAAGGTTGTTATAAACTTATTGATCCGCTTTGATAATTTCCAGTATTTTCTTCTCCTGTTGTATAAGGATTAGGCATTTGTGGCGCAGTTGCTTGTGCTTGTTGCGCTGTGGATTGCTGTTGAGGTGCAGGTGCAGACATTCCAGTATTAGATGCAGTATTAGGATTTAATGCTGTATTTGAATTTACTATTTCACTGATGTCTCTTTCTTTTTGCATTTTCATTACTTCTTCTGGGTTAGTAGTAATTAATAAGTGTTCTTGCTTTGAAGCTTTTACATTCATTGCTACGTGATTTGTTCCTGCAAAAAGTAATCCTTCTCCAACGTTAGCTGAAAGCAAAAAGTTTTTCTCTCCTGTAGATAAATAAAATATCTCTCCTAATAAATCAATAGACGCAGGATGTTGTTTCAATAAAATTTGCATAGATGAGTTGGTTACAACTGCTTTTCCATAATCTGTATGCAAGAAATCATTTACGTCTTGTGTAATAGTTGTTAATCCTAAGTAATATTTTCTAGCTCTTTTTGCTAATGAATATACAAAAGCTGCAGAGTCAGGATACTGCATTAATGTCCAGGCCTCGTCTAATATCAACATACGCTTTTTTAAATCGTATTTTACCTTTGTCCATATAAAGTCTAATATCATGAACATTGCAATTGGTCTTAATACATCTTGCAAATTTCTGATTGAGAATACGGTAAAGTCATTATTTAAGTCTACGTTTGATCTTTGATCAAAAATACCTGCTAATGAACCTTTTACGTATCTTTCAAGTCTTGAAGCTAGTGCTTTTGATTCTGGTTCTTCCATTACTTGTAAAACTTTATATAAATCTTCCATTAATGGAGGTTCATTATTTTGTTGTGTTATTGGATCTTGGGTTATTCCTTTTAATCGGTATGTGTCGATTAAAGCCCTATCTAAGACCGCGGATTCCCCGCTGGATAAATCACCAAGCATTATTCGTAAAAGAGCATGTAAGCTCAAAATTTTCATGCTTAAGCTATCTTCTTTTTCACCTGTTACAGATAAATCAAAAGGATTTATTTTAGCTTTTGTATTTAAACTAAAATCTATATAGTCTCCTCCAACTGCTTCACTTAATCTTCTATATTCATTTTCAGGATCGATAGCTATTATTCCTACTCCAAAGATTAATGATCTTAAAGCTTCTAATTTTACTAAATACGATTTACCTGAACCAGATTTTGCAAAAATAACTGTATTTGCGTTTTCTAAAGAGAATCTATCAAAAATAATTAAAGATCCATTGTGTTTATTTATTCCATAAAGAATTCCTTCGTTTGCGGTTAATTCACTTGAAGTGAAAGGAAATGTTGTTGCTACAGAAGTAGTATCCATGTTTCTTATTACTTTTAGGTTATCCAAACAAAGCGGAAGCGTTGATTTGAAAGCATTTTCCATATCTAAGGTTGCCTTTTTAGATATTAAGGAAAGAGATCCAAGTGTAGATTCCATTTGATAACTTATATTATTTAATTCTGATAAGGTATTGGCTGATATCGTTATATAAAATGAAAAATGGAAGAATCTTTCTATTCCTTTTACTAATTGTTCTTGTAGTGATTTGGCATCTCCAAGTGCTGCTTGTACTCCTGGGTCTATAACTCTACCCTTTTCTCTGGCTAAATTTATAGTTGCTTCCATTTCTGCAATTTTTCTTCTTAGATCATCCAAAACATTTCTTGCATTCATTGGATAATAAAACATTGAGATTGTATAAGCATGATCAAAGTTAATGACAGGTTCAAGCCAGTTTGCTCCTACAAATCTAGGATACCCAGAAACAAACAAAGTTCTAAAATATTTATCGCCTATTTTTATATGATTGAAATCAACTTCTATTGCGCTTGGGGCTATAATATCTTGTACATTAGGTATACCTCTCGCTAATTGTTTTTCAACACCATCAGGTTGGCTGTTTTTCGTATCTTTTGCTTTTCCTTTAGGACCTGTGTAAACATCTTTTACTTCCACATTATCTATTGTGTTTGAAGCAGACATTTCAAGCTTAGGTTCAGGAATTACTTGTTTTGCTTCTTCTGTTTTTTTATTTAAATTTAGAGCAGGCAGTTTAAAATTCATACTAAATTATTTTAGGTTCAACTAATGTGGATGTATAATTTTCAATATCTCCACGCATACGCTGTACTTGAGATGTTTCACTGTTATATATTTCATAAAACAATTTGATTAGCTCAGGTGTTCTTAACAAGTTAGCTTTTATACCAATTCTTGAAAATTCTTTAATCATGAAAGTGACTTTTGGCATTAAATCTGCTCTGGCTTCTTCTAAAACTTTATCTATATTGATTCTACCTGAATTTTGCTTCGGTGCCATAAAAGAAAAAAGATCACCAACCCAACTTAAAGGTAAAGTCGATGCTATTTCAAATGTTTTATATGGGATTGTTACATAAAAGTTTTTTTCTAATACATTTTCTTTTGTTACAAGTTCATCTTTTATAAAAGATCTATAAGCTTGTATTTGCTGCTTTATTTTCGCATTCATTTGCTTTTCTTCTATATTTTTAACTTTTTCTAAATAATCGGTTATATCCATTTTTTTAGATCTGATTGTTATTTGAATTGGGAATGCTAAAGAGTTTAATAATGAGCTAAATCCTGCAATAGCTGCATCTTGTTCCTGAACTGAAAGCAAGTCAAAATTAATTGCATTTGTTTGTAATATGATTGCTGCTCCACCATTTTTTAATACAATAAGATCATTTTTGATTTGTGCTACATCCAAATGATTTTGCGTTGTGGATTTTATAGTTGCCATTATGATTTAGGTTTCCCAATAAGATAAACTGGATTAAGTTTCTGACCTTTTGCTTCTACTCGAATTATATCAAAGACCTCTCCGCCTTTTAGTGCTTCAATAAAATAGATTGCGTTAGGTAAAGGTGTTTGTGTTTTAAATTGACCTAATTTGTTAGTCTTTAAAGCCCTAATGACCTCTCCTCTCTCATCTTTTATCAATACAACAGTATTTTCCGATAACATTCCATTATGATCTTTTACTGTTCCATATATTATATTATCAAAATTTACGTTTGGTTTTTGTTGTAAATTATTATTTTGATTATTTTGGTCTAGAATTTTTAAGTCTTTTCCAGTCTTAATCATTTTATCTGTAATTTCTGAATATTCATTAGCTGATTTTTGGTCATTAGTTAATTTTGGAGGTTCATTTGTTTGTAATGATTGGTTTTGTTGTTGAGTTTTATTCTCTCTTAATAATTCAGAAGGCAATTTATCAGGCATTATTTGTTGAGTCGGTTTCATGTAATTAATATTGCTTTTTTGTAAAAGCTCTTCGGGTATTTGTATTGCTGGTTTTTGTTCTTCAGTTGTCTGATGTGCTTGCTGTTTATTTTCGCTATTTCTTAAAATGAATAATTGATCTTGGATTACTTGAAGTTTTTGTTCCAAATCCTCGTTTTGTTTTGTTAATTGAGTTACTAATGTTTCTAAATCTTTCTTTTTATGCTCTTCGTCTATTTGATTTACTCGAGATGTGTTTTTTTCTAATTCGGTTTTTAGTGATTCTTTTTCTTGTTTAAGTTCGTGGTATTTATTTCTGAAGTATTCTATTCTATCGCTAGTTTCAAGGTTTAATCCTTTTGCTTCCATTTCACTTTTTGCATGACTTGCTACATTCATTAATTCTTCTATCTTTTTTTCTAGAGATATTTCTTGTTCTTTTATTTCTTTTATATCTTCCGCTACGATAAGAGGAGGAAGTTTCGCAGTCGTATGTATTTTCATATCCCCTTTTACTTGAGATTCATATTTTTTTGGCCAATTTTTAATTGGTCGGTCTACTACAACGCTTGTTTCTAATGTTGTTGGTGTAGTAGATGAGTTTAATGTGCCAGTTACACTAGAATTCATTTCGAGCAATTCCATCTTTGATCGCATTTCATCTTTGATCATTTCTTCTCTTTTTGGAGCTAAGCTTTTTGCTTCGGTCGCCAATTTTGCAGGTGTTTGTAACCTAGCTTCCATTGTAGTTGAGATTTTAGAAATATTGTCTGATTGGTAAATGTCTAGATTATCTAGATCTTCTCCCAGTAATCCTAAATATTCATCTAATTTATTTCGATTTTTTATTGGAGTTAAAGTTATAATTTCGTTTTTTATAATATCTGTATAATCAGATAGAAAATATGCAGGAATAACAGAGCTTTTTTTCCAAATAAGTTGAGTTTCTTTAAACATGGCTCGAACAAATAAAACAAGCCATTTATCTAAAGGTCTTTCTTCTATTGGTAAAAATGCTATAGCTAATCCTAAACTTACGGATATAACTCCTAAAGTTATAGCCCAAAAAGACGGTAGTCCAGAATTATAAAAAACATAACCACCCATACCTCCAAGCAAAATATATCCAAGTTGGCGCAATGTTAAATCCCCGACTACTTTGAATTCAACATCCATTACGTTTTGTGGAACAGAATGTTTGCGACCGTTACCTCCAGATAAATTTGCCAAAACGTCTAGAGCGTTTTGATTTGATTCATTAATTGGCATATTGGGTTTCGTCAAAAAATACAAAACTAGGTTCTGATATTCTTTTACCTTGATCGATCTGAATTACATTACCTTTTCTTATGTCTACTATTGAAATGCTATTCGTTTGGAATTGATAAAGTTCGCAATTTAATCCTTGTAAACAATTATCGGCCTTTATTCCCAATATTTCAGTTTCTGATATCCATTTAGGAAGAACTATTCCTCTTAAGATATTTCTATGTATGTTTAAATTTGTATCGAATACGCCTAGTACAACATTATTTAAATTACCTTCTGTATACCAATAAGCTATTTGTGATTTATCTGGAGAAATTGCAGGTGTTATACCGTTAAATACTGTTGCAATAGTTTCATCTTTTTGTCCTACTTCTTTATAAATTATTGATCTATCTTTTATGTATCCTAATTTACTTTCATTTATAAAAAATGGGTCTCCAGCATAAGGAATATAATCTACCTTTGTACCATTTAATATAAATACTTCAATAAAAGATGTATAAGTAGTTAATATATCTCTACTATTTTTTTCAATTAATTCTTTCTTTGTGTCAGCAAAAACAATATATTTGTCGTTTGGTCCAAATTGTACATTGTATCTTATATTATTTAAATCTTTATCTACTAAAAATGTGGACAAAGAATTTATAACTGTGCCTGTTTTTAATCTAAATGATCTAGAATATTCATTTTCTAGTGTCTTATATTCCTCAACAAATGCTAAATAAGATCCAGATTTATCCCAACTTAGTTTTTTTACTAATCCTTCAGTATTAAATTCATTTGTTATTGCTTTATCCTCTATGCTAATAGTGTTTATTTCACATGGACCTAAGCTATCTTCGCATATTACATAAGTTAGATTTTTAGGAGTTTTCCAAGTTATGGTGGAGAAAAAAGATTTTGAAGCTGTTGGTATTTCTAATATCATTTCTTTGTTATTTCCAGTTGTGTCAGAAATCCAGATAGCCTTCTCGTCTTTTAGATAAGAAAAGAATTTTTTGGCTGCCATTGGTTTTGGTTGCTCGGTAGGTTCTGGAATACTCGTGTTTACATTAGGTATAAATGTTTTGTTTCTAATAAAATTGAATATTATTTGAAACATTATCAAAATTATCACTATTCCTATTGCCGCTATAGCAATCTTTTTTGATGTTTTCAATACCGATGGGTCTATTAAAGGTTGTTTTTCAGCAAATTGATTATTAGTGCTTGTATTGGATTGTGGATTTAGAGTTGTTTTTTGATCCGAATTTTCCATAAGAAAATTCTAGCATAAACAAAGCGCGCCAATTTGTAAAATTATATTTCTGATTTTACTCTTTGGCGCGCTTAATTGTTTTTTATTTTTACATCATACCCATTCCGCCGGGCATACCTCCACCCATTGGCATATCTTGTTTCTTTTCTTCTGGATCGTTAGCTATTAAAGCTGATGTACACATAACATTAATAGTTGCACTTCCTGCATTCTCTACAACAGCACGTGTAACTTTCTTAGGATCGATAACTCCAGCTTTTATCATGTCTTCTACTTTTCCATTTTCTAAAACATTAACTCCTAAGTTCTTGTCTAAGTTATCTTCTATTTCTTTTATATACATACCAGGTTCAAGTCCAGCGTTTTCAAGTATTTTTCTGAATGGTTTTTCAAGCGCATTAAATAATACTTGTGCGCCAACTTTTTCATCTCCTTCAAGTTTAATTTCTTTTAGAGCTTTTCTAGCTTTTAATAAAGCAACGCCGCCTCCTGGAACAATTCCTTCTTCTACGGCAGCTTTGGTTGCATTTACTGCGTCTTCAACTCTGTATTTCTTTTCTTTCATTTCAGCTTCAGTTGCAGCTCCTACACTGATTATTGCAACTCCTCCTACTAATTTTGCTAATCTTTCTTGTAGCTTTTCTTTATCATAATCACTTGTAGTTTTTTCTATTTCTTTTCTTAATAAAGATTCTCTAGTTTCTACATCAGATTTTTTGCCTTTTCCACCGATAATTGTTGTGTCGTCTTTTGTAGAGATGACTTTGTCTGCTCTTCCTAGGTCTTCTACTGTTACTGAGTCAAGTTTTCTACCTAGATCTTCACTTATTACGTTTCCACCTGTAACAATAGCTATGTCTTCAAGCATAGCCTTTCTTCTATCTCCAAATCCTGGGGCTTTAACTCCTAAAATTCTTAATGTTCCTTTTAGCTTATTTAAAACTAAAGTTGCAAGAGCTTGTCCTGATATATCTTCTGCGATAATTACCAAATTTTGTGTTACTTTTACAAGGCTTTCAAGCATAGGAATAAGCTCTTGTATGTTATCTATTTTTTTATCAGTAATTAATATATATGGATTTTCAATTTCTGCTTCCATCTTATCTGCGTTAGTTACAAAATAAGCAGATAGATAGCCGTTGTCCCAGTTCCAACCTGTTTTGGTTGTAAGTTCCATTCCAAGACCTCTTCCTTCTTCTACTGTTATAACTCCGTCAGCTCCTACTATTTCCATTGCTTCTGCTACGATATTTCCTATTTCTTCGTCTTGAGCAGAGTTGGTTGCAACTTGAGCTTTTTCCTCTTTTGATTTGATAGGTTTTGCTAATTTCCCGATTTCTTCTACGGCGGCTTTGATAGCTTTTTCCAATCCACGTCTCATAATCATAGGATTTGCCCCTGCGGTTATATTTCTTAATGCTTCGTCTATCATTGCTTGTGCTAATACAGTTGAAGAAGTTGTTCCATCTCCAGCTATATCATTAGTTTTAGAAGAAGCTTCTATAACTAATTTTGCTCCCATATTTTCAAATGGATCTGCTAATTCAATCTCTTTTGCTACTGTTACTCCATCGTGAGTTAGTACAGGGCCTCCATAATCTTTTGCTAGTCCAACATTTCTGCCTAATGGACCTAATGTTGAGCCAACTGCATTTGCTACTGCATCAACACCTGCTTTTAATTTCATCCTTGCTTCTTGGTTATATATTATTTTCTTTGCCATATTTATTTCAATTTAATTAATTACTTTTTTACAACTGCTAAAATATCTGAATTAGAAATTATTTTATATTCTATTCCATCAAAAGTTACGTTTTCTCCAGCCCATTTACCGCTTATTACAACTAAATCTCCTACCTTAACATCTGGTTTAATTAATTCACCAGAGTCGTTTCTTCTTCCTTCTCCAACCGCTATAACTTTGCCTAAATTAGCTTGCTCTTGAGCGTTTTGAGGAAGTGCAATTCCTCCTGCTGTTACTTCTTCTGCTTTTTCGAGTTTTAGGATTACTCGATCACCTAGTGGATGTAAGTTCATAAATATTTAAAAAATTAATTAAACTAAATTAATAAAAGACTGCAATTTCGCCTTTTCGGATTAAAATATAGCAAACACCGTGGCCGAGTGTCAACGTGCTTTTGCAAAAATAATTATTATTATAATATTTAAGATAGTAAATAATTAAAAATAATTTATGTACAAATACGAAGTGAAGGAAATTGAGTATAAGACTGGAAGAAGCTTTATAAAAGTTGGAGCTAGTGGTCAAACTATGGAAGATCTAAATAAACTTTTAAAAGAGATGTCGGATCAAGGATGGGAATTTATTGAATCAAAGACAACTATTGTAAATGCTTTTACACATTCTATTTTATTGTTTTTCAGAAAAGAAGTATGGAGGCCCGAGCCGGAATCGAACCGGCGGTGAGAGTTTTGCAGACTCCTGCCTTACCACTTGGCTATCGAGCCACTTTTTTAAGTGTAATTTAGTGTTATAAAAAATATTTTACCCTCTGGTGGTGAGGGTGAGACTCGAACTCACATAGCCGGTTTTTCAGACCGGTGCCGTGACCATCTTGGCTACCTCACCGTGATATAAAGAGGGTTCAATATAAAACGATAAAAAGCATTATATCAGGAATTGCTATAGACGTCTTCTAGATTTATCTTTTATATCATACTTCACTTTTGTTGTTAATTTAATTATGATGAATGTATGTTTAAGAAGTTTGATTTCTACCAATTTTTAATTTTTTTGTTATCTGTCGCGATAATTGCCGTAATTGCTTTCCTTGTATACACGTATAGTACAGGAATGCTTGGCAAGACTGCAGTGAAAATAGAAACAGCCTATGCAAAAGGAAGCGTAAACGTTAACGGTAAAATAACAGGAGAAACACCTTTTTATAGAGACTTGCCTGCTGGTGAATTAAATTTAACTTTAAGTGCTGATTCTGGATCTTATTCTGGAAGCATACGACCTGCAGCTGGCACCAAAGCTGTTATAAAAAGAGATGTAGGTGTTGGAGGCGTCTTTAGTTCTGGCCAAAATATTTGGTTAACTAAATCAAGCAGTAGCGAGCCAAGTATTTCGGTCGTGACACCTGATGTTTCTGAAGTTACTGTAATTGTAGATGGTGTAGAAACTGGAAAAACTCCTTTAAAAATAAAAACATCTGATTTGTTATCTAAAAATGAAGATAATAAATACAAATTAAATTTCAAAAAAGATGGATACGAAGAACAAGAAGTGATTGTCACTTTATATGATGGTTATGAATTAAATGTTCGTGTTGATATGTTTTTGATTCCTATTCCAAAAGGTTTAACAAGTTTAAGTAACCTAACTGAAAATGTAAATTTTGTTAATTTTGCTAATGTAGCGGACCCTCATTTTGCCGATAAAAAACTTTGGGCAAAGGGAATTAATTATTGGTTACAAACTCGTGGTGCATTAGATTTAGGAAATTATAAAGTTGATAAATTTGATTTGTTTATTACTGACGATGGGAAAGTTTACAACAGTAGTGGAAATGAAGTTATTCCTGAAGAAGTAAAGCCTATAGAACTAAAATTTGCTGCTTATTTAGCGACTGCGCAAGCTTCGGATATAACAACACAAGCTTCGGAAGTAATACAAAAATTTGGGGGAAGTGTACCTTCGTCATTAGATGGTTCTACTTCAGGATTGTTCAAAGTTGAAATATCTAAAACTAGTGTTGGATTTTTAAGAGTTAGAAATAATCCTTCAACAACTGGTGCTGAAGTTGCGAAGGTTAATCCTGGAGCTAAATTCGATGTATTAGAGGAAAAAAGTAGTTGGTATAAGATTGAATATGAATCAGGTAAAACTGGTTGGATAAGCGGTACTTATACTAGAAAATTATAGTAATTATTGACTAATCATAAAAATTGATACATTATCTTCTTAGAAATAGTTTTTAAATCAACATCCTGCCATGGTATCTAAAACTTTAATAAAACTTATCGATTACTCAATTTTCCCTGCTGTACTTTTAGTGGGTGCAAAAATAATCTCTGTTGTTTTTCTTCTAAAATATTTTGAATTAGATTACACAATTAATTCGTATCAAATAATATTAACCAATACATCAGATTTTATAGCTATTAATACATATTCTTCTTTATTTGTTTTTATAGCGGTTTTAGCTGGTTTAATTTGGGTAACTATAAAGGCTCATATTTTTCACGACACACATATAAATCCTGTTTTATCTTCAAGGCTTTTTAATATGAGAATGGAAGAAATCATTCATGATAACGAAGTTATTTTCTCTCAATCATTTATCTGGCTTGCTTTTTCTTGGTTATCTACAATTATGTTTGGTGTTCATTATTTATTCTCATTGTCAGAAGGTTGGTTGTTTTATTTAGCTTTAGGCCTATCTGTTGTTTGTACTGCATTGTTAGCAATGGATATTGAAAGAGAAATTTCGCACGATTTACATCGTAAACCTACTGATGATAGCGGTTTAGGATTTAAATCAAAGGTTATAAGTTTTCAGCAGTTAAGAAAGGAATGGGACTAATATGAAAAGAGTATTTTATAACAGTGCGTTAGTAATGGTATTGATGGCTGTTTTTTCTGTCCCGCTAGCCGGATTTAAATTTATTTCTTACGAAGAACCATTCAGTTCTGTTTTAGGCGTTTCAAATAGCAGATTTGTAAAAGATACTGAGATAGTTGAGCAATTTGAATATAATGTTGTATTGGCTTCTGAAATGCAGCAACAGACTTTATATGATGTAATACCTTTTTCTTATATTAAAGAATATAGCAATTTCGTTGTTTTTATTCCAAAAGAATATTATTCAAAAGGAATTTCAGTTGAGCTAATAAAAAATAGTGATAGTCTTGATATGGTTTTTTCTTCCGAATCTATTTTGACAAAATCACTTGAAGTTCCTGCAACTATACTAGTGCTAAAGTAATTAGCTCTTTGCTATAATCTTCTTTAGATATAGATGCTTTTAAAAACCAATAATAAATTTTATCACTTAGTAAGAGCTTTAAGGCCAAGACAATGGATAAAAAATTTAGTCCTCTATGCACCAATTGTCTTTCAAGGACAATTTTTTAATTACGATTATTTTCTAAAAACTACATATGGGTTTATATTTTTCTCAGGAATTGCTTCGGCGGTTTATCTAATAAATGATTGTTATGATTATGAAAAAGATAAACTACATCCTATTAAAAGAAATAGACCAATTGCTTCAGGCGCTATTTCAATAAAATTTGCTGCGACTATAGCGATTTTACTTGTGCTTGTAATTATTCCAACTGCTTTTGTTGTAATAGGTAAATATTTTGGATGGGTATTGATAATCTATTTATTATTACAAATTGCCTATAATTTTAAATTAAAACAATTAATAATAATTGATGCGCTTACTATTTCAGCGGGCTTCATTTTAAGAGCTTTTGCAGGAGCGTTGGCTATTCCTGTTTCTATCTCTTCTTGGCTTATTTTAGCGATAACGGGAACTTCACTTTTATTAGCTTTTGGAAAAAGAAGAGCAGAAAGAACATTGCTTGAATCAAAATCAATAAGTGAAGACAGTACAAGATCAATTTTGAAGCATTATCCTGATGCATTGCTTGATTCTATGATTTCTACATCTGCATCTTTTTGTATTATTACTTATGCATTATTTGCTTTTCAAGTTTCACCAGATAATAGAGCTTTGCCCATATTAGAATTAATTCTTCCTTCAACTTTAGTTGGAGTTAAATTTTTAATGGTTACTATTCCTGTTGTTATTTATGGTGTTGCTAGATATTTATATGTAATATATGAAAAACGCGAAGGTGAAAGTCCTGAAAGAGTTTTGATGAGCGATAAGCCATTATTTATTACAGCTATTTTGTGGACTGTGTTAGTTCTTATTACTACTAGTACAGGCCTTTATTGATTTCTTTTTTTGCTCCAACGTATATTTGCGAAAGCTATTAAAATTCCTACGACTATTGCAACTGATATTAAGGATAATATTTTAAGTTGTTTGGATGTTAGTATTCCAACTGTTCCTAATATAATTCCTGTTGTCCAATAAAATAGTGCAATTTGTTTTTTGCTCCAGCCCCACCCTTCTAATAGTTTATGATGAAAATGTTCGCGGTCTCCCCAAAATGGAAGTTGACCTCTACTTAATCTTCTTATTATTGCAAAAATACCATCTAAGAATGGAATCATTAACACGAGCATTGTTGTTGCAACTTTTGTACTTCCCATTATTGAAAGTGCCGCAATAATTAATCCTGCGCTTGTTGCACCAAATCCCCAGAGTATTTTTTGAGGAGGCCAAGTAAAAAATGCCATGCCCAAACCAGCTCCTGCACTTAATGCGGCTAATTTTACGAACGGTATGCTTTCTGGGTCTACTGTGAGGTTGTCAAACATTAAAATGCTTATGACTAAGCTACTTATGAAGACTAATCCAGCAAAAACACCATCTGTGCCATTGCTCCACGACATAAAATTCATAGTGGTAATTATCCATATCATGGCAGCTCCTACAGCAAGATAATAAATGCTATGTGGCCCAAAAAATTCAAAAGTATATTTTAGATAATCAAGTTTTATAGCTTCTCCAAAAGGATTTGAAATATAAATTAATGTTATACCTGATAATGCCGTGATAGCTGCTACACCTAATTGTGTGAATAATCTTATATAAGGACTAACATCCTTGCGATCATCTTTTAACCCAATGGCAACGCATATTATTGCGCTGGATAAAATTCCCAAAATCTTTTGGCTCGTAGAAATAGGAAGAATAAATATTCCTGGAATTAAAATTCCCAAAATATAAGCTAAACCTCCAGCTCTTGGAACTGGTTTTGTGAGTAGCATACCTGGATGTTTATGAGATAAAGGGTCATCCATAAACCTAAATTCTTTTGCAATTTTAATAACAAATGGCGCAGATAAAACAGTTGCCCAGAAAGCTAAATTTGTTGGTATTAAAATGATTTTTATATAATCAGGCAATACCAAACTTTTATAAGCGACTGAATCTATAATCGAATAAGTATAAAAACATAAGAGACTATTTATAAATAATGATAAAAAAAGATATATTCTCGAGATAGGATAATTTGCTTTTAAAGATTCTCGAACAGAAAAGAAACTATTTAAAATTAGCAGAAATAATGCCACTATAAAAATTATCCACAAATCATTCTTGTCTGCTATTTGATTTTTTCCCCAAGGGAAATTTAAGAACAATGGTACTTGGAAAGGAATATTAGGAAGGCTTAATTGAATGTAAAAATATAGAATTGTTAACAATTGAATGTTAAGCAATATTTCAAAATGAAATTTGCGAATAACAATCATTATTTCGTTAAAAATTCTATGGTAAGCGGAAAAATTTAATAGCATTTTTTGATGAATTATCTTCTATTAAATCCATCTTTATGTTTTTTATAGAAGCTACTTCTTGTGCAATAATTTTAACATAGGATGGGTTATTTGTTTTGACCCCTTCATTTTTTATTTGCTGGGGTATTAAATAAGGAGAATCTGTCTCTAGCATAAATATATCCATAGGAATTTTTTTTACGCACTCTCTAAGTTCTTCATTCGCAAGATATGTAATATTTCCTGTGAAAGAAATCAAGCAACCAGCATCTAAAGCTTTTTTAGCTGTTTCATAGCCTTCTGAAAAACAGTGCCAAACCTTCGGAACATTTTTATACTTGCGAGCTATCTTTAGGGTTTCTTCTGTTGCATTTCTTGAATGAATTATTATGGGTAAATCGTAATTTATTGCTAAGTTTAATTGTTGTTCAAATAAGTCTATTTGTGATTCGCGACTTCTTTCAATTTCCGGTGAGTGCGCCATATTGTAATCTAATCCACATTCGCCGATTGCTTTAACTTTAGGGTGTTTAATTAATGTTTTTAGAATTTCAATTCTTTCAGCGGTACTCAAATGATGCTCTTCTTTATTGTCATGAGGGTAAAGTCCTGCGGTTGCGTAGACGCAATCATATTTTTCAGCTAACTTTATTGATAATTCAGCATCTTTTATTGTGCATCCAATTGAAATTATTTTGCGAACATTTTGTTCTTCAGCTTTTAGGAGTATTTCTTCAATATTATTAGCTAATCTTTTGTCTGTTAGATGTGCGTGCGTGTCTATCAACATATTAAGCAATTCGTGGAATAAGGTCTGTACTGGAATATATATTTATCCAGATAAAAGTTCCTATTATTGCTAAAGATAAACCAATTAAAGCGCCAGCTAAAACATCAACTAAGTAATGTTTTCCTAGTAATATTCTAGATAACCCTATGTAAGCGGCTAATAAAAAGATTAATACGGTTGTAAATAAAGATGTTTGAAAGTAATTACAAGCTAAGTATGCAAAGCAAAACATATTAGAAGTATGACCTGAAGGGAAAGATCCGCTAGTGCTGCTGATTCCTAAGAAATTTTTGTGTGTATAACTTTTTGGGCGTGTTCTTCTAAAAGTTAGCTTTACAATTTCTACAACAGCAACTTGGGCTAAATAAATGGGCAAGAATAGCAGTAGCAACCTCCAGTTTGAATAAAGACTAATTAATAATATGATTGCCATTACAACCACTGAACTTCCTAACTCAGTCATGATCTCAAGTATTTGGGCTAGATTTTTATATTTGATGTCTTTTTTGCTAAACATGAGTAAGTGGTCTATTTTTATTATTCTGCTTTGCAATTTCTTAAATTTTTCCATTCTTTAAATTTTACAATATATTTTGACGAAAAGCGTAATATTTGATATTTTATTAGAGAATACAATATTTTTTTGCTCCCTGCGTTTTTAAATAGTTAATTTAATTTCAATTATATGGCAATATCAGAGTTTAAAGCTGCTTTAAATCATTTAGCAAGTGAAAGAAATATTACAGTTGAAGATGTTATTACTACCTTGAAAGAGGCTGTCTCTGCAGCATATCGTAAAGATCATGAAGTATCTGAAGAAGATTTACCTAAACTCAATGTTAGAGTTAATGACGAAACTGGCGAAATAAGAGTCTTTCTGGAAGATAAAGACGTTACTCCTGTTGGTTTTGGACGTATAGCCTCTCAAACGGCTAAGCAGGTTATTTTACAAAAGGTAAGAGAAGCCGAAAAAGAATCAATAGCCTCAGAGTATCGTGATCAAATCGGATTAATTGCTCAAGGTTATATCTTCAGAATTGACCGAGAAGGTGTGATTATGGATTTGGGTAAGACACAAGGCATAATGCCTGTTTCAGAGCAAATTCCTAATGAAAAATATCAAGTAAACCAGAAATATAAAGTCTTAATAAAGGATGTAGTAAAAGATACGATGGGATCAAAAATAGTTATATCTAGAAAAGATCCAATGTTTATCGAAGCTTTATTTAAGCAGGAAGTGCCTGAAATGGCTTCTGGTATAGTAAAAATTGAAAGTATTGCTAGAGAATCAGGCGAAAGAACAAAAATAGCTGTATCTTCAAGTGATTCTAAAGTTGATGCTTCAGGTGCTTGTATTGGTCAGCGAGGCGTAAGAGTTCAAGCTGTAACCGATGAATTAAATGGTGAAAAAATTGATGTAATCAATTATAGCCCTGATGCAGATAGGTTTATCGCATCGGCCTTGGCTCCAGCTCATGTTTTAGACGTTGTTTTAAATCATGACGAAAGATCTGCTTCTGTTAAGGTATCTGAAGATCAGCAATCTTTAGCTATAGGAAAAGAAGGTGAAAACGCTAGACTTGCAGCTAAACTTACAGGGTGGAAAATAACTATTGGAGGAGTAAGTGTTTCGGATAAGGATGAAAACTCCAAAGATACTAGTGAAGATACTCAAGAATAATCCGATTTATCCGCGGCTAAACTTAAATTTTAAAAAATGGCAAGACCAAAAAAGCTTGAGAAACAAATAATCAAAAAATATAGACCGCCAATTGTTACCATAATGGGTCATGTTGACCATGGAAAAACCTCTATTCTTGATTATTTAAGACATTCACGCTTAACTGCTAAAGAAGCTGGCGGAATAACCCAACAAATTGGAGCATACACTGTTGAAAAAAATGGAAAGAAAATTACTTTTATTGATACCCCTGGTCATGAAGCTTTCAGTCAGATGAGAGCTCGAGGTGGAGCCGCTTCTGATATTGTTATTTTGGTAGTTGCAGCTGATGATGGTGTAATGCCTCAAACTAAAGAAGCTTTGATGCACGCAAAGGCCGCTGAAGTTCCAATCATAGTAGCGATTAATAAAATGGATCTTCCATCAGCTGACCCAATGAAAGCTAAAAGACAATTGGCAGAAGCCGGCCTTCTTGTTGAAGGCTTTGGAGGAGATGTTCCAGTTGTAGAAATCTCAGCTGTAACAGGTAAAGGCATGGATGAACTTTTAGATGTAATTTCATTGATTGGTGAAATGAATGCTGAGGGATTGGAAGCCGATTCTAACAACAAATTTGAAGGAATTGTTATAGAAGCAAGACATGACAGCAAAAAAGGAATCATGGTTTCAGTTGTGTCAAAAAACGGAACACTAAAACTACGTGATGAATTAATCAGCAAAACTGCAATAGGAAGGGTTCGTTCACTATCTGATTCGTACTCAAAACCTATCAAGGAAGCTTATCCAGGAGACGCTGTTGAAGTTTTAGGATTTGATACATTGCCAGGTGTTGGAGATGTAATATATAAAAAAGATGAACAGCCTGCGGATATTTTTACTGTTTCAACTGATAAGCCTGCTAACAAAGTACTTCAAAACAACAAAACTGAGAATGGAAAATCTTTAAATATTGTTTTTAGAGCTGATACGCTTGGTACTGAGGAAGCTTTAAAAGCTTCTCTTGAAAAACTTGCTATAGACGAAACAAAAGTAAATATTCTCTTTTCCGGCACAGGTGAAATAAAAGAATCAGACGTATTACTAGCATCTAGCAGTTCTGCTGTCGTTATCGCTTTTAAAGTTAAAGTTCCTGAGCATTTATATTCTTTAGCTAAAGCAAACAAAATAATAATAAGAGAGCACGACATTATTTATAAAGTATTAGAAGAAATAGAAGGCGCATTGGAAGGTGTTATTGAAATAGAAGAATCCAAAATCAAAGGTAATGGATTTATTATCGAAAAATTTGTTCTTCCTAAGTCAGGAGCTGTAATTGCTGGTACTTTGATTGAAGCTGGAAAACTAAAAGTTGGTAATAGAGTGGGTATTTTTAGAGGAGATAATGCTACTGTTCCTGTTTATGTAGCTAGAATTAGAAGTATACATATAGGAAGAGATGAAGTTGAAATAGCTAAAAAAGGCCAAGAATGCGGACTTTTATTTAAACCAGAGCTAAACGATATTCAGCTAGACGACAGTGTGAGAGTCCTATAGTATTGACAGCCCCTTAAATAATTGGTACTATATTTAGATTTCCCTATTCTTTGCCAGGTGAAATCTATTAAAAATGGAAAACCAACAAAACTTAAAAGAATTTACTGCTGAAGCTAAAAACATATTAATTGTTTGTAAAGACAATAGAAGTGACTCTTTAGCTACAGCTATATCAATTGCCAAGTATATAGAAAAAACAACTGAAAAGACGCCTAAATTAGTATATAAAGGTGATTTATCGGTTGTTGACCCTTATTTATTAAGCTTATACAAAGTTCATGAAAATATAGAACCTCGAAGATTGAGTTTATCTTTAAACTATAAGGAATCCTCAATAGAGAAGTTAAATTGGCATAAAGATGAAGAAAAGGGTGTAATAGTTTTTGATATTTTTCCAGTAGAAAAGAATTTTGATTCTAGTCGAATATCTCACTCTTTTTCTGGGGGAGAATATGATGTAATTGTTGCCGTTGGATTAAGTTCTCTAGAAGAATTAGATGATATATATTTTAAAAACAAAGAGGTTTTTGAGGCAGCTAAGATCGTTAATATAGATACATCTGGAAACAATCAACAATTTGGAGATTTAAATATCATTGATACAGCAATAGAAAGCCTATCTGGCTTATTATTTGCAAAATTTTCTGAATGGAAGTATATTCCTGACAAAGATGTTGTGAAAAGTTTATTAGTAGGAATTGCTCAATCTTGATTTTAATTGAATTGCCTGATAAAATCTCTTACAGCTTAAGTTTTGAGCAGAAATTTTTATGTCACTTGATAAAACACTAAAAGAAAAAATAATAAAGAAATTTCAAAGAGCCGATACAGATACTGGTTCAGCCGAAGTTCAGATCGCCCTTTTAAATGAAAGAATTGCATATCTTACAAACCATTTGAAAGAACATAAAAAAGATTTCCACTCAAGAAGAGGTTTATTCTTAATTGTTAACAAAAGAAGAAAATTATTAAATTATCTTAAGCAAAAGAATGTGTTTTTGTACGAGGAAATAGTTAAAAAATTAAAACTGGAAAAGTAATTTTTCCGATATCTGAGAGTTAGCTTCTGTTTTCGTAATTAAATATTTGTTGAAAACTATAGTTTTCGGTAGGTATTCGATTACGAAGCCTTTTAAACTCTCCATAGGATTAAATTTCTTTATCCCGTAAAATAAAAATATGAATAAAAAATTAGAAAAAATGTTAAACGGCCAAAAAGTGGCTTTTTATACTGGAGATTTTGCAATGCAGGCAGATGCTGCTGTTATTGCTATGGTTGGAGAAACAACCGTTATGGCTACTGTTGTATCTGCGCCAGCAGCTGAAAATACAGATTTCTTCCCATTAAAAATAGATTATGAAGAAAGATTTTATGCTGGAGGTTATATTGGTGGAAACAAATATGCTAAACGTGAAAATCGCCCTACAGATGAAGCTGTTGTAAAAGGCAGATTAATTGATCATGCAATTAGACCTTTATTCCCTAAAGATTTCATGGAAGATACACAGCTAATTATTACTGTGACATCGATAGATAAACAAAATGATCCCTTAATGGTTGCATTTTTAGCCGCATCAGCTGCCTTATCAATTAGTGGGCTTCCATTTAATGGACCTATTGCAGCTATAAGATTAAATAAAGTAAATGGTCTGGTAGAGGCTAAATTAGGTTATGAACAAAAAGAAAGTTCAATGGATTTAGTTGTTTCTTATCTAGATAAAGGTCGAAAAGTTCAAGCTATTGAAGCTCATGGACACATAGTGCCAGAGGTTGAAGTTGTTGAAGCTATTAAAATGGGATCTGCTTTTGCTGCTGAATTGTTAAGCCTTTTGGACGAATTCAAATCTCTTATGAATGTTTCTGTTCGTGAATATAAGCCAAGCTGGATTAATAAATCTTCTATTGAGGAATTTAAACAATACGCATGGAATGATATTCAAACATGGAAAAACAATGGAGTTAAATTTGATAGTGATGAATGGAACAAAGCAAAGAAAGAATTAATAGAATCCTTGAAAGTAAAATTGGAAGGCAAATATGATTCTACACAAATCAGCATTCTTATCGGCGAACTTCAAAAACTATTATTAAGAGAAGAAGTTCTTATTAACAAAAAGAGAATTGATGGAAGAGGATTTGATGAAATCAGACCTTTGTCTGCTAGTGTTGGGGAACTTCCAAGAGTACATGGAAGCGCAATGTTTACACGTGGATTAACACAATCATTAACCATTGCAACTTTAGGTTCAGGTGAAGATAAGCAAATTATTCAAGAACTTGAAGGTGAATATGATAAAAAATATTTACATCATTACAACTTCCCTCCTTTCTCAACTGGAGAAATAGGTAAAGTTGGTGGAGCAAATAGAAGATCAATAGGACACGGAATGCTTGCTGAAAAAGCTTTAACTGCTGTTTTACCTAATGAAATAGACTTCCCTTATACAATAAGAACGGTATCTGAAATCTTGTCATCTAACGGTTCAACTTCTATGGCTGCTACTTGTGCTTCATCTTTGGCATTAATGGACGCTGGAGTGCCTATTAAGGCTCATGTAGGCGGTATTGGTGTGGGTTTGTTTGTTGATAATTATAAAGAAAATCCTTCTTTGGAAGATTATATTTTATTAACAGATATTATTGGTAACGAAGATTTTGCCGGTTACATGGATTTCAAATTAACTGGAACTAGAGAAGGTATGACTGCTATCCAAATGGAATTAAAAGTCCAAGGAATACCTGTTGAATTATTAGACAGCATATTTGAAAGATCAAGAAATGCTAGACAAAAAGTTATAGATGTAATGGAACAGGCTATTGCAACTCCAAGAAAAGAGCTTAGCCAATATGCACCAAAGATTAGAACATTAGAAATACCTTTAGATAAAATCGGTATTGTTATTGGTTCTGGTGGATCAACTATTAAAGAAATAACTGCGAAAACAGAAACAAGCATTGATATTAACGAACAAGAAACTTTTGCGATCGTATCAATTAGTGGCTTTGATTCAAATAATATACAAAGCGCTTACGACTGGGTAAAAGGATTAACAACTGATATTAAAATTGGTGAAATTTATGAAGGAACTATTGTAAGAATTGAGGCTTATGGAGCTTTCGTAAATCTTATTCCTAATAAGGACGGTTTATTACATGTTTCTGAAGTGAGTAATGATTTTGTTAAAGACGTAAACCAAATATTTAAATTAGGAGATAAGGTACAAGTTAAAGTAATAGGAATCGAAAATGGAAAAGTTTCAGTATCTAGAAAAGCTTTGCTTAAACCTGCTCAACCAGCGCAAGAAGGAAGTCAGGCATAAGATTGCTTGACTTTTAGTCTTCAACTGTAAACAATGAATGTATGCCTGCCAGCATCAAAAACTCTGAAGCATTAATATGTCCCGATTGTGAAGCTTTAATTTTAAAGGATTATTGTCCTAGATGTGGCTATACTATTCAAAAAGATCCAATTGAATTGGAAGATGTAGAAACTCCAATTGTTCATAAATCTGCTTTATTTGAAAGTAAATCCGATAAAAAAGATGATAAGAAAAAAAAGATATCTTTATTTGGAAGAATTATCCCTATATTCTTACTACTTTTTATCTTAGGTGGAATATCTGGTTATGGTTATTGGCTTTATCAAGGAACATCAATAAACTTACTCTCGCCTATTCCTGAATTAGTTATATCTAATTCTGAAGAAGGTTTGATTGCAGATGTTAAAGATAGTAGCGAAGAATCTATTATTGATTTTGATATTAAATTAAAAGAAGGGAACCTAATTCAATACAATTTTGCTCAATTTGCGCTTCCTGAAGTTAGCATTTATTTACAAATGTTTGGTACATATGATTATTTAAAGAAATTTTATGCTGAAGATGTTACAGCTAAGTATCTTAAAGGATTAGATTTAAAAGAGGATGATTTAAATGTTTATCTTTCAAGCGGATTTGCAATAACTTTGCCTGAAGATAATTTTGATCGTTGGGGTTATGTTACCACTGTTGTGGATAAAAAATATGTTGAAGGTAAGATAGCTCTACTTGAGAATTTGCGTGATAAGAAACGAGATAAACAATATCAAGATCTTTTTGCTTCTTTAGTTACTATTAAATCAACTAATCCAGAAGGAAAAGAAGAGGAAGCTGTATTTTTATTAGCTTCGAATTCAAAAGAATACTTAGATCAAATGAAGGAAGTGTCTGAAGGTGTTTTACCTAATCTTGGTAATTCTGCGCTTTTTGCGCAAGCGCAAAAAGCGCTTCCTGCAATTGGCAATGCGCTTATTTATAGAAACAAAAAGGTTGAATTTTCAACCCAATTTTACGGATGGTTCGCTTCTAAGTTTGACTACGAAGGTTTAGACAAAATCCTAGGAAAAATTGAATCTTCTACGCTTGTTTTATACTCTCAAGCTGGAAAATTGAAAATCGCAGGTATAAGCGATTTATAGACCTTTAAATAAACTTCTTCTCACAAAACAGCTTTAATTATGATAAAATATCCATGCTTGGTGCCAGTTGATAGTATTACCTTCAAGTCACTCTCCAATAGCTCTCTATTTGGGCGGATAGCTCAACTGGTTAGAGCATCAAGCTTATACCTTGAAGGTTCCTGGTTCGAGTCCAGGTCCGCCCACCATTAAAATATTGTTATTTTAGTACTAGATTCCAATTAATTGTGTATGTTATATATACTCTATGGGAAAAGACTTACAAAAAAACAATAAAGGTTTAATTGTTTTTCTCCTTTTTCTTCTTATATTTACATTAGGTTATTATTTTTTATCCACTAAAACTAATAAATCGTTTATAGAGAATGGCCCCAGTGATTTAACTCTAACTGAAATATCTGATAGCAATAAAGGGCCGAACATAGTAAATAATGACACTGTCGAAACTGAAACAGCATCTAATGTAGCCACTTCTACGCCTGTGATTGAGGAATATAAAGTTTTTGTTGGTGAGGATTGGAAATCTGTAAACTTATGTAAAATTAATCATAAAGCACTTCCAGCAATGAAAGGTATTTATGGAAATGCTGAGAATTACTCTTTGGATATGAAAAGTTGTTATTTTGGCTATAATTTTGATGATATATCTGGGAATACAACTCCGGTTACGTTGTCGATAGATGTTTATTATGATTATAGTGGTGAATCTCGTAGAAATTTCTATTTTTCGAAGAATGATGATGCGAATAGTGATAAAACCAGTAAATATTTAGGAGGAAAAGAATTTATTTTAAACGGTGAAAAGTGGTTAATGTTAGAGTGGGCAGATGCTTTTACTGATGACGATAATTATTCACCTAAAGTCGTATATTTAAAAGCTCAAGGAAATAGTTTGGTGGCGATAAAAGGAAGTGGGCAATATGGATACATGGCATTTGATGATACAGTTAGGAAATTTTTATCTTCTATAGAGCTTAAATAAGATCTGAATTAGTTCAACCCTAGATCACTATGAAATTTTTTATTCTTAATCCCTTAAAGGATAGAGTAGGAAGTCATTAAATGTTAGATTAGAAGATTTTGCAAATTATATATTATAATTGTTTCTAATTTATTTCTCTAATAAAAGTAAATACATAATCTATATCCCAAGCTTCATTTTTATAAATTTGTATTCATAATGTAATGTTAACATCTATATGTGGTAGGAATTTTAGTTCGACACTTCATTCAGCATTGACCACCATTGAATTTTATATTCATATCATTTTATACCTTGTGCAAAGTATCTAGGATCTAAATGAATTTCTCCTTCTGAAGCTTCTATTGCCATTTTAAGTTTTTCCCATTCAGGAGGTTTTAATTTAGTTAAGCCTTCATGAAATGCTTCTAAATAAGTTTCGGGATTCACATGTGATTGTCTGGCCCTTTTAAATAATAAGCTCATAAAATCTGGATATTTAGCAACTTCGTGTGTGAAAAGTTGTAATGGCCATTCTTTAATTCGCCTTAAACTTTTATCTATCAATGGTCTTATAATGTTTTGAATTTGTCCTGGATCTGACTTTCCTGTTCCATCATTTAATATGTAGTTATTTGGGTTAATCGCTTTTTGTCTTAATTCTTTCAAATAAAATTTATCACCTGATATATATTCATCTGGAATACAATATAAATTTGCTAGAGTTGGTGCAGTATTTGGGACTGTGCTTTCCCAAACACTAAATGGAAGGTATCCATTTGATTTTTTATATTCTTGGTGGAGATATTCCATAGATGCTGTGTTAAATTTATTCCCCAATTTTTCGGATCCAGCTAAGTGAATAATTGGTAAGTTTGGATTTTTCGTTGTATATAGTTGATCTAAGTCTTTCTGTATTATTTCTAATACGGATTGGGGGGTTTTGGCGTCATAAAGCAACATGTAATCAAGGTCTTTTCCGAGTCTCCAGATTTGTCCTCCAATTGGATGTAGTAAGACCCCATCTAGCGAATTATATTTTGATAAATATTGTACTGCTTGCTCGCGCTTTTCTGTTAATTCTGGAGTAACGAGTGGGTGTTCCCAAATTCGTGTTACAAATGCATTCAATTCTCGTATTGCCGATAATTCTTCAAAGGCTTCATTTTGTTCTATATTTATTGAGTCGATCGGTTGAGACATTTAAAATTAGTATATCTGAAGATAATATATAATTAACATATGCAAACTAAATATTATTCTTTAAATACTTTCTTTGATTTACAAAGTTTTGTGAATGTTTACTTACCTTTGGTTGAAAATTATACGAAAAAGATTGGTATCGAGATTTCAAAAGATATTTTAAATGGAGACCATCTAGGAGTTCAAACTTTGTCCGCACAAGAATTTGATGAAGTTTCAAATTTAATAATGGGATATTCAAAAACAATAAAGGAAGGCGTAATTCATAATAGAAGAAATAATATTTACAAGTTTAACCAGCCACTAAAATACAAAGATATTGAAATTCCTGGTATAGAAGTATTTGAGCCAAAACCAGATGCTGATATTAAAAAATTGAAACCTGGAATAGAACATGTTGCTTTTGAATTGAAAGATTATGATATTTTTCTTGCAAAGATAAAAGAATCTGGTTTTCCAATTGATAAAGAAGTTAATTTTGAAGATGGTTCGAAGTTTTTTAAAACAGCGTTTATAAACTTAGTTGAAATTGAATTTCGTAATGATTCTTTGTTATCTCTTTGATCCTCTGGTCGCTCCAAATCGAGCTAGTTTTTCTCTAAAACCTGCAACGCTTGGTACTCTTCCGATTGTTGGTTCAAAATTGTTTATTCTATTTAATATTTTTGGATCGGCTCTATAATATTCGAAGATATCGTTAAAGACTACACTTTGGGCCTTGAGAATGTTTATTAACTCATTTGATGCTCCTCCATTTAGTTTTATAACTTTTTGTGCAAATTCAAAAAGATTTATGATTTGGCTTTGTAGTGTTTCTAAAGGATAGTTTTCACCTTCTTTAATAATATAAGGTAAATTACTTTTATCCAAGAAAGCTTCAAAGGCAAAGAATAAATATGGCAAGATTTCTGCTTGTGGATAATCATTTTCTTCTATTGATAATGGATACGGTGTTAAAAATTTCAGATTAGATGATGAATGTGAGCGTTTTTCCATATACCTATCATTCACCATTAAACTAAAAATAAAAACGGCTTTATATAGGGAGCCACGATTTTTATCATTTATCAATCGAGCTTCTTCAAATTTTTCTACATTACTTTTGCTGATTAATGTAACTACACCTTTTGTTAGTGCGTTTAAATTTAATGGTAATGAATGTTCAGCTGCTATCATTTCTAACGCTCTTAAGTTAGGAATATTAGGGTCTCCTGCCATTTTATATATGAGCATCGCGTTAGCGAATTCATCTATTCCTGTTCCTGTTCGGTATTTGTAGTAGTTGAAAATTTCTGCAGGTTTATCTTTTCTTTCTTGCCTATACTGTGAAAGAATAGGTTCTAATCCTTGAAGATTTGTTATTCTTTTTTCAATATGTCCATCGTTTGATATAAGTTCAATTGCGTTTGTTGGCCTTAGCATTCCTCTTTGTCCTTCAATTAATTGCTCGTAAGGAATAGAGATGCCTTCTTTTTCTAATTCGATTAATAAATCTATATCACATTTAAAATAATCAACAGATAATAAATACCTTGGATTTGGATATTCTCTATAGTCAACAATATTTTTTGGGTTATAGTAAAAAGGATCGTAATTTACCGAGTTAAGTTGTGGATTCATACCTTTATAGGTAGTGGAGGATCTCCATTCATAAGCTTTTGTTATGTCAGAGCCTGGTTTGATATATTTAGCTTCAATATAGGCATCGGGCGTTTGTTCTGATTCATTTTCTTTAATTGTTTCTATTCCCATTAAACTCATATCTAATATAATTATAGTACCTAAATTATGAAAATTAGAATTAATAAATATTTGAGTACTTGTGGCATTGGTCCTAGACGTATGATTGAAGTAGCCTTAAAAAATGGTGAGTTTGAGGTAAATGGCAAAATAGCCGAGCCAGGTATGATGATTGATGATGAAACAGATAAAGTTTTTTGGCAAGGGAAACAATTAAAAACTAAAAATAATTTTATATATTATGCTTTAAATAAGCCTGCTGGATATGTTTCAACCGTCAAGGACGAGAAAGATAGAAAAACTGTGTTAGATCTAATCAAAACAAAAGAGCGTTTATATCCAATTGGTCGGCTTGATAAAGAAAGTACTGGATTGATTTTATTAACTAATGATGGTGATTTAGCGTTGAAAACTACACATCCAAGGTATCATTTGCCAAAAATTTACGTTGTTTCAACTTTCGAGAAAATCTCAGATGGTCAGCTTAAACAAATGGAAAAAGGTGTGATGGTTAATGGTGAAAAAACATTAAAATCTGAAATAAAGAGATTAAAAGATAATAGCTTTGAAATTACTTTATACCAAGGTATGAAAAGACAAATTAGAGAAATGTGTAAATATGTTGATTTGAATGTTAAATCACTGCACAGGATTTCAATCGGCCCAATAAAAATTGGTAATTTAAAAGAAGCTGCTTATAGAGAATTAACAAAAGAAGAATTATTATCTCTAAAAGATTTGTAATCCATATTGTTTTTCTTTTTATTGCGATATAATTTGCGAGTTATGGCAAATCCATTTAAAAATACAAAAGTATTAGAATTACTTTCAGAATATAAAAATATTTGGGCTTTAAAATACTTATCGGCACTGGCTGAATGGGATATGGAAGTCTATATGCCACATAAAGGTGCGGAATCTCATGGAATAGCTATGGGAAAACTCACCACGATGGTTCAGAAATATTTTTTGGATGAGAAATTTACCGATCTTGTTAAAGCTGTAAAAGAAGAGAAAAATTTAACGGATGCAGAAAAAGGCGTTATTAGAATTTTATCTGAGGAATTAGATAAATTTTCTAAATTTCCGGCCGAATTTTTAGAAGATTTTGATAGTACAGTTAGTCTTGCTCATGGCGCATGGATTAAAGCGAAGCAACAAAACGATTATAAATCTTTTGAACCTCATTTAGAAAAAATAGTTGAACTTGTCAAAAGAAAAGCTGAATACATAGGCTATACCGATCATCCATATGATGCACTTTTGGGTTGCTATGAATCTGGACTTAAGACAAAAGAAGTTGAAGAATTTTTCGATTCGATTAGACCATTTTTGAAGGATTTACTCTCTTACATTAAGAAATCTCCTAAGTTTAAGCTTCAACATCCAATGGAATTGGAGAAAATAAATGTTAAAAAAGCAGAAAAACTGAATTTAAAATTATTGAATTATTTTAGATATGATTCTGAAGCATTGCGATTAGATACATCCTCGCATCCATTTAGTGAGGCATTTGTACCTACGCATGCACGAATAACTACTAGATATACTGATCATGATATAAAAAGCACTTATACAGCTGTAGCGCATGAATTTGGGCATGCTTTATACGATTTACAATCTGATCCAGCTATTGGTTATACACCAATCAGTGGTGGAGATAGTTTGGGTTTGCAGGAATCACAATCAAGGTTTTGGGAAAATTTTGTTACAAGATCAAAAGTCTTTGGAGAGATCTTTTACAATCAAATAATTAAATGTGGAAAAAACTTAAAAAATTATTCTTCTGATGATTTATATGAATATGTAAATAATGTCGCACCTTCATTAATTAGAGTAGAGGCTGATGAAGTAACTTATCATTATCATATTATGATTCGATTTGAAATTGAAAAAGGTTTAATTGAAGGTACTATTAAAGTAAAAGATTTACCTAAAGTTTGGAATCAAAAATATAAAGAATATTTAGGCGTTGAACCTAAAACTGATAGTGAAGGAGTATTGCAGGACATCCATTGGAGTTTAGGATCAATTGGATATTTCCCAACGTATTCAACAGGAACGGTTCTTAGTGCTGTATGGGCAGAGTTAATAGAGAAAGAACTTGGATCTTTAAATGATTTGATCTCATCTAAGTCTGGTATCTCAAAGATCAAAAAATGGTTAGGGAAGAATCTACATAAATATGGAAATACTTATACTTTCAATGATATGGTAAGAAAAGCTTCCGGAGAAAATTTCAATACAAGAGCTTGGAAAAAATATTTAGAAACTAAGTATAAATCAATATATTAAATGGAAAGCTGGATTACCTACATATTAATTTTCATATTTATAGTTTCGATGCTTTCTTTAGGATCTAAATTTTTTCTAAAAAATGATGTATCAAATTCAGATCGTTTAATAAAAAAAGAGATTGTTATTAAAGATAAGTCATATCATTTAGAAATAGCAGATAATAATGCATCCAGAATGAAAGGTTTGATGAATAGAGAAACGATGGCTGAAAATGAAGGGATGCTTTTTGTTTTTGATTATGTTGGAATTCATTCTTTTTGGATGAAGAACACCTTAATTCCACTTGATATGATATGGTTAGATTCCAATGGCAAAATAGTGTACATACATGAAAATGCTCAGCCTTGCTCTAATTTAGTTCAAGCCATTTGCCAGTCGATTATTCCATCTAAAACGGCTAAATACGTTATTGAACTGAATGCTGGCGAGGTTAATAAACTCGATATTAAAATCGGGGATGTTATAAAATTATAATTCTTCCAAAGATCCGATTTCGTCTTCTTGTCTTTCGATATATTTAAGATAATTCTCGGTAGTAGATAATCTTTTGTGTCCAGCAATTTTTGACACCAAAAGTACGCTAGCACCTTTTCTTAAATGTTCAGCAATAAAGGTATGGCGTAAATCATTTATTGTTACGTTATTTAATCCGATTTGTTTGAAGTATCTATCTAAGGTTGCTCTTATATTTCTTATCAATAATGGTTTTCCTGTTTTGGTAGTGAAAACATTTTCATATTCAGAAGGTGTTCTGATTTTTATATATTCTTTTAGTGCATCTTGTACGGCATTGTTTAATGGGATTTCTCTATTAGGAGATGATTGGGTTCCAGGTACTTTTAGTACACCTTGTTCAGTTTCTTCTTTTGAAAATTCTATATTATTCAATTTCATGCTGGCTAGTTCATTGATTTTCAATCCTGTTTGGAGCAATACTTCTACTATAGCTTTTGTTCTTGGGTCTCCTTTTACTGTATCTCTTAATGCTCTGTATTCAATTTTGGATAATATACGAGGAGCTGATTGCTGAATTTTAGGATGTTGAACAGCGTTTGCAGGGTCATCGCCAAGGACTTTCTCATCAACTAAAAATTTGAAGAAAGTTTTCATAGCATTTATCTTTCTAGAGATAGTTTTCTTTGTGTAATTGTTTTGTCCTAAATGTTTAATAAAACCATCAAGGTCAATTGTTCTTACTTCTTCTATGTAACTTTTTCCGTTTTTTTGTACGAAATCTAATATTTGTTCAATGTCTTTTGAGTAGGCGATTAAAGTTGCGTCAGCTCTATTTCGTTCTTTTAAATAGTTTATAAACTTTATCCTAGCCTGATTTAGTAGCATCATATTTGTAAATTTTCTTGGGGTGGATGTTTGGAAGATACAAGAAAAGCTTCTTTTTTCGATTTTAATTTATTACTTATATTTATTATTTATTACTATCCTGTAGGAAATGTCAATAAGATAATCGTTTCCTTTGGTTGCGGGGCCAGGATTTGCACCTGGGTCTCGAGATTATGAGCCTCGCATGATAACTACTTCACTACCCCGCGGCAATAGACCCTATTATACCCTAAAAATATTGAATTTTAAAGGGGTTTAAAGACATACGACTTGAAGCAAGGGTAAATAATCACCTCAATTTTAAATATTGAATCCATTTAGAGAAGTTTTCGGGCTCCGACGGATTACTATGGGACTGTCCGCTTTCGTATGTTTTTGTAGTATTTTCTTCGGGAATTATCAATATAGTAGCGTTTTCTGATGCTAAATTTAACTCTTCTATAGCAAGCTTCTGTAAGTAGTCGTTGCTCTCGGTTGTTGTTATCATTTCCTTTAATTCTAAGTTTTTACTTTCTAATTCTTGTAATTCAGTTTGGCTTTCTTTTATATAGTTTACACCTTTTGTATAGTTAAAAATCGATTTTATATTATTACTGGTAATTATAAAAAGGATTGTGATTAGTATAAATCCAAATATATAATTAATTTTGTTTTCAAGCATAACTTTATTATATATATTTGAATTGAAATTTGCTAAAATACTGGAATCTGCTCACGGTTAGCGGGGCGACGTAGCTCAGATGGTTAGAGCACAGCATTCATAACGCTGAGGTCGGTAGTTCGATCCTACCCGTCGCTACCAGAGTTTTTAATATCCCCCCAATTTTTTTCCACAACGTTAAGTCAAATAGAGTTTAGTCATAGTGCATAATGTATAATTAAGCCATGAAAAAACGAATATTAACTGGTGATAGACCCACAGGTCCTTTGCATTTGGGACATTATGTTGGTTCATTAAAAAATAGAGTTGAGCTACAAGATCAATATGACTCTTTTATTATGGTAGCTGATATTCAGGCTTTAACTGATAATTTTGATAATCCTAAAAAAGTTTCTGAAAATACATTACAAGTTTTATTAGATAATATTTCTGTTGGATTAGATCCTGATAAAATGACTTTCTTTTTACAGTCTGCTATTCCGCAAATTGCTGAGTTAACTGTTTTTTATGCTAATTTAGTAACGACTGGACGTTTAGAAAGAAATCCTACAGTTAAAGATGAGATTAAAACAAAGAAGAATTTTGGGGAAGGTGTTCCTTTAGGGTTTTTTATGTATCCGGTTTCACAAGCTGCTGATATTACAATTGTTAAGGGAGAGATTATTCCTGTGGGTGAAGATCAAGTTCCACATATAGAACAAACGAGAGAGATCGTCAGAAAATTTAATTCAATATATGGAAATGTTTTTCCAGAGCCAGAAGCTTTAGTTGGAAATACTGGGAGATTGGTTGGATTAGATAACAATGCCAAGATGAGTAAATCGTTAGGTAATGCAATCTTTTTAAATGATACATCTGAAGTTATTAAGCAAAAGATTATGAGTATGTATACTGATCCTTCTCGTATTCGCGCAACAGATCCGGGTAAGGTTGAAGGAAATCCAGTGTTTTTGTATCACGATATTTTTAACACAGATTTAGCTCAAGTTGAGGATTTAAAATCTAGATATTTAAAGGGACAAGTTGGAGATGTGGAAGTTAAAACAAAACTTTATGAATCTGTGGAGAAATTTTTGAATCCAATAAGAGAAAGACGTTCTAAATATGAAGACTCTAAAAAATTATTAGAAATCTTATCAGCAGGAACAAATAAAGCTTTAACAATAGCCAAGCAAACTATGAATGAGGTAAAAGATGCTATTGGAATAGTGAGGTTTTAAAGTTATGAAGAATCCTAAGGCTTATTTAAAAATAAAAGAGCGTAGAGATCAACTTAAGGATCTTTATTTAACATTAAAGTGGATTTTTGGTTTTTATTTTAAACATTATCCTTACAAAACAGCCTTTTATATTGTCATTAACGTTATAAGTTCATGCAAATCGCTTGTTTATGCCTACTTTATTGGAAAAGTAATTGATGAATTAATAAGCTTATCTAGGCAATCATCTGGATTATCTGATTTATATCCTTATTTAATTTTCTTAGCTTTATACACAATTATTGCTGATGTTCTTTTGGGAGTTTCCTTAAATTATTTGCGAAGGATCTTAAATCGAGAAAGTGCTATAAAACTTGATCAGGTTTTTTACGAAAAGCTTTATTATTTAGGTGTTCAGAAGCTTGAAGATAGAGATTTCTTGAATGTTTCTAAGCGTGCAGGGGAGTGGCTTAGAGATTGTTTCTTCGTTCTAGATGAATCTGTCAGATTTGTCAGTAATATTTTTAGGTTAATTGTAAGCATTTTTATTATCTACTCTTTCCTTCCAAGTATTATTCCTATTTTTATCTTATTTGCAGTTATAAGATTTTTTCCTCAAAGATATTTTGACCGAAAAGATTTTGAATGGCAGGTTAATGATGAAACTTCTGATCAAATGCGTAAAGCTAGAAATGCGATGGCGTGGCTTCAAGATCCAAAAGGTTTGCAGGAAATTTATATTACCGGAGCATACGATTTTTTTGATAAAAAATTTACAAATTTTTATAAGTGGTATCTTGGAGGATTTGAAAAAATTATTATACAAAGGTCTATTGTTACAATAATTTTGGATATATTTAATACTGCTTTAACCGTAGGTGCATATGCCTTTGTTTTTTCAAAAGCCATTGCTGGGGTTTTAACAATTGGTAGTGTTGCTTTCTATATGCGAAGCATAGATAGCTTTATTGATTCTATTAGCGCTACGTTTTCTTCTTTTGCTTGGTTAAGTGAATTCTCATTAAAGATGAGAGATTTGATGGCGTTTTTCAACACAAAATCAAGTGTTTTAAATGGAAGCATAGAGTTAAATGTATTAGAGAAATCTCCTTCTATCGAATTAAAAAATGTTTATTTTAAATATCCAAACTCTGATAGATGGGTTTTTGAGGGTTTAAATTTAAAAATTGATTCTGGCGAAAAAGTTGCTATTGTTGGTCACAATGGCGCAGGTAAAACCACTCTAATAAAATTATTATGTAGATTTTATGATGTAAATGAAGGAGAGATTTTAATAAATGGCACTAATATTAAAGACATAGAATTATCATCTTTATACAAAAATCTTGGAGTTGTCTTTCAAGAATATAATTTTTATTCAACTTTTACATTAAAAGAAAATATTGTTTTAGGTGATATAAATAAAGAGTTTAATGAAGAGGAATTAAAGAAAGTTGCAGAACAATCAGATGTTACAAGCTTTTTACATGAATACAAGAATGGTTTTGAGCAGACAATGAGTGAAAAATTTAAAGATGGGATAAGACCTAGCACAGGTCAACAGCAAAAAATTACTATTGCTAGATTTTTTTATCGTAATGCTCCGTTAGCAATTTTTGACGAGCCTACTTCTGCAATAGATGCTGTTGCGGAATATAAAATTTTTAATGAGATTTATAAATATTTTAAAAATAAAACAGTCATTATTGTTTCGCATAGATTTTCTACAGTAAGAAATGCAGACCGTATAATTGTTTTAAATGGAGGCAAATTGGCTGAGCAAGGCACACACGAAGAGCTTTTAGCTAAAGATCGAATTTATGCTAATGCATTCAAATTGCAGGCAGAGGGTTATCGTTAAGCTAGCGTTATCATTTGGTTTTCTGCTAAACTATTGCCAGAAATTTTTATTTAATTATTTTAAAGGAGTTAACATATGAAAGGTCTTGAATTTCCAATTATTGGAACTAAATCAGCGGATGTTACTAAAAAGTTTGATATTAACAGCCCAGCTGGTAGAAAAGAGTATTTTGAAGCAAAAGCAGGCGCAGAAATTTCTAAAATAAGAGAGTTTTTGCAAAACAGAACTTTTGTTGCAAACATGGTTGGAAAGAAAAATGCAGGTAAAGGAACATATTCAAAGCTATTTGGAGAAATTTTTGGCATGGATAAAATTGCTCATATTTCTGTTGGAGATTTAGTCAGAGATTCTCATGTAAATTGGGCAGAATTTGAAAAAAGTCCTGAGTTTGCTGATTTGAAAAATCACTATAGAGGTTTTATTTCTTTTGATGAAGCTATTGAAAGACTTCATGGTAGAAGCCAATCTTCGCTTCTTCCTACAGAGTTTGTTTTAGCATTATTGAAATTTGAAATATCTAAACATAAAGGTAAATCAATCTTTTTAGATGGGCTTCCAAGAGAAATGGATCAAGTTTCTTATGCTTTGTATTTTAGAGATTTAATAAATTATAGAGAAGACCCTGATTTGTTCATATTAATTGATATTCCTGAAGCCGTTATCGATGAAAGAATTAAATATAGAGTTATTTGTCCAAATTGTAAGACATCAAGAAGCGTAAAACTTCTTCCTACAAGTAAGATTGGTTATGATGAAGATACAAAAGAATTTTATTTGATGTGTGATAATCCTGATTGTGGAACAAGTGCTCGAATGGTTGGAAAAGAAGGAGATGAACAAGGGATTGATCCGATTAGAAAGAGATTAGAAAAAGATGAAGAAATTATGAAATTAATTTTCGGTATTCATGGAGTACCAAAGGTTTTGATAAGAAATAATGTTGCGGTTTCTGAAAAAGATAAATACGATGATTATGAAATCACATCAGCTTTTAGCTATGAGAAAAAAGGCGATGAAATTATTACAAAAGAATCAGCTTGGACATTTAAAGATGACAATGGTGTTGAGTCAGTAAGTTTACAAGCTTCTGCCGCCGTTGTAACAATGTTAAAACAATTACCTGAAGCTTTAAGAATTTAATTTATCTAAAGCAAGGCATTGATAGGTATAAGGTTAGCGTGTAGATGGTCCATGTGAAAAGGCTCCACCAGCCTAAAAAAGAAAAAACAAAACTTATTTTGATTTTTGTTTGAATAAAGGAAGGTAAAAGATCTTTGTCTTTGCCTTCCTTTTCTTTTTTCAGTAAATATGGACTTATTACAAAAGATAAAAAGCATCCATTTAGGATTAGGATTCCCAATAATAGAAATTCTTCAGGTAAAATAGGAAGCGCATTTGTTTTATAAGCGAGAATTTTACCAGCCGTTAAAAGAATTGTTCCTAGCCAGATTAATGGTTTAGTAATTTTATGAGTTCTTGTTGTGGCAACTGTCCAATATGAAGAATTTTGAGCTAACAACCCATGCCAATCTATAACAGTAACTGCACCTAGCCCGATAATGAATCCTGTGAAAATAAGAAATAAGCTTAAAAATAGTATAATCATAAGATTATTGTATCTGAGATATGTAGTATATTATACACCAACTATCTTTAATATTATTAAAAATAATTAGAAAGTCAGATTTTTAATTAGGTACGATTAGAAGTTAACGGTAATAGCAATTAATCCTATAATTATAGCCATAGATATAATAAAGGCTATTTTTCCTATCAAAGGAGCTTCCACAAATGTTTTAATTTTATTTAATCCAAAGAAATAGCTATTCATATATAAATTTTATCATTTATCTGGCGGAGAGAACAGGATTCGAACCTGCGCGGGGCTTTTATTCCCCAACGGTTTAGCAAACCGTCGCCTTAAGCCACTCGGCCATCTCTCCATTTGTAATGTAGGTATTTTAACATGTTTTTGTTTTACGCTCTCTTACTTTTTTTATAGGTGATATGTTAGGATCTAATTATATGGCTAGATTTTACTTTGTAAGACACGGAGATGCCTACGACGAAATGGGCATTCAGTTAGAGAATTATGCGCTAAATAATAATGGGAGAATTCAAGCTTTACAGCTAGCGAGAAGATTAAAGGACAACAAATTTGAAGCAATGTATTGCAGTAAGATAAAAAGATCAATGCAGACATGTGAGATTGTGAATGATGTTCATAAGATGGAGGTTATTTATAATCCAAAATTAAATGAAGTTGGAGGCGAAATATGGCCTCAGCCGGGTGTTAAATCTGAGCCGGAAGCTTTGAATAATTTTGGAAGAGCTTTGACCACTATTTCCGGTTTTTGGAAGAAATTAAAGGAAGATCACAAAAATCAAGAGATTATTGTTTTTACGCATGGTAATTGGATAAGAGTACTTTTAAGTAGCATATTAGCTGAAGGTAGTCATGAATGTTTCTTTCATTTTGTTATTCATAATACGGCTCTAACTATTATTGATGTAAATGAAACCACTGGATTTGAATCAATAATTACAATATCTGATGCAGGTCACACACATTTATATGATTCTCATATTTAGGATTGTGTTAAAATTTTGATAATGGATATTTTAAATTCTTTAAATTTAAATAAGAAACAAGAGCAACCAATTGAAAATCAGGTTTACAAACCCTCGGTAACTTTACTTGAATGGGAAGCTCCTGAAAGAGCCTTTAAAAAATACTCTCGTGAATTTTATAGACGTATGGGGGTTATTTTATTATTCTTTGGATTGTTACTTTTGATGATTCAAGATTTTACAGTTATTGCTGTACTTGGAATCATATTTTTTGTTATATATGTTTTTCATACTATTCCTCCTCGTAATGTAATACATAAAATTACTTCAAATGGTGTTTATTATGCAATGGATTATCATTACATGTGGAAAGAGCTTAAAAGCTTCTATTTTGAGGAAAAAGATGGTATTCGATATTTAGTTATAAATACGGTTGATCCTTTACCAGGTAGAATATTTTTGATTATTGCAAAAGATATTTCGAATGATCATGTAATGAATATATTGAATCAATATTTATCTTTTGATGAAACTCCTGAATCTAATATTTATGAAGATATGATAAGAATTTTTAAATCAAAGGTAAAACTTAAATCGTTTTCTGAAGAATAAATAAGCTTAATCATGGCGGAGGGGGAGGGATTTGAACCCTCGTGCCCAATTAAGGACGCAGGCTTTTCGAGAGCCGCCAGATAAACCTCTCCTGCACCCCTCCATACATGCATAACATAAAAAGGGTAGCCCTTTTTATTTGTTGATATTACAGCGTAACAGGCAATATTATACCTTTAAGAGGTTGTCGTTGTAACTAATCTGTTATAAAAAAGGGTAGCCCCTGATATAATGTCCATGTGCACCCGTAGCTCAGATGGATAGAGCGCAACTTTGCGGAAGTTGAGGTCGCAGGTTCGACTCCTGCCGGGTGCGCCATTTAATAATTTGGCGCTTTTCCATAAATAATAATTTTTGTTCCAGGGTTTTCTTTTGTTGCCTTAATAGAGGTTTTTTCTTTTAATTCAGGATCAGCCCAATAATAAAGTTTTTCTGCATCATCCAATTTCATATTTACGCAACCATGGCTCATTGGTTGTCCAAAGTTATTGTGCCAGTATGCACCATGGATGCCAAATCCGCGAGATGCTGGTATCTTATCATTAGAGAAAAACATTGTATGAGGAACTTTTGGTAAATCATAATAAGTTCCAAGTTTTTTGCTTCCTCCATTCATTCGTGTGCTTAATAATTTAGTCCAAATTCTGAATTCTCCTGTAGGTGTTTTTCCCCATTTGCCTGTTGAAACAGTAAATTCATAGATTAAATCTTTCCCTTCGTAGGCATATAATTTTTGATTAGTAAGATCAACTTCTATTCGTTTATTTTCATCTGAATTATCGTCTTTATCTCCTAATACTTTTGGGTTTTCTGTTTTTGGCATTGCAGCTATTTCGATTGTATTGTTGTTATAAATTCCATAATTCTCATCTGATAAATCTTCTTCTAACGTATTAGGATTTATTGTTCCTTGATTTGAAAAGTATTTGGGAAGTATATTTGAAAACGTAAACTTGAAAGAGAATAGTCCGACCAGTATAGTAGCAGCAAGATATATCATCAAAAAAGAGACAACTCTTAAATATGAGGATATTTTATTCATACTTTTATGCTAACAAAAATTTCCGCATTTGTAATATAGTTTCTTTTGTATATATATTAATCTATGGATTCTGTTTCTGAAATCAAAAATAAATTAAATATTGTTGATGTTATAAACGCATATGTACCTTTAAAAAAGAGCGGAAACAGCTATAAAGGAGTTTGTCCATTCCATAAGGAAAAAAGCCCTTCTTTTATTGTTTCTGAGGATATTCAGCATTATCGTTGTTTTGGATGTGGTAAAAGCGGAGATATTTTTAACTTTATAATGGAATATGAAGGTTTAGAATTTAAGGAAGCACTAAATGTGCTGGCAGAAAAAGCCGGAGTTGAGATTAAAGCTTTTTCTGGAGAATCAGAAAAGAAAAATCGTGATGAAAATGAAAGACTCTTGAAGATAAATCAGACTGCTACCGCTTTATATCACAACTTACTAACTAATCATCCTCTAGGTAAAAATGGGCTAATTTATTTGAAGAAGCGTGGAATATCAAAAGAAATAATTGAAGAATTTAATTTAGGTTATGCTCCAAATTCTTGGGATAGTCTTTCAAAAATTTTAGTTAAAGAAAAATTTTCTTCGCAGGAAATAGATAAGTCAGGATTAGCCAGATTTCGAAAAAATAATAAAGATACCTATGATTTATTTCGAGCTCGCTTGATGGTTCCTCTTGTTGATCATTTGGGGAGAGTTGTGGGGTTTGCCGGAAGAGCCTTGTTGAAAGAGCAAAATCCTAAATACATAAATTCTCCTGAAACGCCTTTATATCATAAAGAAAAATTTCTATTTGGATTATATAACGCAAAGAAATTTATATCTGAAAAAGATTACGCAATTATCGTAGAAGGAAACTTTGATATGATTTCGCTTTATCAACATGGATATAAAAACGTAGTTGCTTCAAGTGGAACTGCTTTGACTGTTGCTCAAATTAACCTAATTAAAAGATATACTTCAAATTTATACTTTTTATTTGACGCCGATGAGGCAGGTGTAAAAGCCTCTCTTCGAGGAGCTGAAATAGCTGAGCCTTTGGGAGTAAACATTTCAGTTGTAGTTTTAGGAAACAATGTAAAAGACCCAGATGAATTAATGCAGAAAGATCCGTATGCATTTGAAGATTGTTTAAGTAAGGCTATGCCTTTGTGGGATTATTATTTTTACTATGCTTCAAGAAATTACAATTTTGATAATATTTTTGAGCGTAAGGCTGCCTCAGAATTTCTGCTTTCTATTATTAATAAAATAACCGATGGTGTTGTAAAAAGTCGTTATATTAAAAAGTTTGCTGATTTGTTTGAGGTAAAGGAAGACTTTGTATTATCTGCTTTGAGCAAAGCCTCAGATCTTCCTGAGATTCAATATAGAAAGCCTGAAAAAGATACTCGTTCTGAAGGTATGATTGAACAATCAATTGCTTTCCCTAAGATTGAATTTCATTTAATAAAGCTTTTTGTAAACGCTAAAGGTAAAAGCATTAAGTTAATAAAGCAGGCTTTATCTTCTGAATATTTTGGTGTTAATACTGTTTCAGATCTTTTGGAAAGCAAAGAAGCCGGGGCAATAGTTAAACAACTAATAGAGGCTTCTCAGGAAAACACCAAAAACATTGATATTAAGGCGTTTTATGATACACTATCAACATACGATAAAAACCTAGCAGAGATGTTCGAGAAAGCATATTTGGTTGATATATCAACCCTTTTCGAGACAGATGACGCACTGCTTAACGAGTTTGAGACAACTCTAAACCGAATTAAAATGTCTTTTCATAGAAAAAGTATTATGGCTTTATCACATGAGGCCAAAAAACTTGAAGCTACCAATGAGTTTCAAAAACTAGCCGAATGCCAAAAGGAAATAAACATCCACGCGGAAAGAATTCGGGAGATTGAAGTGGAAGTAAATAATTAAATTTCATTTTAAAATAAAAAAATGTCAAACAGCATAAAAGATAATCCTTTAGTTAAAAGTTTAATAAATAAAGGTATAAGCAGAGGTTTTGTTACATACGATGAAGTGTCAAAAGTTGTGCCTGATGCTGAAAACAATATTGATAAGCTAGATCTAATATATGATCTTCTTCATGAAAATAAAGTTAATGTTATACAGGATACTGTTGAAGATGAAATTTCCGATAAAGAATTAAAAGATCTAGAAGCTGAATTAAGGAACACTTCTTTGCAAGCAACTTTAGATCGTGCAATTACAGGTGATCCTGTTCGTATGTATTTAAGAGAAATAGGTAGAGAAAATTTATTAACTGCTGTAGAAGAAATCGAACTAGCACAAATGACTGAAGCTTTAAGATATCAGGAAGCTATAGATCAACTTAAAAAAGAAGGAAATAATAAACCAACTATTAGACAAATTGCAGATGTCTTATTTATTGGCGACGAAGATATTGACACTGATAAAGGAAAAGAATTTAAAGCTCAATTTGATGGATTTATGGATTCTGGTAAGAAATTCAAGATGAAAAAATCTCGAGAAAGATTGATTAGCTCTAATTTGAGATTGGTTGTTTCTATTGCAAAAAGATATATGAATAGAGGACTTACTTTCTCAGATTTGATTCAAGAAGGTAACATGGGTTTAATGCGTGCCGTTGATAAATTTGACTGGAGAAGAGGATTCAAGTTTTCTACATATGCTACATGGTGGATTAGACAAGCAATAACAAGAGCTATAGCAGATCAAGCTAGAACTATTAGAATCCCTGTTCATATGATTGAGACAATAAACAAGCTAAAAAGAATTCAAAGAGAATTAGGACAAAAACTAGAGAGAGAGCCTACTCCAAAAGAAATTGGTAAGGCCATGGATTTAGAAGCAGCTAAAGTTGAGGAAATATTGAAGATATCTCAAGAACCAAGTAGCTTGCAAGCAAAAGTAGGACAAGAAGGAGATACAGCTTTAGAGGAATTTATTCATGATGAAAATTCAAGCTCTCCTGAAGATATCGCATCATACGAACTTTTGAAAACACATATTGAGGAAGTTTTGCATAGCTTAAGCGATAGAGAAAAGAAAGTGTTAGAGCTTAGATTTGGATTAAAAGATAATAGACCTAGAACTTTAGAAGAAGTTGGAAAAGTATTCGGAGTAACAAGAGAAAGAATCAGACAAATTGAAGCTAAAGCTTTAAGAAAGCTTAAACATCCTTCAAGAAGCCGAAAATTAAGAGATTATTTAGGATAATCAACCCCGAAGGAATCTGTCTCCCCAGTAGCCAATGGAATAAGCGGCGATGGCCGCTATTCCACCTACTAAAACTGTTTCAATTATTAGCCTAAATGTTGATTTTTTAGTTAGCCATCCTCTAACAAATCCTAGCATTATAAGCGAAAATAAAACCATTAATATACTTTCAACAAAAGTCGTTGTATTGGATTCAAAAAACATATATGGAATCAAAGGAATTGTTCCAGAGAATATAAATGCGCCAAATGTTAATGTTCCACTTTTTGCTGGAGAAAGGTTATACCTTGAATTTTGCTTAGTTTTTAAAATCTCATTTTCACTTTCTACTCCAAGAAAATTGCCTGATGCCATTGATATTCCATCTGCGATTAAGTTGGCCAAACCCAATATGATCACGGTATTATGCCCTAAATTTGCCCCATAAGCGCCTGCTACGACCGCGAAAGTCGTTATTATGCCATCATTTGCAGATAGTATCGCATCTTTCACTAGAGAGGCAGTTTCAAATAGTGAGGTGTTTCTTTTCATTAATACTAGTATAATAAATTTATGAAAGAATATACACCTGAAACGCCACCAATGTCAGAAGATACAAAAACGATCATTACTGTTTTAACTTTAATATCGATTCCGCCAGTTGGTGTGGTTTTAATGTGGATTTGGAACAAATGGCAAACTTGGGTTAAAGTTGTCGTTACAGGATGTACTTGCTTACCTTTTATTCTAATATTTATTGCTTATATGCTCGGTTTTTTCGGCTTTATAATGTCTGAAGTTGAAAAAGAAACTGCAGATACTTTAAGAAATAATCCAGTTGAATCAACACAATCGTCAATTAAATCAACTGTGGCAACTAGTAATAATAACAAAATAGTAAATGTTTTTAATGATGTAAGTGGCGGATATTCTGTTACTTATGATGGAGAGAAATTAGTTAGTTGCAACGCTGATGGTAGTTTTCAAAAGGAACTTATTTTGTTTGACATATCCCATGAATGTACGATAGGTGATGCACTTTATGTAGTTAGAATAAGCAAAAATAGTGAGCCTTTTTCTGCTAGTCAAAATTTGATTAAAACAGAAGACATTCTAATTGATGGTGTGAAAGGGATAAAAAAGACTTATTCTTTTACAGAAGAGGATGGTCCTTTGTATGAATTGGGCGGATTGGTAGTTGTAAGTGTGAAAGCCCCATCAAAAAATGGAGATTTAATAAATATACAGGTTGCAGGAAACACAAAAGAAGACGAGGTATTATTTAATGAGATTATTTCAGGATTTAAGTGGAATTAATGTTTGTGAGATATATTACTTCAAAATAGCTATAGAATCTGTTAAAATAACTCCATACTTTTATGAGTATTCCGCGGTAGCTCAGCTGGTAGAGCAGGAAGCTGTTAACTTCAAGGTCCCTGGTTCGAGTCCAGGCCGCGGAGCCATTTTTATTAAATTCCAGGTAAATTCAATTGAAAAACTTTTTTAGGCTTTCTTTTTGATGGTTTTTCTGACTTTTTAGCTTTTGGTTTCGGTATTATTCTGAAAGAGCCATCGGGCCGTTCTCTCACGTTTTTTTCTACTTTCGCTAATGTTCCATGTTTATAAACACTGGCTGCAACAATAGCATTCTCTAATAAAGCAGATATATGTATGGAGTTCATTTGTTCTATTTCATCAAAAGTTAAGCCTGTGTGGTGTAAAAAGTTTATGTTTTTGGCTGGATTAAGGTGTTGTTCTAATATCAAATGCCTTCTATAAATATTGTTTTTGTATAGACCCCAAAGTGCGGGTATTTGACCTATTAAAATGCCATTTGGGTTTACAGTTTTTATCTTGGCAGGTTTATGTGCTTTATATGGATTTATTTTTGCTGATTTAGAAAATGATATGCCTAATTTATGCATCAAAAGTCCATAAGCTAAAGTTTTTATGAATGTTTGAGCTTGATATCTTGGATCTGCAAAACTGTCCGAGAAAAATGCACTGAATTCATTTAAATATAGTATTCGATTTTCGAAGCTGAATATTGCAGTAGGAAGAGGCACTAGTACACAAGTTTCATTAATAAATAATCTTACTGTTTGTGAAGGAAAAATCATTGAACCTAAATTAGAAAGAGGTAAAGGTACAACTTTGTGCTCGTTGGGATTACCCTCCAAAAAAGGGTTATCTGATAATTGGCTTGGAAAAGCATCCTTTGCAATTTGAGAATATAAAACTGATAAATTCTGCTGATAAGCTGCTAGCATATCGGGTGTTAAACCCGAGTTAAGCATATTTACATTTGTTGCGGCCCAGAGTCTAAATAATTCTGCTTGCCTCCACATAATATCTGCAGAAGTTTGGGGACAGTGCTTACTATAGTTATCTGGATTAAAATTGTTTGCTGTAAATATAGCCATCTGTTTCTTTCCAAAAAGATGGGATACTTCTTCGCCTCGGGCTACTTGTAAGAAGAGTTCAAAATTAATGCGTTGGGCTTGGTTTAGTAATTGAAGCTGAAGAATCTCGCCATCTGCATGAGGTCGAAAATGGGCTTCTTGGCTGGCTTCTGGTTTTGGTTTAATTTCACCTTGATGGGTTATATGCTGGCAGATTTCAAATAGAGTAATTTGTTTTCCTGGGATATATAATGAGTCATGTCCATTTTCTTCAATGGGAGATTCCTCTAAATGGCTGTTTTTAAAGTCGATGTAATAATCAGGATTTTGGGTAGGATTTTCTTTGATGGCTAATGGGTTATATCCATCAGGCACGATTTAAGAGGAACTTTTTATACATAAATCCTTAAAATAATATCACGGAGTATTCTCCTATAGCAAATTATACTATTGCTTAAATTTAGACGATAAAATGTGATATTATGAACAAATTTTACTCTACAAACGAGTCTCCTAGAGACCCAGCTTCTAGCATATCTAGATAATTCAAATAAGAAATATACGACTTTAGCATGATATAGTTGTATTATGAATAAAACCATTCCTATTTTTATTGCGTTAATTTTAATTCCTATATTCGGATATTTGTTTTATCAATCTCAGCTTGCAATTTCTAATCCAAATAATAACGAAGTAGTGGACGATGAAGATGATATGGTGTTTTGTACCATGGAAGCAAAAATTTGTGCCGATGGTTCTGGGGTTGGCAGATCTGGGCCTAAATGTGAGTTTCAAAAATGCCCTTATGAAGATCAAATTATAGTGGAGGCTCCTACAGCTACTTTTCCTATAGAGAGTCCTTTGCAGGTTAAGGGTCAAGCGATAGGTAGCTGGTTTTTTGAAGGAAGTTTTCCTGTTACTTTAAAGGATGATAAAGGAAATATTCTTGCCACAGGTTTAGCCGAAACTAATGATGATTGGATGACAGAGAATTTTGTAGATTTTGAATTAGAATTGAAATTTACTTCACCAAAATCAATAGATGGGATGGGTTCTTTGATATTTAAGAAAAGTAATCCATCTGGACTTCCAGAAAAAGAGGATGAGTTAGTTATGCCGATAGGTTTTGTGATTTATTAATAATGAATTTTTAGTTTTGAATTAAAGGAAGGTGATAATAAATGAAGGAATTACATATGGTAACTTTCTTGCTAGTGATAGTAGGAGCTTTGAATTGGGGTTTAGTAGGATTATTTGATTTTAATCTTGTAAGCTTTTTGGTTGGAGGATTTCCAGTTGTAGAAAGAGTTGTGTATGTGTTGGTTGGTTTGTCTGCGTTGGTAGAGGTGTTTAATCATTCTGCTTCTTGTAAGTGGTGTGGTAAGTAATAAGACTGTAGTTTGAGAATTTAAGCGCCCCGTTTCACGGGGCGCTTAAAAATAAAATCAAATCCCAAATCTGCTATAAAATCCGCTTGGTAAAATTCTTCCATTATTATCAATAATATTCATTTCTCCGTATTCAATATTTTTATTGTTTGTATTTAAATATTCCAATTGATTTTTATATGTTTGTGAAGAAAATCCTGGTGTGTGTCCTGTATATAATATGAAGCAATCTTTATGCATAATCTTTTTTATATTTTCAAAAAGAGGCATTAAATCATTTTCTATTTTGAAAACTTGTCCTTGAGGTCCGCGTCCAAATGAAGGAGGATCTAAAATTATTCCATTATATTTATTTCCTCTTTTCGTTTCTCTTTCTACAAATTTAACAGCATCTTCTGTTATCCATCGGATAGGTTTTTCTTCTAAATTATTTTCTTTTGCATTTTCTTTTGCCCAGTCGACTACATTTTTTGCTGCATCGATATGAGTTACAGAGGCACCTGCTTGTGCGGCTGCGATTGTTGATCCACCTGTATAAGCAAATAGATTTAAAACTTTTGCTTCACCTTGTATTTTTTTTACTTGTTCTCTTATCCAACTCCAGTTTTCTTCTTGTTCAGGAAACAATCCAATGTGGCCAAAGCCTGTAAGTTTTATTTTGAATTTTATTTTTCCAAATTCAATCGAGAAATTTTTTTCAGCATTATTTTTTACAGTCCAGTTTCCTGTTTTATCTGTTTCTCTTACAAATATAATATCGGATTTATTCCAAAATTTTTGATCTAATTGTGGTGCCCAAACTGCATAAGGGGAAGGTCTGGTAAAAACATAATTATTTATTCTTTCAAGTTTAAGACAGTTTCCGCTGTCTATAAGTTCGTATTGAGACATATTTATATTATATCCGATTCTTTTAATGTGATTTTTTCAAGTTCACTTAAAGCTTCGTCTATTGGTTTATTTAAAATAAATTGATAATAAGTTTCTGTGTTTTCGTTTCTTCCAGTTTCTAATAATAACCAATGAAGAAGAATTCTGGCATCTTTTTCTTTTACCCATTGGTTGCCCCATCTTTTTTTGAAGGCTTCTTGCATTGTATTTTCTTCTGTTTCATTTGTATTTGATTCAGAATTTTCTTGCATCATATAAGTTCTCATGTAAACGACTCCATCACGAGGATTGTATGAATCAAATAAATTAAAAGATGTTATATCTGATTTTATATTTACACCCATTGATAACCACTCACGTGTAAGATTATCGAATTTATATTTCAGATTCCAAATATCTGTTTCTGTAAGTGTTTGTTTATCGGACATCTCGTCAAATTCTTTTCTTATACTTAATTGAGTTAAAGAGAATGGAACTTGAAATCTTGTCACATAACCAGACCAAAAATTAGCAAATGTTTTTCCGTTGTATTGTTTTTTGTAAGGAACTTTTTCTTCACCTTTGAATTGAGCATCAACAAGCTGAGAGAAATCTTCCATTACAGCAGATGAAACTCCATCGGCTGATCCGGGTTTTAATGCTCCATTTTCTTCTCCAAGCTGTAATATTTTTCGATGAAGCGCATGTGTTACTTCGTGTGCAAAAGTTGAAACATAAGTATCATAATTATCTATGCGCGGTGTCATTACAATTGTGTTGACTGGTAATCCATTTGAATTTTTTATAGTTGAATTAAATGCTCTCGACGTAGAAGATGGATGAGTTGGAGTTAGAATAATATTTCTAGGCGTAGGATTTTTTGCTAAAGGGAACAAAGAGAAAACTTCTTTTTCTACTTCTTTTACCATTTTATTTATTTCTTCAGCAGTTCTTAATTGCGAAGGATAATTTTTTCTTTTAGCATTTTCGTGAATTATATCTAGAGGCGTGATAAATTTTTCGTTTTGATATTTTTCATAGCATTCAGGTAGATCATCTTTTAAATGATTTAACATCTCATCTATATGGGTTTTGTTTTTTACAAAATTTTCTAATCTTCTTTTTACAGTTTCGAAATCGGGGAGTCCTAGTAGTTTTAAATATTCTTCTGTATCTATTCCTATTTTTCTGAATTCTTTCCATACACGCCATCCGCGTTTAATATCTCCAAAAGATAATGTTAAATCTCTAGCAATAATTTCTGAAATTCCTTTTAGTTCTAATCTGGTTTCATAATCAAGAACACATGATGAAGAAACTTCTCCTATTCTTCTTAAATCATTTTGGCATAAATCCATTATTTTTTGCTTTAGAAGTTCAGAATTTTTTTGTGTTTCTCTTGCGTATTCTGTTATTGCATATTCATACTTATTTTTTGTTAAGTTGGATATTTCGATAATTCCGTTATCTCGATCTTCGATGCTTCTTCCTGCATACAAATCGGTATCTCTTAATTCTTCAATCTGATAAATTGAATTGAATGTTGTTTCAATTAAAGCATTTATTAGTTTTCTAAGTTCAATTTTGAAATCCGAATCTGGAAGTGATTTATAGTAGGCGAAGACATCCTTTAAAAACCCAGAAATGAATGAATAAATTTCTTTTGTTGATTTATTTTGCAGGTCAGAAATCTTTGTTTGATAAGGAATTCTTTCGGGATGATTTATAAAATTCTCCCATTCTTCCTTGCTCATTACGGTGTCATACCGTATTCCAAACAAGTCCCATGCAGTTTCTGTATGATTTATTAGATCGTTAAGCATTAGCTTTAAAGATGCATCAAAATCTTCTTCAGAAAAATATTTCAATTCATTTCTATAATGGTTTTGTAATTCTTCTTTAGTCATTATGACTATATTTTATCATCGAGAATAAGTTTTTTTATCGTAGATGAAAGTTATAGCTGATCCTTTTTTCCCGATTCTTCCAGTTCTTCCAATTCTATGAATATAATCATCATAAGATTGTGGTTCATCAAAATTTATTACGTGAGTAATATCAGGAATATCAATACCTCTTGCAGCTACATCTGTTGCGACAAGAATTGTAATTGCATCTTTAGAAAACATTTCGATTACTCTTTTTCTCTTGTGTTGGCTTTTATCTCCATGAATTGATCCTGTTTTGAATCCTCTTTCATTTAATTGTGTTGATAATGATTCTGATTCTTTCTTTGTAGCTGTAAATACAATTGTTTTCTTTACTTCTTCTTTGATTAAAATGTTATGTAATACATCTATTTTTTCTGAATATGTTTTTACTTTTACTACATCTTGATCAACTGATCGTAAAGGAGATTGTTTTTCTATTTCTACTTTAACCGGATTATTCAAAAGCTTATTAGCTATACTTTCTGATTCTTTTGTCATTGTTGCAGAAAAGAACAATGATTGTTTTTCTTCTGTTAACTTTGAAATTAATTCTTTTATATCATCGATGAATCCCATATCAAGCATTCTATCTACTTCGTCTAATACAACATTGTTAAATGTATTCAATCTTAAGTTACCTCTGTTGTATAAATCTTTTAATCTACCAGGAGTTCCAATTACAAATTGTGGATTCTTTTTTAAGAAAGTTGTTTGTAATCTTATATTTTCTCCACCGATAATTAGAACTGATCTTATTGAAGTTTGTTTTGCAAAAAGATTTAATTCTTTTTGAACTTGAGCTGCTAATTCACGAGTTGGAACAACAACTAAACATCTTTGAGTATTATCCTTTAATAATTTATTTATCATTGGGATTAAAAATGCTGCTGTTTTTCCTGATCCAGTGCTAGCTAATCCTAATATATCTTTACCTTCTAATATATGAGGGATTGCTTTATGTTGTATTTTTGTTGGATGAATATAATCTCTTTCGGCTATATTATCGAATAATGCCTTTTCTAATTTAAAATCTTCATATTTGTGATCTGTTTCATAAACAGATACCGCCTCTGTGTGTACTGCTTTCGCAATATACATTTCAGGCATAATATTACTTTTTTTAGGTCCGCCGCCAGATCTTCTAAAGGGTTTTCCATTAAAAGACGCGTTTCCGCCTCTAAATGAAGAATTAGATCTACCTCCGAAACCTCTTCCACCCGAGCTACTTCTTGAACCTCTTGATTGGTTCGAATAGTTTGAAAACTTATTCATAATTTTTTTTGGACGTACAAAATGGATAAAAGTATAACGTGAGTAAATGGAAAGGTTTTGATTAAAAATTACTGAAAAACCTATCTAAATCAAGCTTAAAACTGCATTTATGCAGGAAGCTTCTGATATAAAATGATGGTCTCAGTGCTTCGCAAGCTTAGTTTTCACGAAAATGATTCTTAAATCAACTTCGGACAATCGCGAGAGTTAGTCTAACATATATATTGTTGCGTGTATACAGATACTATGGGATGGCTATTTGGAAACATAGTATAATTTGCCTACTATGTATAAAATAATTGAATATCTTAAAGCTACTCCTAATGTGGCTAGATGGAAAATTGTATTGCTTTGGTCTTTAAGAGTTTTAACTTTCGTTGTGGCTATTCAACAAATCTTTTTTGGAAATTTACTATTAGGAATTGTTACTTTAGTTTGTTTTTTTATTTTAACTATTCCATCTTTTTTTATGGTAGGTTTGGTTAAATTTTTTCCGATGGAAGTTGAAATACTTTTGTTTTCGATGGTTTTTATTCAATTTGTTTTGGGAGAAGTAAATGGCTTTTATTATAAGCAACCCTATTTTGATAAATTTGTTCACTTTATTATTCCATTTCTAATTTCTATTTTAGCTTTTTTGATTGTGTATGTTATGTATAAAACTGGAAAATTAAAGGCTTCAAGGTTGGCTATATCTCTTATGGTTTTGCTTATCGCAATGGGTATCGGTGGTATTTGGGAAGTAATAGAATATGCCGTAGAATTTTTAAGAAAAAATTATTTTCATAATTGGGTTACATTTCAAGGATCATTAGTGGAGGATGCTTATACTGATACAATGAATGACTTAGTTGCAGATCTTGCTGGAAGTAAAGGAAGATATTTTAGAATAATCTAAATTAAAATTATTCTACTTTAGCCATTGCATCCGTAAAATCTTCAAGCATTTTGAGCATAGGTATATAGTTTCTAGAATATTTTCTTCCCATTCCTATGTTTCTAATTTCTGTTTTTACTAATCTATTTGCTCTTTCAGCCTTGGATAATAAGTTTTCTCTTACTTGAACTGAAGTGTCTTCATTTAAAAAAGTTGTATTAAGATCTTTGTATATAACATTCATTCTTGCTTTGTTTAGCTCTAATACTAATAATAGTATTTTTTTAAAATCTCTTGGTGCTTGATTTAAAATTGTTTCAAATTTTTTTCGTTCGTTTTCATCCATTAAATTAAAAACTAATTCTTGAGCTTCTCTTACTTTTACGGTTTGTTCTTCTAAAGAAGTTTTATAAACAAATTGTGAATGTTTTTCTATTAATGTTTTTATCCATTCACCCGTTTCATCAGATAAAGAATCTCTAACACCGGCATCACCAAATAAAATAGCATTTTGATGCCATCTATCAATTATTTGATCTAATAAGTCTTTTACTAAATCTAATTCTTGTCCAGGATTTGTGAATGAATGTTCTTCAGCCCATTTTAAAAATGGGATATCTCTAGCGTTGAGTTCTGTCAGATAATTAAGTACTACAGGATTTTGTTCTGTTATTAAAGCAACTCCAACTTTTACAACGGTATCTTTTAGTTCTGGTGATAGTTCTATTAGTGATTCTTGTTGTAATCCTTCATTTCTTAGTTGGTTTGGCGTTTGATATATCGGATTTATACTCACAGAGCTTTGTCTAGGAATAGAATTAATTTTTGATTGCTGAGGTTGTTGTTGATCAGGTTTCTCGGCTGATATGTTGTTTATAGTTTGCGTTTGAATTTGTTCAGTAGCTACATTTGATGTATTAGTATTTTTGTCAGCTTTTGTAATGGAAGTTTGAGATTTGATCTTCGATAAAATTGATTTTGCTTTTTCAGTAGCAGATTTTATATTCTTAGATTTTCTTAAGGCATATATGATACCCAAATAAATAAGCATATCCAAATTTTCTGCTTTACCTGAATTTTCATTTTGTTCTTCAGCCAATTCTTTTGCCGTTTCGGCTAATTCACCTGCAAATATTAATTCATCCTCATTTTGCTTTTCTTCTTCTGGTTCTAGCTTTGTATTTGGTGTTGGATCATAATAATAAATTTTTCCAGTTGGTCCTACGATTTTTACTACGGTATGCAAATTATTAACATAACCTTGTCGAGCGTTAGGTGAATTTTCTTTAGGAGATGCTATAGCTACGTCGACTGTTATTATTTGTGCCTTGAAACCTAAGCTTGTTATATATTCTTTAAATAATTCAGATGAAAATTCACAAGCAAAATTTCTTTCTTCAGGTGTAACGGATGCCAATAGATCTAAAAATGGATACTGTGCATTTGGGTGTTGGCTTTTAAATTCATTAGCTTTAGGAGGTGTTAATTCTTCAGGGCTAGTACTGTAACGAGTTTCTTGTTGCATATAAACATCAAATTTTGAAATTAGGTTTTCTAATAGAACCTCTTGGTAAACCGCAGGATTTGAAGAGTTTTCCTGTTCATTTAATATTTGCTTAAGACTATGTTCGTATTGATTGACTAAAGAACTCTCTAACATGCTTAATGTGTTCATAATTGTCTTTTCAGCTAATTCTAAGCTTGGAGGATTTAGTTCATACCCCGGCTCGGAACCTTGTTTATCAACGAGCTCAATATAAGGGCTTTTAGCTAAACTTAGTCCACCAGAAGTATTTGGAATAGCAACGATTAATATGTTTTTCAAATCACCTTGTACATAGATTTCTTCACCGAAGAGGTTTTTAAATGCATTTGTTTCAATGTTATCTGTATGCATAGATACTATGCTGTAGCCTATTGGAGGTTGAATTATGTAGTAATCTTCTCCTTCGGGCGTGATTGCGTATCTTGAAGGTGTTTTTATACTATAGACTAACGAATTAGATAAATTGTTAGCACCATCGGTATCATAAACAATAGGGTTAGATAAAAGTATTTCTTCGTTAGATATATTTGAATTAGATTCTATTGCTAAAGGAAACAATACACTGTTTTCTCCTTCTGGCATTTTATGAAATTCAATTGGGTTTATAATATAACCTTGGCTTTCTTTTTCGGTGTCTTTATTTTCTCCTATAGATTCAACTCCAAACACTAGTTTTGAGGTGAATCTATTTTGAGGATTATATTCTTTTTTATTTTCTTCTTCTGCAACTCCGGCAAAAGCATTTATATTTGGATTAGCTTCTTCAGATATATTATTGGGTTCTAAAACTGAGTTGATCGAGGATGCTACTTGATTTACAACTTTTGGAGCATATGGAGCACCTCCTGCTAATAAACTTAAAGCAAGTACTGCACGAGGAATATATTTTTTTGCAATTCTATCTATCGCACTATTACTGTAAACAAAGTGATTTTTAGTTTTAAGCGGAATGTATTTGTGTATTCGTCTTTCTTGTGTTGCCCATCTGTCTGGATTTTTGACTTTTTCAGTAAATAAATCATTTAAAGGTTTAAATCTTTCATCTTCCATTTTCTTTATTGCTTCAGCTTTTAAGTTTTCTTTTGTCTTATAATTAATACTGAGCATTTCTGCAAAACTACGGCGAGCAATGTTGCTTTTATTATTTGGTTTACCTTTTAAAGGTTGAGATACTAAAAATTCCAAATTATCTTCATTCGTTTTTAATCCTATCTTAAGCAATGCATTTATTCCTGACTTAATAATAAGGTCACCGGCTTCTTCGTTAGTGAAAATCTCTTGCGGAAGATTAAACCTATCGCTAGTATATTGGTCATATTTGATCCAAGATAAAGCAGGGTTGTTCATTAAGTTAATTAAATCTTGGTGGCTGATTGTATAACCTTGGCTTTTAGTATTGCGATGATTACTAAAAGGTCTAGATTTTAGCCATTCTAAATATACCTTGTCTAGACCATTGTGTAGGCTAGGATCTTCTAAAAACATTTCTACAAATCTTTCCAATCTATGTATTACTTTTTTCGTTACAAATTTTTCTGATTGTTCATGTAAAATATCTAAGTCCGCGTTTTCCTCAAGTAAGTTTGCATAGATATTTGTTTTATCACGATACGCTAAGCTAATTTGTTTTTCTGCTTTTGTGATTTTATCTTCTTGTTTCTTTCTTTCCTTTTTATATTGTTCTACTGTTTGGGTTGGGTCATTATAACGAGCTTTTATAACCAAGCTAGATTTTGATGCTTTTAAGGTTCTTAAAGAATATTGAGCTTTTTCGATTTCTGCAAATTCTATGGATAATTGGTTTTGTTGATCTTTGTTTAATCCAATAGCAGTTATTCGTTCTTTATAATTTAGAGGTCCAAATTTTTTTCTTTCGATTTTTTTCTTTTCTTGGTCTTCGATTAAAAGTAGTTGAGCTAAATCTTTCCGATAAGCTAAATAAGGATATTTTTTTGCTAAATTTGAAATAGAGTCATTTGAGGTGATTATTCTATTTACAGAAATATTTCGAATTTTTGCGAATCGTTCATCTTCTAATAAATTTAATTCAGATAATAATTCTAAATACAATGAAGGATTAGAAATGTAATAACCGACTGTTTCCTGAGGCAGTAAGTTAACTATTTGATTTAATCTATATAAATCTCTTATTAGAAGATTTTCACTCTCAGGGTTTAGTCCTGATAACAAAACTTTTGTATTTACTATTCCATTTGGTGTTTCGACAGGAATCCATTGCCAGTGTCGGTTTTTTAAGTCGTTAACTTCTAGAAAAGGATCGCGCTGAGTTTTTTTATCTTCTTCCAATAATACCTGAACTCTAAAGGGTTTTATAGGAAACTGAGGGGTAAATAAATTTCCAACAGGTTTTACTGATTGATTGTAAGCTTCTCTTTCGTCTTTATCTAGTTCCGTATTAATTGAATAATCAGCTGAGGCAGGATTTCTACCTGTTTTTTCATATTTTTCAAAGAGGGTCTCTGATAAAGGAAGTGCTTCAGTAATGTGATCTTTTTCTTCGGCTAACGTAGAATCGGGAATACTGGGCATAGATATTAATATTATATAGTATTAATAGTAGATCTTTAATTTGGTTTGGGTATAATTTGGTATTATGATACCGAAGTTAACTTTTATTGATATAGAAACTACTGGATATTCCTCAAAGAGCGATAAGATACTTGAGATTAGTGCTATTGTAACTGAAAATCTTCAAATTAAAGAAATAATAAATACTGTTATTAATCCTCATGATTATTTATCTCCCTGGATTAAGCGTTATACAAATATTACAGAGAAAGAGGCTATGAGCGCGCCTGATTTTTATAAAGTAGTTCCTCAATTAAAAAGTGCGTTAGAAGGAAGTATTTTTGTTGCGCATAATGCAGATTTTGATTATAGGTTTATTAAAGATGCCTTTGCTGAACTTCACTTGCCTTTTGATTATCCGAAATTGTGTAGCGTAAAGATGTTTAGACATTTATATAAAAGTAGGAAAGCTTCCTTAGATACTGTTATAGATTATTTTGGATTTGATTGTGAGAATCGTCATCGTGCTTATGATGACGCCAAAATTATTTTAGATATGTTTTTGGAAATGCATCGATCGCATGGCGAAGAAAAACTTCTTGGTTTAATTGATCATTTGAAGCAAGATCCGAAAGAAATAGATAATAAATTGTCAAAAAATTTACCAGATAAATGCGGTGTGTATATTTTTTACGATAAACAAAATAATCCTCTATATATTGGTAAAAGCAAAAGTATAAAATCACGTGTTAATTCACATATCTCTGATGCGCTTCGTTCAGGTAGGCGAATTGATATGATAGAAGCTTCTGATTACGTTCATTATATAGAAACAAAAGGTGAGTTAGGTGCTTTACTGAAGGAAGCGCAATTAATAAAAGAACAAACCCCCATATACAATAAAAAATTGAGAAGAAAGAAAGGTTTGGTGTATTTGGAAATAAATAAAAATGATAAAGGTTATTATGTTTGTAATGTAGAGCGTGCGCAAGATGTTCATCCAGAAAAATTTGAAAAGATTGTTGGATTATTTATCAATACAAATAACGCAAAGAAATATTTGGAAAAAATTGTTGATGAATATTTGTTATGTAATAAATTAATGGGGTTAGAAATAAATGATGGAAAACCTTGTTTTAGATGTCATTTAAATAAATGTTCCGGTGCGTGTGCTGGAAAAGAAAGTCCGGAAATTTATAATAAAAAATTTTTGGAAGCGATTGAAGAAATAAGATATAAAAAATGGCCATTTGATAATCCTGTTTGTGTTATCGAGAAGAACCCTGAAACCTATGAATCAGATATTCATATCGTGGATAAATGGTGCTATTTAGGCACTTTTAGCGAGCATGAAATATCAGGAAACTTAGAATGTATATCATCAGATGAAAATTTAGCTTTTGACTTAGATATTTATTCTCTATTAAGAAATTATTTTGAAACAAATCGAATAAGAGATGTAAATATTGTTCCTTTAAATGAGCTTAGAAGGCATATTAATACTGATTACTGATTTTATCTTTCATTAAAGTAATGAATCTTATCTGAGAAATTTTTGATTTTATTATTAATGACTTCAATTCCTTCTGTTTTAAGAATTAAAATTTTATCTTGAAAATTCTTGCCCGCATATCCTCCTAACTCGCCTGAAGTTTTTACAACTCTATGGCATGGAGTTGCCGGTGCATCGGGATTCCTCTTAAGAATTTGTCCTACAGCTCTAAATGATTTAATACCCAGTTTGTTAGCAATTATTTTATAGGTAGTAATTTTTCCTTTTGGAATTTCTTTTATTAGATTATAAACAGTCAATGCATTTTCAGTCATATATGTATATAATAATATTATATGAAAGATGAAAAAACACTCGCACTATTAGCACACTTATCAGGTTTATTTTTTTCTTTTTTAGGACCTTTACTAATATGGGCAATAAAGAAAGATGAGTCTAAATTTATTAGAGAGCATTCATTGGAAGCTTTGAATTTTCAGATAAGTGTCATTATCTATTTTTTAGCGGCAACTTTTTCTATGATTATTTTAATCGGTTTCTTGATTTTGCCTATATTGATTGTTTTGGAAATTATTTTTGTAGTAATGGCTTGTATCGCGGCAAATAAAGGTGAAGTGTATAAATATCCTTTTACTCTAAGGCTGATAAATTAAACACATAGCCACCTTCGCCACCATGACCATTTTTTCTTACAGTTTTAAGAATTTTTGGATTTGAGAAATCTTTTTCAATTATTTTTCTTATTCTCGTTATATTAACTCTTACTGTTCCGTCTGTCTCAGGATCTGCTTGTCTTCCGTATGTGAACTGTATTAACTCTGCAATAGATATTGGTCTGTTTGCATTATAAATCAAATAGGCAAAGAGTCTCATAGGTATTTTAGTTAATTCACTGGTAATCTCTACGTTTTTACAAACCATACTAAAAGAATTATGAGAAGGTCTTAATGTAATGTTATTTATTAATAAATCCTCTTTTATTTTAATAAAAAAGTCGCTCCAATCTTCGTCTGTTAATTTAAATAATTCATTTATTAGAGTTTCGTTCGCATTTTGAAGCGCTTCTATTTTCATAAATAAACTATCGAAAAAAGTTTCTTGACCATATAATCGAAATGGAGCGTAGATATATTCTTCCCCTAAAAATATAATTTCCTTCAGTTGTTCTTTGTTCTCGAAAAAATTTGAATACAAAATTGCAAAGATTGGTATATTATCTTGCAGATTATTGGCATTTATAAATTCTGCAGCGTAAGCGAATTCTTCTAATTTGGAAAGATTTAATATGATTGCGTTTGTTTCATTTGGGTCTATTATATTTTTATCTAATGTATTTACATCTAGGGATTCGAAATGCTTATCTTGTTCTGTGGAATATTGAGATAATCTATCATTCACCAATTCGCACTGCCTTGAGTGCATGCCATTTATTATTAATGTATTTTTATTTCTTGGATTTGTTTCAATTCCATCCAATCCAAATTTTTCTAATGACATATGTATGAAAGGGAGGATTTTATATATTATATCATTTACATGCTATATTTGAGGTATGTATATGGGCAGATTAAGGTCTGTATTAAAAGAATATAATTTAAATGATCCTGCATCAGTATTGTTTTTTATAATAGGAGTAGGCGCAGTTATTTCGATCTGCTATATAGCAGTTATTTCAGCTATTACATACAATATAAAATTTAAAAGTGAATTAGCTGTTGCCGCAGATACTGGAGAAGATTTTAACGGTTTTAAAACTGACATTACACGTAGTTCCATATCTCTAGATAAAATTTATAACAAAGGACCTGTTAAAGGATCAATTCCTTCTATAAATAATCCGAAATTTGAATTAGCTACAAATTCTAACTTACAAGATCAAGAGCAAGGTATTTTAATTAATTTTGAGAATAAGACACAAAAATTTTACCCTTTAGATATATTAGTTTGGCATGAGGTGATAAATGATGCTTTTGGGTATTATCCTTTTGCAGTAACTTATTCGCCTTTGACGGGTACCGCAGCTGTTTTTGAAAGAAAGATAAACGATAGAGTTTTGCTATTTGGAGCAACAGGAATGTTGTATGAGTCAAACTTAATAATGTATGATTCCGCAACGGAATCTTTGTGGTCTCAAAATGAAAGACGTGCAGTTGTTGGTGAATATAATGGAACAAATCTAAATTTAATCAAATTTAATTTAAGCACATATAAAGATGCAAAAGAGAAATATCCTGATTTAAAAATTTTGACAACTAATACAGGATTTTCCAGGGATTATAATAATAATCCTTATGAAGATTATTCAAAAAAATCAGATATATATCCTGAGTTTGGTATTACTGATATAAACACCGACCATTTTTCTAAGGCTTTAGTTTATTCAGTTCCTTATGAAGGAAAGGTATATTCAGTTTTAGTAGATGAACTAAAAAATAAGCCAGCAGTTTTTGACAATGGAATAGTTATAAGCGAAGTTGATAAAGAAATAAACGCAAAAATTAATGGAGTTAGTCTTGATTTACCTGGCTATTACGAAATGTGGTTTTCTTGGGCTATAAAACACTCTGTTGATGGTGTTTTAGACAATTAATCGTGTATCGTTAATTTATATCCACCAAAATTCGTGTTGTTATTCTTTTTCTTTCTAACGCTATCTAGTGTGATTTTTGCACCTGCTAATATTGGTCTTAATCGTGAAATTATAACCATTATATTTCCTTTTGCTTTTAATATTAAATCTTTTTTATTAGAATTTCCTGTATCTTTTTGATTTATAAAGCGTTCCAAATATTCTTCCGTTAAAAAGACAATATTATCAGGTGATTTCAGCATGCTTGTCATTAATGAATATTCATAATTAGATAGTGTAATTGTTTTTCCATTTATAGTTAAAGCTGTGTTGGTTGGGTCGATTTCTGCGTTCTCGGAAATTTTAATAATTGGATTTTCATTTACAGGTTTTATCACCTCAGGTAATGATGTATTTTTTGAAGTTTTTCTGATTAAGAATTGTTTTTGAGCTTCTGATTGTATTAATAAATCCAAATAATTTAAGCTTTGAATATTATAGCCTCGAGTTTCACGGGTTATTTCTATTGCTGTACCTTTCACTTTTCTTATTATGTTTACTAATTTTCCTTTTTTCTCTTCTAAATTTAAGATATTTGAGATTAATCCAGCTTTTATAAATCTTGGTAATAAATCCGCAAATCTTTTAGCATAAATAATTTCGTAAGGGTCTACAACTATCATGCTTTGGAATAAAGGATTTATATTTTCAGCGAAGACTACTAAATTTTCTAATTCTTCAGCACCAGCAGTTGCGTCTACTAAGAAAACGCATATTTGTGCAGGTATTTCATAAGGATTTGAGTCTTCTAATGTGGAGAATTTCTTTGTTTGGTCTTCCCATAATCTCCCCCAAGTCTTTTTATCTTGGAGCATTACTTGTTTGGATATTTTTTTCAGTGCCAATTTTTTCTTCTAAGTATTGTGATATTAAATCTAAATAAGTTTCATCTACTAAAGATGCAAAAGGTGGTACTAATGAAATTATGTCTACATAATAATCAGTCTGTGGAAGGTTTTCTGCAGATTCTATTGCAGCAGTTTCAATTTTTGCCTCGTATTTGCTCATATTTAATATTATGGGCTGGATGAAAGAAGTATATACTATGAGAGTTCCTATAACAAGCTGTTGAGAAGTAAATTTCGTGCTATATATAGTATATATGAAAATATTAGTTACTGGATGTGCGGGCTTTATTGGCTCCAATTTAAGTGAATATTTAATTAATAAAGGTTATGAAGTTGTTGGAATTGATAATTTCAATGAGTTTTATTCTCCTGCCATAAAAGAATTTAATATCTCTGAATTTAAAGATAATGCTTCTTTTAAACTCTATAGAGAAAATTTATTAAACAAACCCAAGATCAATGAAATCTTTGAGAATGAAAAACCCGATGCAGTTGTTCATTTAGCTGCCTGGGCGAATGTTACTCAGTCAGTAAAAGATCCTCATACATATGCAGAAGAAAACTATGTGGCCACTAGTGATTTGGCTGAAATTTGTGTTAATAATGGTGTTAATAATTTTATTTTTGCTTCAACTTCTTCTGTTTATGGGAATGAGAATAATCCTCCATTTACAGAAGATATGAAAACAGATTTTCCTGCTGGACCTTATCCTGCAAGTAAAAAATCTAGCGAAGTGCTTTTATATACTTTTAATTTAAATTTTGGTCTAAATGTCTTGATTTTAAGATTCTTCAATCCAATCGGCCCTCGGTTAAGACCAGACATGGCTACACCAAAATTGATTAGAGCGGCTGAATATGGGTATGAATTTCCTGTTTATCAAAATCCTGAAAAATCATCACGTGATTACACATATATAGGTAACATGTGTGAAGCTATAGAATATGGAATTAACAATCCTTTAAAATATGAAATTATTAATTTAGGAAATTCTAAACCAGAAACTTTAATAGATTTAATTAAAGCTGTTGAAAATTCTACTGGTAAGAAAATCAAAACAGTTGAAACACCTCTTCCTGGACAAATGACTACCACTTGCGCAGATATAACTAAAGCCAGACAATTGTTAAAGTACAATCCGTCTGTTAACTTAGAACAAATGATAAAAATTTATTATGATTGGTTTATAAAACAGCCCGAATGGTACAAGAAAGGTAATTTATGAAATTAATACAAAGAAAACCCTCGAATGGAAAAGTCACTATTGTTATTCCTTGTTATAACGAAGAAAAAAATATTAACAGAACACTAGAAGGACTTTTGAATGAAGCGAAAGATTCTCAATATGATTTTGAGATCATTGCTGTTAACGACGGAAGTAAAGATGATACCTGGAGTGTTATAGATAAATATGCTCAAAAACATCACAATATAAAAGGTATAAATCAAATGGGAAATTTTGGCCAATCGCAAGCCTATCAAGCCGGTTTTGATGCAGCTACTGGTGATTATGTTTTAATTTGTTCTGCAGATTTAGAAACTCCATTAAAGAATATTCATAAGGTAATTGAGTATTTAGATGAAGGATATGATTTTGTTAATACAAATCGAGTAGGACGTTGGGGTGGTGATCGTGCCGTGAAAAGTAGCTATGCAAATAAAATTATAAAAGAAATCTCAGGCATCGAAGTTGTAGATAGAGGAAGTGGTATGAAAGGCATGACAACTCAAATTGCGAAAAGTTTAAACTTATATGGTGAGATGCATAGATTTCTTCCTGATTATGCAAGCGTATATGGTGCAAAGATAAAAGAATTTGAAACTGATTTTAAAGATCGAGATGCAGGAGTTTCAGCCTACAAAGGGCATAAAAGAACCATTAAAGTTTTGCTTGATCTTGTTACATTAGGATTCATGCTTTATTTTGCTAGAAAACCATTTAGCGCAATGCCTGGAAGATTATTTGGGTTTACTGGTTCAATAATGGCTGTCATTGGTTTAATAATTACTGTCTCATTAATTACAGAAAAAATATTATTTGCTGCAACTTTAGCTGATCGTCCATTGTTTACGTTGTCAATTTTTATGTTGATATTAGGTGTGATCATGATGATGCTTGGAACATTAGGCGAACTATTAATGAGAATATATTTTGAATCAACAGGAAGAAAACCTTATATGATTAGAAACACAGTTAATCTTTAATATTCGGAATGAATCATAAGCTAAAACCCTATTTTAATTTAGCAATTAAATTTTCTATTAGTGCTTTGTTAATAGGGTATCTTTTATATACTCAAGATGTATCATCTATAATAAATTCATTATCACATTTCAAATATTCTTTGTTAGTGCCAGTTTTATTTTTGATGTTCTTAGGAACTTTTGTGTCTGCATTAAGATGGCAAAAAATTTTAGCAACTTCAAACTACACTGTATCAGTTTGGCTACTTTATTCTCTCTATATTAAAGGATATTTATACAGTAATTTTTTGCCTACTCAAATGGGTGGAGACGTTTATAAAGCTCTAATTCTTGGTAGAAAAATTCAAGATAATTCTACGGCTGTTTTTAGTGTTTTTATGGATAGATTTAGTGGACTAGTTGTTTTATTAGCATTAGGTATTGTAGGCATTTCAAGTATTTATGGAACAGCAGGTTTGATATTAGCTTTGATTGTTTTATCTGCAGGGTTATTTCTATATCTTCCTATATTGAAATTTATTGATAATTATATTGGGCATAAAATTTCTTTTATAAGAAAATTTTTAAATGCGAGCGATTTACTTTTTAAAAATAAAAAAGAAGCGGTTTTAATTATTGGTTATTCATTACTTATCCAAATTATATCTTTTAGTGCAGCTTATCTTATTTTTACTGGATTAAACATCACTTTGAGTTTAAAAGATATTTTTATGTATATGCCGATAGCTTCTTTATCTTCTTTAATACCTTCTTTTAATGGATTTGGAACACAAGAAGCTGTTTATGCTTTATTATTTAGTAACGCTGGAGTCACTAATGAAACTGCAATTACTGCTTCAATCATAATGCATTTTTGTAGATTAGTTTTAAGTATAACTGGCGGAATTTTGATTTTATTTGGATTTTAATATGAATATACTAAGAATTGTTTATGATTGGCCAGATGAAAATACTTTTACTGAAGGATTAGCACCAGCTCCATATGAACTTTCTATTTCACAAGCTAAATTAGGAAATAAAATTTTTGTTTTATGTGGAAACTTAAATGGAAAGAATTTGAGCCAAGGGAAGTTTTCATATCAATTAGCTGACGGCAAAATAACTGTATATAATTTACCTCGAGCCTTGAAAGGCTTTGGACCATTTTTAACTACTTCAATTTTTGTTCCTTTTTATTATTGGTATTTAAAACTTACAACTAAAATTGATCTTGTTCATAATCATGGGCAGTTAGGTATTTGGCTTTTATTATACAAATATATTTTTGGATTTATTGATACAACTGTTTTTATTGGCCACTATCATATAACTGCAAAAGGTCGTGCTCAGGCTTTAAAAAATCAAAATCAGCAAATTTCTGAGTTAGCCTTAAAATTTGAGTATCCTTTGCATGAACTATCTGATTATTTAATGTCTAAAGTTACAAAACATAATGTTGTCGTTAGCTCAAATATTGGAGAAGAACTCATTAAGTTTTATAATCTTCATCTCGAAAAAATTACGCTTTTGGAATCAGGTGTTGATACTGAGAGATTTTCAAAAACTGGAGAAAAAATTAATTTAGATTTTGATAAAGGATCGATAATAATAGGAAACGGTGGAAGATTAAGCAAAAGAAAAAACATTGATTTATTAGTTAAATCATTAGTATTTTTACCTGAGCATTTTAAACTATTAATATGGGGAACTTGGGAAGAATCATTTAAAAGAGAAGTAGACGAAATTATAAAAACAAACAATCTTTCAAATCGTATAAAATATTTAGGTTCAATAAACTATTTTAAAGTGGACAAATGTTATCGCGCGGTTGATATTTTTACTTTACCTTCATCCTATGAAGGACTTCCAAAAGTTGTAATTGAAGCATTAAGTTGTGGATGTAAAGTTTTGGCTAGTGGATTTGAGATAGAAAAAGAAGTTCCAAACCTTCGATTATTTTCTGCTCAAAATTTAACAGCTGAAGGTTTAGCAAGGTTAATCTTAGAAGAAGTTAATAAACAAGATAATTATTTAATAACAAAATCTATTTTAGATCAAAATTATAGTTGGGATTCTAAAGCGCAATTGTTAGAAAAGATATATCATAAATTTATATGAAATATACATTTCCAGAAAATTTTTTATGGGGTACTGCAACTGCTGCACATCAAATAGAGGGAAATAATACAAACTCTGACTGGTGGGAATGGGAGCAATCCAAAAAATATCCACCACATGTAAACCCTTTGTTAACAGAAGCACAGATGGCTGATTTGCCTGATCGTGAATGGCCATTAGAACCTTCGCTTTTAGCATGTGATTCGTACAATCGTTATGAGGAAGATTTTGAAATATGCAAAAAACTAAACAATAATGCCGTTAGAATTTCCATTGAATGGGCAAGGATCGAACCGGAAGAAGGAAGTTTTAATGACCTTGAAATTGAGCATTACAAAAAAGTTTTACAATCTGCAAAAAGCAAAGGACTTAAAACTTTTGTGACATTGCATCATTTTACAAATCCGAGATGGTTTTTTGCCAAAGGCGGTTGGATAAATCCTAATGCTCCTAAAAGATTTGCCCGTTATGCTAAAAAATGTGCAGAGGAATTTGGTGATTTAATTGATGTTTACTTAACAATAAATGAGCCTCAAGTTTATACCGTAATGTCTTATGTTTGGGGTGTTTGGCCTCCTGCAAGAAGAAGTTGGATAGAAGGAGCTTTAATTAATTTTAATCTAATTCGATGCCACAGAGCAGCTTATGATGCTATTAAATTGGTTAATTCAAATTTCCCTGTTGGTATAGTAAAACACATTGTGTGGTGTCAGACAGGTAATTCACAAAACTTTTTTATGTATCTGATTGATAAAATAATGGCTGAAATTAAATTTTTTGCGGGATGTGATTTCTTTCTTTTACCTCTTGGAAAAAAGAATGATCTAATAGGTATCAATTACTATTTTACTGAAACCTTTCAAAACATGGGTATTAGAAATAAAAATGATTGGGTTTCTGATCTTGGTTGGTGGGTTAACCCAGAAGGGCTTGAAAAGATTTTGATTCACTTAAAAAAGTATAATGTACCTTTATATGTAACTGAAAATGGAATCGCCGACTCTAAAGATGAAACGCGTAAGGATTTTTTGCGAGAAATGATTGTTTCTTGTGCAAAAGCTTTAGCTGAAGGTGTTAATCTAAAAGGATATTTTTATTGGTCTTTACTAGATAACTATGAATGGCATCAAGGGTATTGGCCTGAATTTGGTGTAGTTCATGTAGATAGAAAAAATAATCTCAAAAGAACTATCAGACAATCTGGACATTACTATTCAGAAATATGTCGCACAAATAGTATAGAAAGTGATAAGCTTAAATAGTAAATATGTTTGGCAGAAAGAAAACTTTTAAAAAAGAATTCA
>Ga0207935_1000009_pt1 | contig 75935 bp, 77 predicted proteins | sample LakMenEpi30Aug10_FD_150746 | JGI IMG/M metagenome (GOLD analysis project Ga0207935, IMG submission 150746) | Freshwater microbial communities from Lake Mendota, WI - 30AUG2010 deep hole epilimnion (SPAdes) | ecosystem: Environmental > Aquatic > Freshwater > Lake > Epilimnion/Euphotic zone ...
CATTGGTAATGGTGCAAACACTTTGGGAGTATTAGATTTACAATCAACGACTTTAACAACGGGTAATTTCTTAAACATGGAATTAAATGCTTTAACTACTGGTAAAGGTATTAATTTAACTTCGACATCCACAACACTTACTAGCGGTAATTTAGTCAATTTATATTGGAATCCAGGTAGTTCAGCAACTTCAACTGGAGATTTATTTAAGATCAATGTTGGTGCAAATGCGTTAACAAATGGAAATCTTTTTGCTCTATATAATAATGGAACAGAACTTTTTAGTGTTGATACAACTAAAATCACCTCTGCGCTTCCTCATGAGTTTACTGCGGCAGGTGATGTTTCCTTTGCCTATGATTCAATTTATACAAATCAAACAGCATCTCAAATTGAAGCTTATGGACCTTTGACTATTATTTCAGGTGAAGTTTCAGAAAGCCTTGATTTGACTTTGAAATCTTATGGAACAGGGGCGATCGTTGTAGACAATTCGGCTTTAGAACTTTATACAGGCGAGAAGCTCGTGTTTGATACTAATGATACGGGCGATTCTTATCTATCACATAGTAATGGAGGTAATTACACTAGTATTTTCACAGATGGAGTAGAAGTTGCAAGATTTATGGCAGATGGATCTGTAGATGGAAATACAACTTTTGACGCTAACCAATTTGATATAGCTGAATATTATCCAACCATTGATCCAACAGTTGAGGCAGGAGATGTGGTTTCCTTGGTTTCTGATTTAAATGAAACTGATTTAGAAACATCTTCATATTTAATAGCTAAGGCTGATCCTTCAGTCCAAAACAATGTATTAGGAGTTATTTCCACTAAACCAGGTTTTTCAATGGGTGGAGGTAGCTTTAGATCTGAATTTTGCGCTCTAGTTTTAAGTGGAGAAGAAGGCGAGAATAAAGCAAGAAAAGATCTATTTATGAAGGAAATAAAGGAAAGTTTATTAAAAGGAGAATTTATTGTTGAAGGATTAGATATTAATTCAATCGAAGTAGATAATGAAGTCGCCAAATTATATGATGAATATATAAGCACGCTTGAAGATGGATCTATCAGCTTGAATATACCAGAAACTAGATTGGCTACTATTGAGGATAGAATATCTTCATGTAAAGCTGAAAAACAAATTCCAGTAGCTTTGGCAGGAAGAGTACCAGTTAAGATTGATACTTCGAATGGTGCTATAAAAGCTGGAGATTTATTAGCTCCTTCTATAAATAGTGTCGGTAAAGCAATGAAAGCAACAGCCGAAGGCTGGGTAATAGGTAGAGCTTTAGAAAATCATAAAGAAGGAAATGATACCGTTATGGTTTATGTATTCACTTCTTGGTATGGAGGAGATAGTTCTTCTGTTATTGATAATTCTCAATCATTGAGTTTAGATGGAGCCTTGAAAAATATGCTGAGTGTTTCAATATCCGCTGATGGAAAACAAAATTTAGGTGTGGCTGGCAATATTACTTCGATTGGAAGCGTAAATAGTTTTAACTTAACCGCTACTGGATCTGTTAATGCAGGATTAATCAGAATAGATGCAATGCAAAACTCTATCAGCGCATTGGGAAATAAGTTATATTTACAAAAGGAAAATGGATCTTTAGATATTGATATATTTAATGGAAAATTAGTTATGTCTCCAGATGGATCATTGGTTTCAGCTTCAACTATACAAGCTAAAGCTGTTTCATCTAATGAGTTTAAAGTATTAGGAGCTAAATCAAATGGACAAGATTCTTCCATAGGCGCAGATATTTTGCCTGCGGGCAAAACTTCTGTTGTGATAGAAAATGCCTATGTAAAAACCAATTCTAAGGTGTTTGTCACTCCTACTACTAGGACTGATGGGCAGGTTCTGTTTATAGAATCAAAACAAGATGGGAAGTTTACTGTTGTAATAGAATCTTCTGTAAGTAAAGATATTAAATTTGATTATTGGATAGTCCAAACTGAAGAATAATATGCGAAAGAGAAATAAAACAAGAATTATAAGAATAATATTGATCTCAGGAGCTTTTATAGTTCTTACTGTATCGCTGCTAGCTTATCTATTTAAACCAAAATCAGTAGAAGCTGTTTGGTTTAGTGATTCATGGTTGTATAGATCCCCTATAAATATATCTAATTCTTCTGGCTCTAACTTAACCGATTTTCAAGTAAGTGTAACTGTTGATTCTGACACGCTTACAGCTGCCGGAAAGTTACAAAATGACTGTGATGACCTTCGGTTTACAGACAATACCGGAAATCTTTTGCCATATTGGATAGAAGATTCTGCTAGCGCATCTGAAGCAGTTACTTGTAACTCAGCTGATGTTACTGTTTGGATTAGGATCCCAAGTGTTCCTACAACCGGTGCAATCTTATATATGTATTATGGAAACAATAATGCAGGTGCTGCTAGCAATGGAAAGCTTACATTTCCATTTTTTGAAGATTTTGGAGATTCAACATTAAACACTAGAACTTGGACAGCCACTGGCACAGCAAGTATTACAAGCGGTGAGATAGCAATTAGCACAGGTGCTATATATCTGAATTCAAGTTTAACGTTTATTCCAGCTAATTATCATTTTGAACAACGAGTTAAATGGACAGATACAACAGGTAATAATAGCGGTTTAACAGTTGCAGAAGCTCAATCTGTTGCAGTAAATAATTCAACTTCTCTAATGGTTTCTTCTTTGGCTATTTCAAATACTACAAGCAGCTTTATAGTTGGTGCATTTGCTGGTGATGGAGGTGCTGCTTCATATAATGTAGTAAATGGGAGTACTCAATATACCGCTACTTCTGGTGTTTATCATATATCAGGTGTGGGTTTTGATTCGAGCACCATGAAATACTATAACAATCGTACTTTAACTAACTCCTATACAGGATCTATAAGTGCATATCCTTATTTGTATTTAGGGTATTTAATAGGGTCTGCCGCAAGCACTATAGATGGTAGAAATATGACAACAGATTGGTTAATTGCAAGGAAATACGCTTCAACAGCTCCTTCTACTAGCTTTGGAACAGAAGAGCAGGGGACTGTCCCAGTCGTATATTTCAAATTAGATGAAGGAAAAGGCACTACTACATATGATTCCATTTCTAATCTTGGTGCAACTTTTGTTGGTAATCCAGTTTGGAAAGATGAAAATGAATGTATTTCAGGTAGATGTTTGTATTTTGATGGGGTAGATGATTATGCAATAGTTTCGCCTGCGCCTGCTTTAATAAAAAATGCTACTAGGACAATCTCTTTTTGGTTTAAACCTATTTCGTTCGCCTCAACTCAAGGTATACTTTCTTTAGCAAGTACTAACTACTATGTTGGAATTACGACAAGTGGCCGTTTAATAGAATCTCATCAAAATAGTTCGAACGCACAAATTTCAAATACAACTGCTAATAATAGTATAAAAGGAAATGCATGGCAGCATGTGAATGTTGTTGTTTCAAGTGGTACTATAAATTACTATTTAAATGGAAAACTATTAGAATCTGATACTTTTGCAGATGGTCATGGTTCTACATATGGCTCTAGTTTAAGAATAGGAAATGTTACAGCCGCTTATTTCAATGGATTTGTTGATGAATTAAGAGTCTATAATTATGCTCGCTCTTCTAGTCAAGTTTTAGGGGAATATAACTCACGTGGAAGCGATATAGGTGATACTTCTGCTCAAATAGGGTCTGGAGGCCCAGCAAAGGGTGAATCTTTGTCAGATGGTTTAAATGTTTGGTGGAAAATGGATGAATCTAGCTGGAATGGAACATCTAGTGAAGTTCTTGACGCTTCTCAATCATCTATAAATGGAACTTCTCAGTGCGATGTGACTTACAACACCTGCGCATCAGGAGTTCCAAGTACTACTGTATCTGGGTTATATGGCAGAGCTGGAAATTTTAATCAAGATGGACAGAGAGTTTATGTTGATAATACGGATTTATCCACAAATGAAAGATTTGAAAGCGAAGCGATTTGGATTAATCCCGATACACTCCCAACGAGTACAAATAAAATGCATTTTCTTGTGCAATTTGGAACATACGATGCTACATCAACAAACTCAACTACAGTTACTAACATAAGAAATAATTTATATATAAATTCATCTGGAACGATATCTTTACAAGCACTTTCTTATACGGGAAGTAGTTTATGCAGTAATTTTGGATTAGGTCAATATCTTAATCAAACTTTAACTACTTCGACAGCAATAACAGCAGGAACTTGGAATCATGTTGCTTATACTATTAATTGGGGTTCAGGCAGTGAAATAAATATCAATCTATATTTAAATGGAAGATTGGAATCTTCATTTAATGAGGTAGGTCGTTCTTGTTATTCAGAGAATAATCACACTTGGATAGGAAAAGCGAAGGGAACAGGAAGTTCATATATAGATTTTGATGGAAAGATTGACGAATATAGACGATACAAAAAAATATTAATGCCAGAAGAAGTTAATGCACTGTATTCTGTTTGGACTCCAGGACCGGTAGGTTATTGGAATCTAGATGAAAATACTGGAACAACCGCAGGTAATGCTGCTAATTCATCAAATAATGGAACGCTCACAAATGGACCGACTTGGGTTCAAGGTAGGTATGGAAATGCAGTAAATTTTGATGGAAGCAATGATTATATTACTGCCACTACAACAGGTTTGGTTACTGGTTCAGGTGCAAGAACACTCGCAGGGTGGGTATACCTTACTGTTGATAATTCTTCTGTCAAAGTTCCTTTTGCATATGGAACTTGCGGTATAAATAATCAGGCTTTTGGTGTTAGCTTAAATGCTGGAGAGTCGCTTACATTCTATGGTTGCTTAGGCGGTGATTATGGTGTTTCTTCGACTTTAAATATTAACACTTGGTATCATATTGCTATCACATATGATACTTCAAAGGTAAGAATATATTTGAATGGAATTCAGGTTGGAGAAGTAGCAAGATCTCTTGACACTGGAACCACGGCTATGTCAATTGGCTCTGATGGGACCATTGATGGTGGGGATTATCCATTCCCGGGGTATGTTGATGATGTTAGAGCTTATAATTTTGCGTTATCATCTAAACAAATTGTTAATATCATGAATGGATCTGTTGCGGGTGATTACGCTATTGGCTCTCCTATAGGTCATCCTGTGCTGTATTATAAATTTGATGAAGGGTATGACTCCTTTACTTATAATTCAAATAACTCTTCTTTGTTGGGTACATTAAATAATATATCTTCTCCCGCAACCGCATCTAGTGGTTGGACATCTAACGGAAAAGTAAACAATGCAATAGTTTTTGATAATATAAATGATTATGTTAGTGTGGGTGATGCAGCTGATATAAGTCCAACAACTGGATTAACAATTTCTGCTTGGGTAAATAGGAGTACTAATAATAGTGCGGATGGTATTGTAGGAAAGTATAATTCTGCTGCAAATAGAAGATCTTACATACTTGGTTTTAATACATCTACCGCTCAACTTATTTTAAGTCCTAATGGAACTTCAATTACTACGGTTTCTGGTACAACTACTATCGGAACTGGCCAATGGTATCATATCGTCGGCACTTATGATGGCTCATATATGAGAATTTATGTTAATGGAAATTTAGAAGGTAGTGCGACTTATTCATCAGGAATCTATGATAGTACGGATGATTTAAGAATTGGCGATGGGGATATAGGGCTTTGGCCATTCAATGGAATTATAGATGAAGTTAAATTATATAATTTTGCTTTAAATAGTGATGAAATAAAATTAGATTATAATCAGAGTAAGTCAGTTGTTCTAGGGAGTTTGTCTACAACATCAACAGGAGTAGGTGACAATTCGGCTTCAAGAAAATATTGTGTTCCAGGTGACTCTTCAACGTGTAATCCTCCTATTGTAGAATGGAATTTTGATGAAAATACAGGTTCTATAATCAATGATTCTTTGGGAAATGCTAACACAGGCACACTTACGAATGGCCCTGTATGGAGTAATGGTAAATATGGTAGCTCAGTAAGGCTTGATGGCACAGATGATCATATTACTATTGCTAGCAGTACGAGTCTGAATTCTGGTACTTCGGCCATTACATTCTCCACATGGGCTAAAGCTTATTCAACATCTGATTCATATGTCGCATTGAAATTTGCAACGGCATCGCCAAACGGGAGTGGAGATTATTGGTTAAGTGTATCAAGTAATAAATGGTCTGCCAAAACTAGTGGCGGTACTGGAAGTGTTAGCAGTATAGACAATGTACAAACTAATCAGTGGTACCACTTAGCTTTAGTTTGGACTAGTGGTTCAACAATGAGCTTCTATGTTAATGGAGTTCTACAAGGAACAGATGCTACCTCTGGAACAATATCAAATGCTTCACAGCCTTTATGGTTTGGTAGGTGGGATACGGTGTATTTTAATGGCGAAGTTGATACAGCTAGATTTTATACCAATGCACGTAGTGCGGCGCAAATTGCTTGGGAATATAACCAAGGACAACCACAATATTATTACAAGCTTGATGAGTGTCAGGGTTCAGTTGCGTACAATACAGCAAAAAATGGTAATGGGGACTCAAATAGCTTAGATGGGACTATTACCATAGGTGGTACAGGTACTAATACCACGCTAGGAACTTGTACTGGAAGTGCTGGTACTTCATGGAAAGATGGCGCAATAGGTATGTATGGCGCTAGTTTAGAGTTTGATGGTACTGACGATAAAGTTGATACCTCAACTTCTGCATCTTTAAATATGACGGGGCAAAGTTTCACTATTTCAGCATGGTTTAAAACTAGCCAAGTTGCAACGGCTACATTTATGATGATTAGAGATGGAGGTGGTACCGCCGCTAATGTTTTAGGTGGTTTCCCTATAAATATAACGGCAGGAAAGGTGTCTTTCGATACCTGGGATTCTGCTACAAATAGAATAACTTCCACAAAAACTATAAATGATGGATCATGGCATCAAGCAGTAGGTGTTTATAATAGTGTTACTGGTTTAGCATCTTTATATGTAGATGGAGTTTTTCAAGGTAGCGCCACACAGGCAGGAAGTTCAGGTAATGTAAATAAATTATTAAGATTGGGAGCAAATATTAACACGTCTTCTGCTATTACACAGCCTTATGATGGTCAGGTTGATGAGGCAATGTTGTTTTCATATCCTTTAAATGCTAATCAGGTTAAAGATCTTTACAATAAGGGATCTGTACAGTTTAGATAAGCTATGCTAAAATTTCGTAGTATTTCCGAAGACCGTTGGGGCACCTAGTTAAAAGAACACCCTACGCAGGAAAATTTTATCAATTATTGTACGTGATTATATAGTTTTAGGAGGACAAAAGTGTCAAAAAACCTAGACGTAAAAAAAGAAGTAGTAGGCTCTATTGTTGAAAATATTAAAACTGGCAACACTGAGGGTGCAGCTTATATATTTGAGTATTCTCAAATTCCAGCTAATACGCTTAATAAAATTAGAAGAGATCTTGAAAGCAAGGGTGCTAAAGCTCAAGTAGTAAAAAATACTCTAGTTAAAAAGATTTTTGAAGAATTAGGCATCAAAATGGAAGGTGCATTAGAAGGGCAAAATCTTGTGATTGTTCCATCGGGTGATTTTATTACTCCTTTAAAGGATTTATTTAAATTTATTAAAGATACTTCAAAAGGTAGTTTCAAGGCTGGTATTTTAAGTGGAAAACTAATCAAATCAAATGAAATCGAATCTTTATCAAAGCTTCCATCAAAAGAAGTTTTACTAGGCCAATTAGTAGGTGTAATGCAAGCTCCATCAAGAAATTTCGCAGTAGTATTAAATGGTGTTCAAAGCAACTTTGTTCGTGCTTTAAACGCTATAAAAGACAAAAAAAGTTAAATTAATTTAAAGAAAGGGTAAATAATGTCTGAAGAACAAAAAACTTTCAACCTTAGCGACAACGCTAAAAAAGTAATGGAATTAGTTGAACAAATGAATGTTCTAGAGCTATCTGAATTGGTAAAAGCTTTAGAAGATAAATTTGGAGTTTCAGCTGCTGCTCCTGTAATGATGGGCGGCATGATGCCTATGGCTGCTGAAGCTGCTGCACCTGTTGAAGAAAAAAGCAACTTTGATGTTGTTTTAGTAGACGCTGGAGCTCAAAAAATAGCTGTTATTAAAGCTGTTAGAGAACTAAATCAAGCTTTGACTCTTGTTGATGCTAAGAATTTAGTAGAAGGTGGAGAAGCTGTAATTATAGCTGGTGCTAAGAAAGATGATGCACAAACTGCTAAGAAAAAATTAGAAGATGCTGGCGCTAAAGTCGAGCTTCGATAATTTCGAGCTTCGATAATTTGGTCTGTTTTCCTCTCTGAGATGAGTCCGGACCCTTAAAAGGGTCCGGATCTTTTATATATAAAATATTCCCAAATAATTAATAAAAAATTTAATCCTTATTTAAGTGATCTTGGTATTCTGCCTATATGCCAGCCAAAAATATTAGGAAAAAATATCGTAGTGGTGCTATTTATCATCTATATAATAGAGGAGTTAATAAATCCAATATCTTTAATGACCCTAATGATTATAAGTATTTCATTAATTTAATTGATCGATATTTGTCTAAAACTATTAAGATTTATGATATATCCTCTAATAGAATAATAGAAAGCCCAAATAAGGTTGATTTATTTAAATATTTGAAAATTCATGCGTATTGTTTAATGCCAAATCATTTTCATATTTTAATAAAACAAGGAGTGAAAGAAAAAAGCATAGCCAGCTTTATGCGAAGAGTTTGCGGAAGTTATGCTATGTATTTTAATCGGAAGTATTCTCGAAGCGGGGTATTATTTCAAGGTCGTTATAGAGCAAGTTTGGTCGAAAATATGGATTATTATTATAAAATTTTAAAATATATAACATTAAATTACTCAGATACATATTTATATTATGAATGGAGTAGTCATAGGCATTTTATATATGGCAATAGATATTACTGGCTTGATACCAATTCTGTTGTTGAAAATTTTGGAAGTGTAGAAGTTTATAAAGATTATATCGAGAACGGACCCTATAAAGGGTCCGACCCCGATCATAATAGTTTTAAGCAGAGATTCGAACGCTAGGACCCATTGTAGATGTTAAATACACCCTTTGGATAAGTTTCTTCTTCAGTTTAGAAGGAGAATTTTTGTTTATTTCACTTACAACAAATTCAATATTTTCAGCTAGTTTGTTAGCGTCAAAATTAACTTTACCAACAGCCTGATGTATTACTGCGTGGTTAGGTTGGCTTTTAACTTCAACTTGTCCTTTTGACAGATTATTAATAGCTTTTTCAACATCATCAGTTACAGTTCCAAGTTTTGGAGAAGGCATCATACCTCTTGGACCTAAAATTTTAGCAACTTTAGCCAAGTTCTTCATCATATCAGTAGTAGCAATTATTACATTGAAATCTTTATCAGGCATTATTTTGCCAGCCATTATTTCTTCTATAACTTTTTCGTCTCTAAAATTAACATTACCTTTTTCACCAGAATTATCGTTAGAGATAACAATAATTTTGATTGTTTTACCTGTTCCATTTGGTAGGGAAGCAGCAAATCTAATTCTTTGATCATTTAGTTTTGGATCAATACCTAAATTAATGTGTAATTCAACAGTTTCGTTAAATTTAGCATAGGCAGTAGATTTTATAATTTCTACAGCTTCCTTAACCGAATAAGCTTTCTCGGTATCTTTTATTTTGTTTCTTGCTTCTTTATAGTTTTTACTTCTTTTTGGCATAATATCTCCTTAATTTTTAATTTTAGCTCCCATACTTCTAGCTGTACCTTCTATTATTTTCATAGCTTGTTCAACCGAAATTGTATTTAAATCAGGCATTTTTATTTCAGCTATTTCTCTGATTTGTTCTTTGGTTAATTCACCAATTTTATCTTTATTTGGAACACCTGAACCTTTAGCTACTTTTAAAGCTTTGGTTACAAGGCTTGATACAGGAGGAGTTTTCAAAACGAATTTGAATGAACCGTCATCATAGATATCAATCAAAGCTGGAACGATTCCTTCCATTCCTTTAGTTTGAGCATTGAATTGAGTACAAAATTCAATTATTTTTACTCCGTGGCTACCTAAAGCTGGACCGACAGGTGGAGCTGGATTAGCTTTTCCTGCTTCGATATTAAGTTTTATTGTTGTTTTTAATTTTGGCATTTTAGTATTTTAACTAAATTAAAGATCATAAGAAGAAGCGCACTTTAAATGCTCCTATAATCTTTTACTAACTTACGCTGGCTCTACTTGTGATAAATCAACTTCAACTGGTGTTTCTCTGTCAAAAACAGGAACCAATACTTCTAATCTTCCTTGATCTTTCATAACTTTATTTACTTTTCCGATGAAATCTTTAAATGCTCCGTCTACTATTCTTACTGCATCTCCTTCATTAAATTTACTTTCAAATCTTGGTGTGTCTAATTTAATGTAATTTATTATTGCGTCTACTTCCTTTTTAGAAAGTGGAGTGGGGCTGTTGCCAACGCCTACGAATCCAGTTACTCCAGGTGTATTTCTAATAGTGTGCCATACTTTATCGTTGATTTCTGCTTTTACTAATATATATCCAGGGAATAATCGATCATCCACTTCCTTTTTCTTATTGCTGGATATTAGGATTTTCTTTTGCGTAGGGATAAAAGATTCTAATATTTGATCGCTAAGTTCCATAACTCTTGCTCTTTCACCTAAGGTGATAGCAACTTTTCGTTCATGGCCTGAATAGGTATGAACTACATACCATAGAGCGTTTGGATTTTCATTTACCGAGTATTTGACGGCATATGGATTTTGTTTTTTTGTTTCTGTGTTTTCTTGAGCCATTAGCTTTTTAATATTAACAAGTTTAACCCTTCTGTAAACAGGTAGTCTAGTGCGCCTAGATATAAAGCGAAAGCAACCGTTACAATTATTACTGTTTGAGTTAATTTTATAGTTTCCTCTTTTGTAGGCCAGGTTACTTTATCCAATTCCTGTCTTGTTTCTTTTAAAAATTGATTAGTTTTGGAAATCATTACCGAAGTAGTATATCACATATTTTGTCTGTCGTGTACTTGAAAAGCCCGCCCTAAAAACATAAAATAGTCCTAATGCCAGATTACAAAGATATCGAACCGGTAAAGTACGATAGAAAAACCCACAATGTATCATTTAAGCACGCCTTTAACGGCATAATGCTTGCTTTTAGAACTCAACCAAACTTTAGATTCCATTTTATATTCTTTATTTTAGTCAATACTGCTTCATATATATATAACATTACCTTGTCTGAATATTTATCAATTTTGGTTATAAGCGCCATTATTTTTTCAGCTGAAATGATAAATACGGCCGTAGAAGCTATTGGAGATGAAATTGCAGACGACAAATACATGAAACTAATAGGTGTGGCAAAAGATGTTGCAGCAGGAGCTGTTTTAATCGCTGTTTTATTTGCTATTTTAATAGGTTCTATTATATTTATTCCTAGGTTTATAAATATTTTGGCTCAACAATTTTAAGTCGATCTATTCAGTATCATGATATACTCTGTTCATGCTTATACAGCAATTATTTACTGATCCAATTGGTGCAATCGTATGGTTATTAATCATCATCATATCGATTAGTGTTCACGAAGCAGCACATGCTTTTAGCGCATATTGGTTAGGAGATATAACTCCTAAAGCCCAAAAGAGATTGACGTTAAATCCAACCGCTCATATTGATCCTTGGGGTTTGTTGTTTATTGTTATCGCTGGTATAGGGTGGGGTAGACCGGTGCAATTTAATCCATATAATTTAAAAGACCCAAGACGAGATGCAGCTTTAATAGCGTTTGCTGGTCCTTTAAGCAATATTATTTTAGCTTTTTTAGGAATATTGTTATTGTTTTTTATTAAACTTTCAGGTTTTCATTCTGTTTTAATAATCACAATTTTGTCTCAATTTATCTTTTTAAATATAGCTTTAGCTGTGTTTAACATGCTGCCTTTAGAGCCTTTAGACGGGTTTAAGGTTGTAGGAGGGATATTACCAGGTAGCTTGGCTTTACAATGGTATGAAACTGCTCAATATGGAATTTACGTTTTACTTTTGATGCTGATAACAGGGGCTGTGGACAAAATTATTTATCCTGTATCAAAAGCAATCTTGAATTTGTTGCTTATTCCATTTTCTTTTTGAAAACTAAATGATAAAATTTTGTAATTGAAAAATGGCTTGGCTTCATGCCTGGGTAGTTCAGTGGTAGAACGCTTCCATGGTAAGGAAGAGGTCGAGGGTCCAATTCCCTCTCCAGGCTCCAGCGTTAAACACTGGATCATTTTTTAATAATTGCCACCTTAGCTCAGTTGGCTAGAGCGGCGGTTTTGTAAACCGCAGGTCCTGGGTTCGATCCCCAGCGGTGGCTCCATTTGCAAAATATTTTAAAATTTTGTTGTACAGCTCAAACCGCAGGTCCTGAGTTCGATTCTCAGAGAAGGCTCCACTTAAATTTACTGCTTACAACTTGCATTTAAAAATCCTAAGGTATATATTCGAATTAATGGGGAACACAAATTTCTCAGATAAAGTTCCTGCTGGGTTTGCTTGTTCATTTAAATGATCGCACAGTTTAAAGCCGGGTATTCGACATCTCTACACGAAAGTATAGAGGGAAGAATTAGCCCAAGATTGGATCACTCCGGTCGGCTCAAAGAACAGGCGGCTCGGCGGGAACCCTAAAATTGAATTTTAGGCTTCATATATATTTTTTTTTATGTTAGAATCTCCGCATGGCTAAAAAAGGAAAAAGAACTCTATTACTTTTGGTTTGCAGCGAATGCAAAACTCAAAATTACATTACAAATAAAAATAAGATGAATACTCCAGATAAAATGGAGATTAATAAATTTTGTCCTGTTTGCAGAACAAAAAGAAAACACACCGAAAAAACAAGACTTAAATAATGGGTTTAAATCCAAATAGATCTGCTATTTATCATATTCCTAAACATTAATATTAATTATTGGTTAATTATTCAGATCCTTGACCTGAAGATTTAAGGTTTCCTTTGAATTTCTATATATTTAATTTATAATAAGTAGGAAAGCTTTAGGCGGGTCGGTTAATTGGCAAACCACGGGTCTCCAAAACCCGGACTGTGGGTTCGAGGCCCACCCCGCCTGCCATTTTTCAAATTGTTAATTTTGCTGGTTTAAATCTTTTTTTAAGTTTATAAATTCTATTTCTAAATCGCTGATTTGTTTTTTAAAGGATTCTATTGATTCTCGATTGAAGCTTTTTACTTGGTTATTTAGTTCTATTGAGCTGTTACAAAGGTTTTCACATTGAGTAGCGTAGGGGAGTCCATTTTTTAAACAATACTCTTTTAATTCTTCAAAAGAGTTAGCTAACTGATTTAATTTTTTGAGTAATAATTTTTGCTCTTCAGACATAAGACCTATTTAAAATATACCATATCTATTAAAGCAAGTGTAGAAAGAGAATCAAAAATTAGCCTTTGAAATAAAGGTTAATTATGGATATTTAAAATATTGGATGAATTTTATTCAGCAACTTTTTTGGTGTAGTCTATTGCTTTAACACCTATTACTAAACCTCTTTTTATGGATTTTAAAGCTTTAGCTGTTACTTTTAATTGAGTTTTTATTCCATCAACTAAAACAGTAGCCTTAATAAGGTTAGGTTGTCTGTGTCTAATACTTCGGTATTTAACTCCCCAAATTTTGGTGATTTTTTTACCTCTTTGTGATTTTGTTCCTGTGATATCGCAAACTCTTGACATAACGGATATTAAACCATTTTTGGGAACAAATATCAACCATTTTATTTTGATTTTAATTTGAATCTAATATATAGATTAGAAAATGTTAGTACTAGGAAGGTTAGATTTAACCTTTATCCCATATAGTTTGATATATGGAAGAAATAATAACTCGTTTAAATAATAAGCTAGGGTCAGATATTACTTTAAAAGTACGAGGTAAAATCGATGAAAGAGATAGTCATATTGTAGGAATTGTTGGATCTAGATTAGTTACAGATTATGGGAGAAGGGTAATAAAAGAGCTTTGTCGTATTATGCTTCAAAATGGTTCTACTGTAGTTAGCGGATTTATGTATGGAGTAGACATAGAAGTACAGCGTGAAATAGTAAAAGCTGGTGGTCGTACGATAGGGGTTTTGGGATATGGATTAGACTATATATATGATTATCCATATTCCCGTGATTTATATGAAAAAATTGTATCCACAGATTGTGGAGGGGTTATCACTGAATTTGATGATAAACAGCCTCCTCAAAAATGGACTTTCCCCAAGCGTAATCGAATTGTAGCCGCTTTGTCTGATTATCTTATTATTATCGAGGCTGGAAAGAATTCTGGAACTCTAATTACAGCTGATTTAGCTTTAGAGATGGGGAAGGATGTTTATGTTGTTCCAGGGTCGGTTTTTAATTCTCAGAGTTATGGATGCAATAAATTATTGAGTGAAGGGGCTATTCCCTTGTATGATTTCAATATTTTAAGCGCCGATACGCCTAAAAATATACGCATGGATCATGAGGTTGATCTAAGCGGTTTAAGTGTAGTAGCTGTTTCTATATACAAAGAGATATTGAAGCATAGGTCGCATGAATCCATTGACAAATTCCTCATAATGAAAAATACTATATTCTCAGTAAATATTTTGAATGCGGCCTTAAGTGAACTAGAGTTATCTGGTGTTATTCGGATAGCAGGAGATAATATAAGGTTGAATTAGTTTCAATATAAAGATACGATAGTTTTAATAAATTTATGAAGAATCTTGTAATAGTAGAATCACCATCCAAAACAAAAAAAATAGCGTCATTCTTAGGAGAAGGCTATGAAGTTATGTCTTCTGTTGGACATATTCGTGATTTGCCAAAATCCTCAATTGGGGTTGATGTAGAACATGATTATAAACCTGAGTATTTGATATCCAAAGACAAAGAAGATGTGGCAAAAGATTTAAAAAAGAAAGCAAAATCAGCTCAATCAATCTATCTTGCAACAGACGAAGATCGTGAAGGTGAGGCTATTGCGTGGCATGTAGGGTTCATTCTTAACAACGGTAATTATCTAAAAGAAGATAAAGATGCTTCAGATCATTTAATTGCTCACAAATTAAAAAACACTGATGGTGCAAACCCTAGGGTTTATAGAGTAACTTTTAATTCCATTACAAAAGAAGCCGTTTTAAATGCATTTCAACAGCCAAGAAAATTAGATCAAAACTTGGTTGATGCTCAACAAGCCAGAAGGATTTTAGATCGTTTAGTAGGTTATAAATTATCCCCGGTATTGTGGGAAAAAATCAGATATGGGCTTTCTGCAGGTAGAGTTCAATCAGTAGCTGTTAGGTTGATTGTTGAAAGAGAGCGGGAAATCAAAAACTTTGCTAATAAAGATTATTATGAAATAGAAGCAGATTTCGAAAAAAACATTGATAACGCTAAACTTATAAAAATTAACGAGAAAGCAATTTATAAAAAAGATCATTTCAAGCTTTTTGCTGGTGATTATTCTACGTCTTCAACTATTATTGATTCCGAGAGAGAGGTCGAGGAAATTCAGGCCGGCCTGAAAGGCCGGCCCTTTGAAATAACCGATATTAAAAAGAAAGAAACAAAGAGTCATCCGTCTCCAGCGTTTTCTACATCCAGCATGCAACAATCAGCAAGCTCTAATTTAGGCTACACACCTCAAAAGACCATGCAATTGGCTCAAAAACTATACGAAGGGGGATTCATCACATATATGCGTACAGATAGTGTGCATATAGAATCTGGCGCGTTAAATGATATAAGAAAATATATTGATAAGAAATATGGAAAAGAGTATTTAAGTGATGCAACTAGAGTTTTTAAGTCTAAAAAGGAAGTAAAAACTCAAGAGGCGCATGAAGCAATCAGACCTGTTGATGTAAATGTATTGCCTGATGATTTGCCTAAGAGTGTGATTCCTCAGCAAAGAAAACTTTATGAATTAATATGGGGAAGAACAGTCGCTACTCAAATGACACCTGCTGTTTATGACAATTTATCTTTGTTAATAGAGAATAAAACAGAAAGTGATAAAGATAATAAATATACATTCGAAGTTAAAGGTTCAATAAGGAAATTTGATGGTTTTACGAGAGCTTTAGGGAAGAGTAAAAAAGATGTGCTTTTGCCTATTGTGAATAAAGGTGATGTTCTAAAGTCAAAGGACATAAGAATTATTCCATCTAAGTTATCTCCACCGCCAAGGTATAGTGAATCTTCGTTGGTGAAAGATTTGGAGAGTTTTGGAATAGGACGCCCTTCCACATATGCTTCTATTATTTCGACTGTTCAATCAAGGGGATATGTTATCAAAGAGGAAAGATCACTTATGCCTACAGATAATGGAATTGTAGTTAATGATTTATTGGCTAAGCATTTTCCTGAAATAGTGGATGTGCATTTTACTTCTAGAATGGAAGACGATTTGGACAACGTGGCTTTGGGTCAAAAAAATTGGGTAAAGTTAATGGACGAGTTTTACCCTGAGTTCCAAAAAAACATTGCAGAAAAGAAGAAACTTATTAAAAAGGAAGATGTAGTTGTTTTGGAAAAAACCGATAGAGTTTGTCCTGAGTGCAAAAAAGGTAAATTAGAAGTTAAATTGGGCAAATTTGGAAGATTTTATTCATGCGATCAATTTCCTGAATGTAAATACATGGAAGGTATTGAAACAGAGGAAGAAAATACTGAAGAGATTAACGAAGAGTTAGAGAAACAAGAACCTTGTGAAAAATGTGGAGGAAAAATGGTTCTAAAAACAGGAAGATTTGGAAAATTCTTTGCTTGTAGCAATTATCCAAAGTGTAAAAATATACGATCTTTTAATAATAAAATCGGTATAAAGTGTCCAAAATGCGGTGAAACACATGAAGGGGAAGTCGTTACTAAAAAGACAAAGCGAGGAAAATTGTTCTATGGATGTTCCAGGTATCCTGATTGTGACTACGGAAGTTGGAAAAAACCGGGAGAAGAAGAAACTCAAGTAGAGAAAAAGCCTACAAAAAGAAAGGCAAGGGGTAAAAAATGACAATTCATAAAAAGATTAAAATTGCAGATGATATCGTAAATTTACTTGAAAACAGATTCAAAATTTTAGGATATAAATTTGGAATTGATCCTCTTATTGGTTTTATACCTATTTTAGGAGATCTAATTCCTTTTCTGATCTCTGGATATCTTATTTGGATTGCTTATTCAGAAGGTCTTTCATATAAAACTATAGGAAAGATGGTGTTTTTAGTGCTTTTGGACTTTATTATCGGAGTTGTACCTTTTATTGGAGATGCTTTTGACTTTGTTTTTAAAGCTCATCTTAAAAATTTAGACATTTTAAAGCGGGAATTATCTATATAAATATGATAGAATTACCCGAAGTAAATATTTAATCACATCATGACCGGATAAACTCCTGAGTTCCACTTCCGGTCAGAGGTACAAGGAGTAGTAGATGTCTTATACGACAAAATTACCTTCAATTGAAGAGATGTTGGAGGCAGGATTGCATTTCGGCCATCCCATCAGAAGAAAAAATCCATTAATGGATGAGTATGTTTATGCTGTAGAAAAGAAAAACAGCATTATTGATTTATATAAAACAGAGGAAATGCTAAAAAAAGCATTAGACTTTTTATATGAAATAGCCAAATCTGGCAAGCAAATCGTGTTTGTTGGTACAAAAAGACAAGCAGCAGAGAAAGTTGCTGAAGCTGCAGTAAAATCTGAAGCATTATTCGTAAATGAAAGATGGTTAGGGGGAACTTTAACTAACTTTAATTCCGTAAAAGGAAATTGCGACACTCTTAAAGAATTAGAAGAAGGTTTAAAAACCAATAAATTTGATAAATACACCAAAAAAGAAAAATTATTGATTGCTAGAAGAATCGAAAAATTAGAAACTTTGGTTGGTGGTATTAGAGAAATTAAAAAGTATCCAGGGGCATTAGTTATTATCGATCCAAAAAGAGAAAAAACAGCTGTAAAAGAAGCTCAAGCTTTAAATATACCTGTAGTAGCTTTGATTGATACAAATAGTGATCCAAGAATGGTAGATTTTCCAGTACCTGGAAATGATGATGCAATGAAAGCTATTGCTATGTTTTTGGATATTGTTTCAAGCGTTGTTATAGAAGGATACGCTGAAAGCAAAAAAAGTAATTAATTTTAATATAAGGAATTAAAATGGCTACAATCGAAGAAATTAAACAACTAAGAGATGAAACTGGAGCAGGTGTGATGGATGCAAAAAAAGCTTTGGAAGAATCAAATGGCGATGTTGCTAAGGCTAAAGAATATTTGAAACAAAAAGGACTTGAAAGAGCAGCAAAAAAAGCTGATCGTGAAATAAAAGCAGGTTTAATATTTTCCTATATTCATGCTGGTAGAGTCGGAGCTTTAGTAAAGCTTGGTTGTGAAACTGATTTTGTTGCAAAGAATGAAGCGTTTGTAAAAACAGGCAACGAAATAGCTATGCATGTGGCTGCAATGCAACCTGAATCTATAGAAGTTTTGCTTGAACAAGATTATATAAGAGATTCTTCAAAAAAGATCAAAGATCTTGTTACTGATTTAATATCAAAAACAGGGGAAAATATAGTATTGGCTGAAGTCAGCTTTTTATCTATAAATTAAACTGTGAGATAAAATAGTAGGTTAATAAATCCTCAGAGGAGTGAAGTATTTTACTCTTCTGGGGATTCCCTTTTTCCAAAAATAAAGGTTTTGGAATTGATTATTCTAAGACTTCCTCTTGAAAGTTTAGCGCTTGAACTTGAAGATAAAAATTCTCCGTTGTATGATAATATTCGAATATGAAAATAGAAGATCTAAAAGAACACCTAAACAAAACAAAACTTCATTTAAAAGAAGACTTGTCCAAAGTAAGAACTGGTAAAGCAAATGCTTCCATTTTGGACGATGTAAAAGTTAACGCTTATGAAGGAAGTGATCCATTAACTGTAAAAGAAGTTGGAACTGTAACTGTTCCTGATTCTCAATCAATATTAATTACTCCTTGGGATAAAAGCTTATTAAAGAAGATTGAAGAAGCTGTTAGAAATAGCAAATTAGGATTGAATCCTATTAATGAAGGTGAACATATTAGAATTCCTGTTCCAGCTTTAACAGAAGAGAGGCGTTTGGAAATGACTAAGCATGTTTCTCAAATGGTTGAGCAATCTAAAATTTCTGTTAGAACTTTAAGACAAAATGCGATTAAAGCTGCTGAAGAAATGGAAGATAATGGAATAATTTCAGAAGACGATCTAACAAGATCAAAAAAGGAAATTGAAGATGTTATTTCTAAAAACAATAAAGAGCTTGATTCAATGGGTGAAGAAAAGAAATTAGAGCTGTTAAAGATTTAATCGGTTATACTAGACAAATGCTATTTGAAATAATAATATTCCTTGCCATATTAATGTTCCTTGTGTTTATTCACGAGCTAGGGCATTTTTATACAGCAAAAAAATTTGGTATTAGAGTTGAAGAATTTGGATTAGGATTACCTCCACGTGCAATAGGAAAAAAAATAGGTGATACTATTTATTCTTTAAACTGGCTTCCATTAGGAGGTTTTGTTCAAATCAAAGGTGAAAACTTTGATGATACTTACGACCCACAAGATAAAGAAAATTTCATGAATAAAAAGCCATGGCAGAGATCTGTTGTTCTTTTGGCTGGTATTTTTATGAATTTAGTATTTGCTGTTTTAATATTTTACGTATCTTTAGGATTTAATAATTGGAATTCAGCACCAATGGTTTCTCTTAAAGAGTATGAATTTCCTTTCGGTCAAACAATTCGAATTCCAAATATCGTTTTAAATATAAAAGAAGGATCTGCTGCTGAAAAATCAGGAATTGAACTTGGCGATAGACTATTATCTTTGGAATACGAAGGACAAGTAATAGAGGTGAAGGATGTTCAAGATATAAGAGCTTTTTTAGCGGACAAAGAAAACAAAGAAATTTCAGTGAACATAATTAATATGGCAACTGGAATCGAATCTACTAAGAAATTTATCCCTGAATACAACGAAGAATTAAAACAACCCGCTTTAGGCGTGAGTTTAGACAGTGGAATTAAAATCTCTTATGAAAAACCTACAGATAAGATATTTTCTGGATTATTTCATGCGACTAACTTAGTTATTTATAATGTAGAAATCTTGAAGAGTTTGGCGGGCATTTCAATTGCAGAAAAGACTGTTGAGCCAATTGCACAATCTGTTTCTGGACCTATTGGAATATTTGATGTTGTTAAAACTATATTAAATACTCAATCGGAACATCCATTTTTAGCTATTTTAGATATTGCAGGTATTATTTCACTTTCTTTAGCTATAATGAATTTGCTTCCTATCCCAGCCTTAGACGGGGGAAGGGTTGTTTTCGTTTTAATTGAATGGATATCAGGAAGAAAGGTGTCTCAAAAAATAGAAGCAACTTTGCATCACTATGGTTTTATGTTTTTGATAGCACTAATTATATTGATAACTTTTAAGGATGTCTGGATGATTTGGACAAGATAACATATAATTATCAAAGAAAATCATGAAGCAATCAAAAATGTTTTCACATACTCTTAAAAGTTCAAAAGACTTTGAGACAGCTAACGCTACACTTTTAACCAAAGCAGGATTTGTAGACCAAATCATGGCTGGAGTTTATGCTTATTTGCCTTTAGGCGTAAAAGTTATTTCAAAAATTTCTAATATAGTAAGAGAAGAAATGGATAAGATTGGAACAGAAGTTTATCTGCCGGCCTTGTCTCCATTGTCTAATTGGGAATTAACTGGAAGATTAAATACTGTTGATGTTTTAATGAAAACATCAGGCGCAAATGAAATATCAAAAAGAAAATCCACTAATGAATATATTTTAAATTGTACCCATGAAGATGTTATTACACCAATTGTACAAAAATTTAATTTCACATATAAATCTTTGCCTACTGCGGTTTATCAAATTCAAAGTAAATATAGAAATGAGGCTAGAGCGAAATCTGGATTGTTAAGAGGTAGAGAGTTTATTATGAAAGATTTATACAGCTTTCATACATCAGAGGAAAGCCTTTTAGATTATTATTTTAATAAAGCTATTCCTGCATATAAAAAAGTTTTTGAAAGAATTGGTATCGGAGCCGAAACTGTTATAGCAGTTGCTTCAGGAGGCGATTTCACAGACAAATATTCTCATGAATTTCAAACTAAATGTGAAACAGGTGAAGATTGGATTTTTTATGATAAAAAATTAAATCAATATTTTAATAAGGAAGTTACACCTTCAAAAGCACCTTATATTCTTCAGGATGCTCAAATGCAACCTATGCATGAAGTTTATGGTGAGCATATTGTTGGTATGAAGGAATTAGTAGAATTTTTGAAAGTTCCAGCTGAGAAATGCATGAAGACACTTCTTTTTAGAGCTGATGGTACAAGAATTATTGCCGCTGGAGTTAGAGGCAATTATGATATCGATGAAGAAAAGCTTAAAAAAATTGTAAAAGCAAAAAAGCTAGAAATGTTAGATGAAGTCACTTTAAAGGAAGTTACAGGTGCTGAGGTAGGATATGCGGGTATAATTGGTCTTCCAGAAAATGTTGAAATATATGTTGATGAATCAATGGAAAATGCCATTAATTTTGAATGCGGCGCAAACAAAACTAATTACCATAATATAAATGTGAACTGGGAAAGAGATGTTAAAAAACCTTCTAAATTTTATGATATTAAGATTGCAATGTCGGGTGATTTAAACCCTGAAACAGGTGAGGTGTACGAAGTTTTCAAAGCTAGTGAAGTTGGAAATGTATTTCCTTTAAATACAAAGTTTTCAGATGCTTTTGGCTATAAATATATGGCAGAAGATGGAACCGAAAAACAAGTTTATATGGGAAGTTATGGAATAGGCATATCTCGCTTAATGGGAATAGTTGTCGAAAAATTCCATGATGAAAAAGGTATCATTTGGCCTGAGTCTATCGCTCCTTATAAAGTTCATCTATTAGGTTTAAATCTTGAGGATGAAGCTATAAAGGCTAAAGCTGAAGATATTTATGCGCGTTTAAATGATTTAGGCATTGAAGTTTTATATGATGATAGACAAGAAGTCATGCCAGGAGAGAAATTTGCTGATTCTGATCTAATTGGATTGCCATACAGAGTTGTTGTTTCGCGTAAAACAGCAGATAAAATAGAAGTTAAAAAACGAACTGAGAAAGAGTCCAAATTAGTTGATTTCGAGGAATTTAAAGAAATACTAAATGTCCGAAATTAATTGTATTTTTTGTAAAATAGCTAATAAGGAAGCGCAAGCTAAAATTGTTCATGTGACAGATGATTTTATTGCTTTCGAGAATATTCATCCTGCCGCACCTATACATATTTTAGTGATTCCAAAAGAGCATATTGAAAAAATAGATGCAATGAAGAATGCTGATTCTTCAGCTTTTTGGAGCAAGCTAATTGGGTTTGGGTATGAAGTTATCAAAAAGATGGGGCTTGACACTACTGGGTATAGATTGGTTAACAATGGGGCTGGTTTTCATGGGGTTAACCATGAACATATTCATATTTTAGGCGGAAAAGACTGGCGTCCTAACGATAGCCTGTAGGAATTATCCATTATGCTATAATATTGAGGTAAATCACATTAATTTGTGTTCTGCTTTATTACTATAGTTATCATTTTATTTTAGGAGGTGTTTTTTAGTTATGGCGCAAAAGGGAGTGGCAATCGATCTTAAGTCCACCAATAAATCAGTCGAACAGGCTTTGCGAGAAATTAAGATTTTAACAGATGATGATATGAAGATCTTAAAAGATCGTAAATATCGAAAGAAACCTGCAGAGATAAGAAGAGAAAAGAAAAAAGTTAAAAAACTTAATGTTAAGAGATATAATAGGTTCAAATAATCATGTCTTTGTTTAATCAACTTGAAAATGATCTAGTCGCGGCTCTGAGGAGCCGCGACACAAATAAATTAAATACTCTCCGCCTCATAATATCCGAGGTTAAATACGCTATTATTGATTTGAAAGCCAAAGGCAAAGAGCTTACAGATCAAGATGTAATAGGGGTTTTAATACGAGAATCCAAAAAAAGAAAAGAATCCATAGAAATATTCGAAAAAGCTGGTCGTACTGATTTATCAGACACTGAAAAGGCTGAACTAGCTGTAATAGAGTCTTATCTTCCAAAGCAAATTAGCCGTGAAGAGCTAGAAAAAATAGTAGCAGAAGTAATCGAATCTACTGAAAAAAGAGAATTCGGTACGGTTATGAAAGAAGTAATGATCCGTGTAAAAGGACAAGCCGATGGTAAAGATGTCGCAGAAGCTGTAAAACTACTTTTAGCTTAAATTAATTTTAATGATCCCCGTCGCCATCGTGATGGAGTCCCAAAAGATGTAGTACCCCGTGTTCTGCTAATTCAGCTATTTCTACTCTTAAATCATTGTTGCTGTATTCAGCCATTTGGCGTTTAGCCTGGTCAATATTTATCACAATATCTCCAATATAATATTCACCATTAGGAAGCTTTTCATCAATGTGAAATGATAAAACATCAGTGGGGTAATCTTTTCCACGGTTCTCTTTGTTCAATTCTTGGATTTCTTTATCTCCAACCAAATGTATATGAATTTTGCTGTTTTTAGGAATTTCCATGTTTAGATTATAACATTCCTGTTAGCTTGTAATAAATTAAGGCGATAGGCTCGCGTAAAAAATATTTTGATAAAAACTTCCATTTATCCCAACAAGGGCTTGAGGTAGGAGATAGAGTGTGGAGTAGATTTAATTCAGATGCAACTGTGTGTGCCCTATAATTATGGAATTTTTCTGTAACAATAATAGCTGTCGAAAGATTATTTTGCTCCATTATAGCTTTGCTAAATTTTTTTCATAAAGTTCTACTGCATGATTTACCCGTGCTTGAAGACAAGGATTAAAATCATCAACAAAAGTCTTTTGATCATTAAGTAAGTATATAGGTGAATTTTAAAATTTGAAAAATGCTTAGAAACTTAGTCAGTAATAAAGAGGGTGGTAGGAGGTCTTTATACTGACTAAGTTTTTTAGCTAGAGATTAGTTGCAAGGCTTGACGCAGACAGCATTCCGGTTTTCGGTCTCAGTCCAGAGTTGCTTCGTGCGACCTTGCGGTACGATTCGATGCGTAAGGGTCTCATTCCCTGTGTTGAAATACAGAAATTGAACCCCTTCTGGGATGTACATGTGGGTTGAGTTGCCGTCCCAGGTCACTTGCGCAGTCATCGGGCGCCCATTTTTGATGATGGTCAAAGAAGTTGGCTTTTTGGCCTTAGGGTTCGCCATGGTGAAAGTTGCGTCTCCTGTCGCGATATACTTATATCCATTCCATGCAAGCGCGCCAGCCATACGAATTGCGGGCAACCTTTCTGGTGCGGCAAAAACCTGCAGCGGTGACATTAGAGAAACCAGCATAGCGATCACGAGAATGATGTTTGAGAACTTCAACCGGTTCATAGGAACTCCTTGTGTTGATTGAATTTGATATTGAATTTGATATACCCACCCATACCTAAACAGCAGGGTTTGCTGTGTACGTACGGATGGATATATTTATCAATCTTTTGCTCTCTAGCTAAGTTTTAAAAGTGCTGTCATTTTGAAGCAATTTCAAATGACGAGCCAGATTATATCCTAGACCTATAGTTTTGTCAAGGGCCATTAAAGGGTAGCCCCTCCAATAGGTTGCTATGGCAATATCTGCTATTATTAGCATATGAAATTAATAATTGGTTTAGGCAATCCCGAAAATGAGTATAGTGGTACAAGGCATAATATTGGCAAGGATTTTTTGAATTATTTACGTGAAGATTGGCAAATGCCTGCATGGGAATTTAATAAAAATTTGAATGCTGATATTAGCAAAAATAAAGAATTAGGTTTTGTTTTTATAAAGCCAAATACTTATATGAATGAGTGTGGGGCGGTAGTATCCAAAGCCCTAAAATATTTTGAAGCGGAAATATCCGATTTGGTTGTTATCTATGATGAATTAGATTTAATAGCAGGTGAGTACAAATTTGGCTTTCAAAAACATTCAAAAATTCATAATGGAGTAAATTCTATAATAGATGTTTTGGAAACTGATGCACTTTGGTATTTAAGAGTGGGAGTAAGAGAGGAAGGCATACCTTTTAGTGTTCAACAAGCAGGAAGAGATCCTTCGAAATATGTGTTGGCGAAAATTCCTCATGAAGATTTAAAAAAAATCGAAAATTCTTTAAAAGAATTTGCTGCGAAAGATTTTCAGCCGTTTTTGAGTAAAAAAAACTAACTTACAGAAGGTTAACTTAGATGTTAACTTTCTATAATGTTGTACAGAAAATACCGCCCACAAAAATTTAATGAAGTTATTGGATCTCCACATATAGCTAATGCAATTTCAAATGCATTGTTTAAGAATGAATCTGCTCATGCATTTTTTCTTTATGGATCAAGAGGTGTTGGTAAAACTACTACAGCAAGATTATTAGCTAAATCATTAAATTGTGAAAATCCCATTATTAGTGAAAAAGCAGCTATTCCATTTGAGCCTTGCGGAGAATGCGCTTCTTGTAAAGCAGTTGAAATGGGTAGACATTTAGATTTAATAGAAATTGATGCAGCCTCAAATAGAGGAATAGATAGCATTCGTGAACTAATTGATAAAGTTAAGCTTTCCCCTGCAATGGGTAAAAGAAAGGTTTATATTATCGACGAAGTCCACATGTTAACTAATGAAGCTTCAAATGCTTTGTTAAAGACACTTGAAGAGCCTCCTGAGCATGCTTATTTTATTTTATGTACTACAAATCCAGAAAAAGTTTTAGACACTATAAAATCGCGTTGCCAGCAATTTATATTCAAAAGACCTTCGTTAACTGAAATCCAAGAAAAGATTTCTTATATATTAAAAAAAGAAGGAAAGGAAGTTCCTTTAGAAATTATTTCTAAAATTGCATCAGGCGCAAAAGGTGCGTTTAGAGATGCTGAAACTTTGCTTGAGCAAATTTTAAATAAAGGTGAAGGAAATTTTTCTTTTGGATCTGATTATGATGATTATGTTAATTTGATAAAATTGTTAGCTCAAAAAGATACAGCTGGATCATTAACTCTTGTTAATAAGGTTCTAAATAATGAATCAAGCGTAGAGGCTTGGACTGAAAACTTTATAGAATTCTTGCATAGCGTCATATTATATAAGTTGGGTGTTAAAGAGAGCTTGGGCATTTATGAATCAGCATATAAATCTGAAGAAAAGAATTTAGCTTCTATTAATGTTGAGTTTTTGAAAACATCTATATATGCTTTTTCAAAAGCTATGGAGGATTTTAGATATGTGGCTTTGCCAAGTTTGCCAGTTGAAATGGCAATCATAAATATATGTAATAATTCTAATGACAATAGCAAGATTAATGAAACAAAAATTCAGCCTGCACCTGTTGCATCAAAACCAAAACCTGCTGAAACTCCTAATGTAGTTAAATCAGTTCCTTTGAGCATTCCAGTATTAAAACCTGAACAGGCACCTTCTGTATCAGTTATAGAAGAAGATTTAGTTGCAGCTATCGAATCAGATAATTCACCTCAACCTGAAGTCAACGAAACTGAAGTTGAATCAAAGATAAAGTATCCGAGAGAGTTTCCATTTAAAAAAATGGTAATACAGCTAAAAGAAACAAACCATTCTATTTATCTGTTATTAGGAACTGCAACCGTTGAATATTTTGCCGAAGGCGCTTTGAAGCTTAGGGTGCCTTATTCTTTTCATAAAGAACGTCTTTTAAGCACTAAAATTAGAACTACGATTGAAAAAGCGGCTACTGATTTAATTGGAGCAAAAGTTTTACTCGAATGCGATTTAATATCAGCTGAAGGTGATGGAGCGGACTTAACTGATAAGAATATTAAAATTCCTAAAAAAGAAGTTCCACTTGAAAAGGTATTTGAAGATGTCTTTGGGGATGATATTGTAAATTAATATGAAATTGCCGAAATATATACAAGATGTAATTGATTGTTTCGAAAGCTTGCCAGGAATAGGCCCTAAATCTGCTCAAAGACTTGGATTGTATTTAATAAGATTGCCAGAAGGTGAGGTTTTAAAATTTGCAGATTCTTTTAAGAAATTAAAGCAAGAACACAAATTTTGTTCTCAGTGCTTTAATTTATCTGAAGGCGATTTATGCGAAATTTGTTCTGATGTCCCAAGCCGTGATTTAACTACGATTTGTGTCGTTGAATCTCCTTTAGACTTAATTGCTTTTGAAAAATCAGGTTATAGAGGTGTCTATCATGTTTTACATGGAGTTATAAATCCAATAGCAGGTATTGGCCCTGATGAAATATTCTTGAATCAACTTTTTGCACGAATGCAAAGAAGTGGTGTTGTGCGTGAAATTATTTTAGCCACAGGAACTTCTTTAGAAGGAGAAACAACCTCAATGTTCATATCTAGAGAAATAAAGGCAAGATTTCCAGAGATTACTGTTTCACGTTTAGGAAAAGGTCTTCCAGTTGGGGCAGATATTGAATATGCAGATGAGGGAACATTAGGAGATGCATTATCCTCAAGAGTGAGGATATAATTTGTTAGTGGATCAAGTACAAACAATCTCACCTGAAAATTTACATGATAAGTATCATATAGATATGGAGTTTGGCTATCATACAGATGGTACTAAAGTTTTAGGTGACTATGATTGGTATTATTCGTCTTTATGGTCTGAAGGCATTAAAAAACGTGTTTTAGAGGGTAATTACAAAGTATTAGGAATTGATAGTTTGACTATGCGAGAAGATGAAGTATTTGGGGCGAAAAATGTAAGCGTTCAATCAAAAATTTGGCAGTGTTTACCTTTAAATCCCGGAGAAATAAACGATGAAGGTCGTGTTTTTTTGCCGACTGTTGATTTTAATGCTTACGATGAAACAGATCTTGAAGTAGGTGCTGGTAAAGCTGTCTATGATTGTATGTTTAATCTTTCGGAAGCTTATTATAAAAAACAAGAGGTTGATATATTGAAGATTGCGACAGCACTAATAACAGGAACGACTGTTGTAGCAACGGGAAGCACGATTTCAATTCTTAAAGATAAAGAAGTAAAACGAAATGGTATTAGCAGAAGAAGCTTTTTGGGATTAGCAGCTACTGCAGGTTTAGGAATTATCGCTGGTGCTAACCTAGGCAAAGCAGGTTTGATGACTATTGTAGATCATCCGATTGTTGATATTTCGCTCAAAGATAAAATTATAAAATTAGTAGGGGTGTTAGATGGTATTACTTTTGATGTTAGTAAGCTAACAAAAGGCAGAACCGCAGCTATTATTGAAAGAACTAAAGAAACAATGGATCATTTAGATTTAGATCCTAAACAAAGTGGTTTGACCATAATGGGAAACGCGCATATGGTTGGCGCAGCTGAATTTCAGCAAAGCAGGGACGCCAGGCTCGAAGCTATGGCGAGCCATGTAAGGTTGGTGAAGGGAATTTCTGATTTTTGTGGCAATGCTCTTAATATTAATCCTAATAGATATCTTAATACTTTAATGGAAAATTACCTTGCAGTACGTGTTTATCAAGCAACAGATCCAAGAAATGACCCTTATTTTCCTCATATAAGAAGCGTAAATAATTCAATTAATATACATTCTACGTTTGTTAGCGATTCCACTTTACAAGTATTGACTGCAGAAGGATTGATTTAGCAATAAAATATAGAAGTTAAATAACTTTTTTAAGCTCTTGGAGTGTTTTTGATGTTACGTGTATAATTCACGCATGACTATACATATTTACAACTCATTATCTCGAGAAAAAGAGATATTCACCCCAGTAAAGGATGGTTCAGTAAGTATGTATACTTGTGGTCCTACTGTTTATGATTATCCTCATATTGGTAATTTAAGAACTTCTACTTTTATGGATGTTGTGCGGCGCGCCTTAACCTTTTTAGGTTATGACGTGACGTCCGTTATGAACATTACAGATGTAGAAGATAAAATAGAAAGGCGCGCCGCAGAAAAAGGCGTAACCGTAGACGAAATTGTATCCACATATGAAAAGGTTTATTTTGACTGCTTAAAAAAGCTCAACATATCTGCAGATTTATACCCTCATGCTTCAGATCATATTCAAGAACAAATAGAATTAATTCAAAACCTTGAAGAAAAAGGTTATACCTATTTAACCGATTATGGTGTTTACTTTGATATTTCAAAAGACACCGATTACGGAAAATTGGGAAACACTTTTAAATCTGATAAGGCGAAATCAAGAATTGAATTAACAGAGCAAAAAAGAAATCCAGAAGATTTTGTTTTATGGAGGTTACCGCAAAATGGGGAAGTCCGTCAGAAACTTTGGGAAAGTCCATGGGGCAAAGGTTATCCGGGATGGCATATTGAATGTTCAGCTATGTCTATGAAGACTTTAACAAATAGTTTTGACTCTGGGCATCTTAATCCTAAAAATTTTGAAACAATTGATATTCACGTCGGTGGATTAGATCTTAAAGAAGTTCATCATGAAAATGAGGTTGCACAAAGTGAATCTGTTACGGGCCATCCTTTTGTGAAGTATTGGATGCATGGAGCAATGCTTAATATGGGTAGTGAAAAGATGAGTAAGAGCTTGGGAAATTTTGTAACTTTGCCTGTTGTAGAAGAAAAAGGCTTTACTGGATTAGATTTAAGGATGTTTTATTTTACTGCTCATTATAGAAAAGAATTATCTTTTACATGGGAAGGGTTAGAAGCGGCAAAAACTTCACTACATAAGTTTAGAGCTAAATATTTTGAATTTGCTAATGGTTCAGATGATACAGAAGAAATGGATTCTGTGGATGTTAAGTTTGAATTAGTTCAAAATTATTTACAACAATTTAAGGAAGCTTTGGCGGACGATTTCAATATGCCAAAAGCGTTGGCTATTTTATGGGAAGTTGTAGATTCTAAGGATCTTAAAAATTTCGAAAAAACAGCTTTGCTTTCTGAATTTGATGAAGTATTTGGATTTGATATAACAGATTACGATAAACTGCAAAAAGAGGTTTCAATAAAATTAGATGAATTGCCTGAAAACGTGAAAAATTTGCTCCAAAAAAGGGAACAATACAGAAAAGAAAAAGATTGGCAAAAGGCAGATGAAGCTAGAAAAGAGATAAAACAGCTTGGCTATGAAATTAAAGATATTAAAGACGGTATTTTAATAGAAAAAGTTATTAGTTAGGTTGATTACTTACTTTTTTGATTCAATAAAATATGTTGTGCTTGATCTTATGGCTTCATTTATTTTAGCGGCAAAGTTTTTTCCATGTATACCTTTGTTGTTATTATCTAATTGTATTTGGAATATTAAATCCTCCAACTTATCTAATGTTTCTAAATAAACTGGATTTAATATTTTTCTATCTGTCATTCTCTCCTTTATCGCAGATAATTTTGCTTCAGTACCGGTAATTTCCATTAAACTTTTTACGTTTAATGAAGCAACAGGAGTTCCCATAGGTATAGATTCGGCTAGCCGTTGTTTATCAAACATGGCATTATTGAAGCTAGCATAATCAGCTACAGCTAATATAAATTGATGCTTTGGGGTATGCATGCCTTCATTGCTTTCAATTTTATCTACCTCTTGATTCCAGGTTTCTAAAGCTTTATAAATATGTGCTGCATTAGCATCGTTTCCGAATGGTGTTTCAGGAAGTATCGAGCTTGTTTCGGTATTTATATTCATAATAATATATTAAACTTAAATTATGTTTTTAGGAAATGAATTTTTTAAACGTGACACTTTAGAATTAACCCGCGATTTATTGGGTAAAACTTTATGTGTTAAAGATATCGAAACAGGGGGAGTTATTCGAGGTACTATTAATGAAACCGAAGCTTATCATGGCTATGAAGATGATGCTTCACATGGTCATAAAAAGAAAACTCCGCGTAATACGGTTATGTATGAAACGGTAGGGCATGCTTATGTTTATTTTACCTATGGTATGCATTTTATGCTTAATCTGACTTCATTTCAGAAAGATTTCCCCTCGGCTGTATTAATAAGATCTGTTTTGATTCCTGAAGATAACGGAATTAGAGATTTAATGTCCTTGAATAGATTTAAAAAGTCATTTGAAGAATTATCCTCATATCAAAAAAAGAATTTAACAAATGGTCCGGGTAAAGTTACTGCTGCTTTTAAAATTGATAAAAGGTTAAGTGGTTTAGAGCTTAATGAAGAATCCGGCATTTGGGTTGAAGATAGCGGATTTATTGTTCCAAAAGAAAGTGTAAAAGTTACTCCTAGAATTGGAATAGATTATGCTCAAAATGCTAAAGATTGGCTTTGGAGATTTTGCTTTTGAGTATTATTTTGTTGCGCCAATTCTGAACTCTATTACATCGCCGTCTTTAACAATGTATTCTTTTCCTTCTAAGCGCAATTTTCCTTTGTCTCTAGCTTTTTGGCGTGTTTCGCATTCTATGTAATCGTTGTAAGCGATAACTTCGGCTTTTATGAAGTTTTTTTCGAAATCAGTGTGAATTCTTCCTGCGGAAACTGCGGCGTTTGATCCTGCTAAAACTTCCCAGGCTCGAACTTCTTTTTCTCCTGCTGTTAGATAGCTTATTAATCCAATTTTATTAAAGCAAACTTGAGCTATTTTATCTAATCCAGATTCAGAAATGCCTAAATCTCCCATAAAAACTTTTTGATCTTCAGGCGATAGGGTAGATAGCTCGGATTCTATTTTGGCGCTTATAAAAACAACGGGTTTGTTTTTGTATTGATCTTGCTCATTATAAGGATTTTTTAGTCTTTCGTCGGTTTCGCTTATATTAAAGACATATATTATTGGTTTGTCGGTCAGCAAAAATAGGGGTTTTATTATTTCTTTGTAGTCTTTAGGGTCTAAAGTTTCACGTAAATCTATTGCTAAACCTCCATTGTTTAGGTGCTCGAAATACTTGTTAAGGATTTCAGGTTCTTTTAGGTTTGAAGGTTTTCTTCCTACTGATTTTATACGTTTTTCCAAACTTTCTAAGTCTTTTATGATAAGTTCGCTATTTATCACATCAGTATCAATATCGGGGTTCTTGCTGTGTTCTCTAATTATATCTGGGTCTGAGAAATCTCTTACAACTTGTAGAATCATGTCGACTTCTCTTATGTTGGCTAAAAATTGGTTGCCTAGACCTTCACCTTTGCTAGCTCCAGCAATTAAACCTGCAATATCAACAAATTCGATTGCAGCATAAACTTTTGGCGGGTTTATACCTGTTTCTTTTTGTATTAATTCAGCTAATTTGTCGAGTCTTTTATCAGGAACTTCAACTACTCCCACATTTGGTTCTATGGTTGCAAAAGGGTAATTTGCGCTTAAAGCTTGTTCTTTTTTCAAAACAGCATTAAATAAGGTTGATTTTCCTACGTTTGGTAACCCGACTATTCCGACTTTTAACATGTCTCCAATTATATCAATAAATTATGAAATATTTTATAATTTTTATATGCAAGATGCCTTCTCTATAAATCCGGATTTTAATACTATGACAAGTAGTGAAGGTATTTCTGAAAGAGTAAATGAATCAAGTTTACAAGGTGAAAGATTGGACTATATGGTTCAAAGGCATGGTAAAACTGTTAAGCAAATGTTGGGTGTTCCTGATTCAAGATGTGTAAGCAGATTCGTTAAATATGTTGGAGAAGAAGCGGTTGGTTTTCTTGCTGACCAAGGGGCTATTTTTGCCGAGCCTAAAAGAAATGCTCTTATTACTACGGTAGAAGAGAAAGTAGGTGCGTATGATGGTCCTTCTATGGATGTAATTTTTACAGGTTCTGAGCCAAGTGCCGATCATATAGCTTTCATAAAAATGGCAGATAAGTATGCGGTTTATCAAACTGAAGTTGCCAAGGCTCCATTTGATCGGTTCGTATCAATTAATTATATGTTTTTAGGCGATTATTTAAATTTACCTGATAAAAAACTTTTGGGATTGGTTAGAAGTATTGATAATGAAAAAGCTATCATTGCTTATTCTAAACGTAGAGAATCCACAGATGGGGTTGATATCGAAGCTCGAGCATTCTTAAATAATATGATGGAATTGATCGGTAAAATTGATCCATCTACGGGCATTTTGCTCTATTTTGAAAGATTTTTGCATGGTCCTAATAGAGATATCGACATAGAGGCAACTTCTAGGCTTTATGAGAAGTATGATCGCTATTTTAAGAAAAGAGGTCATAATAATGTTTCAATTGCGCCCCCAATTGCTGTAAGAGCTTACAGACAATCGATTCAACAGGCTATTTAATTCTATTGAAATAACAGTTATTTTTATGTTATCATTCTTCTGCTATGAATACATACGAATTAATGGTTATATACAATCCAACATTAGGTGACGCGGGAGTTAAATCTCAGATTGAGAATTTAAAGAAAAAAATCGAAGGCTTTGGTGGGAAGGTCGATACCGAAGACTTTTGGGGATTAAAAGATTTAGCATACCCTATGCAAGGTAATACACAGGCTTATTACGAGATAGTAACTATCTCTTTGGCTGCTAATAAAGTGGCTGAATTATCTGACTTTCTAAACAAGCAAGAAGACGCTGTTGTTAGAAATATGATAAGTGTAGTTGAATAATTGTTTATAGTTAATTTCTCAACTTTTAAAAATATTTACAGTGATATATATTATAGTTGAATGAGTATAAAGTTTATTAAAGGAGAGCATTATGGCTACTAGATCGTATAACAAAGTACTTTTGATGGGTAATCTTACTAGAGATCCAGATTTGAGGTATACAGCGGGTGGAACACCTGTTGCTACATTTACCGTTGCTACAAATAGAACTTATGTTGATTCATCTAATAATAAAGTCGAATCAGCTGAATTTACTAATGTTGTTGCTTGGGCTAAATTAGCTGAAATTTGTTCCAAACTATTAAAAAAGGGTACTAAAGTATTTGTTGAAGGAAGACTTCAAACAAGTAAGTGGAATGATAAAAACACTGGTCAAGAAATGAGAAGAGTAGAGGTTGTTGCAACAGAAATGCAACTTATTTCTCAACCTGGCGTAACAACTTCCACATCAAATGAAGATGAAGATTTTGAAGCCTTTGTTTCTGGAGATAATCCTGAAGATGTTGATTTTTCAGCTTTGATGGATAAACCTGAAAACGGGGGAGATAAGAATCCTAGTTCCACGCCATTTTAATTATTTAATTTATGAATAAAAAAATCGAAGTAAAGCCAAATCCAACTTTAAAAAATATTATTTTTAAAGATATAGATTATAAGAACGTATCTTTGCTTAAAAAGTTTTTAAATTCTCGGTTTAAAATATTGCCTTCAAGCGCAACCGGAATTTCTGCAAAAAAGCAGCGAAAACTAAAATTTGAGATCAAAAAAGCAAGAATAATGGGACTTTTACCATTTACTGATAGACACGCTCTTTAAAATTTATTTTAAATAAAACATGATCCTGTCCGCCGTGTTGAATAAAGAAATAATATCTGCTTGCCTGTTTGATCCAGATAATCCTGTTGAACCTCAATTTTATTGTGCTGTTTTAGACAAGGATTATCTGATAGATAGGACTATACCTGTTGTCACCCCTAAAATTATGAATAGATTACTCAAACAAGGCTTTGGACTTGATGAGTTTGATGGTGAAATATACTTAACATCTGTTGATAAAACTTTAATTATTCCTCAGTTTGATAACATAAAGATTGTTAAATTTGATGATTTAGAAATTGGTTTTAATTATATATTAACTAATTTTGATGCAGATTTTATTAAACAATATGAATGTAAATTTGAGGAATATTGGAATGAAATTCTTACTAGCATTGGTAATGGGGAAGGTGTAGCTCCTGAAATCATTGAAGTTGTTGATACAGCTATAGTTTCTCAACTATTAGAAAAGATTGTGGACAATGAATTTTTTGTTTATTCAAACCCGTTTAATCATATTGAACAGAATCATTTGTCAAAATACTTGAAGAGTATACTCAAGCATTTACCTGATCTAAACGGAAAAGCACGGCTTATCCAAATAAATTACGATAGAGATATGAAATATTTAGCCCTTTCGTTGGCTTTGAATGCTACAAATATTAATCCTGTTAAATTTTTTAAATCAAATCCATTGCCAGCTGATGCTAATATCTTTAATTTGACAGGTTTTAAAAATTTTAAAATTTTTAAAAATGGAGAAGACATCAACGAAGAAATTAAACCCGATAAAGTTTTAACAGCAACCACAAATTGTTCTGACCAAATTAAATTTCAATCTTCTACATTAAAAGCCGAAATAACTGACTCAATATTATATATTTTTGATAATAGGGCATATGAGAAAAAATAAAAAAGAAATGGCAGATATGTTTGCGCCTAAAATTTATGAAGGTAAGGCTTACATATCTAAAAAAGATGATGAAAATTCCAATAAAGAGGCAGTTGAAGTTGAAGGTTTAATTATTAATTTATTAAGTTTAAAAGGATCTGATGCATCTGGGGTTTTAAGATATATTGATAACATTGATGATTTGGATTCAATAGATATTGATGGTGCAATTGTGTTTATTGATAATTTAGAAATGCAAATGATTCCAAGACTTTCTGCGATGGGTGCAAATGGAATTATTATTAATAAATTAGATTATTTTGCTTATAATTCCATAATGACTTTATCTATGCCGGTTGGTATTATTTCAGCTTTTGCTTCTGAAGACTTTAAATTTGATAAAAAAATTGAAAAATTTTTACAGACTTCTGATACTCACAAAACGCAAGTTTTTGTAGATTCAGAATATAGCAGAGTTATACTTATAAACTCAAAGATCGATTTGCTCGACTAAGTATTAATTACGTTTTATACTTTTCACTATGAATATTGCTAATAAAGTTCAATCTACTGTTACAACCTTATTGTTAATTGTTTTAGGAATAATAGGTGGTTATTATTTTGGGGTACAAGGATACGAAGTAAAAGTTAAAGACCAATATAAAGATATACAGATTATTGATAAAGACAAAGAAGCTAATATACCTGAAACAGTTTCATTTTCTAAGTTTTGGCTAATTTGGGATATGGTTTCATCTGAACATATTAAGAAGCCATTTAATCCTTCTAAACTTTTGGATGGAGCGATTGCAGGAATGGTTGCTGCGATTGATGATCCGTATACTATTTATTTAAATACTGAACGAAATACTGAAGCAAAGTCAGATCTTAATGGAGAATACGAAGGAATTGGTGCTCAACTTGGTTTTGATGAAAATAATGTTTTAATTATTGTTGCACCATTAGATGGTTCTCCAGCACAAGCTTTAGGTATAAAAGCCGGGGATAAAGTTTTAAAGATTGATGGTAAAACGACACAAGGAATTTCTGTTGAAGAAGCTGTAAATAAAATAAGAGGACCAGGTGGAACAACTGTGACATTAAATCTTTTTAGAGAAGGTGAGAAAGATCCTTTTGATTTAACTATTACTAGATCTATGATTAATGTTGAAAGTGTGAAATGGGAAGATAAAGGTGATGGGGTAGCGTATGTAAGACTTTCAAGATTTGGTGAGAATACAAATAAAGAATGGGATGCTGTTATGTCTCAAGTTAAATATCAAATGCCTAATTTGAAATCGATTGTGTTAGATGTAAGAAATAATCCAGGTGGTTATTTAGATAGTGCAGTTCATATCTCTTCTGATTTTGTGAAAAGCGGTGTGATTGTAACTCAAGAAACTTCTGATGGTGATTCTTTCCCTTATCCTGTAAGCAACGATAAGGAAGGTTTATTTACTGATGGAAAAGTAAAATTGATTGTTTTAATAAATAAAGGTTCGGCTTCAGCCTCTGAAATAGTGGCAGCTGCATTAAAAGAAAAAGCTTCAGCTGTATTAGTAGGAGAGAGATCTTTTGGTAAAGGTAGTGTTCAAAAATCTGAAGAATTTAAAGATGGATCTGCTCTTCATGTAACAATTGCTAAGTGGTTGACTCCAAATAATAACTGGATAGATTCTGCAAACTCAAAATTTGAAGACAGTGTTTATAATGAAAAAGATGAAAGAGGCAATGATATTGTTGGAGGATTAAAACCTGATGAATTTGTTGCTGTGTCAGAAGAAGATACTACAAATAATGTTGATTCTCAGTTAAATAAAGCATTAGAATTGTTAAAATATAATTATGAATAAAAAACTGCTAATCATAATCTTAATAATTTTAGGCGTGTATGTTGCTATCTATTCGAGAATTTACGGATTAGATATTAAAAAAGATATAAATTTACCAGTAGATAAAATTAGAACTGTAGTAGTTAATGAAGAGGATGCAACTATAAATTTAGTTAAAAAAGCCTCTCCAGCGGTTGTTTCTGTTATCAGAAATGATATTTATTATGATTACAGAAGCGGTCCAATTACTGAAGAAAATTCTATCGGCACTGGATTCATTATAGACGGAGTCAAAGGAATCGTTTTAACAAATAAGCATGTAGTTGAAGATGAAAGTGCTTCATATACTGTTTATTTAGCAGATAAAGATAAAAAATATGACGTTGTTAAAATTGCACGTGATCCTTTGAATGATTTCTCTATATTAGAAGTAGCCTTAGCCGATAATGAAGTTCTGCCTCAGCTTGAATTGGCTGATTCCGATTCGCTACAGATTGGTCAAACTGTTGTGGCAATTGGAAATGCTTTAGGTGAATTTGGTAATAGTGTTACAAAAGGAATAATTTCTGGATTGAATAGAGGAATAATGGCTTCTGCAGGTATATTTGGGAATCCAGAATATTTAGAGGATGTTATTCAAACTGATGCTGCATTAAACCCTGGAAATTCTGGTGGTCCATTATTAAATCTGCAAGCACAAGTGGTAGGCATTAACGTAGCTGTTTCAGGTGGTGCTGAAAACATTGGATTTTCGATTCCTATTAACACAATTAAACCTGCATTAGAACAATTTAGTTCTCAAGGTAAAATAACTAGACCATTTTTAGGTGTTCAATACAGAATAATTACTGCGGATGTTGCTAAATTAAGAAACATACCTGAAGGCGCTTTTGTTGAAGCAGTTGTTAAAAATTCACCGGCTGAAAAAGGTGGTGTTAAAGCAGGCGACATAATAACAAAAATTGATGAAATGGATTTGAATGAAAACAATACATTAGCAAAAATAGTATCTCGAAAGAGAGTAGGGGACAAAATAAAATTAAACATTAGACGTCAGGATAAAAATATTGAGTTAAATGCTACTTTAGAAGATGCAGATAAAGAATAATTTTAAATTTTGGCCTGATAAGAGAGGGTAAATTACAAATTTATTTGTTTTTTGCCCTCTCAAGCAGTTTTATTTTAGTTGAATTTATTCTTCTTCCGCGTTTCCAGTTGTGCCTGATTCAATTGCTTGTTTTGTTTCTGTTAATATTTTGTCTAAATTTCCTAATAATACGTTTTCTATTCCAAACCAGCTTATTTTCACTCTATGATCGGTAATACGATCTTGTGGAAAGTTATAAGTTTTTATTTTTTCAGATCTTTCGGCCGTACCAACTTGGTCGGATCTTATTTCATCTACGCTTTGTTTCTGCTGTAAATTCATCATTTCAACTAATTTTGATTGCAGAATAGACATAGCACGGTCTTTGTTTTTATGCTGGCTTCGCTCGTCTTGGCATTGAACAACTAATCCTGTAGGCAAGTGGGTTATTCTGATAGCGCTTTCAGTTTTATTAACATGTTGTCCACCAGCTCCACTAGCTCTAAAAGTGTCGATTTTTAAATGTTCAGGTTTTATATTTATTTGGATATGTTTTACGATTGGTAAAACTGCTACTGTAGCGGTTGAGGTGTGAATTCTTCCTCCTGAGTCAGTTATAGGGACTCTTTGTACTCTGTGGACGCCACTTTCATATCTTAATTTATCGTAAGGAGAAGGTGAGACTTTTCCTATTATTTCAATAGAGGCTTCTTTTACGTTTCCTAATCCTCCTTCGTTTTTAGATACTATGTCGACTTTCCATTTTTGAATTTCTGCGTATCTGATATACATATTTAAGAGCTCGTTTGCGAATAAGCCTGCTTCATCTCCACCCGTACCTGCACGTACTTCTATTATTACGGTGTCACTGTTAGTTGAGTAATTAGATTGGGATGTTTTTTTTGTGTTCTCTATGGCATTTAAAGAGGTTTCTAAGGCTTCTTTTTCCTTTTTGAGAGACTTTATATCTTCATCAGCTAGTAAAAGCATATCGGGGGAGGTGGAGCTGTTTTTTAAATCTTCTAACTCTTTAATTTTATTTTCAATTGAAAGAATCTGTTCTTTTATAGAATCTATATATGATGACATAATAATGCTAAATCACTAACCTTAACTTATAAAAGTATAGGCTATTGTATTGATTTAAGCATGTCTTTAAGAGTTTTTGGAGCTTCTTGTTTAGTTTTCTCTTTTTCGATCTTTTCTTTTAGTTTCTTAATTCTATCGTTTCTAGCTTTAGAACCAACTTCTTGTTTTCTCTTGAATTGATCTACTCTTCCTTCTATATCTACAAATGTGTCTTTACCAGTCCAGAAAGGGTGGCATTTACTGCAGATTTCTACAGAAATTGAATGACTTGTAGAACCTGTTGTGAAAGTGTTTCCACAAGCACATGTTACTACTATTTCGTTGTTATATTTAGGGTGAATTCCTTTTTTCATGACCAGAGTATTTTAGCAGATTTATCTTTTCTCTACAATATACACACCAGAGATTATAATTAGGCATCCTAAGAGCATTATATAGCTATAAGGTTCGTTTAAAAGCATTATAGAGGCTGGAATACCTATCACTGGCTGAAGGTAATAAAAAACTGAAGCCTCGCTTGCTTCAATGTGTTTTAATCCAATATTGTATAAAAGATAAGCTAAGATACCTGAGATTAAAGCCATGTATAAAACTCCTAATAAAGCATATCCTTGAGTATATTCTTGTAGATTATGCTTAAAATAAGAGAAAAATGATGTCTTATATTCTTCATTTAAACAAAAATATTTTTCACTTTGGGTTGTAGGGTAGCAACCTTTTTGAGTACATATAGTTCCTTTAGAGTAATTATATTTATCTATATCTACATTATTACAAGTCCTTAACATTCCACTTTCTGTTCGTAAGTATTGCCCAAATTGTTCGCTTAATCCTATTGGAGTTAGTACTACCGCGGCAAATAAAAATGAAAATGTGATTTGAACCAAGGGAGTAACTATCTTATCCTCGGCTAGGTTCTTTTTAACATAAATAGTGTAAAAAGCGTCAGCTAAAATACCTAAAAAGAATAATCCGTTTCCAATTAAGCTAATTCTTGCTTCCCCAAAATCGATAGATCTTGATGCGAGTGGTTCTAATATAATGATGATTGCTCCTAATGCGGCGATTAAAGTTCCTTTTATTTCTTTTTTTGTTATGTGTTCTTTTAGTATAAAAAAGGCCATGATGGAGATTATAATAGGAGAGAGCATTGTTATTATTGCTCCATCTACTGCATGTGTCTTTTCTAATCCAGCAAATATTAATATTAAGGCTAATATGTGTCCGATGGTTGATGCTTTGAATATTTTTATTATTCTTTCTTTGTTAAGTTTAATCTTTCTTAAAAAATATATCCCTAATGGCAAGGTTATTATTGCTGATATCCAAAATCGTATCATTAAAAAGGTAAGGGGAGGAACATAAGAAATAGTCCCTCTTATTATAGGAGTAGCAAGTCCCCACGCTATGGCGGCGGCTATCAACATGATGTAAGCGAAAGATCGGTTAAGGTGCATCTTAATTAAAGTATGAACTATCTTTCGCTTACATGCAATTTAAGACCTGTAGTATTTAGCTAGATTTCTTCTTCTTCTATATCTTGCATATCCTAATGCAGATAGTAATAAGATTGAAGAAACAGGTATTCCATAGTTAACTAAATTTTTATCTGAAGGAGATACATATAGTATTTGGTTGTTTACAACATTTCTTGCTTTTATGTTTGATAAACCTATTCCACGGTAGGCTTCTTCAAATATTCTTAAAGCAAAAACAGCGTTTTGCTCAACTCCAGCTAAAAATTGGTTATCAAAAATTCTTGCTGTTGATAGCACAAATACTTTTCCTCCATTGTCTAATTGTCTATACGCAATTAAAGGATATTGCTTTAAGTTATCTTGTGGATATTGCTGGTCTGGATTTATATTAAAAGGCGCGTTTTGTAATCCTCCAAAAGGTGATGTTTGATACAAAACTTTCCAATTTTCGTCTAAATTTAAACTTGATGGCCATCCCATTAAAAGGTTTTCAGGAAGATCTTTTATACCGATGTCGCTAGCGTTTCTTTGTGCATATACAAAGAAAGGATAATTAATAGGAAGAACTCCTTGTACAGTTTGAATAGAAATCATTCCATGGTTTTGAATATCATAAAGCAAGTCATTGTTAACTTTTGCGCCAAGATCAGCTAATAAAGAGCCTGATTCTGGTTTAGAACTTGATGCCGCAGCTGTGTTTGGATCAACATTAACTCCTTCAGCTAAATAGATTATGCTTCCACCTTTTTCGGCGTATTCTTTTATTTTGTTTTTTGCTTCATTTGTATAATCAGCTGTAGGGTTAGCTAAAAGCAATATTTTATAACTGCTTAAATCAGGAATTATTTGATCTTTTTTATCAGTAGTTTGTTCAGTAGAAGGTAAAAATATAGATTCTATTTGGTAATCATTTTCTAATAGTTGTTTTAGATTAGAGTATTCATTAAAACCGTCTCGTTCGCCGTTTCCTCCAGCAAAAGCTATTTTTGTTTTTTCAGTAGTTTTTAATCTGTATATTAAACGAGTTAGATCGTATTCAAGATTATTTATATCTTGCACAATAGGGATGATTTCGCTTTGTCCACCTTCATTTCTAATATAAATTGCTAAGTATCCTTTTTGTGCTTGAAGTTGATCGTTTCCATATACTCTAAATTCAACTGGAGTTATATTTTTTTGTTGTAATTCAGTTTCTTTTCCTTCTGGGTTTATAAATTGAATATCAAGGTTTTGACCTCCTTGAGTTTTGTAATCATCAAGTGTGTTTTTTAGTTCTTCGTATACAGCTTTAAATTGAGGTGGAAGATTATTTGATGCATAAACTTCCAAAGTAACTTTGCCGTCTGCTTTAAGAACTGATTTTGTTGGTTCTGAAAGAGTATATTTCTTTGTAGACGTTAGATCGATTCTTCCATACATATATTTGGAAGTTATGAAAATGGTCAAAATTGCGGCTATAACCCAAATGAAAACATGCTGGTTGTTTTTTATTTTTGCTGCATTAATACCTTTTTCACGGTTCAAGCTATATTCAGCTAAACCTATTGAAGAAACAATCATTATTAAGAAATAGGCTAGATCTGATGCTTTTAATATTCCCCTTGTTAGAGAGTTAAAATGATCCGTAATGCTTAATAATGAAAGGTATTCGGCGATTCTAACAGGTAGATTGATTGAAGTTAGTTCGCTTCCTATTATTACTAAAAAGAACATGAAAACAACTGAAAATACAAAAGCTGATATTTGATTTTTAAATAGGGAGGATAATCCTACTCCGACTGCACACATTGTTAGTGCCAAAAACATTACGCCGATATATCCAATAATAGTTTCTGATATATCAAGGTTTCCAATTCTTGATATGAAATATATTGCAGGAACAGTAAATAACACGGTTGAATAGACAAATCCAAATGCGCCTAAGATTTTGCCGATTATTAATTCTTTTCGTGATAAAGGTTTGCTTAATAAATATTCTATAGTTTGGTTTTCAAATTCTTTCGCAAATGATCCCATTGTTATTGCAGGTACAAACACGATGAACATCCAAGGCATCCATTGGAACATGTCTCTTAATGAAACTACTTGAGATAAGAAAAATGGTTTTAAGAAAATAAAGTAGGTGAGGGCTAGAAAAATTATGGATAATAAATATCCGCCAGGGGCATCATAATATGATTTTAATTCTTTTTTGGTTATTTCTAATATATTTTTAATCTTCATGTTTTTCCTTTAAATCTTTAAACACTTGTTCGATGGAATCTTCTATTTGTAAATTCCAAACAGTCCATTTATTTTTTGCAATTAACTCTGAGAGAGAAGGTCTAATTTCTGTATCAGAAGAAATAGTCGCGTCAGCAGTTTCATCTTTATGTACTTTTACTTTGGAAGATTTTTCTAAATCATTATCTTTTATGAATTCTTTTAATTCTTTTTCTATATTTTTACCTGATAATTTAATATTTATAGCTTTGTTCTTTGTAAGGTCTTCTGGTTTGCCAAATTTAATTAGTTCGCCATCATTTATAAGCAATACATTGTTACACATTGCTTTAACTTCTTGGATAACGTGTGTACTGATTAATATAATTTTATCTTTTGAGATTTTATTGATAAGTTTGTGCAATTCTTGTCTTTGGTTTGGATCGAGGCCTTCTGTTGGTTCATCTAATATAAGTATTTGAGGATTATGTATTAAAGCTGCCGCTAAACCAACACGTTGTTTGTATCCTTTTGATAGTTCTTTTATTGGTTTTGCAAGTTTGTTTTTTATATCCACTTCATCGGCTACTTCTAATATCCTTTCTCTGATTTCTGAAGTTTTTACGCCATAAAGTTTTGCAGACATTTCCAAATAATCTGCAACTAACATATCTATATATAAAGGATTGTTCTCAGGTAAATAACCTATGTTTTTTTGTGTTTCGATTGTATCTTTTGAAGTGTTTTTACCATTAATGATTATTTTTCCAGTTTCAGGGGAGTAGTATGATACAAGCATTCGCATTGTAGTTGTTTTTCCTGCACCGTTTGGACCTAGTAATCCAGTTATGTCACCTTTGTTAAGTTCAAAAGAAAGATTCTTTATAATTCTAGTCGAGCCAAATGATTTATTTACTTTTTCAAATTTGATCATAAAACTTGTATATCATAGCATGAAGTATAAATATAGATCGAATCCTAAATCGATGAATATCTTGAAGCTATAGGGCTTTTCTGCTACAATCACAGCATGAATCTAAGAGGAGAACCATTATTGGAATTAGAGAAAAATAATAGCGGTGGGCTTGAAAATGGCGCAAATACGCAGGAATCTGCTGTTTTGCCTGTTGAATCATCAAACCATGTTGTTCCTAGTGCACCAGCTTTTACACCTGTTAAAGTAACTGAAGCTACTCAACCTATTGTTCCTAACGGCAAAAATAGCTTTGTTAATCAACCTCTAACAGAACAAACTCCAGATATGGCTGGAATAATTGATTTTACTGATCCTATGCTAGGAAAAACTAACGGAAGAGCTTTTAAAAGAACTAGCGGATGGAGACAACTTTTAAAATTCGTAGCTTAAATTTTGTGATAAAATTTTAGTTAATGGATCCTGTTACATCTGTCAATCAACCTATCGATATATTAATCAATTTAGCCATAATTTTGGGCGTAATTACTTTTGTTATTTTTGCCGCAATTATTGGATTTAAATATTTAGTCTGGTTTACAAAATTTAAAAATCGAACCCGTAATCTTAAAGATAAAGTTTTCTTAAAAATACAAATTCCTGAAGATAATGAATATGAAATTTCTGTTGCTGAACAAATCTTTAGCAGTTTATTTGGAATAAAAAGACCAAGCGGATTTTTTGAATCTTTAAAGGAATCTGAACACGTTAGTTTTGAAGTAGTTGCTAGCAGTGAGTCGATTGATTTTTATGCAGTTGCTCCAAAAGAATTAGCGAATTTAGTAGAGAAGCAAATTAATTCGGCTTATCCTGATGCCGAAATTGTACATGCTCCAGCGTGGAATATTTGGAAGGATGACGGTTTCGTAGAGTTTGCTACTTTATTATTAAAAAAAGAAGACTATTTGCCTTTTAACACATATGAAGATTTGAAAGTTGATTCTGGTGCGGTTTTAACCGGATCAATGAGTAAACTTCATCCCGGGGAATCTTTGGCTTTTCAAATGATTGTTCGTCCTGCAGATGATTCATGGCAGAAAAAAGGAAAAGATCATTTAAAAGAATATTTCTCAAAACACAACAAAACAGATAAAGATGGAAAGCCAACAGGCGACAGAATGGGCAAAATTGAAGAAGATTACATGCAGAAGGTTCATGATAAGATTTCTAAAGTTGGTTTTGAAACTGTTATACGTTTAGTATCCGTTTCTAATGATGAAGCTTCGGCTAAAGCTAATCTAAGTAATTTAGAGCGCGCTTTTGATCAATATAATACTCCTGTATTTAATTCCTTTAAAAAAGTAAAAAATGGATTTGATAAATTTTTTGCTGTTAGCTTTGTTGCGAGAATGTTCCCGGTTATAAAAACTTTTGATCTTCCTTTTAGCATTCCTGGAATTTTGAAGAAGGAATTTTTTAGAGGATGGTGCGTTTTGAATACTGAGGAACTAGCCACATTGTGGCATATGCCAGGAGAAAATGTGAGGACTCCAAGAATAAATTGGTTGAGAAGCAAAGGCTCTGCGGCGCCTATCGAACTGCCTGAAAGTGGTTTGTATTTAGGTAAGTCGGTTTTTAGAGGTCAAGAAATCAATATTTATATGAACGACGACGATAGGCGCCGCCACATGTATATATTGGGAACTACCGGTACAGGTAAATCTGAGCTAATGAAATTCATGGCTATTCAAGATATTCGTGAAGGAAAGGGTGTCGCTTTTATTGATCCTCATGGTTCGGCTGTTAACGATATTGTTCAACAAATTCCTCCAGAGCGTATTGATGATGTGATTTATTTTGATCCAAGTACAGATAGACCAATGGGGTTGAATTTGCTTGATGTTAAAACTGAAAAAGCTAAAGACATGATAATCAATAAGTTTTTAGACATGCTTTATGAGCTTTATGATCCAAATAGACAAGGTATTATGGGACCTCAATTAGAAAGAGCTTTAAGAATGTGTATGTTAACAGCAATGAGCCGTCCTGGTGGAACTTTAATCGAAGTTGTTCGTCTATTGACTGATGAAAATTTCCATAAAGAATATTTGCCTGTAATTAAAGACCCGTTGGTAATAAGATATTGGACTGATGAAGTTGCTAATACAAGCAAAAATAGAAAAGGCGAGACCATGGGATATTTCGTGTCTAAGCTTGATAGATTCACAACTGAAAAGACAATGCGTCATATGTTAGGGCAAGCTCAATCAGCTTTTGATTTTCAAGATGTAATGGATAATAAGAAAATTTTATTGGCAGATTTGTCTAAAGGTAAGTTAGGCGCTGAGAACTCAAAGTTTTTGGGATTACTTTTAGTTCCAAGATTATTAGCAGCAGCTTTCAATCGAGTAGAGAAGCTTGAAAAGGGAGAAAAGATCGAAGATTTTTATTTATATATAGATGAGTTCCAAAACTATACAACTCCTGATATTGAAACAATTTTGTCTGAGGCTAGAAAATATAGACTGAATTTAACGGTTGCGAATCAGTTTATTGGTCAACTTCCTGAAAAAATTAAAGACGCTATATTTGGAAACGTAGGTAGCATGACAATTTTTAGAGTGGGTACAGATGATGCTCAATACTTAGAGAAATACTTTGAACCTACTTTTACTCAAAATGATTTAATGAATAACAAAGTTGGAAGAGCATATATAAAATTACTTGTTAATAACCAGCCATCACCACCATTCGCTATTACAAGCGATTGGCCTTTAATTTCAGGTATGCCAAGAAGCCAAGAGATAGGGGATAAAATAAAAGAATTAAGCCGTCAAAAGTATGGCCGTAACAGGTTTATTGTAGAACAGGAAATAAAATCTAGAAGTAATCTATAAAACATTGTATTTGCGGACAAATTTGCCTCTTGTATTAAAGGTCCACTATGATAACTTGATTGTATAGGGTAATTAGTTTGTACAAGGAGACTAAGATGAAAAATCTTTCCCAACCCCAAACGTTGTTAGTTACCACCCCGGCAGTAATTTTAGCCGGTTCGCCTAGAGGAACCTATCGATACTCTTCAGTATTTCCGATAGGTTCTTTTTTTACCTTTAATTAACCGAGCGGATTCATTTCACTAATTACAGCTATAAGATGCTTATTTCTTATTCTAATTTTAAACATCATCTTGTATAATATCTCTATTCTTTTGCGTTTAACGCAATTGCACCCCCTTGGAGAGGTCGCATAGTTGGTCTAGTGCGGCGGTCTTGAAAACCGCTGTTTCGCAAGAAACCGTGGGTTCGAATCCCACCCTCTCCGCCATGTTATCTGTAGCGAAGCGAAAGTTATAACATGGACGTGCTGGCGAAGCTCAGTGCGCCATGTTGTAAAATCTTTTTCTGACTTAAACTATCATCATGTCCTATACCAATAAAACGCAGCCAACAACAATTACTCCTAAAGACTATTTAAAAGAAAATCTTAGAGGAAAAGAGAAGGTGCAGAGTGAGGCCTTAACTTTAATCGATTTATATTCAACTGCTACCAATTTTCCTTGTGTTATGTGGAATAAAATTTTTGGATTTGGTGAATATAATTACTTAGATAGCAAAGGCGGTGAGCATACTTATCTTATGGTTGGATTTGCGATATCCTCGACGGGCTTTACACTTTATAACATGATGGGCTGGGAAGCCTATAAAAAAGATATTCAAGATCTTGGAAAATATAAACTATCTGGTATTTCATGTCTCGCCATAAAAAGCACCAAAGATATTGATCTTAAAGTGCTCGAATTAGTAATTAAAAAATCTTTAGATGATATGAAAAAAAAGTATGGAAAATAATAAGATAGAAAACATAAATACACTTGATAAGTTAAAAGAGTTGATAACTGTATTTTCGATTGCTTTTGAAAATCGTTACACTACAAACGATCAATATTTGGCGGATATGCTTCAAAGCAAATCAACATTAATATTAGGTGCTATTGTAGATGACAAAGTTATCGGCGGTTTAGTTGCGTTTGAATTTAACCCAATACATGGATCAAAAGAATTTTATATTTACGACATTGCCATTCATCCTGATTTTCAAAAACAAGGAATAGGAAAAAAACTAATCGAACATCTTAAAGATGAAGCCAAACAAAGAAATATTAAAACAATATTCGTTGAAGCCGAAACAGAAGACACCGGCGCAGTCGCATTCTACCGTGCAATAGGCGGAGAAGAAGTAGAGGTAAGGCATTTTAATTTTGAGGTGTGAGAATTTGTCAAGCTTTAAAGGTAATGGTCGTTAAATCACAATAATTCCTTGACTCTATGTTTTATAGAGTGCTTTAATGAAGTATAAATATGTTTGAACAATCCTTTAAAAATATCGATAATGTACTCCGTAATGATTCTGGTTGTGCTACAGAACTAGATTATATAGAGCAAACTTCATGGATTTTATTTCTTAAATATTTAGATGATTTGGAAGAAACAAAAAAACGCGAGGCGGCATTAGGGGGGAAAGAGTATCAATACATTCTAGACCCTTTATACCATTGGAATACCTGGGCTTGTCCGAAAAACTCATTAGGATCATTAGATCAGAACAAAGTTTTGGATGGGGATGATCTGAATGATTTTGTTAATTTGAAATTATTCCCATATTTAAAAAGTTTCAAATCTGTTGATGCTGATTCTACAAAAATTGAGTATAAAATTGGTGAAATATTTTCTGAGTTAAAAAACAAGCTAACAAGTGGTTATACATTAAGGCAGGTATTAAATATTGTTGATGGAATGAGTTTTAGATTGTATGAAGAAAAGCACGAATTATCACATTTATATGAATCAAAAATAAAGAAAATGGGGAATGCTGGGCGTAATGGAGGCGAATATTACACTCCACGGCCTTTAATTAATGCCATTATAAAAGCTGTAGATCCTAAAATTGGACAGACAGTTTATGATGGGGCATGCGGTAGTGCAGGGTTTTTGGTCGAGGCATATAATTATTTGAAGCAAAACGATAAAGATTATTCGACTGTTCAAATAGAAAAACTTCAGAAAAGTACTTTTTATGGAAAAGAAATAAAATCATTAGCTTTTGTTATCGCTATTATGAATATGATTTTACATGGTATCGAAGCTCCAAATGTAAAACATATGGATACTTTAGCAGAGAACATAAATGATATTCAGGATAAAGATCGATACGATATAGTCTTGGCAAATCCACCATTTGGAGGAACAAAGCTTCGTAAATCTATACAACAAAATTTCAATATACAGACAGGTGAGCCAGCATATTTGTTTTTACAGCACTATATAAAAATATTAAAAGCTGGAGGTAGCGCAGGAATTATTATTAAAAACACATTTTTATCTAATACTGACAATGCTTCAATAGCATTAAGAAAATATTTACTTGAAACATGTAACTTACACACTGTTTTAGACTTACCAGGCGGTGTCTTTCAGGCTGGAGTAAAAACAGTCGTCTTATTCTTTAACAAAGGAGAACCAACCCGAAAGATTTGGTATTACCAATTAAATTTAGATAGAAACTTAGGCAAAACAAATCCATTATCCGAAAAAGATTTAGAAGAATTTATAACCCTTCAGAAAAACAAAAAAGACTCACAAAATTCTTGGATAATTGATGCAAACAATATTGATCCTAAAACCTATGATTTATCTGTAAAAAATCCAAATAAAAAAGAAGAAAAGGAAAGTAGAGATCCAAAAGAAATCCTAGAAGAAATAAAAAAATTGGATGAGGAGAACAAAGAAATTTTATTAAGAATCACAGAGCTATTATGAATCAAATAACTACTAGCTCTACTTCCTCCAAAACAATGGATATAACGCCGATTATTTTAAAGAGTAATCAAATTACGCGATTAATATTTATGCCTAAATGGGTTGGTGAATCTTCCAATCAATTAAGAGGCTTCTTTCGTTTTCAAAGAAAAGGACCTAATGATAACTGGGAGGATATTGATCACACTTCAATGACTACTTTGAAAAAGAATGAGGGATATGAGTTACATCTGGATGGTGAAGAAATGGCTGTTTTATTTAGTAATTTAGAGAATATAAAGGCATTGCTATTAGAGTATGGTCACTCATATAGTGCTAGAACTTTTATTTTAGATGAACAAAATGCGAATAAAATTTTTCTAGATATAGGTAAAGTTGAGAATAAGAATATGGTAGTTAAACAGCTAAAAAGTTTGGAGAGTAAAAATTTTGATAAATTAGAACATGTTATTAATTTCGCAAGGTTAGATGGGGCAATAGATAAGATTAAAGTTAATTTGAATAATTCAAAAGAATCATTTTGGCAGAAATTTTTTGAGGAAAATACTTGGGTATTAAATCAATTATTTTCTTTCCCTGTAATCTATCTTAATGGTGAGACTTATTTAGGAGGTAAGAACAGTAATGGTAGAAATGGGCAAGGTGGTGTGGCCACAGATTTTTTATTGAAAAATGGATCAAATGGAAGTTTTGCTGTTGTAGAAATTAAAACACCGATGGAAGCGATTACAGGAAGACACTATCGTGGTAAAAAAAACACAGGGAACAATAATACTCTTTTTAGTGTCACCCAGAAATTAACTGGAGGGCTGATACAGCTTGAAGATCAAATTTACACCGCTATAGATTATTTCGAAAAAAATTTAGCTAAAGATTTTAAGAATATATCTTTTTTGAATCCTACCGGAATTTTAGTTATCGGTAATTATAGTGTATTAACTTTGGAGCAAAAGAAATCATTCGATTTATTTAGAAGATCAATTGGTAATAATCAAATCATTACTTTTGATGAAGTTTTAGAAAAATTAAAATCCTTAAAAAAGATATATGAAAATTAATTGGCAAATAAAAACGCTAGAGGAGATGTGCGAGGTAATTACTAGGGGTATATCTCCGAAATATATTTATAAAAGTGGCATATTAGTACTAAATCAACGTTGCATTAGAAATCACGTAATAGATACGCAGGCAGCTAGAAGGCATTACCATCTGGCAAAAAGTTTCGAAAAAAATAAATTAATTAGTATTGGTGATGTTTTGGTTAATTCAACTGGGGTAGGAACACTGGGACGTGTCGCTAGTGTAAAAGAATTAACTGAGCCTACTACTGTTGATTCACATGTCACGATCGTAAGGCCAAAAAAAGATTTATTAGATAAAGATTTCTTTGGATGGATGATGGTTTATGTTGAAGAAGAAATTACAAACTCTGGAGCAGGAGCAAGTGGGCAAATAGAACTTTCTAGGTCAATGTTAAAAGCCATACTTGTTTCTTATCCGGAATCTTTATTAGAACAAAAACGCATTGTAAAAATCTTAGATCAGGTTTTTGAGGATATAGAAAAGATTAAATTGAATACAGAGAAAAACCTTCTAAATATTAAAGAGCTTTTTGAATCTTATTTGAAAAATGTTTTTATTTTTTCTCAATATGAGAGAAAATTCCTTGGTTCTGTTTGTAGAATTATAGGTGGGGGTACTCCTTCCAAAACAGGACGCAATTTCCTAAAATATTATAATGGAGATATTTTCTGGGCTACAGTTCGGGATATGCGTTCGGATTTAATAATAGATACTGAGTATAAAATAACAGTCGATGGACTAAAGAATAGTTCGACAAACATTATTCCTAAGAATAATGTTGTGATAGCTTCAAGAGTTGGATTAGGAAAAGTATGCTTATTAAAATACGATACTGCTATTAATCAAGATTTGAAGGGTATTATTCCCATTGAACCTAATAATCTTTCGGTTAATTACTTATTTTGGTGGCTTAAAAGTAGCGCAAAAGGAATTATGAAAAACGGTTCAGGTGCTACTGTTCAGGGGATAAAGCTATCTTTTATTCAAAATATGCAGATTCCTTATCCATCTTCCGCTGAACAAAGGTTAATTGCTATTAAGCTTGATGCTCTTTCTGCAGAGACGAGAAAATTAGAAGAAATTTATACACAGAAGTTGGTTGCTTTGGAGGAGTTGAAAAAATCGATTTTGAAGAAGGCTTTTGCTGGAGATTTGTAAGTTTGTATACATTGCTTGATCAGATGTATACAAACTGCTATACTTTGTATACATTGCGAAAAAGATGACAACAAACAATATGAAATCAAGTCTAATAGGAACAAATAGAATGCAAAAGGAGGGCTATAAAGCCTTTATTCCAAATCCCTTTCCTCTGAAAGGAGGGTTTGAATTTAATCCTCAAATTTTAAAAAAGAATAACGAAGCAACAAGGCTATTAGGTAAGCTTGACGGAATTACAAAGCTTTTGCCAGACGCTGATTTTTTCTTGCTTATGTACTTACGTAAGGATGCAACATCTTCAAGCCAAATTGAAGGAACTATGGCTACTATGATAGATGCAATCGAAGCCGAGGTGAAAGTCAATGAAAATATACCAGCAGATGTTGATGATATTTTGCATTATATTACCGCGCTTAATTATGGAATAAAAAGAGTAACGTCTGATAATTTTCCTATGGCTCTTCGATTTATTAGGGAATTGCATGAGAAGCTTATGCACAAGGCGCGAGCTACGCATTTTTCTGATCCGGGCGAATTTAGAAAGACTCAAAATTGGATAGGCGGTACCCGCCCTGATAATGCGCGATTTGTTCCACCACCAGTTGCTGAAATGCATCAATCTTTAAATGAATTAGAGAAATTTATGCATGCCGATGATTCAACCCCAATAGTTATAAAAGCTGGGCTTATTCATGCGCAGTTTGAAACAATACACCCTTTTTTAGATGGTAATGGAAGAACGGGTAGAATGTTGATTACTTTTTTCTTGTGGAAAGAAGGGTTTTTAGAGAAACCTGTATTGTTTTTATCTTCTTATTTTAAAAGGCATCAGAAATTATACTATGAAAGGTTGGCTGGTTATCATAGCGAAGAGGCAAGAATATCAGAGTGGATTGAATTTTTCTTAGATGGAGTTATTGAGATAGCAAATGAGGCGATAGATATCGTAGGTAAAATAAGTACATTACGTGAAAAAGATATGGAAAAGATTCAAACTCTTGGTAAAAGAGCTTCTGAAAGTGCTGTTATGGTTTTGCCTAAACTATACGGTCAACCAATTGTTAACAATGCTGTTATTCAAAAATGGACTGGTTTTACTCGTGCTGGAGCTCAAACAGTTATTGATAGGTTTATTGCTTTAGAAATTCTATATCCCAAAGATATAGATAAGAAATATGGTCAATCTTATATTTATAAAACATATGTGGATATTTTTGTTGACTCAAAATAATATATGAATGAAACTGAGACTAGGGCGGAGTATATAGATCCAAAATTGATGATGGCAGGATGGGGTGTTGATGATGATACAAAGGTCTTAAGGGAATTTAAAATAGCAGAAGGACCTATTGGTCGTGGTATTAAATATCCTGAAATCGCAGATTATATTTTAGTATATAAGAACTTAAAGCTTGCTGTTATTGAGGCGAAATCAATCGATTTTGATGTTTCTGAAGGAGTAGCACAGGCGAAAAGTTATGCGGATAAACTCGGTATTAATTACACTTATTCCACAAATGGTAAGGAAATATACGAAATTTCAATGGAAAATGGTGCTGAACGACTAATTGATAAATTTCCGACACCAGAGGAACTGTGGAAAAGAACTTTTAGCGATTTTAATGAGTGGAAAGATAAATTTAATACTATCCCATTTGAAATAGGTGGGTCTGGGAAAAAGCCTAGATATTATCAAGAATTAGCTGTTAATAAAGCGTTAGATGCAGTTGCCGAAGATAAAAATCGTATCTTACTTACATTAGCTACGGGAACTGGTAAAACTTTTATTTCTTTTCAAATTGCTTGGAAACTATTTCAAACTAGATGGAATCTAGCTAGAGATGGAGTTAGGCGTCCTAGGATTTTATTTTTAGCAGATAGAAATATATTAGCTGATCAAGCTATAAATGCTTTTGGCTCGTTTGAGGAAAAAGCTATTGTAAGGATCGATCCTATAGATATTCGTAAAAAAGGTGGAGTTCCTAAAAGCGGAAATATCTTTTTTACTATTTTTCAGACTTTCATGAGTGGTCCTGAAGGATCGCCTTACTTTGGTGATTATGAACCTGATTTCTTTGATTTTATTGTTGTTGATGAATGTCATCGTGGTGGGGCGAATGATGAAGGAAATTGGAGAGCAATTTTAGAATATTTTTCTTCAGCTGTTCAACTAGGATTAACTGCTACACCTAAACGAAAAGACAATGTAGATACTTATAGATATTTTGGTGAACCTGTTTATACATACTCTCTCAAACAAGGTGTTAATGATGGATTTTTAACTCCATTTAGAGTTAAAAGAATAAAAACAACTTTAGACGAATATATTTATTCATCGGATGATGAAATTATTGAAGGTGAAATCGAAGAAGGAAAAGTTTATGAAGAGAATGATTTTAATAATATTATTGTTATAAAAGAAAGAGAAGCTAAAAGAGTACAAATTTTATTGAACGAAATAAATCAAAATGAAAAAACAATTGTTTTTTGTGCTAACCAAGCTCATGCAGGGTTAGTTAGAGATTTAATCAATCAATTTAGTAAAAGTAAAAACCCTTATTATTGTGTTCGAGTTACTGCGAATGATGGGTTTAGAGGGGAACAATTTTTAAGAGAATTTCAAGATAATGAAAGATCAATCCCGACTATATTAACTACTTCTCAAAAATTATCTACCGGGGTGGATGCTAGAAATATTAGAAATATTGTTTTATTGAGACCTATTAAATCAATGGTGGAATTCAAACAAATAATAGGTCGTGGGACACGTTTGTTTGATGGGAAGGAATATTTTACAATCTATGATTTTGTTGATGCATATAAATTATTTTTAGATCCCGAATGGGATGGGGAACCTGTTGATCAGACAACCGAAACAATATTTACAGATATAGATAATAGTACCGATGTAATTAGAGATGGGGATGTTTTAGAACCAAAAGAGCCTACAGAACCTCGCCAGAAACTTCGTATTAAATTAAGAGATGGTAAAGAAAGAGAAATAAAGCATATGGTATCTCTATCATTTTGGAGTGCAGATGGTCGACCTGTATCAGTTCAGGATTTTATGGATTCGATTTTTAATGATAGTAAAGAGCTCTTCAGTACAGAGGAAGAATTAATAAAGCTTTGGTCTAATCCAGAAACTAGAGAAAAATTTTTAGAAAGTTTAGCCAATAATGGCTATGGAAATAGTGAATTAGAATCATTACAAAAAATGATTGATGCTGAGGATGCCGATTTATTAGATGTTTTAGCTTATATATCTTTTTTGAAGCCTCCAGTATCAAGGTCTGAAAGAGTTCAACGCTCTAAGAGTTTGATGCTTGAAGGGTTGGGTCCACAGCAACGAGATTTTGTGGAATTTCTTCTAACTAAATACCAACAAAATGGTGTTATGGAACTAGAGACAAAAAAATTAGTTGTATTATTAAATTTGAAATATAAAGCGATTGCTAATGCAGAACAGAGTTTAGGCAGTGTAGAAGAAATTAGAAAATTATATATTAATTCTCAAGAGAAATTATATACTCAACAATGAGACTGTATTTGTAAGGTTAATTCTTTTACAATATCCTTATGAAACAATACAAAATTGAACTAATCCAAGAGGGTGCGATGGGAACTATTGTCTTAGGTGCTAGTGGTGTGCCGGTTAAGTTGTTGGAGGAGTGTTTGAATCGGAATGCCAAAGAGGGCTGGGAGGTTGTTTTTCAGGTTATAGAAAGTAGAAGAATGGCTTTGTTTTGGACTCGTGAGACTGTGGTTGTAACTTTTGCTAAAGAGATAAACTGATCTAATAGCCATTAAAGTCTTCATAGATTATTGCGGTAGGGGTTGTAAAACACTCTGTTATACTTTTATTATGACTATCAAGAAAATAATTATTATATTAGTAGCAATTATTTTTTTAAGTTTTGGCTATTATGCAATCTCTCCGTTATTTATAAATATAAAGGTTGATGAAGCTTTGCCAGAATCAGTGCAAAATCAAAATCCTAAGGAAATAGAAGAAGAGGACGAAGCAGTAATAGAAATGTCATCTCCTGTTATTGGTTCTACGGGCCATCCGGCGAGTGGAACAGCAAAAATAATTAAAGCAGATAATAAAACTTTTCTTCGTTACGAAAATTTCAAAATGATAAATGGGCCAGACTTATATGTCTATCTAGCTACAGATTTAGAAGCGCAAGATTTTATAAGTCTTGGAAGATTAAAAGCCACCGAAGGAAATATAAACTATGAAATTCCTGCTGACGTAGATATTACAAAATACCAATACGCCCTTGTATGGTGCAAACAATTTGGTGTTTTATTTAACTCTGCGAATATAGCTCAGTAGGGAGATCTCTATTAAACATTGCTCTAATAATGATTACTTCGTAAAATTAACATATGAATAAAACGAAACTTTTTTATTGGATTCCGACTGTTTTTATATTTTTGTTTGAGGGTGTGATGCCTGCGTTGTTTTCTACAAGCGATATGGCGAAAGAGGGCGTGACTCATTTAGGTTATCCAATTTATTTTTTGTACATGTTAACAGTTTATAAAGTTTTGGGAGCTATTGCGTTGGTTGTTCCTCAAGTTCCAAGAAAGTTTAAGGAAGCAGCTTACGTAGGATTCTTTTTTAACTTTGTTTCTGCTGGTGTAAGCCATTTTGTTGTTGATGGTCCGATGGCTGCAATTTTCCCATTATTTATGATTGGCGTCTTAGGATTGTCTTATAAGTTTTTTACAAAGCTTTGGGATGAGTGTGATGAATCTTGCAATGTTAAATAAGAAATATCTTTTTATAGGTTTCATATTTGGAGTTTTGTTTTATTTAGGATATTCGTATCTTAATAATGCTCCTGTTAAGAATGAAAAATCTAAAGGTGAAATGGGTGAAATAGTCGAAGGGTTAGGCATAGTAACCGCTTATGACGATAAGTGTAAAGTTGATTCTGCTTGTAGAGTTCAAATTGAAAATAGAGATTGGATAACTGTTAATGCCGGTCGTGTTTCAGTAGATATGCTTCCTGAGTTTGGCAAAAATGATGTTACTCAAAAAGATATCGGTACTTTAGTTAAATACAAAGCTCGCAGGGTAGGCGAAGGGGTTTTATCTATTGATCAAAAAAATACAAATGAAGTGTTTTATTTACTAAAAATCGACGAGTATTTTGCATGTTCTGATTATTGCCCTGGAGACGAAGAACAATATATGAAGACTGTTTTTATGAATATTACTGATGAAAATGATTGTAAATTAATAGGTGGAAAATATGAAGAAATAATAGGATGGGGTGTCAGAAAAATTTGTATCGTTGAGTAGTGTGCTAAAGTATACGTCACTATGGAATATCAAAATCAATACGAAGCATTAAATGAATATTTAGAAAAAGCATATGTTGAGCCTTGCAAGGCTTTGTATGAAATGCTTAGCGAGCATTCAAAAGATGCGTATGATTTTTGGCAGGTGATTGTTCCTAATTGGAAAACTTTTGCTGTAAATGGAACTTTAACCATGGCGGTGGCTGCTTTTGGATATTCAGCGATTCAAGCTCAATCTGTTATGGCTGAAGAAGATATTCTTGTTACTAATGAGCCAACTTCTACACCAACAAACGTAGTTACGTTACAACCTTGGAAAACTTTAACTCCAACTGAAACAGGAACACCTGATTTAACAGTAACAGCTACATTTGCAACTCCTGTATTTATTACTTTAGTGCCAACGAGGACTCCAACATCTGCTCCTACAGTGACGGTTACTTTAACCCCTGTTTCAGATGATGAGAATAATCTATATCTTCCTATTGCTGAAAAATCATAAATCCATTGTCTAAATAGGCATCTTTATGTATAATTTGTCAGGTTTTTCAAGTACCCTCCCGGGTGCTTTTCAACATTTTAAAACACTCCTGTTGATTTAAAACCAAATTGCAGGCTGCTTTTTGGACCCCAATCCAAATTTTCAGCAGTTTGTGAGTAGGTATAAAAACATTTATACCCGCTCCTCTTCGCCAAAAGTGCATTGCGCACTTAGGTTCGTCTTACATTAAGACGGTCAAATTAAAGATTTGAAGAGTTTACTCCGTATCTTTAACAAAAACTTAATAGTACTTAATTTAACAGCTAATTTATGGCAGCTAAAAAACTAAATGTGCTTTTGCACAGTAATAATTTGTGGAATTTTGGTGACGGTCTTTTTGGACCATTGTTTGCGGTTTTTGCCCAAAAAATAGGGGGAAATATATTAGATCTAACTTGGGCGTGGGCAGTATATTTGGCGGCATCAGGTGTTTTTACTATATTAATGGGAAAGTTTTCCGATAAATACAGTAAAGAAAAATTGATGATCTTAGGTTATGGGTTAACGGCTGTCATGTCATTCTCATATATATTAGCTTCGAAACCTTGGCATTTAATGCTTATACAAATTGGGTTAGGTTTAGCATTAGCTATTAGTAATCCAACATGGTTTGCTTTGTACTCAAAACATGCAAGCAAGACAGAAAACGATGGTTTTATGTGGGGATTATCAGATGGAACTTCTAGATTATGCATTGCTGTTGCAATAATTTTAGGTGGTTATCTAGTTGAACAATTTTCTTTTACAATTTTATTTATATTGATGGGTACTGTTCAATTAGCTTCAACTGTTATGCTTCTTAAAATACTAGAAGAGGAAGACGATATTTTGTCTGCAAAAGTGTAATATTTTTATATGGAAAAATCAGCACCTAGATCATATTGTGAAGTCGTTTTAGATCCTAAATTTTTTAAATTAGAGAGTGATTGGTTATTACATAAAAATTACCATGATAAAGAGTATGGTTTTGAAATTCTAGATGACAACGAATTGTTTGAGCGACTTATTTTAGAAATAAATCAGGCAGGTTTAAGTTGGAATTTGATTCTAAGAAAAAGAGCAGGGTTTAAAGAAGCATATGATAATTTTGTTATAGCTAAAGTTGCTGCATACACCGATGAAGATAGGGCAAGATTATTGGTTGATGACCGAATCATTCGAAACCGTTTAAAAATAAATGCAGCTATAGAAAATGCTAAAAAGATACTCGAATTACAGCAAGAACATGGTTCATTTAAAGCATGGTTAGATAAGAATCATCCTAAAACAAAAGAAGAGTGGGTGAAGCTTTTTAAAAAGACATTTAAATTTACAGGAGGCGAAATTGTTAATGAATTTTTAATGAGCGCGGGATACTTGCCAGGAGCGCATGTTGAAGGTTGTTTGTTATATAAAACTATTCACATTTAAAAAATCTTTTGTTAAAATTATTTCAAGCAACCACCGCGGTTGGCTACCTCCTTTGGTTCTCCGGAGGCTCTTTTTTTACCCACTTTGGGTTCATAAATAAAAAAGAGCCTCCGGAATAATTCTTTTTTATTTTTCATTTTAGTCTCAATTTCATGTGGCCTATAGTGTTGACAGCTTCGTTTTTTTATGTTATCATGTACCCACTTTATGAATATAAGTACTTAGCGTACTGATTATAAATAAAGGCACTTTTAAAATTCATCGGATATATCTGTTTGAAGTAGTGCATAGTAAAAGGTTGGTAAATCAACTACAAACCCTTTCTTATGCGCTATTACAGGCAGAAAACTAAGCAGTACAAGCCTAAATTCAAGTTTTAAGGAGATACTTCATGAAAACGCAACGATATTGGATTCCCTTTTTGGTGATCGCTATGTTAATCGCAACAACTTTGTCTGCGCTTGCGGCGCCAAATCTCTTGATCAGGGGGAACAAATTGGTTCGTGGTCAATGGAACACGGTAGAGTTTGTCGCTCGGCCAAAGGCGGGTGAAACTCTTACAAGTTTCAGTTTCAGCTCAGAGTTGCCGATCAGCCAAATTCCTGCGGGTTGCCGCCCACTGAACGCCAGCGTTCCTGTTCGTAGCGTGACGTGCACCATTCAACCTGGTGTTATGGCAGTCAGTCTGCAGATTTTGGTACAGCAGTACGAGACGAAGACAGGCAACTCCTTCTTTTTCCGCACATGGTATCGTGGCGCTGACGGCTCCATTAACGAGGTCAATACGAGCAAAATTATTCGTATCACCAACCGCTAGTAGCTTGAAGTTCTAGTATCCGATGATCTATGCGGGAGAAAATTGAATTGTGCACAATATGCATAAAAAACATACAACTCAATTTCAATTTTCTCCCGCGGATACTAATTTAATGGAGCTTTTACCTCGATTGAATTAGTATCTGTTTTTATCCCTTTAAAATATTGTATTCTTGCATTTAATCCCTCGCTTCGGTAATCTTTCGGTATGTATAAACTTGAACAGCCCCTGGCTGAGTTATTTCGTCCACAAAAACTTTCAGATTTAATAGGTCAAGATCATTTGATAGGGGAGAGTGGACCGATTAAAAGACTTTTAGATCATCAAAATTTATATTCGATGATTTTTTGGGGACCACCAGGCGTTGGTAAAACAACCTTAGCAAGAATTTTAGCAAAAGAATTAAATTGTAAATTTAAAGAATTGTCAGCTGTACAAGCCGGAGTTGCTGATATAAAAGAAGCGGTTGCAGAAGCTGAACGCTTCAGAGCAAATAAACAATCTGATCTTTTTGATAAAACTGATAGCAGTAAATACGTTCTTTTTGTAGATGAAATACATAGATTTAACAAAGCTCAGCAAGATTATTTACTTCCACATGTAGAAAAAGGAACTATTATTTTGATTGGCGCTACAACCGAAAATCCTTCATTTGAAATCATAAGTCCATTGTTATCACGTTGTCATGTTTATGTTTTTAATCCTATTAAATATGAGGATATGGAAGTTGTGCTTATAAAAGTTGAGGAGTTTTTGAAAGCGAAAAATATATCTGTAAATTTTTCTGAGGATGCCAGAGATTACATTAAAAATTATTCACAAGGAGATGCAAGATCGTTGTTAAAAATAGTAGATGGATTGTTAATGCTTAATTTAGAAAAAATTGAGAAAAAAGATATTGAGAATTTGTTACAAAATAAATTTCTACGTTATGACAAAAAAGGTGAAGAACATTACAACACAATAAGTGCTTATATCAAAAGCATGAGGGCAGGGGATGTGAACGCTGCTTTATATTATTTAGCTAGAATGGTAGATGCTGGTGAAGATCCTAAATTTATTGCTCGTAGAATGGTTATTTTTGCCTCTGAAGATATAGGCATGGGAAATTCAACTGCTTTAATTATTGCAAACAATGTATTTCTATCATGTGAGAAAATTGGTTATCCTGAGGCTCAAATTAATTTAGCATATGGAACAGTCTTCTTAGCTAAGTCTAAAAAAGATAGAAGTTCATATGATGCATACTTTAAAGCATTAGAGGATGTAAAAAGATATGGAAATTTAGAAATTCCTTTGAAAGTGCGGAATGCCCCAACTGATTTAATGAAAAATTTAGGCTACGGTAAAGACTATGAAATGTATCCTGAAGATATTTCTTATTTGCCGGATAAGATAAAAAATAATAAATATTTAAGATAACTTTGTTTTATATTAAACTTAACTAAACAAACTTGCCATGGATTCTAATACACAAATATCTTCAATTGCAGAAGTGCCACAAAGCCTTGAAAAGCCCAAAACTCCTATCGCATTATCAACCATTACTTATATACAGTCAGAAATGGCTACAGGATTGCATACTGACTCCTCTGGGTTAAGGTCTAACGATGGAGTAGTTATAACATCAAATACAGCTATAAAATCTTTCGAAGCTATTATGAATTATAAAGAAGAAGATTCCATAAATTTTGATGAACTACAGATTGAAATTGGTGATTTAGATTTTTACTATTTCAATAGAAGAATATGGGATCCAGATAACCTTTATTTATTCCCATCTTCTGGTAAGTCTCCAGAACATGATTATGATGATTTTATTCATAAGGTGCAGCGAAGATTTAATTGGTTGTCTGTGCAAAGAGATGAGGAAGGCGAAATATCTGAAACAAAAGAAGGTGGCTTATTAAATCATATTCCAATCCAAGATTTTAAAGAGTCTCTAAAGCATGCGCCAATTTCTCCCAAATGGTATAGCGGTTTTTTAAAAATCCCAGAGCGAGATCTTTTTGAAGTAGAAATAACGGATCAAATGCTATATCGTCATGGAGATAATATTTATGCTATGAAATTTAATACATCAGGTTTTCTTACCTTTACGGATGAAGAAGGTAGAGAATTGAAATTATTAAATATGGCTCAAGCTTCTGTCCAGAAGTTCGCCTATGGTAATTCTCATTTAATAAAAGGTATCAATGCTATTAATTTACACACCAAATATGAAGGTGGAGATTTTTATTCTTTAGCTAATACTGCACATGAAGTTTGTCCATATATTGCTAAGGACTATGTTTTATTCTTATTAAATAATATTCAAGAAGGAATGCTTGATACTCTTGGCATGGAAAAATACTTTGGATCAAAAACTTTAACGGCGATTGAAGCTACATATAAAATGGTCGATACGATGGATTCGAATATTTATACATACCATAACTACTTTAATCATATTTTACTCATGGTAAAAGATGGAAAAAAGAAGTTAGAGAGTCATGCCGATTCTCAAACTGGAGATGCTTTTGGTATACAAAGAAAATATTTTGAAGATTTACTTTTAGCAATTTATGCGCACGAGTCTGGCATAGAAAAATCTGTTCCAATGATGGGACATGAAGGAAGAGGAGCCGAAAAGATTCAAGAAGAAAAAGTTGCCTCTCTATTAATTGGTGCAACTAAATTAGAAAAATTGCCTGAAGAAGATAGAACAGAATTAATAGGTGTTAGGAGCATTCGCAGTGAGATTGATGCTTCAAAACTAGGGTTTACTTTAGTGCCGATGTGTTATTTAGAAGGTAAAAGAAAGAAGCTTCAAACTGAATTAATTGGACAAGGCGTTGAGCCAGATCAAGCAGATAAAATGATATATTTTATTTCTTTGATGGATGTAGGAAATATATTAACAGTAGGAAATATAAATAAAACAATGGAGATTTTGATTGAAAATGCTATTGAGAAGAAAGATATCAGTAGTCCATTTGTTAAAGATCAAATGAATTTATATGTAGGACTTTTTGCAAATTTAAGAGATTTTATTGGCGCAAAAATGAATAGTGATACCGCGAATGCTAATTTTAAAGAAGTTTTTATTCCTTTTTTTATGGATATAAACGGGATAACTGAAGAGGAAATGTCATGGGAGATTAGTCAAGGTTCATATTCAGACAAAGATGATTATATTAGAGGAAAGCTAAATGAAATCATTGATGAGAAAATTCAAATTTGGAGTTATATAGGCGATCATGCTGATAATAATATGCTTCCTAAAATGCTAAAAATAATAACGGAAACTTCTGATCCAGAAGCAAGGAGTATTAAAATAATGGAACTAAACTCTAGATTATCAGTATTAGTAGCTAAGGCTCAAATGGATATATATAAAGATAAGTAGTAAAATGTGCCTAACAACCTGGTGTATTTCAGTTATTTGCTTGCAAATGATTGAGGAAAGTCCAGACAACATAGAGCAGGGTGGGCGCGCGAAGGTGCGTCACATGGGTTCGATTTATCGAATCTATGATAGTGGTAGAAGGGGAAACCCTAATACACGGTTTAAGAAATGACTTATTCCGAGATCTAGAGTGACGATTAGAACCTAAATCTTTTGATATGGTTCGAAGTGGAACGAGAAATCCTCCTTGTTGCAATCCACGATAGATCGGATGGCTGCTCGTCTATCCTCTTGCTTGCAAGAGGGCCGATCGAAGTTGGAGCTTAGATAGATTATACACAGTGCGGCGGCCTAAAAGGCCGCCGCACCAACAGAATCTGGCTTACGGGGTTGTTAAAGTTGCGCCGGACTCGAAAGAGTCCGGCGCCCAAAAAAGAACAACCGCTTTACAATACATATCCTCCAAACTAAAATTTTATTAATGTCCAATCTCAAAGAATTCGAAAAGAATTATCTCGAATCTATTTATTCATATCCAAAGCAATTTAAAGAAGCCTGGGAAAAATCAACTAAAATTCAATTTCCATTTGAATATGGAAATATTTCCGATGTAATAATTACCGGTATGGGAGGTTCAGCCTTTGGAGGACACTTATTAAAATCTGTTTTTTCAGACGAGAAAATACTTGTGCCTGTTGAAGTTATTACACAATATGATTTACCAGGTTACGCAGATGAAAAAACATTAGTTTTAGTCACAAGCTATTCAGGCAATACAGAAGAAACATTAAATATTATTAAGCAAGCCAAAACACGTGGGTGTAAAGTTGCTGTTATAACATCAGGCGGAAAATTGAAAAACTTATTATCAAGTGAAAATTATCCTGGTTATGTTTTTGATGCAAAATTGAACACCTCTGGAGCGCCGCGAACATCTGTTGGATATCTTCTGGGTGCAACTTTAGGTATTTTATCAGCATTAAAATTACTTAACTTTAATGAAAAAGATGCTTCAGAAACTATCAAATACATTGATACTTTTACAAAATATTTAGCAAAAGACAGCAAACTAGTGGTTCAAATGGCACAAAAGATTTATGGAACAGCCCCAGTTTTCATTTGTGCTGAACATTTAACAGCTTCCGCACATATATGGAGAAACTTTTTCAATGAAACTTCTAAAAACATTGGATTTTTATATGAAATCCCTGAAATGAATCATCATTTTTTAGATAGTCTTTTGTATCCAAAAGAGATGAAAGAAAAATTGTCATTTGTTTTCATAAAATCGGAGCTTTACAATGCACGAAATCAAAAACGAATGGATATCACTCGTCAGGTAATAAAGAAATCAGGCTATATGGATATATCCATAATGTTAAGTGCTACAAATAAAATAAACCAGGCTTGGGAATTAATAATTATCGGATCACTCGTAAGTTACCACATGGCTAAGATTCATGGTGCAAATCCTTCAAGCAATGAATTCGTGGATTACTTAAAAGAGCAACTAAGTAAATAATAGTTCCTATATTCCTATACTTTTTCTTATATGTTTTTTTGCTTCAGGCGTTTTAGCTATCATTAGCCAATCTTTTGAAGGTTTTTTGTTTGAATGTGTGATTATTTCTACGATATCTCCACTTTTTAGTATTGTTGCAATAGGGGAGTGTTTGTTATTTATTAATGCTCCTGTGCAGGTATTTCCAATGTTTGTATGAATAGCATAGGCAAAATCTAAGGCCGTTGCGTTTTTTGGTAATGTTATTAGATCTCCTTTTGGTGTAAAAACAAACATAGTGTCTTCAAATAAATTTATTTTTGAATTTTGGCTTAAATTACCTTGGATGTTTTCTTTTAAATCTATTAAATCTTTTATCCAGGTTGCAGAATTTCCCCCGTATTTGTAAACAAAATGAGAGGCTTTTCCAAATTCATTGTTATGATGCATATCAAAAGTTCTTATTTGGACTTCACAGTTATGGCTTGGAGTTAGTTTTACAGCTGTTTGCAAAGATTTATATCCATTTCTTTTTGGATTAATAATGTAATCATCAAATTCTGATTGTATGTTTTCCCATAAATCTTGAATAAAAGCTAAAATTTTATAACAGTCTTTCTCGTTCTCGATAATGATTCTTAATCCTAAAAGGTCGAACAATCCATTAAAATCATTTTCATCTTTTATATGTCCTTTTTTTGCTTTATATAAGGCTTTTGAATGAGTTGAATATATTCCTTTCTTTCTGAAAGAAATATCGTACTTCTGCTCTTCTAAGCTTGTTTTTATGAAATCTTCTATTTTTTGTTTTGCTGATTCTAAATAACTTTCAATCTCCTTATATTTTTCAGTTTGAAATTCTTCTATGGCTTTGTATCTTTCGCTATTTAGAATTCTGAATGCTTCATCATCGAGTTCTCTTGCGAAAGAATAAATTCCGGCTGCTTTTGCTATTGGTGCATATATTAGTTTTGAGTTTAAAGCAATCCATTCTTGATCAGCGTAGGGAAGTGCATCTGCTGTTTTTACGTTATCCACACGGTCAGCTAATCTTATTATTAATACGCGAATATCTTTTGCTAACTGAATTAAAAGTTTGTGGATAAGTTCCACATTCTTGTTTTTATCGTGAAAAGGAAGTGTAAGCTTACTAATTTCATCTAAATTAGAAATTAAATATATAACTTCTTCTCCAAACTCTTCGATTAATTCTTCTGCTTTTATATTTGTTGTTTGTGGAATTGCATGTAATAAAGCGGCCGCGAGTATTTTTTCATCTGAAATGCCTATTTCTTCCAAATATTTTTTGACTCTTAGCGGATGATTTATAAAAGGTTCTCCATTTTTACGTGTTTTACCTTTGTAATATTCTTTTGCGTATTCAGTTGCTTTTTCTAGAAGATTTTGTGTCATGATAAACGGTGGCGGTTTTGTAGCCCCGTTTATTTTGTTTATTTGACGGGGCTAACCCGCCCTTAATTTTACTTTTCGAACACCAAAATAGTGAGTTCACCCGGTAGATCTTTATGTGCTTTTAAGGTGAAGTCAGGTACTCGTTCTGGTGTTGTTCCCATTTTGCTAATGAATTCGTCGACTGTGGTTAATTCATTGTATTCTGCAGAGTGAGCATCGGTTTTATAATGCATAGGAATAACGATAGCTGGTTCAATTTGTTCAATTACATCTACTGCGGTTTTGGCATCAATAGTGGAATGTCCTCCAACGGGGATTATTAAAATATCAATATCTTCTTCTAATTCATCAAGCTGTTCGTTTGTAAGTTTGTGGCCTAAATCACCTAAGTGCATGACTCGGGCTTCTTCAAAATCGTATACAAAAATAGTGTTCTTTCCACGTTCAGTTCCTTGCTTGTCATCGTGGTAGCTTTTAATTCCATTTACAATTAAATCCTTAATTTCATATTCTCCTGGTGTATCAAGCAAAATATAATCTTTTGGAGATTCTCCATTTATGTTTTCAATTGCATTGTGATCTTTATGAGTTGTGTGACTTAAAGTAACTATGTTTGCGTCTTGTTTTGGATATTTAAATTTACCAACAGATTCAGGATTGAAAGGGTCGGTAATGATTGTTACTTCTTTACCTGAATAAGTTTTTCCTTTTATTTTGAATGAAGAGTGTCCAAGGTATTTTATTTGCATAGCTGATTTATTGTAACAATTCGACTAGGTCTTGTCCAAAGTCTTGAAATTCATTTTATTTTTGGTGCCGAAGGAGAGAATCGAACTCTCACTCCTTGGAAGGAACACGATTTTGAGTCGTGCGCGTCTGCCAGTTCCGCCACTTCGGCTCACTTGCTGCAGAGATTTTTAAAACGGTCCTCGGCTTAACGCAAAAGCCTAAGGTCTTTTGCTACCTGCGAATTGTTTTAAAAATCTCTGCAGCTCGCTTTAATATGTTGGAATTATAACATTAAAATTAGTTTACATAAAAAGATTTCCCAAAATATTAAATATTAGCTTTCCTCATTTACTCAGGTCGCAGGGTAGTGTACAACTATTAATATCCTATGGTAAATAAAAATGAATTAAAAGTGCAGCCTCAGAATATAGACGCAGAAAGAGCGGTTGTTGGTGCTATTTTAGTAGATAAAGATGCAATTATTAAAATAGCGGATACTTTGAGACCTGATCATTTTTACGATGAAAAATTGAAACTTATATATGAAGTTATGCTTGAGCTTTATGATAAACGAGATCCGATTGATTCTATTACTATTCCTGATCGTTTAAGAAAGAAAGGACATTTAGATAAAGTTGGAGGTGTTTCTGTTATCGCAGAATTAATAAATGAGACTCCAAGTTCTAGCAATATTGAAAGTTATGCAAAATTAATCAGAGATGCTCACATTAGACGTTCTTTGATTCAAGTTTCAGGTGAAATAGGGGAGCTTGGATATAACGAAAAAGAAAATGTAGAAGATTTAATAGACCGCGCAGAAGGTAAGATATTTGGAATCTCTTCAAAAAATCTAAAAGGGGAATTTGTTTCGATGAGAACAACCTTGGAACAAAGTTTTGACATTATAGATGAGCTATATAGAAATAAAGGTCAAATGCGGGGAGTTCCGACAGGGTTTAGAACTCTTGATCAAAAACTTAATGGACTTAGAGAAGGAAATCTTATTATCGTTGCAGCCAGACCTTCTGTTGGTAAATCAGCCTTTTTATTAAATATGGCTCAACACGCCGCGGTTCGACATCAAATGCCTATCGCATTATTTTCTTTGGAAATGAGTACGATTGATTTGGGAATAAGAATGGTTTCGTCTGAAGCAAAAATAGATGGATTCAAAATTACTAGCGGAAGACTAAGCGACGATGAACTCGAAGCGTATGGTAATGCAGCAGGATTACTTGCTGATGCGCCTATCTATATAGATGATACTCCAAGTATTTCTATAATGGAGTTGAGAACTAAAGCTAGACGTATTATGGCTGATAAAGGTATCAAGATGATAATGGTTGATTATTTACAACTTATGCGCGGCCGCAACCAGGAAAACCGTGTACAAGAAGTATCTGAAATATCATGGGGACTAAAAGCACTTTCAAAAGAACTAAAGATTCCTGTGGTTGCGGCCGCGCAATTAAGTAGAGCCGTAGCCCAAAGAGGAACAGGAATGCCTCAATTAAGCGATTTAAGAGAATCAGGCAGTATTGAACAAGATGCCGATGTGGTGATGTTCCTTCATAGACCTGACGAAGAAAATAGAAGCGAAATAGTACTATACGTAGCAAAACACAGAAATGGAGAAGCAGGCGTAACTATTCCACTATATTTTAGAGGCGAAAGAACAACTTTTTATGAAAGAACTGGCGCGGAAGAGCCAAAGTAGGCATTTTCATGTTATAATTTTCCCGTATGATTAATGTAACAGACTTAAAAGGCGGCACTTTTTTCCTTCACTCAGATGGAGATCCTTACAAAGCGATTTCTTACGACCATATCAAAATGGGTCGGGGTGGGGCGGTCATAAAAGTTAAAGCTAAAAACATTCTTACAGGCGCTATTAAAGAGATTTCCTTCAACAATGGAGATCGTTTAAAAGAGGCCGACATGGAAAACAGAAATTTCCAATATCTATATAAAAATGGAGATCATCTTAACTTTATGGATTTAGAGGACTATTCTCAGGTTGAAATCCCTATAGAGGATCTAGAATGGGAATCAAGATTCTTAATAGAAAATCGTGATTATCAATTATTAATGTTCAATGGAAAAGCAATCTCTATTGTTCTTCCTGCTAGCATGATTTATAAGGTAACAGAAGCTTTTGATGCTGAGAAAGGTAATACTTCCAAATCTGCAACAAAAGAAATAACTCTTGAAAATGGTTTAAAAGTTCATGCGCCGATGTTTATTAAAGTCGGAGATACTGTTAAAGTTAATACAGAGAGCGGTGAATATATAAGCCGTTTTAATTAAATGGATATTTTAATATTTTCTTTTTTAATAGCCTTATTTGTATTTGCATATGTTTATTGGAAAGATGCTACAGAAGAAGGGTTTGGCAGCGACCATATTTTTGATTCTATTGTTTCAATAATGATTGCAGCCTTTTTAGGAGGAAAAATATTATTTAGAGATATCTCTTTTGAGTTTTTCAGATATCAATTTTTATCTGCGTCTATTGTTTTAGAAGGGGCATTAATTGGAGGAGGACTTGCCGCTTATTATATTGTTAAGAAATATAAATGGGATGGTTGGAAAATAGGGGATATGATCGCACCTGCTTTATCTTTATTTCAAGCCATTATTTTTGCTGGAATTTGGTGGTCATATAAGCTTCCGTCGTTTTTGGTTTTATTTATAAGCTTTTTTACTCTTTATGCTCTTATAAGATTTTTAAAGAAGAAAAAGCATATAGGCGCAAGTAGTTTATTCTTTATGATGAAGCGTTTGGATAAACCTGTTTTTACAGGAGGTTTGCTTGCCACTTACTTGACCGTATCTAGTGCTATTGCTATTCTTTTTTTAAGTATTCACCATAATGTCTCCTCAAGATTTTGGTGGTTTCAACTTGTGTTTTATTTAGTAATCTTAGTTGTTTCCTTTGTGTTAATAAGAAAGCAACTATATAAACAGGATGTACCTATGATACCTCAATTTACACGTGAATTTTTAAATAAGATGAGAAATCGTCTTTTACATCGAAAAGCAGAGATAAAAGATGAATTAAAAGAAATAAAATCTAACGATCCTTTTCAGTTAGAAGTTAAAACAGAAGGAACTCGAAACGAAGATGAACTTGGAGATGAAGTTGCTGATTATCAGGAACATGATGTTGTAGAGGCTGAATCCACTTCATTGCAAGATGAGTTACATGAAATAGATCAATCTTTAGAAGATCTAAAACAAGGTACATACGGCATAAGTAAAAAAACTGGTAAAAAAATAGCAGAAAAAAGATTAGAAGCAAATCCTACAGCTACTGCGAATGTGGACGAGTAATATATGAATTTAAAAGATCTTACCTTATTTGAAAATGAACATTTTTTGGTTGTGAACAAACCATTTGGTTTAGTCGTTAATGACTCACATACTTTAAAAGGTGCTGAAAGCTTACAGCAAATGCTTAAAAAAGCATATTTTAAGGATATTTCAGATTTTGATTCTGAAGAAAACAAAGAATTTCTAATGCGTAACGGTATAATTCACAGACTTGATAAAGAAACATCAGGAATACTTATTGTTGCTAAAACTCCAGAGTTTTTTACTGCAGTACAATCTCAATTTAAAGATAGGGAAGTTGATAAAGAATACATTGCTGTTTGTTATAAAGATAGACAAATTCCTTCAAATGAATTTATTGTTGATGCTCCAATTGGTAGAAATCCTAAAAATAGAATGCGGTTTGCTATTGTTGAGACAGGTCGAAATGCTTTAACAGAGTTTAAAGTGATTGAAGAAATAAATACTGAAAATGGAAATTTCTTAGTGTTAAGATGTTTTCCAAAAACTGGTCGTACACATCAAATTAGAGTTCATTTAGCTGCAATGGGATTAGCTGTACTAGGAGACAAAATTTACTCAGGTAAGATGAGAACTAAAAAAAACAAAGACATGTTTGAAAGACAAATGCTTCATGCAGCAAAAATAACTTTTAATGATCCAATTTCGGGTAATGATTTTACGTTTGAAGCTGAAATGCCTGAAGACATGAAGAATGTGATAAACTTTTTAAAGACAGTTAAAAATTAACTTTATATTAAATCCATGCCCACTAAAGTTAGCAATATAGGCATTAAAAAGCGTACGCCATACAAAAGACGTAAGTTGCCTGGAAAAAAGAGCGTTGTTAAGACTATTTTCCTCTCAGGTTTAACTATCATTGTCGCAAGTTTATTTCTTGCGTTTATTTCCATTTATAAATTTATTAATGCGCCATTTTCTTCTGCACATTTGCAAGGTGACATTATAAAAACAGACGGAGTATGGGGTAAGGATGATTTAAATTTAATGGTAATAAGGTTAGATGATAAGTATTCTTCAAGTAGTAACATAAATTCTTTCTCTTTGATAAATTTCGATATTATTAATCGTCGTTATAATATTTATACATTTCCATTACAGGAAGAATTTCTTTATGTAAATGATACAAAAGGAACTTTGGGTGGAATTTATAAATATGTAAAAACAGAAAACAAAAATATAGATTTCATTGTGGAATCTTTTTTTAGACAATTTGCTGTAAAGCCTGATGGATATATTGTTTTAGACAATAATGATTATAAATATTTTGAAGATAAATTAGGTGGAGATATTCCATTTCGAGATTTATCAGCTATTTTGAGAGTGAAAAATACATTTATGATTCCAGGAATGATAAGTGCTTTTAGGGATAAAGTTGAAACTAACCTAACTTTATCAGATATGCTTTCTGCGTTGCAGTTTTTTAAAAATACATCTGAAACCTCTACTTCAATTAATGAAATAAGCAAATATGGTATTTTAGATCATGACGTTTGGGATCAAGTTTGGAACGATACCCTGAGCTATGAATCTATAAAGAAAGAGCACATGAAAGTTTTAATTTTAAATGGATCAAAAGATCCGAAGATTCCAGGTTTAGCAAGCTGGGGTGCTAGAGTCGTAAGAAATGTAGGTATCAGTGTTTTGGATACAGAAAATTCTTTTGAGGATTTTACCTCTACAGCAATTATAGCTTCTAACAAAGATTTAAACTCTGTAAAAGAGTTGGCTACAGCTTTTAATGTTCCTTATGTAATTGGAGTTGAAGAATTAGATAAATCTAAAAATTATAATCCCCAAATCTTTAGAGCTGAAATAACCCTTGTAGTTGTAAATTATTCGCAGTAAATATATACTTTCCTTTATATGTCTGGACACTCAAAATGGGCAAATATTAAGCGTCGAAAAGAAGTAGTAGACGCAAAAAAAGGAAAATTATTCTCTAAACTAGCTAGAGATATCACAGTATCAGCACGCGAAGGCGGAGGTGATATTAATGCTAATCCAACTTTAAGAGCTTTAGTAGATAAAGCCAAAGCTTTAAATCTCGCAAAAAACAAAATTGATAGAGCTATAGCTAAAGGCACGGGTACTTTAGAAGGTACTTCGTATGTTGAATCATTTTATGAAGGCTATGGACCTGGTGGAGTTGCTGTATTAGTTGAATGTTTAACTGATAATAAAAATAGAACTGTAACTGAGGTCAGAACAGCCTTTTCTAAAAATAATGGAAATCTTGCTGATGCAGGTTCTGTTGCGTATGTATTTTCTTTAACAGGCGGAAAACGAGAACCTACTTTTAAGATTCCTTTAAACGAAGATGATGAAGCTAAATTCCAAGGTCTTCTTGGTGCACTTGGTGAATTAGATGACGTTGTCGAGATTTATCATAATGCTGAAATTATAGAAGAAGATTCGGAAGAGGAGGATTAAAGTGAAAATATTAGCTATCGATCCTGGTACTGCCACCTCGGGTTATGGTGTAATAAGTATTGAAAACAATACCGCTGTTTCTTTAGACTACGGAAATATCAAAACAGACAAACTCCATTTAATGCCATATAGATTAATCAAAATTTATGAAAGCGTTAAATATTTAATGGAAAAACATTCTCCAGATGCTATGGTTATTGAACAGTTATTTTTTAATACTAATGCTAAAACTGCAATTAGTGTTGGCCAATCAAGAGGTGTTTTTATTTTAGCCGCTGGTCAAAATAAAATTCCTGTTTTTGAATATACAGCATTGCAGGCCAAAATGGTTTTAACTGGATACGGACGTGCTGAGAAAAAAGATGTAATGGTAAAGGTAAAGGAATTTTTAGATATCCAAGGAACAATCAAACCCATTGATGCTTCGGATGCTTTAGCTTTAGCTATTTGCCATGGGTTTAAAATAGGTAAAATAAAAATATGAACTTGGACAAAAGATTAAGTTATGTTGCTGCTACTATTTTTTATGCGCTTACTATAACTGCTTTGTATGTATTTAATTTCGTAGCATATAAAGGATCTTTGTTTATTGCATTCATAGCTTTCTTTGTTGTTATCTATTTTTTGGTAATGAAAAGGCTTGAAAAAACTTTATATTTTGGTTTATTAACTTTTTCCACTATTTCATTTTTATATTTCTTTACATCATTAAATTTTTATTCTGTTATTGCATACATAGTATTAGTTACTATTGGATTTTATTTAAATATGTTGGCAGTAAATATTTACAATATATCTGAGAAAACAAATAAACCTCTTCCATTACTTCAAGCTGCAAAATTAGTCGTGTTTATCGCTTTGATTTTGATCACATTCTTATCGTCTACTATCATTTATAAATTTTATTTTGAACGGATAGGAAGTTTAGGCACATTAGGAGTTCAATTAGGTTTATTTATATTATTATTTTCAGTTTTGTATTATTCCATCATGAACTGGTTTTTTTATGAAGATAAAGTAGGGGAGATAAAAGCAAGAAATACGCTCGTTTCTATCGATTCTTTAAGGCTTTTCGCCATTTTATACATGACACAGTTGTCATTTATTTTAGTTTTCACACGTGTTGAAGACTTTGGACGTGGTTTGTTCTTGGCTGCCAACACATATGCTTTAATTAATTTCATTCAAGCGGTAATTAATCGTACGCTAAATAAAAGACTTTTTATTGAGTCAATTTCGCTTATTTTATTGATATTCCTGGTTATTTATTATTTATAAACAAAAACAGAGCAGGGGAAAACCCGAAAATGCTATAGGACTGTTTGTCATAGTTCGAATTGTGTATAAAACCTATGGGACGTTTGTCATAGTTTGTCAACTATAGGTCCATGTCGATATTTTACATCCTTACTTAAAATCCTCATAAATATATAAGAATTATAAAAATATGTATAGAAATATACTTTAATTAATGATAATAAAATTAATTAATTGGGAATTATTTCTGAATTTCGATTGAATTAAATAGGATTTAAAATTTTATACCCTCTTTAATATATACCTTGCCAATAAATGCGTTTTCTTCACGTGATGTCGTTAAAGATGCATTTTACGACATTGTATTGGTATGCTGAATCATGCCCTATTTAATATATTTTTATTGTAAACACAATGGTTCTAATATAAAGTTTATTTTCCCATTTAATTCAATTAATAAAGATTTTTTATCACTTATTTCCCTATTATTTTCTTTTAATTTCATTATTTTTGCAGATTTTCTTGACTTACATTTACATACAACGTAACTTTTACTTAGTTAAAATAATTTTTTTAAGATGTCTACTGGATTTTCTATTAGCGATGGTTTTGATGAAAAATTTGATAAAAACGACCCTTCTAATAGCCGTTTTAAGGCCGTTTCACGTGGAGCCCCGAGGAATAGTACCCTGGGAGATTTAATACCTGATTTCTTACAGTACTGTGAGGTTGATAAAAACTTATCTCAAGGCACGGTTAAGATGTACCATCTATATTTGAAGGAGTTTTTTAAGTGGGCTCAAAATTATTATCAAAAAGATGACATTAAATACAACGAAATAAATCAAGATACAGTAAGGGATTTTAGAATTTATCTAAATCGTAAGCCGAGTGATAAATCTGATGACACACTTAAACGTAATACGCAAAATCGTTATTTGACCGCATTAAGATCATTTTTTCGATATCTAATTATAGAAAAAAATTTATCTGATTCGTTACCACCAGATAAAGTCTTGCTTGGTAAATCAGAACCACGTGTTCCTAAATTTCTAAATACCGATCAAGTAACTGATCTGACCAATATGCAGAATTTAGACAAACGTAGCGGATTACGTGATCGTGCATTGCTTGAGGTTTTATTCAGTACTGGCTTGCGTGTTAGCGAGCTTGTCAAACTCGATGTGAATGAGATAACGCCTCAAGTGTTAGAACGTCGTGAATTTTCAGTGATTGGAAAAGGTCGTAAAGTCCGAACTGTATATCTATCGGATGGTGCTGTCTCATGGCTAAAAAGATATTTAAGTACCAGAAAAGATAATTTCAAGCCTTTATTCCTTCGCTACAGCGGAAGATCAATGGAAGAACAAGATGCAAATGGTGAATCATTAAGATTAACGCCACGATCAATTCAAAGACTTATAAAAAGATATGCTTTGATGGCCGGTTTGCCAGTAGATGTCACTCCTCATGTTCTTCGTCATTCATTCGCAACTGATCTTTTAAGTGCTGGAGCTGATTTGAGGTCTGTACAAGAGCTTCTTGGGCATTCTGATGTTTCTACTACTCAGATATATACACATGTCACAAATCGACAGTTAAAGGATATACATAAGAAATTTCATAATAAGT